>Ga0209117_1000108_pt1 | contig 56082 bp, 45 predicted proteins | sample BlaSpr_A8_OM2_M2_FD_187978 | JGI IMG/M metagenome (GOLD analysis project Ga0209117, IMG submission 187978) | Forest soil microbial communities from Thunder Bay, Ontario, Canada - Black Spruce, Ontario site 2_A8_OM2_M2 (SPAdes) (version 2) | ecosystem: Environmental > Terrestrial > Soil > Boreal... | reverse complement strand
TCGAAAACAGAAGGGATTCCAGGACGAAATCACGTTCGTTGGTTCGACAGGAACAGAAGCGTTCGGAATCAGCTTGTGGGACACAGCAGAGAACGCGGACGCTTACAACCGCGCAACCTATCCAGAAGTGACGAAGATCCTGGCCAGAGTGGTTGAGGGAACTCCCCAGGTTGAAACCTATGACGTCGCTAACTCGACGTTCCATAAGATCGCCGTTGCCGTAGCGGCCTGAAGCCGGCAGGTCCTTTCGTTTGGAGGGGGCGGGCCGGTCTGCCCCTTCACTTGGTCCGGCGAAGGGGAAACTGGGCCGAGAAACAAGGTTGCCAATGGTCAAGAAAATCATCCAGTGGGTACCCATTGACGGAACTCGATGGAGAAACGAGTTTGTTAATGGTCACGAAAATCATGGAGTGGGTGTCCATTACGGCGTTGCTCCTGGCGGTGTCATAGCGCCCCTTCGCAAGTTACCAAATACCGCTGGACTTCGTGGTTTGGGCGGGCTCCCTCATGGGGGTCCTGGCTTTGTTCTTCATCAAACACGAAATAGAGACTCACTATGACGTCGATAACAGATTCAACCCCGCGAGGCGAGTCACCGTAAAACTCCGAGCGTGGCAGTTCCGAGCGCCCCTGCAAACGCAGTGGAGACGCTAATGGCAAACACAACCAATGCGGGAACCCGGCTGATCAAGGAAGGTGCTCTTTTGCCGGAATCCGTGCGATCCGAAAGCGAGCCCTGGACCTTTTCTACATGGCGGGTGAAATTATTCGAGAATTGCGGAAGGCGCATGAAAACAAACAGGTCAGTGTGCCTGCAACGAAAGATGACATGAGGAAGGCGGCTTGAAGGACGACCAGTTACAAAGATTGAGTCCAACGGAAACATCTAACCGCCGGCGCCAGCTGCTGCCGACCAATGTGACACTGTAGACGAAGAAGAGCCCAAATGCCAGACACCATCAAGACGGGGACCATCCTGATCAAGGAGGGCACACTCTTGCCGGAGGTCCTGCGATTCGAAAGTGAGCCCTGTGCACCTGGCTGGAGATTAGTCAAAAATCATGATGGGTACGGATTGGGTCGAAAAATCCACGAAGCGGGCTGGACCTTCTCCGGGCGGGCTGGTGAAATCGGAGCGACCGTCTTCGGTCTTGACGAACAAAAGACGCTCCGCAGGGCAGTCGAGCAAATCCTGGCGAACCTGGAGCCAGCGGAATTTAACTCCTTGGAAATTATGCGGGTCGCCTCGGAGGCCTCGAAACGTTTCCTGGGAGTGCGCTACGTGACCGTCTCCGCCCAGTCACGAGATATCCAGGAAAGCGCGCCTCTTTTCCGGGCCAAGGACCTTCCGGTGAGGGACCGCGCACGATCGGCTGCCGCTTGAACCAAAGCATAGGGCTCGCAAGGGGCAACGAATTGCGTCGCGAAGAAATGACCACACTGATTAAAGTGGAAACGATTTTGAATCATTTAAGGTTTCGTAGGAGACGTTCAAATGAAAATGATGCGCAGTGTGGGCATTTCCCTCGTTATGATCCTGCTTTCAGCTCCTTTAGTTCGCGGGCAGGATCTTTCCAAGTATCGGAACTTTTCGCTGGGAATGAGTTTGCCCGAACTATCAAGCCAGGTTGACCTAAGACCGCTCCAGACAAAGCTGATCCAAAAGCACCCAGCGGTAATTCAAGAGTTGACGTGTTGGCCGGGCGGCTCTTCTGACTATTCGAGCCAAACAGACTCGGTTTCGCAGATTTTCTTCAGCTTCTACAATGGCGAGCTCTTCAGGATTTTGGTGACTTATGATCAGGACGCGACACATGGGTTAACTGCCGAGGACATGGTACAAGCCATCTCGACAACGTACGGAACTGCAACGAGGCCTGCTGGCGAGATCAGCTTCCCAACGAACGAACTGTATAGGTCGACGCAAAAGGTCATCGCCCGCTGGGAAGATTCGCAGTACTCGGTAAACCTTGTCCGCTCTAGATTCCTGAACTCCTTCGCGCTTGTCATGTTTTCGAAACGGCTGGATACACAAGCCAATGCTGCGATTGCCAAATCCGTAAGGCTGGAGGGTCAAGAGGATCCGCAGAAAGAAATCGACCGCCAGAAAAAAGAGACCGATGACCTCGAAGCAGCGCGACAGAAGAACCGGAAGATTTTTCGCCCGTAGTGGTGGTCTAGACTCAGAACGAGTTTACTGTTTGAACCTTTAGAATGGATTAAGCGGAGGTTAAAGAAATGACTGTGAATATCACTCCCCTGCATGACCGCGTGCTTGTACGCAGGCTGGAAGAGAAAGAAACCGCGAAAGGCGGCATCATCATCCCGGACACGGCCAAGGAAAAGCCTCACGAGGGCGAAGTAATGGCCATCGGATCCGGCAAGATCGAAAAGGGCCGTCGTGTCCCGCTTGATGTGAAGGTGGGTGACCGGATCTTGTTCGGCAAATACACCGGCAACGACATAAAGATCAACGACCAGGAGTACTTAATTCTCCGCGAGGAGGAAATCCTGGCGAAAGTCAGCGGAATCGCCAAAGCGGCATCGGGCAAGAAGTAGCATTTCCCATCCGAAAAGTTTGGATGGAGTGGAACGTATCGATCACCCAGGAGGGTGGAGTCTAATGGCAAAACAAATTGTAACTGGTGAGAATTCACGACAGGCGATTTTGCGCGGCGTCAACATTCTGGCGGACGCTGTAAAGATCACGCTCGGCCCAAAGGGACGCAATGCGGTCATCGAGAAGAAGTTCGGGGCACCCATCATCACCAAGGACGGCGTGACCGTTGCCAAGGAAATCGAACTCCGTGATCCCCTAGAGAACATGGGCGCGCAGATGGTTCGCGAAGTGGCCTCCAAGACCAGCGATGTTGCTGGCGACGGCACCACTACCGCAACGGTGCTGGCACAAGCAATCTTCCGTGAGGGTGTGCGAACAGTTGCCGCAGGCGCGAACCCGATGGCGCTCAAGCGCGGCATCGATAAAGCCGTTGAAGTCGCCGTGGGAGAGATCAAGAGGCTCTCCCGCGACGTCAAGGGCGACATGATCGCGCAGGTCGGCACAATCAGCGCTAACACCGACAAGCAGGTTGGCAACATCATCGCCGAAGCGATGAAGAAGGTCGGTAAGGATGGCGTCATCACCGTAGAGGAATCCCGCACGATGGAGACCACGCTCGAGGTGGTCGAGGGCATGCAGTTCGACCGGGGCTACCTCTCTCCGTACTTCATCACCGATCCTGAGCGTATGGAGTGCGTCCTCGAGGACGTATACATCCTGATCCACGAGAAGAAGATCAGCTCGATGAAGGACCTGCTGCCTCTGCTCGAACAGACCGCCAAGATGAGCAAGCCGCTGCTGATCATTGCTGAGGATGTCGAGGGCGAAGCCCTGGCGACACTGGTGGTGAACAAGCTACGTGGCACGCTGCAGACCTGCGCTGTTAAGGCGCCTGGCTTCGGCGACCGCCGCAAGGCCATGCTTGAAGACATCGCGATCCTGACGGGCGCCAAGGCCATTACCGAAGATCTTGGTATCAAGCTTGAAAACGTGAAACTCGAGGACCTGGGTCGCGCCAAGAAAGTGACCATCGACAAGGACAACACCACGATCGTCGCGGGCGCCGGCAAGGCTAGCGAGATCGAAGGCCGCATCAAGCAGCTCCGTGTCCAGGTTGAAGAGACCACATCGGACTACGACAAGGAAAAGCTCCAGGAGCGCCTTGCCAAGCTGGTGGGCGGCGTCGCGGTAATTAAGGTCGGCGCAGCCACCGAAACCGAGCTAAAAGAGAAGAAGGCTCGTGTTGAGGACGCCATGCACGCCACCCGCGCAGCCGTCGAGGAAGGCATCGTTGCCGGCGGCGGTAGCGCTCTTCTGCGCTGCTTGCCGGCCTTAGAGAAGCTCAAACTCCACGACGATGAAGCCATTGGGGTGAACATCGTAAAGCGCGCACTCGAAGAACCCTTGCGCCTGATCGCCCAAAACGCGGGGCACGAAGGCGCGCTGATTGTAGGGCGCGTGCGCGAATCGAAGGAGGAAAATTTTGGCTTCAACGCAGAGACCGGTGAGTTCGGCGACCTGGTCAAGGCCGGTGTGATTGATCCAGCGAAGGTCACCCGTCTCGCACTCCAGAACGCGGCATCCATCGTCTCACTGATGCTAACAACCGAAGTCCTGATAGCCGACCTTAAGGGAGAGGAAAAGATGGCCGCGGGTGCAGGCGGTGGCATGGGAGGAACGTACTAAACGCTGGTCTGGTCTATTTTGTCTAGTCTCTTGCCGCAGCTCGCCTCTGCTTTTTTGTTAGATTCTGAGCGAAAGACAGAAGCAACTCTCGGTCGTCCTTACTCATTCTTGCTAGAAATCGGCATAGCTTGTTCAGAAAACGAGCGTCCTTTCCAGCACTGCCGAATTCGTCAGACCGACTTCCGTCGCCATTCAGTGGTAAGGCAGGTGGCGGCTCCTGACCGTCAAACATAAGCTGATAAAGCGGCACCTCCATCGCACGCGCCATTTTGTCCAGCGTCTCGATGGCCGGAACTGTGTGGCTGTGCGGTTGTACTGGCCAAGCACACCGGCGAATTCAATAGGCACTTCGGCGATTGGGTAGGACAATCCTAGTTCTTTTTCCAGCGTTGGCCGATCGGTTGCATTCTCGGTTGCATACTCGCGGTCGAAGGTGCCCGAATGTTCCCGCGAAGGCCGAATTTGCGAGAGGCTAACCGACTGAAAATAGGTAGGACGACAGAAGTGGATACGTTTTCAAGACCGCCGGTTTCAACCGCTCACCCACTCCTCCGCTCTTCATTCTACTCCGCCGCGTCGCGTTACGAGAAGCTTTGCCATTTAGCGTTGTAGAATCGCCGTACTCCTGAACGTGGGATCAAATCTGACCAGGTCGTGCTCGATATCGACAACAGATGGCCTTGTTTGACTTCGGATTGGAGACAGCATGCACTTATGCCAGGCGAAAAATGAGCGGATCAGGTTACTGATAGTTCTCGCGGGCATCGCATTCTTCTCATCCTTTCCGCTTCTCTCATTAGCCCAGCAACAACGGCACTTTCCGGATCACGTTCCGCCGAAGCGTTCGTCGCAAATTCACGATGGATTCGGAATCAACTCCGACCTGCCCCGCGATCCCTACCTCCCTTGGAACCGCTGGTGGTGGACGCGCATGTTCGACGCAGGCTTCAAATGGATCCGTATCGGGCAGTACGAAAACAGTTCGGATCGCACCAGTTGGGATTGGATTGAACAAAAGCGCGGCGTCTATGCAAGCTCGCCCGAGCTCGAAGACTATGTGGACTCGCTGGTCGACAACGGCATGAACATCCAGGTCCAACTTATCTACGGCAATGCTATGTACACATCGCCGAGCGGGACGTTGCTGGACGTCAGCATCCCTGAACCTGGTTCCTTCCATAACGACGACCGGAGTCTCTATTCCGTCTTTTGGCCGCCGAAGACGCCGGAACAAATCGCGGGGTTCAATCGATACGCAGCATGGATGGTGAATCATTTTCGCGACCGCATTCATTACTGGGCATTGTGGAACGAGCAGGACATCGGCTACTGGAATCCATGGGGCAACCCGGAGGAGTACGGCCGGTTGCTCGGTCCCTTTATCGACACGGTGCATAAAACCGATCCGCACGCCAAAGTCATCTACGGTGGCCAAGCCGATCCAACTCGCGAATTCACGCAAAAAGCCCTCGACACTTGCAAGTGTGCTTCGGGCATCGACGTCTACGCCTATCACACGTATCCGGGCTATGGACACAACGTGCATCCAGAGTCGATGGACTCCGGCGCTTATCAAAACGAATCACCGCGCCAGTTGCGGGACCTCGTCACCCACTATCCCGGCATCAAGGCGGATATGCCGTTCTTCGATGATGAATTCAATTCGATTCCGACCTGGTCCGGTTCCGATGAATCTGTGCAGGCAAAATATGTTCCTCGCGGACTCATTTACAATCACGCCGCGGGAGTGAAAACATTTGTCTGGCTGCTCGCCGCGGGGACCGACGGCAATGAATACGATGACTTCGGCCTGATTCATGGCCTGACAAATCACCAAAATGACTGGACGCCTCGTCCGGTGTTTTATGCTTTGCAGAATACCAACGCGCTTTTTTCCGACACCAAGCTCGACCCCGCGATTGAGATTTCGAACCTTGACGCCGCAAGCTTGCCGAAGCAGAGCGGCGCCCCGCTTATGTCCTACGGCTTCCGTTCGCAAAAGGGAAAAGCAATCGTCGCGTATTGGTTGGCGGCCCACAGCAATCCAGGCAATGTCTTTCCGCCGTTTCATGCAACATTCTCGCTGAAGAACACCGGCATCGCCCATCCTGTCTTAGTGGATCTTGTTTCGGGAGAAATAAAACCGGTGCAGTGGAAGCAGGGCGCCACGGACGCGTTGGAAGTGCCGGTGAAAGATTCTGTAATGGCGATCACGGACGAAGGCTATTTCGACTGGCCTATCCTCCCCGAAGCGCCAAGTTCGCTTAATGTTGCCTTCGCGGAACGCGGCGCCAAGTTGACCTGGCAGAATCACGGCGGAAATCCCACCGCTATCATCGTGGAACGCCGCAAGGCTAAGCAATCACGAGGAACTTGGATGCGCATTGCCAAGCTCGACGCAAACGTAGCCGAGTACTTGGATGCGAGACTGGAGGGCGGCCAACAACTCGCCTACCGCGTGCGCGCGGTGAACGCGGACGGCGAATCCGCCTATTCCAACATCGCCCGCCTGGTCCACGACAACAGTCACTGAGAGAGTTTCTACATGACTGGATTGGACACAGTTTTGATCACGGAATTGCCGCCGCCACCTGAAACCATAATCGTAGTAGTAACAGTTGCGGGCGCGCTAGGCGAGAGGGCCACGTTCACAGTGACATTGGGAAAGCTTGCCGCGGGTGCAAGTGCGATGCTGATCGTGCAGGTAAGCGTGCCGATATTGCAGGTCCATCGAGCTCCGCTAATGGAGATCTGAGTCATGGAAGAATCGAGCGTGATAACTAGTGTGACCGTGCCGTTGGTTGGTGCATCACCCGAATTGGATACCGTGATTGTGTAACTGGCAGTTCCTCCTTTTGTGAACGTTGCGGGGGTAGTCGTGACACCAATTGCGTAAGCAGGCGCTCCTGCGGTGGGCGTGATCGTGGTTGCATCCCCGACCGTATTGTTGTTGGCGTTGGAATCTCCGCCGCCGGAAACGCTCGCCGTGTTCGTGACGCTCGCAGGCGCGCTCGCGGAGACGTTGACCGTAATTGTGATTGCAGGGTAGCTGGCTGCGGCCGCAAGCGTGTCGCTGCGAGTGCAGCTTGCCGTGGCCGTGACGCAGACCCATCCCGACCCACTGATTGCTGTCAGAGTCAGGGAAGCGGGTAGAGTGTCGGTAACTGTCACCGTGCCACTGGAGGGGCCTGAACCTATATTGCTTACCGTAATGGTGTACGAGGCTCCCGTCTGACCCTGCGTGAAATTTCCTGTATGTGTTTTTGTGATGGTCAGATCAGGAGTGGACGGCGGCGGAGGCGGCGGTCCGGAAGATGTGACCGTAATCGTGGTCACATTGGAGCTGACGTTGCCCGAAGGCAGAAGATTCACGACCACAATGGTGATCGCGCCTGGTGTTGCGGTCATGTTCGCCGGAATCGTCGCGACGATCTGCACGTTTGTGACGGAAACAATTGCGAGGGGCGTGCCATTTGCCAGAGGCACAGCGCTATTGAATCCGGTTCCCGTAATCGTGATGGTCTGAGCTGATCCTCCCGCGGTAATCGAACTTGGTGTGATGCTGCTGATGTTGGGGATGCCCGCAATGAGGGAAATCCCCCCACAGCCGCAAGTCACAATGGCGAGAGTGATCGCGACAACGAGAACGGGCCATACCATTCGCATGGCGTCTTTTCTTTGGGCCGCTGCGCCTGGGAGCGGACGGAAGCACGAAGAAAGCCTCGATGCAAAGCAGTCGGCAATTTTCATGGAGCACTTTCCTTTCTGCTTCAAAAAAATCCGGTCACCAGTCCGGTGACATTTCTCAACTCCGCCAAGGCGCGCCTACTTCAATCGAAAGAGCAGGCCGAATATCACGACGTGATTGTGTTCGCTAAGAAGCTGGCCCTTTTGCACGGGAATGTATTGATAGTGGGCTTGGAAAGTGACCTGCGGCGCAATTTTCACGCGTACTCCGCCGCCGGCCGCAGGACCCGTGACATTTGTATGAAGATGGCTCGTGAGCAAACTGGAACTTCCACCCGAGCCGCCGCTCTGCGTCTCCTTTAGATCGATTTGCGAAAATGCGCCGCCTCCTTCTGCAAAGATCGACGCCGGTCCAATGGGTAAAATCAGTTGGCCCATGACTGTTTCGAATTGAGGTCTAAAGGTATCCGTCGCATTGAATGTCGAGCCTGTTGCGGTTCGCTTGATCTTGAAGAACAGGTCATAGGTTCCACTCACCGCGAAGTAGCGCGTAAAGCCGATCGTTGCCTCAAGATCGAATCCCGCGGCGCGATCGCCCGCGCTGCAATTCGCGGAAGGGAATACCACCAGTACCGGCTGGCAATTATTCGCGCTTACAAAGCCCTTGAATCCGACGCCGCCACCGACCTGAACGGTTATAAGCGGGTTCCGAGGGAAATTCGTGGTCGTAGTTCCTGCGTCTTCATTGATTTCGATGAGCCCGGAATCGTCTAGATAGAAACCTGCCAGTCTGCGGCGTTTTTTCTCAGGGCAGGGAACTCGATCCTCGGCTCCGTCCTCGACCACATAGAGCGTACCGTCAGGACACTGATAAACGTTCATGTGCGTATGCGGTTTGTTGGCGCTGAGAATGTTGCCGGGAATCGTGGCGGTACCCTCAGGGCCGGTGGCCGTTGTTCCCTTGGGGCCTGTTTTGAAGATCAGATTTAGCTGCGCGTTGACGTCGGGCTTCCCGCCTTTCGTGAACCGCAGAGTTGGTCCGCTGCCCTGGGCGGTGGTCAGCGCAGCAGCCATCAGGAAAATTGCCAACGCCGCAAGGCCCGAAAGCTTTTGAGAGCTTGTCACTGTAACCTCCACGGTCCGGTCAGATTCCGATTCCGAAGTACAAACGCCCGTAAACGCCATCTACTGTGGGGGCCTGGTTGTTTGGCTTGTGTTGGACAGCTTGGCCGCCTCACCAAGCACCATGGAAATATCGCGCCAGCGCCCGGGCACAAGTCCGCGAACCGCCTGCTCCATTTGCTTCGTCCATTTCACCTTTGCAGACACGGCATTTTGTTTTGTCTTTTCGAGAAAGACTTCGCCGAATTTTTCTTGGCCCCAATTCTCGAGTTTTGTCCACAGCGAATATTGGCGAATCGAGTCGTTGTATGCGTTGGCGTCGCTGTCGGGGTGGAGCTGTCCTTTCGCCGCCAATTCACGCCCCGCTCGCAACACGGCCGATAGGGGCTTGAATTTGTCTTGCACCGCTTGTGGAGCAAGCCGATACAGCATCCCCACCTGCGGCGGCAGCTTCAGGTAATCGACGCAATAGGCGGTGAGCTGCTTGGTCAGGAGATTCGCGCCTTGCGTTGTGCGCGCGGAGAGTGGTTGTGCCGCGCCCATTTTCAGCGGCTCGAGGACGAGGCCTTCCGGCATTTCCACTTGCTTGATGCGGCCAGAAGGATCGAGCACTTGCAACTCCAGCGCTTCACCGCTCGAATTTCCATTGGCCACCAGCGAGTAGGTGATTTGGTTGGCGACTTCGGATGAAGTGTCTTCCTCATCTGCGAGTCGCCACGTAGCCAGCGGTGAATGCGTAAAAAAAGATTCGCTCAAGCGCAAAGCCGCAAGCTGCAGCGTGCCTCGCGGCGGGAGAGTCGCTACAGTGCGGCTTTGAAGAGGCCGCTGCATGCCCGCCCTCATTCTCTTTGGAGGAGCAAGCGAGGCGTTTTGTATGCCGTCAGCAGACGCAACTACATTCTGAACGCCAAGCGCGATCGGAGCCGAAATAGCCACATTGACCAATGCGGCGTTTCCAGCGTTAATCGACAAAACGTTCCTGGCTCCCATAGCCGAGGGAACTGAGCCGATTGCATTCACAGTTGGATTCCCGGCAACAGGTCCGAGCGGAGGACCGCCTGGCAGGAGTGTTGCGCTAGGAGGCGGACAGGCGTTGGGATCATACGAGTTCGCCAGTTGCTCTCGCGTCCTGGCAGCGTTTTCTTCGCGTATTGATTCTTGGGCAAAGTAATCTCTCGTCTTGGGATCGCTAGCCGACGTTGATTTTTGTGCATCCGCCGCGGCCAAGTCGCGTAGCTCCTTGGCTTGTTCACACAGACTCTTTGCCGTTTTGCTGTTGACCTCCGAAGGAGGGACCGAGGGTTTGACCAAGTTGGTTCCTCCGGTCGAGGCCGCACTTGATGAAGATGTTGGTGAAGGTGCTGATGAAGATGAAATCAACGAATTGGACGGCGCGACTTGTTGATTGCCACCGACCGCGGATGCCGAAGGCAATATTCCAGCTGTACTAGGAGCGCTTGGTGCGGTTCCGCTTAGTTTGATGGGAGTACCGGTCGGCCCGAGGGTGGGGCCGCCTGGGAGGAGCGCGGTGCTGGGAGGAGGGCAGGCGTTAGGGTCGTATTGATACGCTAGTTGCTCACGTTGCCTGGCAGCGTTTTCTTGGCGTATGGATTCTTGGGCAAAGTAGTCTCTCGTTTTGGGGTCGCTAGCCGAAGTTGATTTTTGTGCATCTGCCGCGGCTAAGTCGCGCAGCTCCCTCGCTTGCTCACATAGACTCTTTGCCGTACTGCGATTGAGGTCAGAGGGGGGAGCGGTCGGAACCACAGCGGCTCCGGTTGCGGTCGGGGGCGGTGAAGGCGGAAGTGCCGGAGTGGATGGCATAACTTGTTGGCCGCCAACGGGGCTCGTTCCAACCTGGCTTGCATCGGAACCTGCTGGCACAAGTTCGGAACCATTGGGTCTGCCCGGTGGTGCTTGCGGTGGTACGTCAGGTTTAGCCGGATCCGGTTTCGTGAGAGGCTGCTTAGGCTCAGGCGGCGGCTTTGGCGTGTTTGGCGGAGCGTCGGGAGGATTGTCCGGAGGATTACCGGGCGGCGGATTGCCTGGGTCGCCGCCCGCCGCAGGTACTGTGTCTCTTTTCTGTTTGCCTGGTGGGGTGCTATGCTCAATCGGAGTGCGCCCGAGGCCAGCCTTTGCCGAGGAGACGGTGGATTGCGTATCAGTGCTGTTGGCGGTGCTCCCGCGAGAGTTCGTAACTCCGCCATCGGTAACCGGTGTGCCGCTGTCGGCATTGTCTGGAATTGTTCGTGGCTGATTCGGATTTTTCTCCAGCGATCCGCTCTCGCCCCAACCCATTCCGGGGCCGGTCGGAAGTTCATTAGGGTTAAAACCGGGCGTCACCATCGCGCCACTATTCGGATCACCACCAGCGCCAGTGGTGCTTGGTTTCGATGGGGTCTTGGATTCTTTTGGGAACAAATCTTCAACTACCGAGTGCGTTGGAGGAGATGGCGGATTTTTCTCTGGAACAGCCGCACCGCTCGAGCCCGAAACAGTTCCGGAATTTGAAGGAGATGACGGCGAAAAGAGGTCCGACAAAGTTCGCTCGTCGCGGGGAGTTAGACCTTGTGGCTTCACCGCAGTGCCGCCCGGGGTTACACCGGGAGGCCCTGTTTTGTCGTTCAACGAATTGCTGGTATCAGATTGCTGTGAGCTCAAATCTGTTCCGCTTTGATCCCGACCGAGTGGGGGCGACACTCTAAAAACGTTTTCCGCCCAAGCAATTGAGGCAGCATAACCGGTTTGGAATTGGAGAATAGTGGCCGCCTCTTGCTGCATGCGTGTTTGGAGAGCAGCCTTCAACCCCTCATCGGCGATGGCGTTTTGCACGAATTCCGGACTCAACTGCTGAATTTGTGTGCTCGTGAGCTGACCGACGTGCTCGGCAGATACTAGGTTGCCGGTTTCCGGATTCACGAGAAACGATGGTGGAACAAACTGCAAGAATTCGGAATTGACGATTGCCGGCAAAATCGCTTTCCCTTGCAGGATAGCCGGAAGATCTGGTGACTTGAGCAATTGGTTTGCCGCAGCCACCATGTCATCAGTGAAAAGCCGATAGAAAATAGGTTCGCTGAACCCGGTGGGACCAGCGATGTAGGTGTAGATCTTGGCCGCGTCGGGGCGTGCCACTATTTGTTGAAGCAGGCCAATCTCTTCCGGCGTCCACTGGACGAGCCGTCCGGTTTGCATGAAGCTAAGTTTGTTGGCGGCCGTCTGTAACCGCAACGCGTCACTGTAGATAACATTGTTGCGTATGAGAGTGGCGACATCGTTCGGAACTGGGCCGACCATCTGGGCTAGGGCCTTCCGTGCCAAATCCGTGTTATCAATGACCAGGATCTTTCCTTGCTTGATCGCGGTGACAATCTTGAGTTGATTCGGGACCAGTTTCGCCCAAGTACTCACGTCGGTGGGGGCGGCTGGCTTCAGGATGGCCTGAATATCGGCCTCGGATACGCCGGCGGTTCGAGCGTTCGCCACTAAAGTATCGATCTCGCTTATGGCTGCCAACTGTTTGGCATCGGCGGCCGCTTGCTCAGCAATCAGACTTCTTCCAACTCCTACGGGGCCCTCGGGTCGGACTTTTGCGTTCGCTGAGGCAAGCATTGCGTCAATCGTCGCTGGGTCAGCTCCGAGTTCTTTCGCTTTGACCGCCCCTAATTGAGCGCGTTGGAGAGCAGACGGTTCCGATGCAGCTACAGCAGAAGATCCCGCAATCGCACCCCGTGCCCGGCCAGCTGCGTTCGCGGTAGCAGCTTGATCGGCTGCTTTAGCCGCAGCTTTGGCTCGTTCTGCGGCGGCCTTATCAAGAGCCGCGTTCAAGTCTGTTTTTGACAGGGCCACGAACACTAGGTCCGTTGCCGTAGCGGTTGCGGCGGCACCCTGTTTGTTCCGGAGATCCTGTAAATTCTGCTGGCCCTCTGGGCCAAGAACTGGAGCGCCCTTTTCGGCGGTAGCCAGCTCCTGAGTCACTGCGACGAACTGGCTACCGTCCCAAACGAACTGCACTGTAGCGGCGCCTAAGTTTACGACCGAGCCTACGGTACCGAGAGTCGCCAAGGTTGCGTCCGTGGCGCCAAATGCCCAGGAAACTCCTCCAATAACGGGAAGCACGACCATGGCGACGGCAAGAACAAATGCAAGAGTTAAATTGTGATATTGCTCAGTTGCTTCCGTATATCCCTGCGCGTTTTGAGCGAAATCCTCGAAATGCTGAAACTCATTTCTTCCACCCCAAATGTTCGCCGCAATGAACCGGGTGGAGACGTACTGGGGTTTCAGGAATTCGGTGAAATCTTCCGGTGTTAGAAAAACGTCGACGCGTTTTTTCTCTTCTTTGGATTGGTCGATTCCATACTGGAGGAATTGATCGAGGATAGGCCGAGACGATTGAATCGTTTGTTCTTTCGTATGTTGAGTCGAGAGCGTGAACGTGAGTTCCGTTCCGAGGGGCCGTCCGAAGGTACCTGGCGCGGTTACCCCCAGGAGTGGTTCTTGGGCGAGAATTTGCTGAATCTGTTGTTCCGCCATTTTGCGGCCCTGCCCGTGCGGGGCGTCCGCAACACTGAGCAGCCAATCGGCGTCTGCCTGTCTACCCGCCCATTTCAGCCTCTTGGCGTAATTTAGCAACGGACCGCCATAGGGATCTCCTGCCTCGTCCAATTCGGAGAGCACGAACCGTGCGGTTTCCATTCGCGAAGCCAGCGGCAGCATGGTCTGGATACGCGCGTCCTTAATTGGCTGGCTAGCGTTGGCGAGAGTGGTTAAATCAGAGATGAACTTATCAAGCTGGACGTCGTACACGTCGCGAGTGAGAATCATTCGACCGAGAGTGTCGCTGGTATAGGGCATCCCGTTGACGGTTTTGTCGCCAAGTAGGGATTGCGCCTTATTGCGGTATTTTTGCTGGACTGCCTTTTGCTGTGCAGTGATCCGTGATTGACCTTGGCTGTTGCCGGCAGGTTGACCACCTGAAGCGGCAGGTGGAGACTGAGTTGGCATAGAAAAGCCTTGTGCAGGGGCCGGTCTAGGGGGGGACTGGGCAAATGCTGACTGCGCAGGCTGTGGCTCGCGAATATCAATTGAAGTGGTCGGTTCGTGTGTGGGCAGCGGGAGACCAGAACCAGGGGCCAAGGAAATTGTTAGCGCCAGTCCGATGGCTTTTTGGCAGCACACAAGCAAACTGTTTCGGATCCTCATTTTGAACCCTTGCCGATGTCTTCGAGGGCGACCTGTTTGAGGGTAAGGAGTTGGTGGACGGACATGCGGTCGATTGCGGCGGCATCTGGGAGCCAGGCCCACTTGCCGGGGTCGGCGGCGCGGACGGGCTTCATCATTAAGTCAAAAAATTCGTGGGAACTATCACGGATCTCGTCGCGGCAATCTTCCGGTGCGCGAATCTCTTTGGTGGGAAAGAACTGATCTGAGTACCACAGGCGGGCACACGCTGGTGTTTTCTTCTTGGGTTTGCCGCCACCACCTCCGCCACCGTTGTCCGGGGGCTTTAAGTTGTATAGACAGAGCGAGACCGTGTATACGCGCTGCATTTGATGGCAGATGTAGGTGTACTTGCCTGCAGGAGTGTTCTCGACTCTCTTGAGCTCGGGATGGACGGATACGAGCACGTCGGCCATGATTTTGCACATTGTGTTCTGACCAACGAACGCGGCTTCCTGCGGGGGAGGAAACTTGAGAGCCATGGGCACGTCAATTTTCGATTTAGCTGGAACCTCCACGGTAGTTGGCCCAGTCAAGGGAAGCCTGGTGGGATAGGTGATGGTTACTTGCTGTCCGACTTTGCAGCCGTTCTCTAGAGGATAGTTAGCCTTATACGTATTGCCGGCGTAGACTGCGCCGAAGTCCCAGTCACCGGTGCCCGAGGGATTTTGTTCTTTGGACGGGTCTTTGCCACTCTTTTTGGCCTTTTCGGCGATCTTTTGAAGCTCTTGCCTAGCAGCGTACTCATCGACCTTTCCCTCAGCTACAAGGTCAGCCTGAGCCTGTTTCTCGTCGTACTCACCGTTGGCAGCCTTGACTGCCAACTTTTGGTAGGCCTCCGAGGAGCTGAGCGGCGCATTCTGTTGTTGTGTAGTTGTAAGGCCAGATGCGTTCACTAAGGCCACCGCGAAGAGAAACGCCAATGCGACTAAGGAATAAGCAATCGACCGAGCGGAACCTCCCGCCTGTGGGACGAACAGCGCGGAGTTACTTCGGCAACACATATCTCTCTCCCTCAAGAACTTCTTGGGCGCCTCGCGACATCGACGGTTGGCAAGGTCGCGATGGGCAACGAATCGGGGCAGACGAGCAGCGAGCCTTCCCTTGTTTCCGTGAAGTGAAGCTTTCCCGATTCGGCCCAGGCATAGATCATTCGGGTGCTAACGCCCGCTATTCGCGCCGCATGCTCCGGCGTGACCATCACGACCTTCTGGCGGCAAACTGGGCATACGCCAGAAGGTTCTGACGGAGCGATTCTTCTCGCCGACACCAGCTCATCGGTTTCCATGGTGATCTCGGTCCTCTTGATGCTTCTCTTTGTCCTCACTTGCGCCACTTCTCTGGGGCTGACCAGCACGTTGCGCCAGTGGCTAATTTCACGTAGAATTCGCGCAGTTTTAGTCCGGCCTCAGCGAACTATACAGAGCGCCGCGAATCTGCGTCGGCAAGTCCCCGAAAGTCGTTAGGCCGGTGTGAATTTTTTCTGAAGAGCTGCTGAGCTCTATCCATGTCATTGCAAAGCCAGCCCTTCTACGAGTTCGGGCCTTTTCGCTTGGAGCCCTCCGAACGCCTCTTGCGTCGCTCCGGCGAGTCTGTCTCCCTGCCACCGAAAGCCTTCGAGACGCTGCTCCTCCTAGTCCAGAACAGCGGCCACGTTCTCAGCAAAGATGAGTTGATGAGGACTCTCTGGCCCGATACGTTTGTCGAGGAGAACAATCTCACTCAGCACATTTCGCAACTTCGCCGCGCGCTCGGCGACACGTCCAACGGTCACGTTTACATCGAGACGGTGCCGCGTCTGGGATACCGGTTCGTCGCGCCGGTACGCGAGGTAGGCAATGGAGAGGCAGAATTATTGCTGCGGCGCCACACCCGCACGCACATAACTCTTCAGGAGCAAACCGAGGAAGAGATCTCCGAGTCTGAGGTTTCGCCGGACTATGTGACACAGGCTCTGGCCCTGCGCAGGTCGCGACGCCGAATCGGCCTCGCTGTGCTGCTCGGCACGGCCGCGATCGCGGCTGCATATTTCGTCGTTTTACGATCCGGCAATTTCATCACGCAGGCGCGCTTTCCGCGAACGCTAGCGATTGTTCCGTTCCGCAACCTCAAGCCCGACGCCGAATCGCAGTTCCTGAGTTATTCGCTGTCGGATGCCATCATCAATCGGCTAGGCTACGTCAGCCAGATTGTTGTGCGGCCTTCTTCTTACATTGCCAAATATCGCGATGGCGACGCCGACCCGCGTATCGTTGCGCGTGAACTGAACGTCCGCTCGGTACTCACCGGAACTTACATCAAAGAAGGAGACCGCTTGCGCGTTTCCGCTGAGCTCGTCGATGTCGCAAGCGGGGAAGTGTTGTGGCGCGATACCCTGGATGTGCCCTACGATCAGCTATCCACTGTTCAGGATCGCGTCGCGGAAAGTGTCGTTCGTGGACTGCAGCGCCGCATTTTGCCGCAGGAAGCGGAGCGTCTGAAGAAGAGCGCGCCCCAGAATGCTCTCGCGTATGAATACTACATGCGCGCGAAGACCTACGGTCTTCCCAACGATTACCACCTTTCCGTCCAGATGCTGGAAAAGTCAGTGAAGCTTGATCCCGGCTACGCCGCCGCGTGGATGGATTTGGGAAACACGTATGCCGGCTATGCCAACTGGCAGGGTGGCGGCCCTGAGTTCCGCGAGAAAAGCAAATCTGCTTTTAATAGAGCGCTCCAGATCGATCCGGAGCTGCCCCATCTTCACGTCCTTTTGGCTATTCAAATGATGGAGCGCGGTGAGCTCGATCAGGGCTTGCTCGCCCTGCGCGAGGAATTGCGCTTGAATCCCAACGAAGCTCTTGCGCATTGGTGGCTCACCGAAGCGTATCTGTACGGAGGGATGCTCCAAGAATCCATCGCGGAAGGGGAGCGCGCGTTGCAGCTCGATCCGTTGGTCAATACCGGATCCACCTTCAACAGCTACCTTCACGCAGGCGATTATGAAAAATTCCTTTCGACCTTGCCCGTGGGAGAGAGCGCTCGCACGACTTTTTATCGCGGGCTCTGCTTTTTCTACATGCAGAATACTTCTCGTGCTGCGAACGAGTTCCAACGTGCGTACATGCTGGACCCTTCACTCTTGCACGCGAAGTATGGTCGCGCTTTTCTCTACGCTATCGAGCAACAGCCGGCTGAGGGTTTGCGATACTTGAAAGAGGTGGAGAAAGAGACGCCCGCAGTCGATGGAGAAATGCTCTATAAGACGGCGCAGGCATACGCCGTCCTCGGCGACAAGGTGTCTGCGTTGCGGTCGCTGCGTCAAACCATAGATCACACCTTCTACTGTTATGCGTGCATGATCCGCGACCCGATTCTCAAGTCGATGGAGAACGACTCAGAATATGTTGAGCTCTTGAAGGTGGCCCTCGACCGTCACGAATCATTCCGGAAGCGGTTTTTCCAATGAGGAATCTGCTGCGATTTCTTCAGTCCGCGGGCGTGTTTTTAGCGGCCTTTTCTCTTTAGTCGCCGTCCCGAATCAGACTGACGGCCTCGTGTCGGCTTTGGGCGTCGACCTGTTTCATTACGCGGTATATATGATTCTTTACGGTGAATTCCGACAAATTCAGATTTGCAGCGATTTCCTTATTGCTCAGACCCATTGCGACCAGTGACATCAGCTGTCGCTGGCGCTGGGTTAGCTCGAATTGAGTCGTGCCGCGTCCGTCCTTCTCTTCCGTAACCCCATTGGCCAAAGTTTCGAAAAGAACCTTACAGAATTTGGCGGGGCAAGCGGCTTCACCTTGGGCCACCGTGCGGACTGCCTCGAGCAGATCAGTGGCGGAGGCGCTTTTTAGGACGTAGCCTGCTATGCCTCGGCGGACGGCTCGTAGGAAAACGTCGCGGTCTTCGTCCATGCCAAACAAAACAATCTTGATCTCAGGGATGGATTCTTGGAGATCGGCTAGCCAATCGTCTGACGCATGTTTTGTGTCGAAACAGTCGAGGAGGAGAAGCTCGGATTTAGCGGAAGCTATGTCCTCAATCGCGGAATCGGAGCAGCAGCTGTCGCCTACAATGCTGGTGTCGCTGCGCTTGCGGAACAGGCGGACTAGCGTCTGACGCAGGAGGCGATTTTCGGCTACTACATATACTTTCGTCGGCGAGAATGGCTGTTTACCGCTGATCTGCATAGGGCGAGAGCCCCCTCTGCTCTCGTGTACGCGCTTTTGTGCCGATGGGTGACTGTCAAATTGACAGTTCTAGCGACAGTGCGAAGCATCTGCGATAAGGCCGAGTTTCCTATCCAATTGGTGCGTCAGAGTTTATTCATAGTTATTTGCTCTGTCAAGGAATACCGCTGACGTATATTCTCGCTGGTTCGCGCCGTGCGTTGTAAGAGTATTGAGGAAGTATTTGGTACCGATTGGGTACTCCAAACGCGTCGGACTAGTGCCGCGCTCCCGCTGGCACTAGCTGCTCCGACAGTTCTTCATTGAGCCTTCACTTTTCCACAGATTTCCGGATACTGGCCCGACTGAGGGGTACGCCATGGCCAGGTCGATTCGCGTTCTTGTGGCTAATCGTCCGAAGCTCATGCGAGAGCTGATTCTTTCAACTCTGGCGGATGAGCCCGGCGTCGAAATCGTCGGCGAAGTTGCTGACGAGGCGGAGATAGCGGAGCGGGTGCGGCAAGTCTCACCGGATTTGCTGGTGATCGCGCTGGACGAACCGCTCAAGCGGCCGCAACTTTGCGACACGCTCCTGCGCGATCGCCCGGAGTTGCGCATTATCGCTGTAGCCTCGCAGGAGAATTGCAGCGTGTTTTATTGGGCCTCTTTCGATATTCATTCGAGCGAGATTGAAGCCTCGGAGCAGGGGATTCTGAACGCAGTACGAAATATCACGGCCATGGGGGCAGGGGAACCGGTTTAGAAAATACAACGCTTGAGAATGCCGCGGGGTGATTTGTGAATACAGAACAGGCGATGAAGCCCATACGAGTGCTGGTGGCGAATCGGCCCCGACTGATGCGGGAGCTAATGGTGGCGACCATTTCAGAGCAGCCGGACATCGAGATTGTCGGCGAAGTACAAGACGACGCCGAACTGGTGACTGCAGTGGAGAAAACGCGGCCGGATTTTTTGATCGTAGCGCTCGAGAAGTTCAATCGCCTGCCGCAAGTGTGTCATTCGATTCTTCAGAGCTATCCGCAAATGAAAGTCATTGCCGTGTCTTCAGATCGCAATAGCTCCATGTTTTACTGGGCGGCGCTGAAGGTGCAGTCAAACGAGATTGAGGCTTCAGAGGCCGGTGTGCTGGGCGCGCTTAGGGGAAAAACGCAGCTCACGCCGAGGTGGCAACAATGAGGAACTACGGTTTAGAAAACGTGTCGACCAACTTTGCTTTTCGGCGTGTGCGTGCCTTGCGGCTGCTCGGCGTCGTTTTCCTTTTTACTTTGGCCTGCACCGTGGCTCGTTCGCAAGACCGCGCTTCGACTTCTTCCAGTGTGGTCCCAAGCTCTGAACTTGGCCGCGAAAATCTCAGCCGCGTCGCGGCGTCGGCAGCGGACGTCAAAGCAGTCTTGCTGAAGGACACGGGGTTGCTGGTCGAACTGAAGCGCTGGGTGGCCAAGGATGCGACTGGGCACGGCCAGATCATCAGCGATGCGGATCTGACCGATGACGCCATTTTCGATCGGCTGGAAACCGACACACAGTTCCGCTCTGTCGCGACGCTGCTGGTGCAGAAATATGGATACTTGGTTCCGACGCTAAATCCAGAATCTCAGGCGGCGAAAGAACACGAGCTTCTAGTGAAGGAACGGACCAAGTGGTTAGCGCAAGCCCAGGAGGAAGAGCTTGCGGCGGCGAGGCAGAAGCGCAATCGCAACGTGCGGAACGCGAGCATGTGCGATCCGCAATCCGAAGCAGGATGCAACGTTTTGCAAACGCCGGAAACCGAGGAAGAAGGAGCGCCGGGGCAACAGCGTCAGCCAGAAATGCGGCGTTCGCCAGCACCTGATGAGCTGAATTCGCCGAGGGGTCCGCGGCGCGGAGCCGGTGCGGTGCAGCGTGCACAGCTTACGCAAACAGAGGAAGGGTTCTCCAGTGGCACGTCGCAACTTCCCTTGGGTAATGCTGACGAACTCGCACAATCGCTCAACTCCTCCAGTTTCGACAGCGACATAGGCATGGCCCGTGAGAGCAGCACCACAGATGGCCAAGTCCCCGATCTGTTGCCGGTTGCAAATTCGGAAAACCGAAACGTCGTGGATGCCTTGGCAACTTACGGCGTCGGCACCGCGCGGCCGAGCCCTGTCGTGGCAGATTTGAGCCGGTCAGGCAGGCGCGATGCCAATACGACTCCGGGTTCGTCTTCGCTTAACACGTTTCAGCCTCTGGAACGAAGATTCCAGCCCAAGCCGCAGCCGCCAGCGCCGGAACTCGTGCGCGCACCAAATCCGTACAAAGACATTCCGTCGCTATACGACATGTACGTGCAGGCCATACCGCGGCCGACAGTTCCTAAACGCTTCGGCGCGGAAGTATTTGAGAATGGCACTCGCGATTCGCAGTTGATTCCCATGGATCTTCCCGCCGGCCCGGACTATGTGGTTGGCCCTGGGGATGGTTTGTCCATCGACTTGTGGGGTGGGACGACACAACGAATCTATCGCGTGGTCGACCGCGAGGGTCGCGTCAGTCTTCCCGAAGTTGGTCCGCTGCTTGTTAGCGGCAAGAGCTTGGCTGATGTTCAACAAAGCTTGCAGCAGCTTTTGCGCACGGAATTTCGCCGCGTCTCTGCGGATGTCTCGCTGGCGCGTCTCCGCACGATCCGCGTCTATGAGGTCGGCGACATCGCGAATCCCGGTGCTTACGACGTGAGTTCGCTGTCGACGCCCTTGAACGCTTTGTTTGTCGGAGGCGGTCCCACGCAAAGGGGATCGCTCCGTACCGTGAAGCACTATCGAGGCAACCAACTCGTTGAAATTGTCGATCTATATGATCTCTTGCTCCACGGGGTGAAGTCGGATCTCAAGCGTCTTGAAAACGGGGATACGGTTCTGGTTCCGCCGATAGGGCCGCAGGTGACAGTCGACGGGATGGTGCGGCGTCCCGCGATCTATGAACTCAAAGATGAAAAAAATCTGGCCACCGTATTGGAGCTGGCTGGCGGACTGCTCCCGACGGCTACGCTGCGGCATATCGAAGTGCAGCGACTCGTAGCGCACGAAAAGCAAACAATGCTGAGTTTCGATTTGCCGGAAGTCGACAGCGATTCGGAAGTGACGAAGAAGCTTGAAGCATTCGAGATTCACGATGGCGACCGCATCCGCGTGTTTCCGATTGCGCCGGGAAACCAAGACACCGTGTACTTGGAAGGGCACGTCATTCGGCCGGGGCGCTACTCTTATCGCCCGAATATGAAGGTGACGGACGTCATCGCTTCTTACAAAGATTTGTTGCCTGAGCCCGCGAATCAATACGCAGAAATCATCCGGCTCAACGCGCCCGATTTTCACCCCACGGTTGAGAGCTTCGATCTCGCCGTGGCGCTAGCAAATCCGGAGCAGGCGCCCGTACTGCACGCATTGGATACAGTTCGTGTATTCAGCAAATTTGATTTTGAGAATCCGCCAACTGTCTCGGTGTTGGGCGACGTGCGGGGTCCGGGAACCTACCGCACTTCCGGGCAAATCCATCTGAGCGATGCTGTCCATCTCGCTGGCGGTCTTGCGCCAGACGCGAAGATTGAAGATGCCCAGGTCTTCCGCTATTTGCTGGACGGCAAAACAAAAATCTTCAGCGTCAGCCTCAATCTGGCGCTCGAAGGAGATCCGACAGCAAACATTCTTCTGCAGCCGCGCGATCGCCTGCTGATTCATCGCAGCCCAGATGCGATACAGCCGGCGAGTGTTTACGTGCAGGGCGAGGTAGGGAAGCCCGGACGTTATCCGCTCACAACGAACATGACGATTTCGGACCTCATTCGCGTAGGTGGGGGACTAAAGCCGAGCGCCAACACGCAAACGGCGGATCTGACTCACTATCAATGGTTAAATCCGGAAAAGTTGAGCGGCGAGCATCAGCCCATCACCATTTCGGCCGCACTGGCCGGCGATTCCTCGGCCAACTTGCCTCTCAGCAATGGGGATGTGCTCACGATTCGACAACTTCCCGGCTGGAATGATATTGGCGCTTCAATCTCTGTGAAGGGCGAGGTCAAGAACCCGGGAACTTACGGGATTCGCCCTGGCGAGCGGCTCAGCTCGGTTCTATTGCGCGCGGGCGGTTTCCAGTCTCATGCGTACGCTTATGGAGCCGTGCTGCAAAGAGTTCAGGTGCGCGAGCTCGAAGCAAAGGAGCAGAACCAGATGATCCTGCGCGTCAAAGACCTGCGCAGCAATCTGGAACTCTTGCCGGACACCGATCAAAAACAGAAGCAAGCCAAGGAAATGGCTTTGCAGCAGTACCAGACGACGCTGACGCAGTTGAGCAGCAATCCGCCGGTGGGGCGCGTGGCGATTCGCATTTCGTCCGACATTAATCGATGGAAGAACAGTGCCGCGGATGTGGAAGTGCGAGCGGGCGACACGCTCGTGATTCCGAAACGACCGAGCTTCGTGATGGTGTCAGGTCAAGTGTTCAATCCGACAGCGGTTTCGTACCGGCCGGGCAAGAACGCAAAGTGGTATCTCAGCCAGGCGGGCGGACCCACAACGGTGGCGGATAAGAAAGCGATTTTTGTGATTCGCGCAGACGGGTCGGTAATCGGCGCGAAAGAAAGCTTGTGGTCAGGGCGTTCGCTGAATGCGGTGTTGCAGCCGGGAGACACGGTGGTTGTTCCGGAAAGGGCGATTGGCGGAGGCATCCAGTGGCAAGCGGTGTTCCTGGCAACGCAAGTGGCGTCATCCATTGCCAGCACCATATTTATTGCTTTGCGTTACTGATCGGATATTGTTCATGGCTCGTTGGTGGACAGGTTTGGCGCTTGGATTTAGCTTACTTGGGACCTTGGTGCTGGGCGCGAGTTGTTACGCGACTCCGCAGGAGCCGCAAGCGAGCGTTGGGGCAGACAAGAGAACGGATGAAAGCGAAAGCTCAAATCGCAAAGCTTCCAAGCCAGATGCACCCGTGGAACGGACTTCGCGGTGGGAAGACCGCGAGAATAGAGTGGGGTTGCATTTGCTGAAGAACATCGCTGAAGACCAGAAAGCACTCTGGATCGGCCCGAAGAATCTGCGTTTGGTCGATGCGGACTGGCTCGTGCCGCTAGGCGGCGCGGCCGCGGCGATGTTTGCGACAGACTCAACCTACAGCCGGCATCTCTCGAATTCGCCGAATCGCATTAAGTACAGCAAAGACCTTTCGAACTATGGACTCGCATCGATGGTCGGCATTGGCGGCGGCCTGTATCTGTGGGGGCACCTCACGCACGACGATCACAAAATTGAAACCGGCATCCTCGCGGGCGAAGCAGCGATTGATACTCTTGCTCCGGTCTATGCCATGAAGTACGCCTTCGGCCGTGAGCGCCCGCTTCAGGACAATTACCGCGGCCGATTCGGCCAAGGCGGCGTCTCGTTTCCTTCGGAGCACGCAGCCGCAGCCTGGTCGATCGCCAGCGTAATCGCTCACGAATATCCTGGCCCGCTGACCTCGCTGTTCGTTTACGGCCTAGCCTCAGCGGTCAGCGCGTCGCGCATCAGCGGCAAGCAACATTTCCCTTCAGACGTTCTCGTTGGTAGTGCCATTGGCTGGCTCGAAGGCATGTACGTCTACCGCAAGCACCACGACCCCAGGATCGGCGGCGGGGAGTGGGAGACCTACGCGGAGTCGCAAGAGAGCAGTGAGCGCGGCACCGGCAACCTCGGCTCCCCATATGTGCCGCTGGATAGCTGGGTCTATCCCGCGATGGAGCGGCTTGCGGGACTCGGTGTGCTCACCGATGAGTTCATGGGGATGCGGCCTTGGACGCGAGGCGAGTGTGCACGGCTGGTGAATGAGGCGGCAGATCAGTTGCCAGACGTTGGGACCGGAAATGGTGAGGCATCAGGACTTATCGAGGCGCTGCAGCGCGAATTTCGGTCGGAGGCGGAGTCAGCGGACGGAGATGGCGGCGGAGCATTTCGTTTAGAGTCCCTATATTCACGGACGGAGCATATCTCCGGAGCACCTATCAACAACGGCTATTATTTCGCGCAGACGCAAATCAACGATTTTGGGCGTCCGTATGGCGAAGGCTGGAACACCGTGAACGGTTTTTCGGCATACGCGACGCGGGGCCGTTGGGTCGCCTACGTACGCGGGGAGTTGCAGACCGCACCAGGGGCACCAGCGCTTCCCTTAGCGGCGCGACAAACCATCCTGAGGGCAGACCAACTTCCGCCGTCCTTTGTGCCGCCGGACGGAAGTCAGCCGGCAGTGAGCCAGTCCGAATTACTCGATGCTTACGTCGCAATGATGCTGTCGAATTGGCAACTATCTTTCGGCAAACAGAGCCTCTGGTGGGGACCTGGCGACGGTGGCCCGATGATGCTCAGCGACAATGCCGAGCCGATCAACATGTTTCGGATCAACCGCGTCTCGCCACTCAAGTTGCCCAGCATTCTCGGCTGGCTTGGTCCAATGAGAACGGAGTTCTTCTTGGGCCAGTTCTCCGGACACGAATTACTCTTGACCCCTTCGGGTCTTATTGCGCAGTTCGGCCAGTTGCTCAATCCCCAGCCATTCATTCACGGGCAGAAAATAAACTTCAAGCCCACTCGTAATTTCGAATTCGGCGTCTCGCGTACGACGGTCTACGGCGGACCCGGTTATCCCCTTACCTTGCATACTTTCTTCCGCAGTCTCCTTTCCACCGCGAATGCGGGAACCTTCGGTACACCTCAGAAGCCAGGGGACCGGCGCTCGGGAGTGGATTTCAGTTATCGGCTTCCCGGCTTGCGGAATTGGCTAACGTTCTATGGCGACGGCTTCACGGAGGATCAATATTCACCGATCGGGTATGCCGACCGTTCTATATGGCACGCGGGGCTATTTCTTTCCCAGGTTCCGCGGGTCCCGAAGCTAGATCTTCGAGTCGAGGGCGTCTACTCCGACAACCCGTTGGGAGGCAAGATCGGCCCTGGCTATTTCTATTTCAATTCCACGTGGATAGACGGGTATACGAATAACGGGTACCTGATGGGCAGTTGGATTGGCCGGGCGGGCCAGGGCGCGCAGGCGTGGACGAATTACTGGTTCACCTCGCGCAACCGCTTGCAGTTTAGTTTCCGGCACCAGAAGATCAGCCAGCAATTTCTTCCCGGCGGAGGCTCGTCGACCGACGCGGGCGTTCGAGGCGATTACTGGTTGCGATCGAATCTCAGTGTTTCTGCTTCGGTGCAATACGAACGATGGCTCATCCCCGTTATTCAGCCCAATGAATCGCGAAACGTAACGGCCGCAGTGGAGATTTTGTTCCAGCCGCACAAATTGTTCCGGCGTTCGCCCATGAGTGAGGACGCCCCTACGTCGGAGAATGGAGGCCGGCCGTGAATTATTCGAGCGGCGCTCCTGTTCGCCAGCCAGTGCCGGAGTTGCCTGAGAGCGACTTCCCCGGAACGACTGTGCCATTGGAGATTTCGGAAAAAGGTGAGAACAACCTTGCGACTACCAGGCTGATCTGGGTAAACCGTGGGACGCTGGCTCGCGTTGCGCTGTACGCACTGGTGGCGAGCACGATAGTCGCGTTCCTCATCCCTTCACGATATGAATCAGTGGCACGCTTGATGCCGCCGGACAATCAGTCCAGTTCCGGGCTGGCCATGGCGGCTGCGGCAATGTCTGGAGCGGCCGGTGGGCTTGGGGGGATCGCCACCGATTTCCTGAGACTCAAGAGCACGAGTGATGTCTTCGGGGGCATCCTGACCAGCCGCACCGTGCAAGACAAGCTGATCGAACACTTCGATTTGAAGAAACTTTATGGGACTCGGAGCATGGAGGATACACGGAGGGCACTCGCGGAGCATACCGGCATTTCCGTGGATCGCAAGAGCCAAATCATCGCCATCTCCGTCACGGACAGGAGTCCACAAAGAGCCGCAGCGATAGGTCAGGCATATGTAGAGGAACTGAACCGTTTGGTGGCCGAGTTGAGCACTTCTTCGGCACGTCGCGAACGTATTTTCCTTGAAGAGCGTTTGCAAGCGGTCAGTCAGGACTTGGAAGCGGCCGAGAAAGACTTTAGCCAATTCGCAAGTAAGAACACTGCGATCGACGTTAAAGAACAAGGTAAGGCCATGGTCGAGGCGGCAGCGCTACTCCAGGGCCAGCTCATTGCCGCGCAATCGCAATACGAAGGACTGCGAGAGATCTACACCGACAACAATCCTCGCGTGCGCACGGTCAAGGCTCGCATTGACGAGCTTCAACGACAACTCGAGAAGCTGGGCGGGAAAGGCGAAAGCGCAACAAGCATCTCAAGTCAATCTGGCGACTCCATGTATCCTTCCATCCGGAAACTGCCGCTGCTCGGTGTCACCTTCGGGGATTTGTATAGGCGGACAAAGATCCAGGAGGCCGTTCTCGAGACTCTTACTAAAGAGTATGAGATGGCCAAAGTCCAGGAAGTCAAAGAAATTCCCACAGTGAAAGTCCTGGACGTCGCGCACATTCCGGATAAGAAGTCGTTTCCGCCACGTTTGCTGATTATGTTTCTGGGAACGGCATTTTCCTTTGTCATCGCGACCACTTGGATATTCGGAAAAAACATGTGGGACGAAACGGATGCGAGCGATGTGCGGAAAGTCTTTGCACAGGAAGTTTTCTCGACTGTCGCAGCGCACGTCCCGGTGTTTTCACGGAATGGTTCCGGGAAACACTCGGTGAATGGCGGGGCTTGGGGCCATTTCCGGCGGCGAGGGCTGGGAAGCTCCGCGAGTCCTGAGGGTGACGAGCAAGAGCAGTCGAAGTAGGCGGCTTTTGTCTGTAAGTAGTTAATTGTAAATGGGTTAGGTCACAAACGCCCCTGTAAGTGACGGGGCGAAGCTGTCTGGCTACCAGGGCCACTGCGATTTGATATGGGAACAGCGACGTTCCACAAAACTGCAATCGAGGCTCGCACGAGCCTGGCGGTAGAGATTGTTGATCCGCTGTGGTACGCGGCGTACACCAGCGCGAATCATGAGAAGCGCGTGGCGGAACAACTCGGGGTGCGATCGGTAGAACACTTTGTGCCGTTGTACGAGTCGGTGCGCCGGTGGAGGGACCGGAAGGTGCGACTCCAGCTTCCCCTGTTTCCGGGGTATGTGTTTGTGCGGCTGGCGCTGCGCGACCGGCTACGGGTGCTGCAGGTGCCGGGTGTGGCGCGGCTCGTGGGGTTCAACGGGCTGCCGTGCGCATTGCCAGAGTCGGAAATCGAGGCACTGAAAGCGGGGTTGGCAAGCGGGATTCGGGCTGAGCCGCATCGCTATTTGACGGTGGGACGACGGGTACGGGTCAAAGCGGGGCCGCTTGCAGGAATGGAAGGGGTTCTCACGCGAAAGAAAAACGGCGCGCGATTCGTGATTTCGCTGGACCTAATTATGCGGTCGGTGGCTGTGGAGGTAGATGCGCTGGAGCTCGAGCCATACGAAAGTGACGAGCGGCCAGTGACGAGCGGCAAGTGAATTCTTGGCGCGCGCAACCAGCAGCACGAGAGCCCGAAGAGGGTCTCCCGGATTTCGGCATGAATGCTCGCACAGATTACACAGACTGCCACCTGACTTATGCGGGTTAAGCGTGATTAACGCCGCTAGGCAGTACCCTGGAAGACCTCGAACAGCGAGGGCGTGAGTTTCTGAAAACTGAAATCGAACAGATCGAAACCATCGAGACGGCGGCGGGCAGTGAAGCTGCTCCAGAGCACGGCTCGAGATTGTCAGCGCTTGCGCGCGATGTGGCCACGATGAGTGGGGGCACAGCGGCGGCGACGCTGTTCAATACCCTCATTGTCATTCTGGTCCCGAGGCTGGTTAGCATCGAAGATTTCGGATACTGGCGACTGTTTCTTCTGTACACAGGATATGTGGGCTTGCTCCATATGGGCTTCGCCGACGGCGCCCTACTTCGTTGGGCAGGAAAATCGTCCCAGGATGTTCAGCGCGAAATCACGCCCTCGCTCAAATTTCTTACGTGGCAGCACCTCGCTATCATGGTGCCCGCGTCCATAGTTCTTGCGTTTTGGTCGTCGCCACGCATCCAGTTCATCGGCGTCGCAGTGTTTGTGTTCGCGCTTTCCTATAACTTGTCAGTGGTTCTTCAATTTAGCCTACAAAGCGCGCGACTCTTCAAACCCGTAGCACTTGCAACGGCGGCCGCCCCCGGCGCTTTCGTACTGTTGACTTTTCTCTGGAGCCTGCACGCTGTGCCAAATTATCGCGAGCTGATCGTTCTCTACTGCACCGCCTGTGTAGGCGTGCTCGTTTACCTTTGGGTCCGAGTCAGACCGAATCGAAGCTCTTCCAGGCCAGATTCCGCTTGGGCTTTCGGGAAATCGTGCGTCTTGTTCGGTTGGCCAATCGTGCTGGCCAACGGCGGCCTCATCCTCGTGCAATCGGCTGACCGGCTCGCAGTAAGCTTCACCTTACCAATCCGTGATTTTGCGCAGTACAGCCTGGCGGCCAGCACGATGTTTGTTCCCGTGGCGGCCATCGCGGCGATCTACCGCGTGTTTTTCTCGCATGTTGCCGCGATAGAACATGAAGGTCGCACCCGAGTCTACGCACACGCTTCGAAGTTTCTACTGCTTGCCTGGAGCTTGCTGCTGCCCTACTTCTTCGTTTTGGAAGTGTTCGTGCGGCGTTTCCTACCGAAGTATGTACCTGGTTTACGTATTGCCGGGATTCTCCTGCTCGGCGTGAGCTTTCTGGCCGGCATTCAGATCCTTCACATGACGTTTGCTTATCTTTACGGAAGGCAGCGGCAGTTTTTACTTCTGACCATCGGCGCGCTGGTGGTGACCTTTTCAGTGGTACTCGGCACGGCACTCTGGCTGCGTTCGCTTGTCGCTGTGGCCATCGGGCAAGTCGGGGCGCTTGCACTCTGGTGGCTCGCCAATGAATGGAACCTGAGAGAAACCACGGGCCATCGCTTGAAAGAATGGTTGCGACTCATGATTGTGTTCGCATGGTCGGCAATTAGCTACGGCACGGCAATGAAGTACGTTGGGAGCATTGGCCTGCGAGCACTGGTCTACTACGCGCTGGTGGTCGGGTGCTTGGCCTTGACATGTTATCCGGAGATTCGAATTACTTGGAACTTACTGTCCCGGGCGGTGCCTCGGGCGATCATTTACGGAACGAGGGGCTGAATTGAGCGTGGCTAACCCTCGACCGGCTTGTTAACAACCTAGGGGATGTCGAATGAATCTGGGGGGAATGGCTTGATGATCGAGGACAAGGGATCTTTGCGGAATGATGCCCGACCGAAAGTGTCGGTAATCATCGTTACGTACAAGTCGGCTGGTGAAATACCCGACTGCATAGAAAGTCTGTTGAAACAGTCGGTGCCGGTCGAGGTCTTCCTTGTAGATAACGCCTCGCCAGATGATACCCCGCAGATGGTTGCTGATTATGCGACGCGTTTCGAGAATATTCATGCGATTCTGAACACAGAGAATATGGGTTTGGCTGCGGGGAACAATACTCCCCTGGGGAAATGCCAGGGGGATTATGTTCTCATGCTGAACCCAGACACGGTGCTTCGTGAGAATAGTTTGGAGCGTATGGTTGATTTTCTTGACCGAAATCCGGATGCAGGGGTCCTGGGGCCGAAAAACCTCTATGCAGACGGAATGCCCCTTGTCAGCGCTCACCGGCATTGGGGGCTCCTGCACGTGCTGCTGTGGCGCGTCATACCCTATCGTTTTTCGCGGAGGCTGTACGACCGGCTTTCGTCCTACAAAGGTCAGGATCCGTTGTTCGTGTCTGGAGCTTGCCTACTGATTCGCCGCAGCATTTTCGAGCAGATCGGCGGCTACGATCCTGAATACTTCCTGACGGTCGAAGATGTCTGCGACCTTTGTATTCGAGCTAGGCGAACCGGTTGCCGCGTTGTTTTCCTGCCGGATGCGGAAGTTTTCCATTTTACCGGAAGAAGCTGCGTACAGGCGCCATATATAGTCGTTTGGCACGGAAACCGTGGAACGGTCTACCACTTCCTGAAACACAAAGGAATCGTTCAGGCTCTGGTAGTTTCACTTCTATTGATCATTGCTGCTGCTGCACGGGTTGTGATTGCGGCAATTCTAGGCATTACAAAGAAAAAATATCGAAGTGTAGCTCGGATATATGCGAGCGTCTTCTGGAGCCTTATGGTCCGAAATCCCATCCGCGCAAATACCTGGCGGCTCGGCACGTCATTACATGAAAGTCAAGTTTGCCCCGCCCCGAAGAGAGACGGCCAACGTCTGTGGTAACCATACAAAACGCGCCCTGCGGTATTACGGAAATCAACTACTCGGTGGATCTCCTTCGGAGAGACGACGACGAGAGAAGTCATATCAGGAGAGAGTTGGAACTAATTAAAGCAAAATATCAGATCAAAAATTGTAAAGTCTTGGACCTAGGCTGTGGTCTAGGACAAAATCTTGAGCTGTTCAGATATGACAATACCGTGGTTGGGATCGAAGGTTTGGCTAGCGCTGTAGCGGTGGCTCGGTCACGAGGTCTGACCGTATTTGAACAGAATTTAGAGAGCAACCTTGATGTTGGGACCGGTACGGCAGACTGGGTGCTATGCCTGGATGTCCTCGAGCACCTTGTTACGCCCATGCATCTGATGCTGGAAATACGTAGAATTTTGCGGGACGACGGCAAGATGGTTCTGAACGTTCCGAATCACTTTGATCTTTCCGGCAGGCTAAAACTCCTGCTGGGTGATAACCTGGACGTACATAAGTACTTTCCGGAAACTCACGACTGGGATAACCCTCATCTGCGCTTTTTTACTCACTCTGGAATGACACAGATGCTCCAGGCAAGTGGATTTCAGCCCGTGGAAGATAGATCTGGCCACTTCTGTGCCTTTCCTAAGCGAGCTCTTCTTCAACGTATGGGCTTGGGTTTTGTGCTGCACTATCTAGCCAGGAAGAAGCCGTCTATGTTTGCAGCAGGCTTTTTCTTGATCGTGGAAAAAACCTAATCCCACATCGGAATTCGACCCGATGGAAACATGGTTGGTCGCCACCGAGCCATGACTTTGCCTAAAAGGCTGTTTTTTTATACGGATGCCGCCGAATATGGCGGCCACGAAGCGATGACGCTTGAGGCAGTCCGGTGTTTCTGCCAAAACCCAGACATAGACTTCAAAAGAGGCGGTTGAAAATATGGAGCGCGGACTACCTTCATTATCGGTATCTTTGGCCGAACATCGAGGCGGCGGTCCAACGGGCACGCCTTTCTGTTTCATGTGAGGTGCCAACTATTCTGGATGTCGGATGTGGCCGCAAGCCATATTCCGACCTCTTTGGAAAGTCCAACTACATCGGCCTTGATTACCGAACAGATGACACGTCTCCGGACGTGGTGGGAGACGTAATGCGGCTCCCGATTTGCTCCGGGGCTGCAGACATAGTCTTTTCAACGCAGGTGATCGAGCACGTTCCGAATCCTGGTCTGATGATCAGGGAGTGTTACCGGGTCCTGAAACCCGGCGGGTGCCTAATTTTGACCGGGCCCTTTTATTGGCCTCTTCATGAAGAGCCTTTTGATTTCCATCGCTTCACGAAGTACGGCTTTGCGCACCATCTTTCGGAAGCGGGGTTTTCCGAATGGGAAATCAGGGAGGATGGAGGTGATTGGGCACAGTTTTTCTTGTCGATGAGTCTGCGCGTCTGTCCCAGATGGCTTGCGCCCTTAAGAGTTATGATCAACTGTGCCGGAGCCTTACTGGACTCGGTTCAGAATCCCAAGATTTCTCCAGCTAACTACACGATTCTCGCAAGGCGCTGAACGATGTCTGACGGTTGTAAATCAATTCTTTTCTACAGCGATGCCGCCGAATATGGCGGCCACGAAGCGATGACGCTCGAGGCAGTCCGGTGTTTCTGCCAAAACCCAGACCTCAATCTGTCCTTTGCTTTTTACGGACGTAATGATCGCCTCCGCGAAAGATTGAAGGCCATAAAGAGTTCGTCGGGTAACCTTGCGCTTTTGCCGCTGGACTTTAGACCGAAGAGCTTGTCGGCCCTCAGGGCGTTGGTCAGCCTGACGAAGATCAAGCGCATTAAGGCTTTGATGAAGCAGATTAATCCGGATGTTGTAGTGGTCTCACAGGGTCGGATCGAAGCGAGTAGCATGGGTTTGCTGGCTGCCAAACGCGCGGGATTTGAGACTATCAGTTATATCCCCATGGCTCATCCGGTGTGTGTATCCGGAAAGCCGTTTGCTTTGTGGCTTCGCGAGAAAGTGAACGGCTACTTTTATCGTTTACCCGACAAGATAATAACTATCAGTGAAACTGCACGACTCATGTTACTGGAGAGAGGAGCTAGCTCTAACATCGTCGTTGTACCCAACGGAATAGAAGCAAGAGCCATTCGGGTGTCCGACCGGCAAAGATTCCGAGAAACTCACGGAATAGAGAGGGACGATTATGTAGTTGCTGTGGTCGGCCGAATTGATTTCAGACAAAAAGGGCAGGATTTCGCTCTTCAGGCGATAAGCCGTTTTCAGCGTGAGCTTCGGGACTACAGGTTCTTGTTCATCGGTGGCGGTCCCGACGAACACAAACTCAGGACATTCATCACAAGTCTGAACCTGGAGCAAAAAGTTCAAGTTTTGCTGTGGAACCAAGAACCTGCTGAAATCTATGCGGGCATCGACATGCTGCTGATCCCGTCGAGATTTGAGGGCGTTCCGCTCGTTATGCTCGAAGCAATGTCGTGCGGATTGCCTGTCGTCGCTTCGAACGTTGACGGAATGGCAGAGTTATTGCCACCAACTTGGCTATTCCCATACGGAAATTGTCGAGCTCTAATCGACACGTTATTACACGTCAGAAACAGCGACAACTCGAGTCTGCTCGAATTACATCAGAACCGGATTGTCAACGAATTTAGTACTGAAAATTTTTGCCTGAAGCTTAACCAGGCTGTTTTTGAGTAGGCCTTTCGGCAACCGCTTATGATTTCACCTGCCCTCGCAAACTTAGCGATAGGCGTGTCTCTCTCCGTGACTCTCGTTACCTATATTCTGCTGAGTAGGTACGACGGAAGCTATATAAATATATTTGTCCCATCGCTACTGGTCGCTATTCCCGCTTTTTATTTGTTACCGCTTATATACATATTTCTATTTGGCGTCACGGTTAGCACTTATGCGTTTGTATATGTCTATGCGACTTTGGCACTGGAAAATATCGCTTTTGTCTATGGCTACGCGCGCGCTAATAAGAGTGTCCTTCGACTGCCTTTCCGGTTTTCCCATAGGAACTTTGGCCTGCTTGCGTGGGCTTGCGTCGGCCTTGCAGTGTTGACCTACCTGCCTGTGCTGGTGGAGTTCCGAGAGTATTTGCTGAATCCTCGGGAAATTTACACGCATACGCGAACTGGCTTCGGACTGCAGTTCTACATATCGAGTATTCTCGCCTATTTGGCGGTCATTCTGATTCTTTTCACGACACGGTCGTGGCTAATCAAAACCGTGGTAATAACCATCGCTGCCGGAGTCCTCTTACTCCACGGAAGCAAGGGCCAGGTATTAAATCTAGTTCTCCTGCTGGCTTTATTCCATGTATATGTGAGAGGTAGAAAGGTCTCTTTGATAGCTGCATTGACGGCCTGCTCATGCATAGCGTTGGTTGTCGTTCTGTTGTTTGCGTCAACTATGTACTTGGGTGAGGGACCCAGCGAGGTGCTGGAAACAATTAGCCAGTATTCGGACTATACGCGGAATGCTTTCTTAGTGATTGACGAGCACTTTCCCCTACAGTACGGTCGCCTAACTCTTGAATTAAACACAATTGCGCTTATCCCGCGTGCTTTTATGTCCAGTAAACCCAAAAATTTCGGAGCGTTCGTCTTGGATGAGGAGTTTTATCCAGAATCGTTTGACAGTGATACAGGATCACCGGACTTTGGAATCGGTGTGCAGTACGCTGATTTCGGATTTCTGGCGATTGCTTACCTAGCTCTATTTTCGATGTTTAGGGGGTGGTTAGCGCGCATCTTTATAGGTCGCCTGAGGCTTACTAAACATCCGGCTGATTTTTTCGTCTTGGCATTTCTAGCCGAGATATCTGTCATGCCGCTTGGGGGTGCAGGTTGGCTCCTTCCGGAGGCGCTGTTTGTAGCGATAGGTTTGCGCTTCCTGTCAACCATTGGGAGCAACAGAACATACGTGGAGGGTCGAGGACAAAAGGATGTACCCGGGGCTGCGCGGGCACTGGGTGCGCTAAACCATGCCGAAGGGATCCGCTAAAACGACTGAAATTCTCTACGACGCGCGCTGGATAGGGAACCACGGCATCGGCCGATTTGCTGGCGAGGTCTATAAGATGCTTCCGGGTCTTACTCCCTTTCAGAGCCGCCGTCGGCCGTGGCACCCGCTCGACCCGGCTTTTTTGGGTGCGGCGCTATGGCAGAAGAAACCTAAACTGTTCTTTAGTCCAGGATATAACTCTCCACTAGGTTGGCCTAGGCCGTTTGTGTTCACCCTTCATGATCTCAATCATCTCTGTGTGCGAGAGAACTCAAATGCTGCGAAGCGGGCCTACTACAAACACGTGATCCGGCCAGCGTGTCATCGAGCAGCTGTTGTCTTGACGGTGTCTGAGTACTCCAAGCATGAGATTACCGCGTGGGCCAAAGTGAAAGAGGAAAAGATCGTTAATGTTGGCAACGGCGTGGGCTCGCCTTTTGTTCCAACAGGGCGGAAATACGAGCCGGGATACCCATACTTACTTTATGTGGGTAGCCGGAAAGCGCACAAAAACCTTCCTCGTTTGCTGGAAGCTTACTCCATATCAGGTGTCCGTCGAGATGTGCGCCTCGTTCTTTCCGGGAGCCCGGACCGGTGTCTGTCAGGAGAGATCGAGCGCCTGGGACTGACTGGAGACGTTGTCTTCGCTGATTCAAACGCGGACGGAGAGTTGTCTGATGTGTATCGCGGCGCACTCGCATTTGTGTTTCCTTCTCTGTACGAAGGGTTCGGTCTACCACCCCTGGAAGCAATGGCTTGCGGAATTCCGGTCTTGGCGTCGAAAGTGTGCTCACTTCCCGAAGTTATAGGCGACTCAGGGGTTTTGGTGGACCCGCTTGATGTTGAAGCCGTTGCCGATGGCATACGCCGGCTTGTTCAGGATTCGGACTTGCGAGCAGAACTACGTGAAAAGGGGCTCCTTCGAGCGAAGAAATTTTCCTGGGATGAAACGGCACGTAGGACCCGAGAAGTTCTCCAAATGGTAGCCGCCTGAGGACTGAGAGACGGTGATGTCAGCGATTAAAACCTCTATCGTGATTCCGACGAAGAATGGGGCAGAGGATATAGGAGCTTGCCTCGAGGCTGTTTATTCTCAGAAGGACGTGGGACGATTTGAAGTGCTGGTAGTGGATTCGGGTTCCACGGACAAGACACTCGAAATCGTGCGGCGCTATCCAGTCCGTCTGGAGCAGATTCCTCCGGAGGCGTTCCACCACGCGCGCACGCGAAATTACGCGGCTGGCCTTGCAAAGGGAGAACTCCTTGTGTTTCTCTCGCAAGACGCCACTCCTGCCTCTGACACATGGCTTGGCACGATGATTTCCAACTTCGACGATCGGTCCGTAGGCGCTGCTTATGGTCGGCAGTTGCCAAAGCAAGGTTCCACGCCTGAGCGTCGGGAGGTGCTGGACGCCGTCTACGGTGGCGAACGAGTCGAGAAAGATCCGCGTCGCGCTCAGGAATGCGGCTTTCGGTATTATCACTTCTCGAGTGTAAATTCCTCGATTCGAAAAGAGGTGTGGCAAGCGACGCGTTTTCCGGACGACCTCAAAGTGTTTGAGGATCTTGGCATTTCCAAGCGTATCCTCGATGCTGGCTGGAAAATCGTCTACGAACCGCGAGCTATCGTCTACCACTCGCACAACCACACAACCATAGGGCTATTCAAGCGCTACTTTGATGGAGGCGTTATCTGGAGGCGCCTGGGCCTTTGGAATAGCCGGACAAGGTCCTCCATGCTGAAGGAAGCCGGACGGCTGCTCCGGAAAAAACTCGGCCGATCTGGCGGCAACACCGCCGGCGGGACGGGCAGCGCTTCGATTCGTCAGGATCTCGCGAGGTCGCTAGGTATGTTCCTGGGCTTGCATGAGCGATATCTACCGGTTGCCCTCAAGCGGCGTCTGAGTGCGTATCGACTATTTGAGTGACACGAAACAACGTAGCGGTAACCTGATCCGCTCAGAGCGGGTGCTCCCGTGCAATCGACGGCTGGCGCAGTACGTTGTGGATGGGGCGACTACGAATCCATCGATTATGTTCAAAGATGGCGCAGCGGATCCCGTAGACGATTGCAGGGAGAAAGTGAAGGCAATCTTACGGAAGAGCGAAGAACCCCCACGAGCTATTTTGCCGAGAACTGTTGATCCACCACAGATGCAATGTTCTTTGGAACGTCGAAACTTGCCTGCCCCGTGGAGGGGCGGCAAGAGAGCGTTGGACTTGATGGTCGGTGTGAGCCTCATCCTTCTTCTCTCGCCTCTCTTCGTTCTCGTGGCTCTGCTTGTGGCTCTTGAAGATGGATGGCCAGTTATTTATCGAAGGCATGTCGTAGGGAAAGACGGCGAATTCGACGCCTACAAGTTTCGCAGCATGCGTAAGGATGCAGATGCCGCCCTGTCTGCAAATTCTGCTCTGAAGGAAGAATTTGAACGCAACTTCAAACTCAAACACGACCCCCGCGTCACGCGGATCGGGAGCCTTCTCAGAAAACTCAGCCTTGATGAGTTACCGCAGCTATTCAATGTGTTAAAAGGCGAGATGAGTCTGGTAGGCCCGAGAATGATATCGCCAGCTGAACTTGAAAAGTACGGCCCGCATAAAGTGCTTTTACTCACAGTTAAGCCCGGTCTCACGGGCCATTGGCAAGTGAATGGGAGGCAAAGCGTTGACTATGAGGAGCGTGTGAGAATGGACCTGCACTACATCAATAACTGGTCCCTCGCCATGGACTTAAAGATTTTACTCAAGACTCCTTATGCGGTTCTGAAGAGAGAGGGTGCGTACTGATGACATCAATTCTGGTCACAGGGGGTGCGGGGTACATCGGCTCCGCGTGCTGCAGGCAACTGATGAAGCTGGGGTGTACGGTCACGGTCGTCGATGATATGTCGAACGGGCATGCCGAGGCGGTCCCTTCAGACGCATCACTCCATCATATTGATATAGGAGATAGCGACTCTCTTTCAGGGATCCTGTCGACAAATAAGATTGATGTCGTGTTTCATTTTGCTGCGAAGGCTCTGATCCCTGAGTCCATTACCAATCCCGGCGTGTTTTTCGATGTTAACGTTGCGCGCAGCGTTGTGATGCTTGAGACTCTGAGGAAACACGGCGTTAGAAAGTTTGTATTTTCCTCGACCGCAGCCGTATACGGCACGCCGACCATTGTTCCGATCCCTGAGGATCACAGTAAAGAGCCGATCAACTCCTACGGGGAAAGCAAGTTAGTTCTCGAAAGAATTCTGCAGTGGTACGCCACAGCCTATGGCTGGAGCGTTGTGGCGTTCCGCTACTTTAACGCGTGCGGAGGCGCTTCTGATTGGGGAGAATGCCACGAGCCTGAAACACATATCATTCCCCTGCTCTTACAAACCGTTTCGGGGCGGCGCCCAATATTTGAAATTTACGGAACAGATTACCCTACACCGGACGGAACCTGTCTCCGTGATTATGTCAATGTCGTTGACATCGCCGAGGCCCACCTCCTTGCCCTGCACAAGATGGATAGGACTGGATTCCACGCCTACAATATCGGCACTGGCAGGAGTCATTCTGTGAAGGAAATATGTCAGACCGCAGAACGGATCGCAAAAAAGAAAATCCACACACGCGCTGCCACACGTCGACCCGGGGATCCGGCCGTGTTGTGTGCAAGCCCCAAGAAACTGAAAGATGAATTTGGTTGGGCTCCGAAGCACTCGGACTTGGACGAAATCATAGCGGGTGCTTGGGACTGGGAACAGACACAGTGTGGCAAGCTGATGGCGCGGTCCTGAGTCACCTGTAAATTAGGCAAAGAGGATAGCAGGTGGTGATTTCGAGGTGGCCGGTTTGCTCTTCAGATTTTTTGTGAAACACAGTTGGAACCTGTTCCTTAAAGTCGTGTGAATGAGTAAACCCATATTTCAGATCCCGGAGGGGGGCGCGTGAACGACGGCACCGAGATTGTAGACGCAAAGCAATATTTTCAGGAATTACAGCGCGTCGTGATTGGTCTGTCCCACGAGGGCATCGACCAGATCGCTGAGACCCTGGTGACAGCTTATGAAGCCGGGCGGACGGTATACCTGTTTGGGAATGGTGGAAGCGCCGCACTGGCTTCTCATTTCGCTTGCGATCTTGGAAAAGGCACTGCGTGCTGTAATGGAGGTAAGAGGTTCCGTGTGCTCGCTCTCACTGACAATCTACCTACTCTGACAGCTTGGGCAAACGACTCCAGTTACGAAGACGTCTTTTCGGAACAGCTGAGGAATTTTGTGCAGCCGCAGGATGTTGCATTCGCCATAAGCGGAAGCGGAAACTCCAAGAACGTCCTGAATGCTCTCCGGGTAGCCCGAGAAGCAGGGGCCACGACAGTAGGCATCTCTGGTTTCCAAGGTGGGGAAATGAAGTCGATATGCGACACTTGCGTCGTGGTTCCGTCTAACAACATGCAAATCATCGAAGACTTGCATCTCGCAATGGCCCACTCAATTTTCCGTGTCGTTTACAGCCGGATGTCTCGTCGGACTCTGACGGCTTCTTGCCCAGGATAATTGGGGCGAGCCGGTTTAACTGAGTCTAGTCTTATCAATGAAATTAAAATATTTAGTAATTTAGCTGGGTGGTTCGAAACTGCGATGAATCAGAGAATTCGCCAGTCGATTCTGCTTCTGGACTTGCTGTGGATTGCCGCGGCTTTTACACTTGCCTATGCGCTGCGGTACGAATATGTTCAAATCGGCAGCGAGTCGTGGGCTTCTTTTCGGGAATTCGTTCCTGCGGTAGGCTCCGCACTTCTAATTTGGACTTTCCTCTATCTCAACAAGAACCTGGAGGGTTTCAGGGGAGGTTGGCACTTACCGACGGTTATTTCGCAGACTGTAGTCGGCGTTTTCTACCTCATGGCCTTTCTGCTGGCTTTGGCCTTCCTTCAGAAGCGGTACTATTCGCGGTTGCTTTTGCTGTATCTCGCGTGCCTGCTGCCGATTGGCTTGGTCATCATCCGGTGTTTTGTCCGATGGTTGATCTCGGCGCGCTCATGGAAGGGCATTTGCCGGCGAGCAGTTATTCTGGGAAGCGGACACCTTGCTCACGAGTTGGCATACAAGATTACTCGCCACCCCGAGATGCTGCTTGAGGTTGTCGGCTTGCTTTACCCGTCAGGCAGTGATTCCTCAAACGGTTTCGCAAATCCCCCTCAAGAATTAATCTCTCTTCAATCATTGAACGTCCATAGCTTGCTCCAAGAGAAGAACGTCAGCGAGCTGATTGTGGTTTTGCCTCAGCCCCCGGGCTCTGACGCTGAAAAAATCATCTCAAAATGTCGTGAAGCGGGAATGCTCGTCCGTCTTGTACCACAATGGTACGAACTTTATGTTTCTGAGGCTCAAATGATCGAAGTCGACGGCGTTCCGTTAATTTCCCTTGAGGAACGAAATATTTCTGCTGTCGCACTGGGGTTCAAAAGAGCTGTGGATCTGCTTGGTGGACTCTTCTTGCTCATACTTAGTTTTCCGATATTCCTGGCCTCTGTAGTTAACTTGAACCGTCGGCACGGACGAGCATTGAGCGAAGAACTTCGCTGCGGCAGGGCGGGCAGCTCCTTCCGAATGTTTCGCTTGAACATAGATAGGGAGGACTCCAGCCTCAGCGTTTTCGAGAAACTGCTTGTGAGGTTGAGCATGACAGAGTTGCCTCAACTCTGGAATGTACTTCGGGGAGAGATGAGTTTAGTTGGGCCGCGCCCAGAGTCGCCCGAGCGTGTAAGACATTATTCCGATTGGCAACGTCAGAGACTGAGCGTCGCACCAGGTCTGACGGGACTTGCACAGGTTCATGGACTGCGCGAGCAGCATTCGTCTGAGGAAAAAGCGAGATTCGATCTCGAGTATATTTTTCACTGGTCTTTGTTTCTGGATTTCTCCCTCATTGTGCAGACGGCATGGACCCTTGTGGTTCGTTTATTGAAGCCGCCACAAACAAAAACGACAGCCCCCGTTGGAGTGCCCCAGCTCGTTGAGATGACCATCAAGGAGGCTCTGCATGCTGATAGTACGCAGTCCAGTGCGGATTAGCTTCGGCGGCGGAGGAACAGATCTTCCCTCCTACTACGAGAGTTTCGGCGGGGCAGTTCTGAGCACCTCAATCAATAAGTATTTCTATGCGATTCTACAAAAGAGGACCGATGGCAAGATTCAGGTCATTTCTTCTGACCTGCGGGTCGCAGAAACCTGGCACGACATTGCGCGCATGCCGGTGAAGGGGAGCCAGCTTGAGATTCCGCTTTCTGTCATCAAAGATCTGGAATGCGATGTATCAATCGATCTGTTCCTCGCCTCGGAAATACTGCCAGGAACCGGGCTGGGCTCTTCTGCAAGCGTCTGCGTGGGTGTTCTAAAGGCGCTGGCCACTTACCTTGATCTTCGCCTATCGAAATACCAGTTGGCAGAACGTGCCTTCCACGTAACTCGCGACATTCTTGGGAAACCAGTCGGCAAACAGGACGAGTACGCCGCTGCGTTTGGGGGCTTGAATTTCATCACCTTTCAATCTGATGGTGCAGTTCATGTGGAGCCTCTAACGCTGAGGCCAGATATTCTTCGCGAACTCCAGAGAAGCCTGATGCTCTTCTTTACGGGTTCAGCGCACAACTCTTGGCACATCCTCCAAGATCAGGAAAAATCTACGATGACCGGCAAAGGCAGCGCCCTGGAGTCGATGCACCAGATCCGCAAAGCAGCCGAGCAAATGCAAGACGCACTCGTCAAAGGTAATTTTCGTGCGTTTGCGGCTTTGCTGCACCAAGGCTGGGAAGCAAAAAAGAAGCTGTCTGAGGAGATTTCCAATTCCCTGATCGACGAAGCTTATTCGGCAGCGCTTCAATCTGGGGCTCTGGGCGGCAAGATCACCGGTGCCGGCGGAGGAGGCTTCCTGCTCTTGTTTTGTGAAGAGCCCCAGCAGCCAAAAGTCCGTGAAGCCATGGCAAGGCTCAACATACGAGAAATGGGATTCGAGTTTGACCTGCAGGGTGCGCAGGTCGTCGTGAATGACCCATTCATCGACCGAGACGAGCGCTGCGGAACTCGCTGGACCTTTGCTCCTATCTCCGCCCCGCAGACGACCCTCGACCCATCAGCACCGCGTCGCACGAATTTAACCGCTGGTCCGAAATGAAAGCCTTTTTGCTCGCCGCAGGCCACGGAAGCCGCATGCGGCCCCTCACAGATTCGATTCCCAAGTGCTTATTGCCGGTTCGCGGCGTGCCCATCTTGCGGATCTGGCTAAATCTCTGCCAGCGGCACGAAATTGACGAAGTTCTAATAAATGTCCATGCTCACGCCAATATGGTTCGAGAGTTCCTTCAGAAGCAAGGTGACGGTGTTAAAGTATCAGTTTCCGAGGAGACACAATTGCTCGGAAGTGCAGGGACGCTGCTCGCGAATCGCCAATGGCTCGGTTCTGATTCAGTATTTTGGGTTTTCTATGCTGATGTCCTCACTACTGCCAATTTGAGGGATATATTGCAGCTTCACAAACGTCGCCCTTTAGTGGCGACGTTGGGTGTCTGCGACGTTCCGGATCCAAGGCGTTGTGGTATTGTGACCGTGGACAAAGAGAGTATCGTCCGCGAGTTCGTCGAGAAGCCTGAGGTGCCTTCCAGCTCTCTCGCCTTCTCTGGAATCATGGTTGGGAGTCCGGCGCTGCTCGATTTCATCCCGAGCCACATTCCAGCCGACGTTGGTTTTCACGTTCTGCCGAGACTCGTCGGGCAAATGACAGCCTGTCGAATCTCCGACTACGTTCTGGACATAGGAACTCCCGAGAATTATCGAGCGGCCCAAGTGAGTTGGCCCGGTTTTCAATCGCACGTATGAGAGGGAGAACATGTTACGGGCTGCCATTTTCGACATGGATGGAGTGATAGTAGACAGCCATCCAGTCCACAAGAAAACTTGGCGTAAATTTCTGGAATTGCTGGGCAAGGAAATAGACGAAGAACACCTTAACTTTATTATGGAAGGGAGAAAGCGAGACGAGATCTTAAGGTATTTTATGGGAGAGCTTTCCGATGAACAGGTGCGGAGTCTTGGTCATCAGAAGGAGCAATTGTTTAGAGAAGAGTCCGCTGATATGAAAGCGATCGAAGGTCTTCGCGAATTCTTGCAGCAATTAAGCGAAGCTAAAATTGGGCTCGCTGTGGCCTCATCCGGTAGCAACGGCCGTGTGAATTACGTTCTCGATTTATTGGATCTACGGCATTATTTCCAGGCAATCGTAACGGGCGACCAAGTGACGTACGGTAAGCCTGATCCCACTATTTTCCGAGTGGCCTGCGACCAGCTGCGCGTCCGACCTTCTGAGACGCTTGTCTTCGAGGATTCAGTTTCTGGCATTAGGGCTGCAAAGGCAGCTGGCATGAGGTGCGTCGGTGTCGCGACCAACGGCATAATTGCAATCTTGGTTGAAGCCGGCGCGGACCACATAATACCTGATTTTTCCGCCGTTTCGTTTGATCTGATGCGCGAACTCTGTGAATGATCGCTCGCCAAACAAAAAAATCATCAATCCTGTGGCGGAAGCGCAGGAGACGTTAATTTGGTGAAGAACATATGAAAGGTGTTGTGCTCGCCGGTGGCACCGGAAGCCGGCTTTTTCCTATAACACGAGTGACGAATAAGCATCTGCTACCCGTGTACGACAAGCCGATGGTGTACTACCCCATCCAGACGCTGGTGAGCGCGGGAATCCAGGAAATTCTTCTCGTCACCGGCGGAAAGAATGCCGGAGAATTTCTGCGCCTGCTTGGGAACGGCCGCGATTTCGGCTTGAAGCACATCAACTATACCTACCAAGAAGGCGAAGGCGGCATCGCGGAGGCTCTGGGTCTGGCCGAGCATTTTGCCGATGGCGAATCCGTTTGTGTAGTGCTTGGTGACAACATTATTGAAAACAATGTGTGCCACGCCGTTGAAAACTTCAAAAAGCAAAGTCACGGTGCAAAAATTCTGCTGAAGGAAGTTCAAGACGCGGAGCGTTTTGGTGTAGCCGAGATTCGCGGCGATCGTGTTGTCAGCATCGAAGAAAAACCGAGCAAGCCCAAATCGAATTACGCGGTCATTGGAATCTATTTGTACGATGCCACCGTATTTCAGAAAATTCGACGCCTGAAACCCTCCGGACGCGGCGAACTCGAAATTACAGACGTCAATAACTTCTACGTCGAAGAAGGCAATCTGACCTATGAAATTCTTGACGGCTGGTGGACCGACGCCGGCACCTTCGAATCCCTCTTGCGCGCCAATAATCTCGTCGCGGAAACCGGTGCCAATAAAATGGCCAGTGAACCCGCTGAACGTGCCCTGAGCAGAGAAGTCGCGGGATGAAGATCTTCGTCACCGGCGGCGCGGGCTTCATAGGTTCAAATTTCATCCGCTATGTTCTGCAGACCAAAGAACGCCATGGGATCGTCAACTACGACAAACTCACATACGCAGGCAATCTCGCGAATCTCCACTCGGTTGCGCATCATCCTGGCTATCAATTCGTTAAAGGTGACATTTGCGATGCCGTCGCGGCTGAGGCCGCGATGCGCGGTTGCGAGGCTGTCGTCCATTTCGCCGCCGAATCTCACGTCGATCGGAGCATCTACGAACCTGCTCCTGTAATTCAAACCAACGTCACTGGGACATTCACTCTCCTTGAGGTTGCTCGCAAGCTCGCCGTATCGCGCTTCGTTCACATTTCGACCGACGAAGTCTATGGCGACATCGCTCCAGGAACCTTCGCCACCGAAGACTCTCCGGTTCAACCAAGCAGTCCCTATTCGGCTTCCAAGGCCGCCTCGGATCTCTTGGTTCGCTCCTACGTGCGCACTTACAAGTTTCCAGCTCTGCTCACGCGCTCCTCGAACAACTACGGTTCCTACCAATTCCCCGAAAAATTCCTGCCGCTTATGATTACGAATGCGCTCTATGACAAACCGCTTCCCATCTATGGCGATGGCAAACAGCAGCGCGACTGGCTGCACGTTGAAGATAACTGCCGTGGAATTCTCGCAGTTCTTGAACGAGGAAGAGTCGGCGAGGTCTACAACATCGGCGGGTCGCATGTGGAAGAGAATCTCGCCATGGCCCAACGCTTACTTCGTTTAACCGGCAAGTCGGAGGGACTGCTTCGCTATGTGGCGGACCGTCCCGGCCATGATCGTCGCTACGCCCTAAATTCCCAAAAGATCGCAGCCGAGCTGGGCTGGCAACCGGAAATTTCCGTGGAAGACGGCGTCCGCCAGACCATCGAATGGTACAAGGACAATAGCAAGTGGGTTTCCGACGTGCGCGCGGGTGAATACCTTTCGTATTATGAGAAATACTACGATGATCGCGAAACTTCGCTCAAGGCGATTGCTGGTTCCGGTTCGAAGTTGCCCGCTTAGAACCAACATGCGTAATATTCTTCGCAGATGGAACGAATCGAAACCTCCTTGCCGGGTGTCTATGAGTTGCGCCCCATAGTCCATCGGGACTCGCGCGGCTCTTTCATCGAAGCCTACCACCTCGCCAAATTCACAGACCTCGGCGTCAAAGATACCTTCCTTCAAGACAACCACTCTATCTCCTCCCGTGGAACGCTTCGGGGCCTTCACTATCAATTGCTCCACGCGCAGGCCAAGCTCTGTCGCGTCATCGAAGGCGAAGCTCTGGATGTCGCTGTGGACATCCGCGTCGGGTCGCCGCACTTTGGCAAGTGGACCAGCATTCGCCTCTCCGCCAAGAAGCAAAATCAAATCTACATCCCAGCCGGTTTTGCCCACGGCTTTCTGGCCATGACGGAAACGGTTCAGTTCCTTTATAAGTGCAGTGATTATTACGCCCCATCTGACGAACACGGCATTCTTTGGAACGACCCTGCACTAGCCATCGACTGGGGTGCGTCTCATCCAGTTCTTTCGCAAAAAGACGCCAACAATCCCAAACTCGCCGATGTCCAACGACAATTTCTACCGCGATACTCGCTCAAATGAAACCTACGATCTTGCTGACGGGTAAGACCGGCCAACTAGGTTCTGAACTCAATCGATTGCTGCCAAAATTAGGGAAAGTGATCGCCCCAGAGCGGAAAGATCTGGATCTGCTCGAACCCGAACAGATTCGCCTGGTGATGCAGGATGTGAAGCCGCAACTGGTCGTCAACGCAGCGGCCTATACTGCCGTTGACGCAGCGGAAGCCGACGAATCTAATGCGCTCGCCGTCAATGCCGAAGCCCCGCGATTGCTTGCTCTAGAAGCGAAAAAGCTCGGCGCTATCCTCGTTCACTTCTCGACCGACTATGTCTTCGACGGGTCGAAGAAAGCTCCCTATGTCGAGACGGATTCTCCAAATCCACTCAACGCGTACGGCAGAACCAAACTCGCTGGCGAACAAGCAATTCTCAATTCGGGCGCCTCCCACCTGATATTTCGCACGTCTTGGGTCTACGCCACGCACGGGCGAAATTTCCTATTGACAATATTGCGGCTTGCCACCGAGCGAGAAGAATTGAGAGTCGTCGATGATCAAGTGGGCGCTCCGACCTGCGTTTCCGATCTAGCCGAAACCACGACAAGAATCTTAGCTAACACGCTTGCCGGGGCCGACAGCCCGTTCAACGTTTCAAGCGCCAGCGGTACGTACCACATGACCGCCGCGGGACAAACTACCTGGTTCGAATTCGCAAAGGCCATCCGCGAAGAAGCGAGCCAGGCACGGCAAAGCCCGTGGCTCTCGGCGGCAACCAATGGTCGTCCCTTAATTGCAAGTCGGGTGTTCCCTATCTCGACCGAAGAATTCGACTCGCCAATCCGTCGCCCTGCCTATTCAGTCCTCTCGAACTCCCGCCTGATACAGACATTCAGCGTGACGCTTCCAGACTGGCGCACTCAATTGCAACGATGCTTTTCTTCCGAACGCGGCTGACACCCTTACACTTCCTGATCTCGTTCGATCTTGCCCAACACAAAAGAACGCGCGCCGGCCATTTAGTTCGGGCGCCAGCGGTCCGTCCGTGAGTCCACAAGCTCGTCAAGCCAATCAAGGTCGCTCGTTCCCAGTTTACGAATGAGTTTTGCAAGCAAAACGAGCCGCCGGAACGCAGTTGATCTCGATTGGGACCCGCGCTGTTGACAAATTCGTTGCGTCAAGGGTAGGAGAAGCATACGATGCGCGCTTTAGAAATCCGAATAGGAAATTCGGGTTTTATTGCCTGCAACATATTTATAGTTCTGGGTTACGAAGACAAGGGCTCTCGTTCGCAACTCTAAAATGACTCTACGAAACCTGACGTTGTTCACCCTGATGTTGGCATGTCTCGCCCACCCCGCGCTATCCCTTGGCCAAGATTCAACGACCCAACCTTCGGATGAAATTTTACGGAACTCTAAATCGACTGATTTCAACAGAAGCATCTATTACAAAAACAAGCTCGAATTCTCATTGGAAACGGGACGGCTTCCCATCAATATCCCTTTTGCTTTCGACTTTCTCACAAGCGGGGCGTATAACAAAACTCCGCTTGAGTACACGCTGGTACCCATCATTGCTTCTCTTCGATGGCAAATGGACGACGTACGAGGTCCTTGGATTCTACGCGGGAATTGGGATCTTACGTTCAGCGGGTCCTTCACTGTGATTCCGAGGGGACCTGAAACACAGTATGGGGCTTACATCATGGGTATTCGACGTAATTTTGTCCGGCCTAACTGGAGAATTGTGCCCTACCTTGAAGGACGCGCCGGCCTCGGGTTTATTAACGCTAAGGAACCCAAAGGGGTGGCCTTTGCGCAGGGACAGGACTTCACGTTTACTCTCATGTTGGGCAGTGGAGTGCGATATAATTTCAATCCTCGCTATGCCATTTCGGCCGGTGTGAGTTACATGCATATCTCAAATCTCTATTTATCCGAACCGAAGTTTCCTAACTATGGCATTAATGTTTACGGGCCCATGGTTGGTGTCGATATCCGGTTAGGCAAACCTAAACGAGAGTCTGCGCAACAGCATCTGGATATGAGGTGACTGCGCGTCGCAAGGGCTTGTGAGCACCGCACCAGTGCCGTCTGCAGAACCTCCAGTGCCTGCTTCGCAGCACCCTTGTTGAGCGCCAAAGTAGCGCCAATAGTTGCACCGCCAAAGCCTGTGCCGCTTATCAGGATTTCCTCACAATCTGGAAAGACGCCGACCCGAACATTCCCATCCTCATCGCCGCCAAGTTCGAATACGGGACATCGAACCCCCATGCACCATCAGCGATTTTCGTACTCGGTCAGGGCCTCTTCTGACCTTTCGATGTACTCCCACGGCGAGCCGCGCATCGCGTCTTCCCAAGTCAGAGCGATCGTGGGATACGCGCCCAAATCATGCTCCTGCCACTGAATCTCCAGTTCCATCTCCGGCGGGGGCTCGCCGCAGACTTTCTTTAAATGCTTGATCGCGAGCTGGCACTCCGCATCGATCCACTCACGGCTTGCGCCCGTGTGCCTGCTTCCCCGATGATTTCAACTGGCATCTTCGCACCTCCTAGAATCCTCTACCTGCTTCGTCCATGACGTTTTCTGTGACACCCGGCGCAGAGCGTGATCAGATTTTGCATGACATCCCCGCCGAGTTGGCTCCTCGCCTTCAGGTGATGTACCTGCAAAGCCTTGACGGCACCGCAGTCTTGGCACCGCCAGCCATCTCGTTCCAACACCTGTTTTCGTAAGACATCGTATTCTTCAGGCTTCAGCCTGAGTCTTGGTTGCCGTTGGCGTAGGCGCATCGAATTCGCTGAGCTATCCACAATGAGTTCTATGGGCAAGGGTCTTCTAGTTGAGCGCCTGCCAGAAAATCCGCGCAGATCATCTCCAAGAGGTAACCACGAGACTTGTCGGTTCCAAGCATCAGGCCGGCAGTCTCAAGGGCCTTCTCGACCACGGGCAACTGGCTCTTATAAAGCTTGAAATAGATAATCTCCCAGGGCTCGGTTTCCTTGCCCGTGAGATGCCGCTCCACCTCTCCTTTAAACCCCTCCTTCGGTAGTTCCTTGGCTTTGTGCAACCAGGTTGCACAATCGAATTTTTCCCCATCTTTCCTCGCCACTTTGACCAATTCCGTCGCTTTGCTCCAACCCACCTCACGGAGTTGCTGTTTCGGAATCTGTGTTAGGTTTTCGTGAATGGCCATCAGGTAGTAGGCCTTCCTGCGCGAATCCGGGAAGCGCTTCGCCAGGAATTCATCAAACGAGCGAAGCCTTTCTAGTCTCCAATACTGCTTCGACCTCACCTCGCACAGGTACTCCCCAAGCTCAACAAACCGCGCGTCCTTCTCTTGCTCCTTGGTCTTCTCCCAACTCAAGATCTCGTCAATCCTGCCCAACACAAAGACCGCGCGCTGGCGATTTAGTTCGGGTGCCACGGCCATCCGCCCGTCAGTCCACAAGCTCGTCAAGCCAATCAAGGTCGCTCGCTCCCGGCTTACGGATGAGTTTCGCCGCTATTAGCTGCTCGTTGTTAAGGCAGAGTCCCAAATGGGAACAACTGACGCATCCGTTTTGAGGAAACCGAATGCCGCTATGCGCATTGAAGTGACCTGCTTCGATCTGGTTGATTGTGGTCTCGACCAGCCGGCCAAATTCCTGCCGCTGTTCCTCGGAGATCGATGCCCTTAGGTACTGAATCTCAGGAGCGTGCTTCCGCACAAACACGACCAGAGCCACCTCTGGAATGCCACTGATCCAGGAGTAGCAGATGAGTTGCGGATCGAGTGAAAGTAAACCCTCCGGACCCTCTGGGTAGCGACTCGTCGTGGTCTTCCAGTCAATCAGGCAGCGCACACCGTCGATCTCACCTATTGCATCGAGATAAGCAACATATTCGCTTCCTCCCGTCAGTGTTCGAAGAAACTTGATCTGCAGATCCTTGCGTGGGTCGTGGACGCGAACCCGATTATCCTGTGCGAACCTCTCGAGCAGATGGACTCCCTGGTGCACTAACCGATCCCAAGTCTCTCCCTTTTTGAATTCGAAGGGAGCATCACGGTAAGCCTCCCATTCCTTGAATAGCACCGCGCTGCAATCCTCTTCGCGGAAATAAGCTCCCAAAGCGTTCTCAAAACAGCGCCCGAAAGCCATAGCCGCGCGAGTTTCCTTTTCCCGCCAGCCGTCGAGGTAGCGGTAACGATAGCTGCGCGGGCAACGGAGATATTGGCTGATCTGCGTGTAGCTATAGACCATCGGAATCTCCCCGCCCGTCCGGCGCATCGGCGTCATCGATTGACGCACAAGAGAGCACTTCCCACTCACCGGCTGGGGCAAACGAATCAGGATTCTGGTAAGAACGTCCATTCAAAATCTTGTGCGAGGTCCGAACGACCCCGCGAAGGTTAAGGAGGGCCTTTTCATCCACCTGATCGCGATTGAGCAGGTCGGCGTCGTAGCCAAAGTCTCGAAGAAACCAATGGAGCTTCCACAGGGCTCTCTCGGTGCAATACAGTCGGCTGAAAAAAGACCGGTCTTGGACGGATTGCGGTTCCAAAATGACGAATCGAACCTCCACGAATGGTTTTTGGGGATGCCACCGATACCACGCTCTTTCCACACGAACCAGAAACACGCCATCGAAACTGGTTTCGGAATCTTGGTGCCTTGAATGCAAGCCGGGAATCTGATGTCTCATGGCTTAGCCTCCCCTGGCTGCGCGTAGGACTTGAGTCGGCAAATCAACATGTCCCTGTTTTCCTTTGCGCATGCGGTCAGGTGCGAAACAAAGGACTGGACCAGATCTCGATTCGCTTCTTTCAAAGATGGTGTACCGCAGAAGTCCGCGGCATATGCCTTAAGGAGAGTGGGATCGAGATTGTGCTGGCGGATCAGCAGACAGAGTTGATCCCGTAAACGTGGCTGGCCATTTGTTGAACCGTTGCTGGAGTGCTTCGTTGAGGGAGCATGATCCGACGCAGGGCCAGAATTGCGCGAGGAAGACCCCAGTTCCTCGACCGAGCAGAGGCCAATGCCGTACGCCTTGCGCAGGGCTCGGTTGACCGCCCGCGTTTCTGCGATGCGCATCTCGGCCCCATGGACAAGGGTGGAAACGTTGGAGGGATCGGCGTCTCCGTAGCCGACGAATCCTTTCGAGCCTGGAGATTTATAGACCACCGCCTTGAAGACCCAACGGTTGGCTACGGGATCGGACAGCCGCTCTTCCAGCGTCGTCTTAATTCCGCCGCATCGGCGCCGGAAAGCTAGTTGGATAAGCCCGGAGTGCGTTATGTACCATCGTCCATCGAGAAGTTGAAGATGGCCTGCTGCCACAGAGATACGATAGGTGTCGGTCAGCTCGGCTAAAGCATGCACAGAGTTGTTCGAAAGCCTTCCCCAATTGCGTCGGGCACATTTCACGTTCATACGCAACAATTCGGATTTGTTTCCTGCTATTTTGGTTCCAAGAGAGGAGCGCATGGCCTGTGAACACCTCCTTTGTTAAGCTACTGCGCTACTGGACCTTAACGACGGAGCAACCTGCTGAGGCTGTACTCGTAAAAAGAATACTCGCAAAATGAATAAAGTCAAGAAAAAAGCGGCAGGCCGTCCGCGTCGGTCTGAAGGGGATGTGGACTTACAGGCACTCGGTAATCGGCTAAGGCAGATACGAGCTCAAACAACACAGGAGGAATTCGCCAGGTTTCTCGGCATAAGCCAGGCCCAGCTATCCAAGTACGAGCTAGGCCAGTCGGCTCTTCCGCTCGGGATTGTGATCAAGCTGGCAGAGAAATATGGAAAAAGTACCGACTGGATTTTGACCGGAAAGAGCTAAGTCCGATGGGTCTGTAGAAACACTCATTGCTCGACGCGCGGGCGAGTGCCGACCGGGCGCGCGCCGTTCAAGTCCCAACGCGGCCCATTTCCACAATATCCACGCCCTCGGAAAGATGTTTCTAATCCATCCCGATCACGATAGTCAGCTCGAAGCGGCGATACTTGCTTTGCGGCTTTTCTATTCGGAGAAGTAAATCGACGCCATTTCTGTGCTGAGGTCTTTTTATCTCTTATTATAGTATATTAGTAATATATATTTATCGGTAGATGTCTGGCGCTCCAATGACACGGACGTGCTTTTCTGATTCCACGGTGGAGCCGATGCTGCAGCGGCGATGGACTCTACGGGACCACTTGTGCGAGGTGAAATTACAAAACGAACTAGGCGAAGGCTCGTGTTTTCAATGACTTAGATTTGTGGCATGGCGCCAGGGGCTCGGAAAATTAGCTAGGAGTGATGCAACTACGTCTCCTCTCCGATAGGGGCGAACTTACTCGAGGAGTTCGCGGTGCAGCGCGGCCTTCTAAGGGATTGAAAAGAAAGGGAGGGAATTCCTTTCTTTTGTCAACAGTTAAGCGATCGACATCCAGGGGCGTTTTGCTCTAAGGAAGCACGCAACACCCGTGGAACCGCAAGTAGTGTGTTAGCTTATTGTGCGACGGCGGTAGTTCCATCACGGCGTGACATGAGCAAGGCTCGGACAATACTTCTCATTGTGGGCATCGTCGTGGTTGGATTAGCTGGGGCTATCTGGGCCTTCTTGGTATGGGCCACGTGGAACATCAAATGAGTTCAACTGAACCCGAGCGATTACACCAGCCTACTGTTTCAGTCTCCATTTCGCTCTCAGGCTAGTGAACTCTCTTCAACACATCCCTGATCGCCAATCCTCGGGCATCGCTCTTCTGCAAAGCTGTAAAACATGTGGGCTACGCGTGTTCTTTCACTCGTTCGTAAAAACGATCCTGCCGCGTCCATCTCTACGCTGGTAAACGACAGGCAGCGGGATGAGCGGTAGCTCGCAAACGTTAGTTGCCGGTATCGCGCCTGCAGCGCGGCAAGGTCTCACCCGATCATCTTCGGCTTCTCCGGCATGCGGCGAATTGTAAAACCGCATGGCTTCCTTTCCCGCAAGGTTGCCACTCAGATATTCTGCAATGTTGTTTTCCATGTTTGCGGGAAAGGATGGCACAGGGCCAACTAGCTTTGCTTGATAGGTCTTCAGCATGACTTCTCTGAATACGGGAAGCGCGGCTCTGCCGCCAGTTTCCATTCCGCCCAGTGAGCGGTTGTCATCGAATCCGATGCGCACCGCAACAGTAATTCCATCCGGGCCGTAGGTCGACCCTACAAAAAGCGCATCCCGGTAGTTGTTCGTCGTGCCTGTCTTACCCATCACCGGGATTGGGAAGCTACGCCCGTCGAGCGCGTGCGCAGTACCCGACGGAATGCGCACCACCCCACGCAATCCTTCCTGGATCATGGATAGCTCCGGTCCGTTCTCGTTGGCCGAACAACAGGGCAAGAAGTGACTGTAAATAACATCTCCACCATTATGTTCGATCTTTGCAATCACGTAAGGCTCCGCATGGATACCGCTGGCCATCATCCGGTAAGCATTTGCAAGTTCCAGTAAAGTGATTTCGGATGCGCCGAGGGCAGTAGTGTCATAGCGATGCAATGAAGTCCGGATGCCAACGTCTCGAGCTGTCTTCAAGACCGAATTGATTCCGATCTGTTGAACAACCCAGACCGCGACTGCGTTTCTCGACTCCGCCAGCGCCTGCCGCACCGGGATAACGCCTTTGAATTGATTGTCGAAATTGGAGATCCACTTGACACGACGGTCTCCCGACGTGCTCACCGAGATGGGCTCGTCCGGCACGCGAGTATCGAGATCCAGGGCGCCTTGACGAAACGCCGCCAGATAAACAATCGGCTTCATGGCCGAGCCGGGCTGGCGCATGGCCTGCGTTGCCCGGTTATAGTCACTGTAAGTGCTGCTGCGGCCTTTATATATTCGTCGCCCACCGGCCTCGGCCAGGATGGCAGAGTCCCCGTTCCGCAGAACAACCACGGAGCCCTGAATCAGCCCCGCATGCTGGGGATGACGCCTTTCATAAAGTTTCAAGCCGCTTTCGAGTGCCGCATTCGCGATGCCCTGGATCCGATCGTCGATCGTTGCATAAACCTGGATGTGGCCCTCCAGCAGTTGGTTAATTCCGATATCGGGGGCGAGGGTGGCGCCGAGCCCCTTAAGCTCATCGAGAACATTTCTCACCGCTGCGGGCGCTTCGAGCGGTCCATTAACATGCGCAGCCAGGTGAATTGGAGCTTGTCGGCTGCTCTCCGCTGTCTCTGCGGAAATAAAATGGTTCTTAACCATGAGCGCTAAGATCTGACTTCGTCTGCGCAGGGGTTTTTGATTGCCTGCCAAGGTTGGGGCATACTCGCCGGGCGACTTGGTGATGCCTGCCAGAAGTGCCGCCTTGTCGGCATCACCTGCTGTGAGTGCTGTCACCGGTATGCCAAAATAATACTGCGAGGCCTTTGCGAAACCGTAGCGGCCATTTCCCAAGTAGATGAAGCTGGCGTATCGCGCGAGTAGTTCTTCTTTGGCCCTGCGCTTGGATCCGTAGCGCTTCTGCATCTCTCCCTCGATCCACAACGAGAGACGCATTTCCTCTACTTTCAGCAAGAATCGGTTGGTGCCCGGCACACCGATAACGAAGGCCAGAACGTGCGAGAGAAGGCCCTCATGCTGAAGTGTATTGCTATTTTTTGTGCTGGTAAGTTTTTGCAGGAAGAAACCGCGCACCAGCTGTTGAGTAATCGTCGAGCCGCCTTGCGAAAACACTGGTGCGCGCTCCGCGGGGCTCTGGCCGTTTGAGCCCTCGGCGCGGGCGATCAAGGCGTGAATGTTTGTCTTCCCGAGCAATCGAGGGAATACGGAATAATCCACCCCCGCGTGTGAGAAAAAGTTCTCATCCTCGGCCGAAAGGATCGCCTGCCACAGGACGTCAGGAATATTCTTATATTGGATAATTTCCCGACGTTCCCTTGCTAATTCAATGAGGACGTGGCCATTCGCATCGTAGATGTGACCCATGGTGGGAGGTTCAAAGCGAAGGAACGCGTCTAAATCCGGCAAATTTGTTCGATTGTAGCTGATGTAAATCATCCCGCACAGGATGAGCGCAAGGGGGACAACAGCTAGCGCCGAAGCAATGCGAAGCAGGCCACTCGCGCTATAAACCCTCCATAGGCCGGCAAATAATCTGTGAAAGGTCCAAGGAAACCGTAGAAAACGTAGCTGAGTTTTGAGCATGAGAACTGCTTCCAGCCGGAGCGCGGGTGTCCAGATTCTCATCCCATACTTGGCGCATTTTCCCGGTCACTTCGCATCTGAAACAACAACCCTCTCATAGCGAGCGTTTGGATTCTGTACGATATGGGTCACTTCCATATATCGAACCTGAGGCCCGCCCGCGGAAGAGCGAAGCCGAAATTGCCTGGAAGGACGGACGCGCGTCTTCTATCTAAATTGCGGTGTCATTTCCGCCGCCTGGACAAAACCGATAGGAAGCTACTGCGCTCAGTAGCTCAGAAGCTGGTTAACCCTATGTATGCTTTTTGCGTTTACTTGTGAGAATGACGACGAGAACTAGAACCGCGGCGGCAATCAGCCAGCGGCCGGAATGCTCATCACATCCTGAGCCATTTCTTCAAGATCGAGCTCGCTGGTTCCAGCTCTTCCTCCGCACACACGGCAACGAATTTGCCCGATAAATACAAATGTGTTCTAGAAGGGACAGACTCGCGTCCTCGCCTCTTCTAGCCTTATGGGCTAGTAGTTCCCAGAGTCAGGCCAGGACGCGGGCAAAGGACTGCCCGGGGAGGAAGAGTTGAAATCTCCTAGAAACGGTGAAAGAGGTTCCGGCAAGGCGATTCTCGTACTTGCTCTTCTGGTGCTTGTCATGGGAGCGATCTACTTTATCGCTACGCGAAATTCGTCTGTTCAGAACGTATTTTCCTCCATTAAGGAATCAACGCAAGATGCGGCTACAACATCCAGGGTGCGCACGGCCCTGCTCCTGTCTAAACACGCATCTCCCTTTGACATCAAAGTGCAAACAATCCAGGGCGAAGTTACCTTGGAGGGTCAGGTGCCTTCGGAACAAGTCAAGAGCGTCGCCGGTGCGATCGCTCAGGATACGTCGAGCGTCAAACAAGTGCACAATAATCTGGGCGTCAACCCTGCCATCGAGCGCAACCCGGATAGGGAGCACCTCGGAGAACGGGTTGCGGATCTGGAAATCAAGACTCTGGTCACCGATGCTCTTTCGAAAAATGCCGATTTGGCGGAAGAACACATCGGCGCGGAAGTAAAAAACCGAACGGTGGCTCTCAACGGAACGGTCCAGACCACCAATCGGAAATATACCGCCGAGCAAATCGCATGGCAGGTTCCGGGCGTCCAGGGCCTCACGGACAATCTCAACGTCGCCGATGCCCAGGCGAGGCCGGAGAGTGCTGACGATAAACTGGCGCGCCGCGTGGAGTTTGAACTC
>Ga0209117_1000107_pt1 | contig 56701 bp, 49 predicted proteins | sample BlaSpr_A8_OM2_M2_FD_187978 | JGI IMG/M metagenome (GOLD analysis project Ga0209117, IMG submission 187978) | Forest soil microbial communities from Thunder Bay, Ontario, Canada - Black Spruce, Ontario site 2_A8_OM2_M2 (SPAdes) (version 2) | ecosystem: Environmental > Terrestrial > Soil > Boreal... | reverse complement strand
GGGCCAGGATCCTAATCCGTTGATCGCAGCGATACGGAAGAAGGTCATTGAGGCTACTCAAGAAACTGCGGAACAAGCCAAGAACGAATGGAGCCGTTCCACAAGTTCGCGCGAGATGGGTGCGATATCCGTGGAGCCGGCAATCAGCGTGAAGCCGGTGGTCGGCGGCTTCGAAGTATCGGTGCGCTACGTAACGCGCGCGAATGAGCGGTACGCATTGCGTTCGAAGCTGTATCAGGAAGCTGTTGAACTGTTGGGAGGGCGGCAACCAGAAATGCCTCCTGGGTCGGGCAATCCCGATGAATCTTCCGGAGCCTCCAACGTCGCGCCACAGGAACCGAAACCCGCTCCGATCAAAGGATAGGCGCCGGATGGGAAATGAGACGAACTGCACGGTCAAAATGGGCGGTCAAAAATCCGAAGGAAAAGCACTGCTGGAGACTTCGGAACTGATTTTCCGCGGCGGCGAGTTTCGGCTCAAGATTGCGATTCCAGAGATAAAATCGGTACAGGCCGTGAATGGGGAGTTGCGGATTGCATTTCCAGAGGGGAATGCGACGTTTGTGCTGGGTCCGCTTGCGGAAAAGTGGGCGAAAAGGATTTTGCATCCGAAGACGGTGATGGAGAAGCTGGAAGTAAAGGCAGAATCAACGGTGGCGCTGGCGGGAACATTCGATGACGAATTTCACAAAGAACTGCGCGGGCTCACGACAAAAATCTCGAAGGGCGAGATAGCGGCGGATGCGGACTCAGTTTTTCTTTCGGCGGAATCGCGGAAGGAGCTGAAGCGGGTGAAAAAAATTGCGAAAGCGATGAAGGGGGCAACGGCGCTCTGGGTGGTTTATCCGAAGGGGTTGAAGACCATATCGGAGAACGATGTTCTCGCCGCCGGTCGCGAAGCAGGATTGAAAGATGTGAAAGTGGTGGGTTTTTCGAATACGCATACGGCCCTCAAATTTATGATACCGATTTCCCAAAGATAAATCTCCGCATTGTTTTGTGCTGAACAACCAACTGACTTTCGTGTTTCGACTCGGGTAAAACGACATAAGATGAGCGCATGAGCCCGTTGCTTGAGCTAAACGGCTTGACGGTGGAATTGCCGACTTCATCGGGATGGGTGCGCCCGGTGAATGATGTGTCGCTGCGTATTGAGGCAGGCGAATGCCTTGGATTGGTAGGAGAATCGGGCAGCGGAAAAACAATGTTGGCGCTGGCTTTAATGGGACTGTTGCCGGAAGGCTCGAGAGTAAAAGGGGAAGCCTGGCTGGCAGAAAAAGATGAGCTCGCTGCTGCAAATGGCGCGCAGAAAAAATCGGCAACGAATTGCAGAAATTTGGCGGTGTTGGCGGAGCGGGATTGGCGCACGGTTCGGGGACGCGAGATTGCCATGGTATTCCAGGAGCCGATGACGTCGCTGAATCCGGTGATGCGCATCGGTGCGCAGATCGATGAAGCGGTCAGGGCGCACGAAGCGGGATTAAGCGAGCGAGAAACGCGGCGGCGTACGCTCGAAGCGATGCGCAAAGCGTCGATGAATGAACCAGAGGCGCGCGCGGAACAATTTCCTCATCAACTTTCTGGCGGATTGCGCCAGCGAGCGTTAATCGCCATGGCCCTGGCGACAAGTCCGCGTCTGTTGATCGCCGATGAGCCGACCACCGCGCTGGACGTCACGGTGCAGAAACAAATTTTGGATTTGCTGGATGGGTTGCGAAGGGAATTGAAATTGGGATTGTTGTTTATTACGCACGACCTGGGTGTGGTCGCTCAGGTGGCAGACCGCGTGGCGGTAATGTACACGGGGCGCGTGGTGGAAGAGGGGACGGTGCACGATGTATTGGGAGCGCCGCGGCATCCGTACACTCAAGGACTGCTGGCAGCTTCGCCGAAGCTGGAGCGAGGGGCGCTGCGGCCCATCGAAGGGACCGTGCCGCAATTGACGGCGCTGCCACCGGGGTGTCCATTCGAACCGCGATGTCCGTTGCGGCTACCGGAATGTGCTATGGCAGTGCCGAATTTGCGTCACGTTTCCGGCGATCATCGGGCGAGGTGCGTGCTCGTTCCAGAGACAGGGATGGTGACGACGGTGGTTCCAGAATTTACTACGCCAAAAAATCGACCATGAACACTACTAGCTCTCTCCTGGAGGTCCGCAATCTGAAAAAAAGCTATGCCCGCGCGGCTGGAGTGTTTGCAGACCCCGATCGGGGACAACGATTCATAGCTGTAGATGACGTGAGCTTCGAGGTCGCCGAAGGGGAGACGCTGGCGATTGTCGGAGAAAGTGGTTGCGGCAAAACGACGCTGGCGCGCATGGTGATGCGCTTAATCGAACCCGACAGCGGAGAAATTGTATTTGCGGGGCGGAAATTGTTGACGCTGCCAAGTGCGGAGATGCGGCAGCAGCGGCGCGCGATGCAGATGATATTTCAGGATCCATTCGCTTCGCTGAATCCTCGAATGCGCGTTGGAGAAATTGTCGCGGAGCCGCTGGCGATACATGAGGAAAAGATTTCTGGTTCGGAGCGCGAGAAGAGCGTCGCGGCGATGCTTGCCCGCGTTGGACTGGGCCAAGAAGCGGCGCGCCGGTATCCTCACGAATTTTCCGGCGGGCAGCGCCAACGGATTGGAATCGCCAGGGCGTTAATCCTGCGGCCGAAGTTGGTGGTAGCCGATGAGCCGGTTTCCGCGTTGGACGTTTCCGTCGGCGCGCAAGTACTTATGTTGCTCCAGGAATTACAGCGGGAATTTGGGCTGACTTACATTTTTATTTCTCACAGTTTGCCGGTGGTGGCGCAAGTGGCCACGCGCATCGCGGTAATGCGCGCGGGGAAGTTCGTGGAGTTGGGCCCAGCGGAACAGGTGCTGCATCAACCGCGCCATGAGTATACGAAGCAATTATTAGCTGCCGTGCCCGAATTACCCCACGCTTGACGGCTGAAATATGTTTTGACCTGGGTGCGTTTATCTGACATAAGGGGTCCACAAAACAACTCCCGGAGGCTTGAATCATGTCAACCGAGCCTGTGGTTATGTCAAGCGAGCAGCCAGCGACAATCAGCCCGATGGGCCGCGTCATCGGCGTGTTCTTTTCGCCTAAATCCACATTTGAAGACATCGTTCGCAAGCCCGACTGGATTTTGCCGACCGTGCTATTGATCGTCCTCAATATCATTATTTGTTTTGCTTTGAATCAGCGGATGAACTGGCGAGAGTACGTCCTGCAGCAAATCGAGAAAAGTCCCAGCGCCGCTCAAATGTCAGCCGAACAAAAACAACAACGGGCTGAAGCCGGCGCGAAATTCGCGCCCATTTCGACGTATTTTTTCGGAACGCTTGCGCCCCTAGCGGTCTACCTGCTTACCGCTCTGGTGATGTGGGGGGCGTACTACCTTCTCGCCGGAGTGAGCACTACTTTTGGTACCGCTTATAGCATCACGGTACACGCCTTCCTGACCGGCCTCGTGAGCACGCCGCTCTTTGTCCTTATTCTTTATTTGAAACCGTACGGCACCATTGATCTCGAAAATCCCATGGCGACGAATTTAGCTGTTGCATTGCCAAGCGATTCGGCGAAGTGGCTGGTCACACTGTGCAAACAATTCGATATTTTCGCGATTTGGATATTGATTCTGTTGGCCATCGGCTTTGCGGCTGTGAATCCTAAAAAGCTTAAAGGCGGGAAGTCTTTCACTATCGCGTTCGGAGTATTCGCCGCGTACGTCCTGGTTCGCACCGGGATAGCGTTTATCTTCTCCTGATACAATAGCCTCGTGAATTTTTCTTTTGCCGTATTGCAAACCGACAGTACAGGTGCGCGAACCGGGATTTTAACCACGCCTCACGGCGCGATAACTACTCCGGTGTTCATGCCGGTTGGCACCGCGGCCACCGTGAAATGTTTAACGCAAAGCGCGCTCGAAGAATTGGGCGCGCAAATTATTCTCGCGAATACCTATCACCTTTATTTGCGTCCCGGCCACGAGCTGATTCGTAAACTCGGTGGACTGCACCAATTCATGTCCTGGCCGCGAGCGATTTTGACCGATTCAGGCGGGTATCAGGTGTTCAGTCTTTCCGCATTGCGGAAGATGACCGACGAGGGAGTGCGGTTTCGTTCGCACCTGGATGGATCGGAACATCTGCTGTCGCCGGAGATGGCGGCGGAAATTCAGCTCGCGCTTGGCTCCGACATCGCCATGGTGCTGGACGAATGCATCGAGACGCCCGCGCAGCGCGAGCTGGCGGAATCCGCCGTGAAGCGAACCACCGCATGGGCCAGGCGGGCTCGAGAATATTTTTTGCAGTATGCCAAGCGCCACGAAAATTCGCGGCAATGGCAATTTGGAATTGTGCAAGGCGCGACGTTTGCGGACTTGCGGCGTGACAGCGCCAGACAATTGTTGGACCTGGATTTCCCAGGTTACGCGGTGGGCGGGTTGGCGGTCGGCGAACCGCATGCTACCACCTGCGAAATGGCCGGCGAAGTCACCGCGCTGCTGCCAAAAGACAGACCGAGATATTTGATGGGCGTGGGCCGCCCCGAGCAGCTTGCCGATTACGTCGCCTTGGGAATCGACATGATGGATTGCGTGCTACCCACGCGCGCCGCAAGACATGCGTGCCTCTATACCAGCGAGGGCCGCGTGCTGATCAAAGGCGCGCGCTACGCAAGTGATCAGCGGCCGATCGATCCCACGTGCACGTGCTCGGTCTGCGCACGATATACGCGCGCATATCTGCGGCATCTGTTTGCCGCCGGTGAAATCACTGGAGCAATTCTGGCGACCCACCACAATGTCCACTTTTACCTTGACATCATGCGTCAAATCCGAGAGGCTATCCCTTTTGGAAAGCTAGCGAAATTCTCAACTGAGATGCACGCGAGATATGCGGCGGGTCCAGCTTGAGGGACACCAATTCCGCGGGTAGCGGGTAGTTGTCCGAGACCGCGTAGGGCGGTTATAGTCTATCGGGCGGGTCTGTGAGTTGTTTTGGGTCGCACACGACCGACGAGCGCCTGACCTCTGCGCATCACCAGAGCATGCAGGAAAGCGGATGAGAACCGGGCACGAGAGCCGGCTGATTACGCGAGTTGAATTTTTTTGAGATTTTGCGGAATAGTTGGAAAGGCCAGGCTTAATCAATAAATGAATGTTGCAGCGCTTTTTTTTCAGATTGCCGGAGGCTCGGGGCTTTCGACTTTTATTTATCCTCTGCTCCTGATGTTCGGCATCATGTATTTTATGGTGATTATGCCGCAGCAGCGGCAGCGTAAGAAGATGCAGGAAATGCTTGGCGCGCTGAAAAACGGCGATAAGGTCATCACCAACGGCGGTATTTACGGCACCATCAATGGAATCGACGGCGACACCATTATTTTAAAAATCGCCGAGCAGGTAAAAATTCGCATCGCGCGTTCGGCGATTGTGCAAGTAGAGGCATCGCAAGATGCGAACTAAGTCTACCTGTCTAGCCGGATTGCAGCTCCTTTTCTGACCATGAACCCAAATTTGAAGTGGAAAGCACTTTTCATCGTCGCGGTTATCTTAATCTGCATCTACGCGATCATCGGCGCGCCAACATTCCCGACGTCCGGGGCGCAGGTTAAGGACAATTTCGCCCATCAAATCAGGCTTGGCCTGGACTTGCAGGGTGGCACTCACCTGGTTCTGCAAGTGCAGGTGCAGGAAGCCATCGCGCAGGAAACGGATCAGACCGTGGAACGGCTGACCACGCAGATGCGCGCGAAAAATATTCCTTATGACGAGGTTCGCCGCACCGACGACACGCACATCATGGTGCGCAACGTCCCATCCGAGCAATTGCCGGCGTTCCGTGACCTGATAAACGATCAATTTACTTCGCGCTGGGAGATGTCGCCTGCAGCAGGCATTCCGTCGAGCTATACACTGACCTTGCGACCCAGCGCCATCGCGCAAATCCAGGATATAACCATGGTCCAGTCGGTGGAAACCATCGACCGGCGCATCAACGCCCTCGGATTGACGGAACCTACCATCCAGCCGCGCGGCGGACGCAACGCCAACGAGATTCTGGTTCAGCTCCCCGGAGAAGGCGATCCTTCGCGCGCCAAGGAAGTGATTCAAGCTGGCGGTCAACTGGAGCTCAAGTTAGTGGAAGATCCCGTTCCGTATCCATCGGAGTCGGCGGCACTTTCGGCTCATAACGGCGTTCTTCCCCCGGGCACGGAAATTGTTGAAGGGCGCGCAGAGGGTCGCACGCCGGAAGGCGCACCACAAACGGGTGAAAATTGGTACATCCTCAACCGAACCGCTGCGATTACCGGAAAAGATCTGCGCAACGCCACCGAGACGCGCAACACCAATAACCCCACGCAATACCAGGTGAATTTCACGTTGTCTTCCGAGGCCGGCCGCCGGTTCGGTCAATTCACCGAGCAAAACATGCACAAGCAGATGGCCATTGTGCTATCGCACAAGGTATATTCAGCTCCCACGATTAACGGCCGGATTGAAGATCAGGGCTTGATTGAGGGCAACTTCAGCCAGGGCACCGCGCACGACCTGGCGCTGGTGCTTCGCGCAGGAGCGTTGCCCGCATCCATCAAATATTTGGAAGAACGTACCGTGGGGCCGTCGTTGGGCGCCGACTCCATCCGCCACGGCGTGCAGGCATCCGTTCTTAGCCTTGTGGTCGTAATGATTTTCATGGTGTTCTACTACCGGCTCTCCGGCGTGAACGCAGTTCTCGCCCTGATTCTGAACCTGGTGATTCTGCTCGCGGCCTTGGCAATGTTTGGAGCGGTCCTTACCTTACCCGGTATCGCGGGCGTCATTTTAACCATCGGCATGGGCGTTGACTCTAACGTCCTGGTGTTTGAGCGCATTCGGGAAGAGTTGCGCAATGGCAAGTCCCCCGCCGTGGCGGTCGAATCAGGCTTTGACAAGGCGTTTCTGACCATCATCGATACTCACGTCACGACGATCGTCTCCGCCGTTTTCTTGTTTGTGTTCGGTACTGGTCCCATTCGCGGGTTTGCCATCACTTTGACGGTAGGTTTGCTGGCAAACGTGTTCACCGCGATTTTCGTTTCAAAGACCATCTTCGGCTATCACCTGTCGAGGATGGACCGTCAAGCGCAGTTGAGTATCTAGCGGGAAGTTGGCTGTGGGGCGAGTACTAGCGGGGGTACCCTGTCCGTTCTGGAACAGACAGGGGATAGGTACTTCGTATCTTTATTAAGTACAGTCATTGGGACCCTTCACGCTGGGAACAAATTGCAGCAAGCCGGAGTCTAAGGAAGGGAAGCAAACTGGCATGATCGAGTTTTTCAAAGAGCCCAATATTCACTGGATGGGCAAAGCCAAGTATTTCTACGCGTTGAGCGGCCTTCTGCTGCTCGCGGGCATGATTTCTTTAATTGCGAAGGGTGGACCCAAGTACGGAATTGACTTCCGTGGGGGTACCAACGTGGATGTTCGATTTGCGCAAAAGCCGAATATCGACCAGTTGCGCAGTGCCCTTAACGCGCAGGGACTGGCAAATAACGAAATCCAAAGCGCGACCGACATCGCCGACCCGAATGCCAACGAAGTATTGATTTTCGTCGAGCAGAAAGACCAGAGCGATGCCGCGGTGGACAACAGCAAATCCAAGGTGATCGACGCGCTTAATGCTACGTACGGCGTAACGTCATCCGGCAAACCGGATTTCAATTCCGCGACACTCTCTTCTTTAGCGGCTTTTTTAACGCAGCGCGATCCTTTGGGCCTGGGGGCTGCGACAGGTGATAAGTACCAGCAACTAGCCAAGAAACTGCTGGACTACCGCGACAAAGACAAAAACGGAGTACTCACCAATTTCGACGAGCTGTCCCAGGTGCAAGGCGCAACACCAGCCGTGCTCTCGCAATTGAAATCCAATTATATGTTGGCCCCTTTTACAATTCGCGGGGCGCAAGTTGTAGGGCCAAAGGTCGGCGCCGAATTGCGCCGCCAGGCGGTGTACGTTACCCTCTATGCCTTGGCGGGCATGCTGGTGTATATTGCCTTCCGCTTTGAGTTTATTTATGGAGCCGCCGCGGTGCTGGCGGTATTTCACGATGTGCTGATCACGCTGGGCATTTTCTCGCTGCTCAATTTTGAGATTTCGCTGACGGTCATCGCCGCATTGTTGACCCTGGTCGGCTATTCCATGAACGACACTATCGTGATCTTCGACCGCATCCGTGAGAACAATCGACTGCTACGTAGAGAGCCCTTTGCCGCGGTCGTGGACAAGTCGATCAATCAAACGCTTTCTCGAACGATCTTAACAAGTGGACTTACGTTCCTTACCGTGCTCGTGCTGTTTCTGATGGGCGGCCAGGTGTTGCGCGCTTTCTCCTTTGCCCTGGTGGTAGGAATTGTGGTAGGAACGTACTCCAGTTTTGGAATTGCCGCGCCGTTGGTGGTCTTCTGGAATAACTGGAGATCGCAACGTGGTGCGGCGGTCACCGGACCCGCAGCCGGCAACAAAGCCCGAGGATAAGCAGCGTTGCAGAAACGCTTGCTCATCTAACGGGAGGAGGCAGTAGTCATGTTCGAAGATCTAGTGGTATCGAGCCCGCACCCCACCAAGACAAACAAGCCTTGGACTGTGGTTGTATCCATGGTGTTGCAAATCTTGTTTGTGACAGTGCTCATCCTCATTCCGTTGCTTTTTACCGAAGCCCTTCCTAAGACATTGATGGCTACCATGCTGATGGCGCCCCCGCCGCCCCCGCCTCCACCGCCCCCTCCGGCTGTGGTGCAGGTGGTTAAAGTTAAGCCCACGGCTCACCTGATTGACGCCGGCAAGCTCACGGCGCCAAAGGTCATCCCGAAGGATATTAAAATTATTAAGGAAGAAGAAACGCCCGACATGGGTATGGCTGGGGGCGTCCCGGGCGGTGTAGCTGGCGGCTCGATGGGTGGCGTGATGGGCGGTGTGCTCGGCGGTGTCGGAGGAGCTCCTCCGCCACCGAGGCCGGTGCAGGGCCGTATTCGCCAGGGCGGTAACGTGCAGGCTGCGAGGCTGGTAAACAAGGTTCAGCCGCAATATCCTCCACTCGCTCGGCAAACCCGCATTTCCGGCACGGTTCGCTTGCACGCCATCATCGGCAAAGACGGTGGGGTGCAATCGCTGACGTTGGAGTCCGGACACCCGCTGTTGGTGCAATCGGCGCTGGATGCCGTGCGGCAATGGCGCTATCAGCCAACTCTTCTCAATGGCGAAGCAGTGGAAGTAGACACCACCATTGACGTGATTTTCTCTCTTAACCAGTAACAGCAGTACAAAGAGTAACTGTACGAAGGTGGCGGTGCGTTAGTCGTGGGACATGCGCACCGCTTCCGCAGCAAATGCAAGACATGGCACCGAGGGCTTCTGGGTCAAATTTAAAAAATCTCGCGTTGACCCCAGACACAAGCTCGGGTCACCTAGAAAATAAGGAGCAAACGAATGGTAGCGACTCTGTACGTATCTGCAGTTTTCTTTTTACAGGAAGCCAGCAACTGGGATCTTCGGAGCATGCTGGGGCATATGGGTCTCCTGGCGAAGGCCGTCGTGGCGATCCTGTTTATTCTTTCCATTTATTCTTTCGGCGTGATGATTGACCGCGCGTTGATGTATAGCGCCGCGCGCAAACAATCCCGCGTTTTCGTGCAGCAAGTTGCCGGCGCCTTGAAGGACGGCAAACTGGACGAAGCCATCGCCATTGCGGAACGTAACAAGAAGAGCCACATCGCCAAAGTTGTAGCGACCGGGCTTTCCGAGTTTCAGTCCGCTTCGCAGCAGGTTTCTGACTCCGACGTAATCGAAGCAGCCAAGCGCGGTCTCGAGCGCTCGGTCGCCATCGTTCACGCGGAAATGAAGCGCGGGCTCTCCGCACTAGCCACCATCGGTTCGACGGCGCCGTTCGTCGGACTGTTTGGCACGGTAGTCGGAATTTTGAACGCGTTTAAAGGCATCGAAGCCAACAAGACTGCCGGATTGTCCGCGGTTGCCGGCGGTATCGCTGAAGCGCTGGTCACCACCGCTTTCGGTCTACTCGTGGCCGTGCCAGCGGTATGGGCCTACAACTATTTCACCAACCGTGTGGAAGCCTTTGACGTTGAGATGGACAACTCCTCGATGGAGTTGATCAACTACTTCATCCTTCGCCGCGGCGGAAAGAAGTAACAAACCATGGGTTATAAACCAAAAGCCGGGGATCAGATGGCGTCTCCCAACGTCATCCCGATGGCGGACATCATGCTCGTTCTGCTGATCATCTTTATGGTGATCACACCGATGTTGCAGAAAGACATCTCGGTGGACATGGTGCAAGCCAATAATCCGCGGGACATGAAAGACGCGGATAAGGATGATGCTATCGTCGTGGCCATTACCCGCGACGGCAAAATCTATCTGGGTAACACTCCGATGAGTAAAGAAGACATCACCGGACAGGTTAAGGATCGCATTGCCACCCGTCTGGATAAGACGGTATACGTCAAGAGCGATTCGCGCGCGAAGTATGGCACGGTGGTTGAAGTCGTGGACGAAATTCGCTCCGCGGGCGTCGACCAGCTTGGCCTGCTGACCGAAAAGAATAAGGAATTGCAGAAGAAGAATCCTCAAGCGCCTCCAGGGGATTGAGGACGGTTACCTGGCGGTTCTTATGGACTCGCCGGGCGACCACAAGATTGGCATCAAGTTGCACCGTTCGTTGTAAGGCTAAACGGGCTGCACTGGTTCCCACCCGGTGTGGCCTCATAACCTGTTAGGTGAATGACAGGGCGAAGAGGAGGTCATCATGGGAATGGATGTTGGAACTAGTTCAGGAAAACTGTCCACGCCAAATATTGTGCCCTTGATCGATATTTTGCTGGTGCTGATCATCATCTTCATGGTGATCACGCCGCAAATTCCCACGGGGCTCCCGACGCTTATGCCTCAGCCTTCTAAAGATCCGCCGCCGACTCGTGAAACTGTGGTAGTGCAAGTAAATGCCGACAACAAACTGAAGATCAATAATGAAGACGTAAGCTGGGCTAGACTTGGTCCACGCATGGAAGAAATCTTCAAGGAACGCGCGGAAAAAGTTGCGTTCGTGAAGGGCGATAAAGATGTGCTGTTCACGGAAGTAGCCCATGCCATCGATATCATGCGCGGTGCGGGCATGGACAAAATAGGATTAATCACCGCGAAGCTCGACGCGGGCGAGTAAGCCGAAGAGGAGAATGATCATGGGAATGGATGTAGGTGGTGGCGCGGGATCATCGTTATCCACGCCGAATATTGTGCCGTTGATCGATATTTTGCTGGTGCTGATCATCATCTTTATGGTTATCACGCCGCAAATTCCCAAGGGGCTCGACACCCTGGTGCCGCAGCCTTCGAAGGATCAACAACAGAATCAAGATCTGCAAAATAAAACCGTGGTAGTGCAGGTAAATTCCAATAATCAGTTGAAGATCAACCAGGAAGACGTAACCTGGGACCGGCTTGGTCCACGCATGGAAGAAATCTTCAAGGAACGCGCGGAAAAAGTTGCTTTCGTAAAGGGCGATAAAGACGTGCTCTTCATGGAAGTAGCGCATGCCATCGACATCATGCGCGGGGCGGGCATCGATAAAATAGGATTAATCACCGCGAAGCTCGAAGCGGGCGAGTAAGAGTTTTTGAATCAAGCGATAGCGCGGCGAAGTTTGGGGCAATTGTCGGCGTTATCGATAGACTTAAGCCGCGAGCATCGATTTCCGTCGGGTTTCTCACGCCGGAACTGGAAAAATACCGATAAACGTGATGGAATGCCTCTAGCAGGCAGATAAGAATCCTCGCAGGGATGGACGCTTAGATGACATATGCTTCGATGAAACAGGTGGCGCCGGCACACGGCAGTTCAAGTGCCAATGCGAACCGCATTTTTGCAGTCGCGATGCTGCTGCTCGTGTTCGGTGTTACGGGCTGCAACAAACTCAAGGCGCGCGACCTCTTGAACAAGGGCGTGGCCTCCTTCAAAAATGGGCAATACGATGCGGCCATCGAAGACTTTAAAGAAGCGCGTGATCTTGATCCCACGCTTTTGAACGCGCGGCTGTATCTCGCCACCGCGTATGCCAGCCAATATATTCCGGGTGCTCCCTCGGAGGAGAACATTCGGCACGGTAATGAAGCGATCGCGGAATTCAAAGGTGTTTTAGAGAAAGATCCAAAGAATCTGAGCGCGATAGACGGCATCGGCTCGATCCTTTTCCAGATGGGCGGTCAGCCGTTCGACCCGAAAAAATTCGAAGAATCCAAAATGTACCATCAAAAACACATCGAGATTAAGCCCCAGGACCCCGAACCTTACTACTGGATCGGAGTCATCAACTGGACCATGGCTTTCCGCGGGAACGCTGAATTGCGCGCTAAATACAATCGCGAAAACCTCAAAAAGCCAGTTAAGGATACCGATCCGCTGCCTGCCGCGGTGCGCACGGAATACGTGCAGAAATATGGGCAGAGCGTTGACGAGGGCATCAGTGATTTAGAGAAGGCCATTCAACTAAAACCTGATTACGATGACGCCATGGCTTACCTGAATCTCCTCTATCGGCGTAAAGCGGACATGGTCGAATCTGCCGACGAACGCGCTTCACTGCAAAAGCAAGCAGATGAGTTAATCGACAAGGTAAAAGAAATCAAGCAGAAGCGCGCGGAGCAACCGCAGCCGCAAGCTTCCTAAGCAGATATTTCCATGTGCCGAAAGGGGGCGTTTCTAAAACGCCCCCTTTTTTTTGCCGCGTCGCCTACCGCTCTCGACATCGATTTATGGTTTACGCGCATCCCCGCGCTCGCTGCGAACGGCGTTTCGGGCGTAAACTAGGTTATGCCGTCACCGGGTAATTTGCCGCTGAATTTTAACCGTGACCGTATCGAGCGCCAGCTCGACACGCGGCTGGAAGAGCTTCTCGCCAAACTTCGCAAAAATCGCCCTTCGGAAGATCCCTGGATGGTTCGTCGCGCCTACGAAATTGCCGCGGAACGGCACCGCGATCAATTTCGCAATTCCGGCGAGCCGTACATAACTCACCTCTTGGAAGTAGCGCATATTCTTGCGGATCTGCGCCTCGACGCAACCACGCTCTCGGCCGCAATTCTCCACGACGTCATCGAAGACACGGAATTTCCCGTAGCGCGCATCGAAGATCGTTTCGGCGCCGAGGTAGCTCACCTCGTCGAAGGTGTAACCAAGATCAGCCGCCTCAACATGATGGCGCCCGAGGCGCGTCAGGCCGAAAATGTTCGCAAAATGCTTTTGGCCATGGTCAACGATGTGCGCGTCGTTTTGGTGAAATTGGCGGACCGGCTGCACAACATGCGCACTCTGGAATATCTTGAGCCCACAAAACAGCAGCGCATCGCGCGCGAAACCATGGATATCTACGCGCCCATCGCCCACCGCCTGGGAATGTCGCTCATGAAAGGCGAATTGGAGGATTTATCCTTCCGCTTCCTCGAGCCCGACGCCTTTTTGGCTTTGCAAAAAGAGGTCACCGAAAAAGATCCGGTTCATCGCAGATTTTTGCAGGATGTTCAGGAAGAAATTCGTACCCGCCTGGTGGAGAACGGCATTCCCGCGGAACTGGAGTTCCGCGTGAAAGGTTTGTATTCACTGCACCGCAAAATTGTAAAACAAGAGCGCAGCCTCGATCAGATTTACGACCTGCTTGCCGTGCGCGTGGTCACCGACAACGAACGTAATTGTTACGCCGCGCTTGGTGTCGTGCACCATGTGTGGCGGCCAGTGCCTGGCAGATTCAAAGACTATATCGCCGTGGCGCGACCGAATTTGTATCAGTCGCTGCACACCACGCTCATCCATGGCGGCCAGCCATTCGAAGTCCAAATTCGAACACAGGAAATGCATCGCATCGCCGAAGAAGGCGTAGCCGCGCATTGGCGCTATAAGGATGAGAGGTCTTCTTCCTCGGGCGATGACCAGCGCATCGCATGGATGCGTCAACTGATTGAGTGGTCCCAGGAATTGGAAGAGCCGGGGGAATTTCTTTCCACGCTCAAGGTGGATCTTGCGCCCGCGGAAGTATATGCGTTCACTCCCAAGGGACGCGTCCTGGAATTGCCGAAAGGCGCCACGCCGGTCGATTTCGCGTATACCGTGCACACCGAAGTCGGGCACCAATGCGTCGGCGCAAAAATCAATGGACAGATGGTGGCGCTGCGTCACGAAATCGTGAGCGGCGACGTAGTGGAAATTCTTACGCAAAAAGGACATCACCCCAGTCGCGACTGGCTGAGTTTTGTGAAGTCCTCCCATGCGAAAAGCAAAATTCGCCACTGGATTAATGTGAAGGAGCGCGAAGAAGCTACGGCGATGGGGCGGAAGTTGCTCGAGAATGAATCACGGAACTTCGGCAAAGGATTAAAAAAGATTCCCGAGGCCGATCTGCTGAAACTGGCTTCCGACGTTGGTCTCTCGCGCATCGAAGATTTATTCGCCGCAGTCGGCTTTGGAAAATATTCCGCACGCCAGGTATTGACCCGCTATTTTGGCGAACCAAAGGGATCAACGGAGGCTCCGAAGGACGATTCCCAACCAGCCCTGGTGAAGACCATGAAGCGCATGCTCGGCTTCGGGGACTCGCCGCTGATGGTCAAAGGCCACGACGACCTCCTGGTCTTTCGCGCCAAATGCTGCAACCCAATTCCCGGCGACGAAATTGTTGGCTACATTACCCGAGGACGCGGCGTCGCCGTGCATACTCGGGTGTGTCCCAACGTTCAGAGTCTTCTCTATCAAACGGAACGGCGCATCGCCGTGGAGTGGGGCGGAGGCGGCGCAACGACTTTCCCCGTGGAACTGCTCATCCGCGCGAAAGATCGAGCAGGATTGCTCGCCGAAATCACCGCGGTGATCAGCGCCGCTGGTTCCAATATCCGTAGCCTGGGCAGCCGGCCGGACCGTCAAAACGCGCGCGTCGAAGCCAATCTGGAAATTGCAGACAAACGGCAATTGGAAAGCATTTTGACGAATATCCGCAAGATTGGCGGGATTTACGGCGTCGAACGAATTTCCCAGATACATTAGGTCCCTGCACTTTAGGCCGGTAACATCCACAGCACACCCCGCCCGCTCTTCGTTTTACAGCGAATTTCATCAGCTAGACTTAAGCCATGAAGGTTCACCTCACAATATTCCTTATGTGTGGCTTCTACGCCGCTGGCTGCGGTCAACATCCCATGACCGACTATCGTCCGCTGGGCGCGGCCGGCATGGGCTCCAGCACCGTTGAAGATTTAAAAACGTTGAACACTTCGGATGCAGAGGTCATTCAATTAGTTCATCTGAAACAAGGCGGTATCACCGACGATACCTGTGTCGCGTTGGTCCGCGCCGCCCATGCTAACCAGCATCCATTCAATAGCGCGGACTGGACTGTGAATCTTAAAAACGCCAGATTCAAAGAGCAGCAGATCGTTGAATTTGCTCAAGCGGACAAATTAGATTCTATCGGCGGGGAAGCCGTGACGCTAAAGCTCGTCGGGCTCTCCGAGCCTACAGTCACGACCCTGTTGCAGCGCCGGTTGCGCGGTCAGACTACGTTGGACAGCGCGCAAATCGGCCGCTTGAAAAATACCGGCTTGACCGAAAACCAAATCCTTCAGCAAATTGATCAGGGCATAACCGACGAGGTAGCCGATAAAGAAATCAAGGCCAGAGAAAGCGCGCGGAACCATGCCAATACCGGTTTCGTTCGCAATCGCGGCCGCATTGCCCGATAACGCATCCTAAATTCCCCTTCTTTCATCTCGCCCTTCTTTTATCCCAATTGGTGAAATAACTTAACGAGCGGTCCAATTTGTCCGTTCAGGAACATTTCTATAGCATGATAAAGTTTTTGCGGCGGACAGTTTCACCCGCATTCCAGGTCCGCAAAATCACGCGAGGTGAAGCTGCAATGAAGGAAATCATTCAGACGGAACGCGGCCCCAAGCCGATCGGTCCTTATTCTCAAGCTATCCGCGTCAACCAATTTTTATTTTTGTCCGGTCAAACGCCACTGGATCCAAAAACCGGGGAGATGACCGGTACGGACGTGCGTCAACAGACGGAACGCGTCTTGGAGAATATCATGGGGGTCCTGGAAGCCGCCGGCGCAACGCTGCTGCAGGTCGTCAAGACCACTGTGTTTTTGAAGGATATGAATGATTTCCCAGCGATGAACGAAGTTTATGGACGATATTTCCCCGTGGCTCCGCCCGCGCGGTCCACCGTACAGGTGGCACGTTTGCCCAAAGATGCCTTAGTGGAGATTGAAGTAATTGCCGCGATCTAGTTTTTCAAGCGAGGCTCGCACTGCGGCCGAGCTTTATAAAACTTAGGGACGAGAAGCGCTTTCCAAAGCCTCGGAAACCGCGAACCAAGTAACTGCGGCCGTGGCAGCAACCACGATAATCACGAAGCGACTCCGGCCCGCCGGGAGAGGACGGCGCATTCGGAACGAACCCGCACCTTCCGGCCCCTGCGCAGGCTCCGCATTCGGCTCAGGATCCAAAACAACGCGATAGGAGTTGCCCTCAGGAATAATCTGCGTTTCGCCGGCATACGTGACACTCAGGCCGCCGCGTGTCGTGTGAACTAAAAATTCTTTCGCATTTACCATGGTAACTTGCGCGACCGTGGGCGCGTCCGATTGCGGGCGAAACGTTGCCGCAGCGGCACGCAATGAGAATGCCTTCGAATTCGCCGTGGAAAAAGTCGCCGTTCCTGCTGCCAGAACCGCGCCGGGGTTTCCATCATTTCCCGTAATTACGGCCGCGCTCGATGGCGAAAGATGAAGTCGCGCCGCACCGGCACGCAGCTGTATATTTCCGAGTTGGTCCGTGCTCAGGTGGTCTCCGTCGTAAATCGTAGTGCCCACAGAGGCTGCGGATGTTCCTAAATAAGCACGGTTGGCCGCAATCACCGTTCCCAGCGCTGGCTCGCCCGCTCCCCACGCAGGTGAAAACGCAAAAGTAACCGCAAGTAAAAGTGCCACACAACCGCGCCGACGATGCATTCTGCCTCCCGAGTGGCTCCAGCTAGGATACTCATAGAATCTTCGTGCCGTCAATGAGCAATGGTGTACGGAAAAATACATAGTTTCCTAGCTGACACGATTCAATCAGCGGTACAATGATGGCAATTTATGGCTGACTGGAAACAAATCACCGCCCGCATCCGGCGCGCCCGCACAAGTAAGGATCCCGTCGCACAACTTTCCAACTTGTTTGACAAGACTCATGATGCGATGGCCGCGTTCGAGCTCGCTCGATATTTTGAAACTACTGGGCACGCCTCCGACGCCGGCAAATGGTACGCCACCGCCGCCGGACGTTTTCGGCGCGCGGACTGGAAAACGAAAGCGCAAGAAGCGGCACTTCGGCTGGGCGCGAGCTTACCCATTGAGTCTCCGATGCAACGCGGCGACGATTTCCATTTGACTCCGCCTCTTGCCACCCCTCCCCCTGTTACCAAGATTGAAAACAGCGAGCCTGATCCAGAAGTGGAAATTCCTGAAACTATCCAGGTAGTTGAAAAACAATCTGCGGACGCCGCGGACTCTCCCGCGGCTCCGCCTTCTGACGGTAAACGCCCTCGCCGGCGTGGACGCCGCGGCGGTCGCAATCGCAGGAAAACCGGCGCTTCCGCAGTTTCACCGGATCGCGCCGCTGCAAAGACTTCTGCCGATCCTTCCCCTCAACGCACCGCACCTCGCTCAACAGTGGATGAGGACCAACCCGCGCTAGCACCCCCTGGGCTTACGCGGTCCGGCGTTCCATCGGATGCCGGTACCGATGCGGCTGTGCCCGGTTTGCGCGGACGATACGGCGATCCTGGTTTGTCCTCGCGCCTGACGCAATTGGAAATGCAATTCCGCCGCTTACTAACGTGCGCACCTTCCCGGTTGAATGAAGCGGATCAAGCTCCTGTTGGACCCGGAGTCTTTGTTCTGACCGATTCAGACCTGACCACCTATTATTACGTCGAAGCTTGCCAGACGCTGCGAATCGCCATCGGTAATTTAATTAGAAGTGGATCGAGCAGGCGCGGCGCGGACTCACTCAAGCCTCAGTTAGCCGAGCATCTCGGGATTCCAGAGGCTCGCGTCACGAAATATTTGGCCGACCATTGCGTGGTCCGGTGGCTGCAATTGGATGAAGGGGCCTCGCACTTTGCGCATTTTGTCGTCGCTGTTCTGCGGCCAAAACTCAACGAATAGAAGCGGAACCTGACTTATCAACCGCCCTGGGCTTAAATTTGCGCTTCTTGACTCGTTAGAGTTAACCCTTTCGCCGCAAGCGAAGTCCCCGTTCAAGCAGGCAAATGACCGTTCGAATGCGAATTACACCCATTCGCCACAAGAAGCTGGCCCCCAGCAGGCTTACCCGTCAAACTAAAGCCAGTTAAAGACTTAGCACGAGTAACCGGATGTCGTGGTACGGTATCCAAGTGTAAGCCCGGGGGAAGTTGGGCCGCGTGGGAAGCTCCGACAGAAATAGGGTCGAGCTTGAAAGAAAAGAGAGGGTAGAGGTCTATGCCGAATAACTTGGGGACGCAACTCGCCAGGACTTTCGATTGGGTTCTTTGCAAAGCCGCAGGCGTTACGTTCAACACCATTCAGCATTTCAACAAGAAAAATCCGAATCCGTCGATTACACCAAAATGGTCCGATAAGCCGCTGCTGAAGTCCTGGGAAAAGACCAAGCCGACGCTTGGCTTTCCGCGGCAAACGGATTCTCTTTGTCCCGCGTGCGTGAAAGAAGCGCGCGAAGCCATCATTGCCGGTAAAAAAGACTGGCGCGACCTGATGAGTGAAAAAGTCGGCGAAATTAAGGCGCAGATTATTGAACGCGACGGTCAGGTTTGGATGGTGAAAGAGTGCCCGCTGCACGGCCACTACGAAGACATGATGGCTGTCGATTCCAAGTGGCTCAACTGGATTGAGAAGCAGTACCCCGGCCGCGACATTCCCGCGCACAACGACGAAGACCTGCACAAGCATGGCTCCAGCACCGTGCGCTATGGCCGGGGCTCGGTTCTTACCGTTGACCTTACCAACCGCTGCAACATGATGTGCGACCCCTGCTTCATGGACGCCAACCAGGTTGGTTATGTGCACGAACTCGGATGGGAAGAAATCCAGGAAATTCTGGACAACGCGCTGAAGATTAAGCCGCGCCGGCAGATGTCTGTGCAGTTCAGCGGTGGCGAACCCACCATGAGCCCGTACTTCCTGCAAGCGGTCGCGCACGCCCGCAAGATTGGCTACAACAGCGTGCAAGCCGCGACGAACGGCATTGAATTTGCCAAGAGCAAGGAATTTTGCCGGAAGGCTTTCGCCGCGGGCATGCGCTACGCGTACCTGCAATTCGATGGCATCGGGAACGACGCCAATGGGCACCGCCAAATCGGCAACCTCTTTGACGTGAAACTGCGCGCCATTGAGAACATGCACGAAGCCGGCATTGAAATCGTGTTGGTCGTCACCATCGTCAACAACGTGAACAACGACCAGGTCGGCACCGTCGTGAAATTCGCGATGGAAAATCCCAAGAAAATCGCTTTCGTCAGCTTCCAGCCGGTTTCGTTCACCGGTCGCGACGAAGACATCACCCCGGAACGCCGCCTCCGCCAGCGCTACACGCTTTCGCATTTGGCGAAAGACGTCAGCGCGCAAGTTGGCAAAGTGGAACCGACCCGCGACTGGTTCCCTATATCCTTTATCAGCACCTTTGCTGGTTTCTCCGACATGGTGAAGGGCCAGGATTCGCAGTGGGGCTCGCTGTCGTGCGGCTGCCACCCGAATTGCGGTGTCGGCACTGCGCTGATGATTAACAAGGAAACCAAGGAATGGGCTCCCGTTCCGCGCTTCCTTGATGCCGTGCAATTGACCAAGGACGTCACGGACATCACCGACGCGGCTCGCGGCAAGAATTTCTCTAACTTCATGATGGCCATGGCTCTCTTGAAGAACTACAAACCTTTCCAGGGTCCCAAGGGTCTGAAGCTGTATGACCTGTTCAAGAAATTCGATAAGACTTGGGCGCTCACCCGCAACTCCGAAAAGAAATACGGCCGGACTTCTCCCGAGCGCACCTACGAAGATGCCATGAAGCGCCGCCAGACCGATCCATGGAACTTCCTGTTCATCGCCGGTATGTGGTTCCAGGATTTATTCAATTACGATTTCCGCCGCACTGAAATGTGCATCATTCCCTACGCCACGCAGCAGGGCGAAATTTCCTTCTGCGCTTATAACACTGGTGTGGGCTGGCGCCAAATTATCGAAAATATGCACAAGAACGCGACCGTCGCGGAATGGTACAAGACCCACGGCAAACACGAAATCTATGCCAAGGGCAAAGCCGTTAACCTCGATTCCTTCGAGCACTCGCTGAAGATTGATTCGAACGACGCAGCGCGCGTTCGCCATCTTGAGCACGACATTCCTCTGACCGCGGCCGAAGAAGATCGCGCCCGCCGCAAAAAGGCGTTCGAAGAACAAGCCAAGGTTCGCGCGATTTACGAAGAGCTGGTTCTGAAGAAGACTCCGACCACCGTCGTGCAAATCGGCACCGTAAACGACATCGCCAAAGCCACGCCTGCTAATTTTGCCAACGCAGGCAAACCGGTGAGCATCGCTCCCGCTTCGGGAAATGGCAACGCCATTCCTGCAGCCAAGAAGGAAGCCGCCGAAGCCGTAGCCGGCGACTAGTTTTCACACCAACGTATTTCCGACGAAAACCCCGGTTCTTTCGGGGTTTTCGCATTTTGTACCGGCGAAACAGCGTTATAATCGTGATTAGTCCATCGGTCGAGGAAGATTTCATGCCTATCTATGAATATGTTTGCGAAGAATGTCAGGAACAGTTTGAGAAGATTGTGTTGAACAAGCAGCAGGAAATTGCGTGCCCGAAGTGCTCCAGCAAAAAAGCTGCGATTCAGCTTTCCGTGTTTAGTTCGGCGTTGGGTGCCGGCTCCGCGAAGTCCACGCCATCCTCTTCCGGTAGTGGCGGCGGATGCTGCGGTGGTGGTTGCGGCTGCAATTGACGCTAGAAAGCACTCATTTCCTATGGCGATTAGCTACTCATCTTTACTGCTTTTCATAACGGGCGCAGCAATTCTGCTGGTGATCCCGGGCCCAGCGGTGATGTACATCGTGAGCCGCAGCATCGGGCAGGGACGCGCTGCGGGACTGGTCTCGGCGATGGGAATTGCCACTGGCACGCTATTCCATATCGCGGCGGCGACTCTCGGACTTTCCGCTTTGCTGGTTTCGTCAGCGCTGGCTTTCCAATTCGTCAAATATCTTGGAGCGGCGTACCTGATTTATATGGGAATTCAGGTGCTGCGTAGCGACGAAACGCGCCTACTGGAATCGGCGAACGGTGAGCGCCGACTGAGCAGGATTTTCGGACAGGGAGTACTGGTGAATCTTCTGAATCCCAAGACAGCCTTGTTTTTCCTGGCGTTTTTGCCACAATTCGTCGAGCCGGCACGCGGGCATGCCTCGTTGCAGATTTTCGAACTGGGCCTGCTGTTTGCGCTGATGGGCTGGGGCAGTGATTCGATTTGGGCCCTGGCGGCCGGAACGGTCGCGGAGCGGATTCGCGGGAGCGCACGCCTGCGGCGGGCACAGAAGAGCGTATCGGGCGGGGCGCTGATCGCCTTGGGTGTGGCCTCGGCGTTTGCGGGCGGTAAGGCGAAGTAGTCGCGACGAATGGCAGTGTGACTATAGGAAAGATCGAGCCGCGATTGGCTATGTCTATTGCGGGCGCTTGTAATGGCGAACATTCTCGGGCGGAACCCTTGCCGGATTGCCTCGCGGATCGGCCACCGGCGCTCCCGCTTGCCATTTGCACGGAATAACGCCAGTCCACGCCGAACCCTCGTATTCCTTGTCGTCATCCACCGCAAATCCTGTCCGTACTTTCGCCGAAACTTCCACCAACGGCACTGCCAGCACCATCGTGCCTTTTAATTCCTGTTCGCTCGGCGGACGGACTTCAGCCCATCGTCCACGAATCACATACTCAACAAAATCGCGCATGGCTGCCAGCTTGGCTTCGGGCTCTTCAATCGGTTCCGCTTTTCCCATCACCACCACCGAACGGTAGTTCACGGAGTGGCCAGTCGCCGTCGGGGAAAGCACAATTCCATCGAGCAACGTCACGCTCAGGCAAAATGGCGCGCCACTTCCCAGCGTGCGCATCAACCGACTGGCTGTTGAACCGTGCAAAAATAGTTTGTCGCCCACGCGAACGTAATTGGTCGGTACGACGAACGGCTGTCCATCCGCAATAAATCCCACCTGGCACACGAACGCTTCGTCCAGAATGCTGTAAATCAATTCGCGGTCATAGCTGCCGCGGTCGGGCTTACGCCGAATTTTGGTGCGATCGGTTGCGGGGAATTCACTCATGAGCAAAGCCTAAAATGCGCAACCGCGCTGTGGCAAGCACCAATCTGGACGGTGGCACTTTCAAAATTTGTTTTCCGCGGTGCATTGACGATAGGCACGCAGTCGCATAGGATTCTCCGCGGTCTATTCTTCGCAACGCAGGACATGCGACTTACAAATGAAATCCTCTCTCAAAATTGTCCTATGGGTAGGTGTGGCTGTTGTGGGCGCGGCGGCGCTTGCCAAAATCGCTTTGCAACGCGGCGAACCGATACACGCCACTTGGTTCGTGGTCGCAGCGGTTTGTTGTTATGCGGTGGCTTATCGATTTTATTCAGCATTCGTCGCCGCGAAATTGCTGGCGCTGGATGACACGCGAGCCACGCCCGCGGAGCGCCATGGCGATGGACGCGATTTCGTTCCCACCAATAAATGGATTCTCTTTGGTCACCACTTTGCCGCCATCGCTGGGCCAGGTCCCCTCGTCGGTCCAACGCTCGCCGCGCAATTCGGCTATCTTCCCGGCACGTTGTGGTTGATCGCTGGTGCGGCGCTGGGTGGCTGCGTGCAAGACTTCGTCATTTTATTGTGCTCCATCCGGCGCGACGGCAAATCACTTGGTGAAATGGCGCGCGAAGAAGTCAGCAAGCGCGGTGGCTTCATCGCGCAACTCGCCGTGCTGGCCATCATGATCATTCTGCTTGGCGTAATCGCTTTGGTGGTTGTTAACGCGCTGAAGTCTTCCCCGTGGGCCACGTTCACCTTGGCAATGACTATTCCCATTGCGCTGCTGCTCGGTATCTACCTGCGTTTTGTCCGCCCCGGACGCGTTCTGGAAGCTTCCATCGGCGGAGTCACCCTCGTTTGCCTCGCGGTGGTCGCCGGTCAATGGGTCGCTGAGTCTCCCGCCTGGGCGCCAGTTTTTACTCTCAGCGGCGTCGCGCTTGCCTTTGCGTTGATCGCTTACGGCCTCGCTGCATCCGCTTTGCCGGTGTGGTTGCTGCTCGCTCCGCGTGACTATCTAAGCGCCTTCATCAAGGCTGGAGCCATTATTTCGCTGGCCGCCGGAATCCTGCTGGTTCGCCCGCAAGTGCTGATGCCGCCGCTAACCAGGTTTGTTGACGGCAGCGGCCCAGTCTTTGCCGGCAAAATTTTCCCTTTTTGCTTCATCACCATCGCGTGCGGCGCCGTCAGCGGATTTCATTCCCTGATTTCTTCGGGAACCACGCCAAAAATGATTCTTCGCGAAAGTCACGCGCGAATGATCGGCTATGGCGCCATGCTGATGGAATCGTTCGTCGGTGTCATGGCCATGGTCGCTGCCTGCGCCATGACGCCGGGAGTCTATTTTGCTATGAACAGTCCGCCATCCATCGTCGGAGCAACGCCCGACGCCGCTGCGCAAACCATCAGCGCTTGGGGTTATCCATTGGCGGCGCAGACCATGGCCGATCTCGCGCATCGCGTTGGCGAACAGACTCTTTGGAATCGCGCCGGCGGCGCGCCATCCCTCGCGGTTGGCATGGCGCAAATTTTTTCCAACACGATTGGCGGCGAACGCCTGCTCAGCATCTGGTATCACTTCGCGATCATGTTTGAAGCGCTCTTCATTCTTACGGTGCTTGATGCCGGTACTCGTGTCGGCCGTTTCATGGTGCAAGAGCTTGCCGGCCGGTTGTGGCCTCCGATGCGCCGCACCAACTGGATGCCCGGCGTTCTGCTTTCCAGCGCCATCATCGTGGGCGCGTGGGGCTACTTTTTATACCAGGGCGTAATCGATCCGTTGGGCGGCATCAATTCGCTGTGGCCGCTTTTCGGAATTGCGAACCAGTTGCTCGCCGCGGTTGCGTTGGTTGTGGCTACTACAATTCTGCTGAAGATGGGGCGCCTCCGATGGATCTGGGTAACCATTCTTCCCACCGCCTTGCTGGTCGTCGTTACCATGACCGCGAGTTACCAGAAAATATTTTCGCCGAATCCACGCATCGGTTTTCTTTCCTATGCGAATGCGCTTGCCGCGCAAATCGCCGCTGGACAAATTTCCGCAGCGAAACTTTCAGACATCCACCGCATCATTTTTAATCAACGATTGGATGCCGGCGTTACCGCGGTGCTCGCTTTGGCGATTCTCGTCTTGCTGGTCGAAGCCGCATTTCAGTGGTATGCAATTCTGACCAAGGGGCGAGCGCCAGTATTGCGTGAAACGCCTTACGTGGCTACGCAATGGGTGGAGGGAGACTGATGCATTTCTTAATCCCGCCAATGAAACGCTTGCTGCACCGCATCTGGCAAGCCGTGCGGGAATGGTGCGGCGATTCAGCGTATGAACGCTATCTCACTTGCGCTGCAAAATTGGATACTAAACAGCCTTTAAGCCCCGCGGAATTTTACGTGGAACAAACCAACCGGCGCTATTCGCGCCCCAACCGCTGCTGCTGAACAATTTCCTTTTCAACCGTCATCTCCAGGCATAAAATCCGTTTCCTGGACTTCCCCGAAGTATGCGGTTCCGCACAATTCTTTTCCCGAAGGAGGAAAGTCATGGCAATCAATCAGGAGCGACTCCACGAATTTTTGGGCAAAGCCATTGTCGATTTCGGCGCAACATTCAATGCCGCGTTAATTCGTATCGGCGACAAGCTCGGCCTCTACAAGGCCCTCGCCGCAGGTGGGCCGCAAACTCCTGCCGCGCTCGCCCAAAAAACCGGCACCGTGGAGCGGTACATTCGCGAATGGCTTAGCGCGCAAGCCGCCGGAGGTTTCGTCACTTACGATTCGGCGTCACAAAAATTTAGTCTTAGCGAAGAACAAGCCTTTTGCATGGCCGACGAGAGTAGTCCCGTTTTCCTTCCTGGTGCCTTTCAGACCGCGCTCGCTGCTATAAAAGCCGAAGAACAACTGACCGAGCGCTTCAAAGATGGCAAGGGCATGGGCTGGCACGAACATCATCACGAACTCTTTGTGGGCACCGAGAGGTTTTTCCGCCCTGGCTACGCCGCAAACCTGGTCAGCACATGGATTCCTGCGCTGCAAGGCGTTGACGACAAATTAAAAAATGGTGCGCGCGTCGCCGATGTCGGTTGTGGATTGGGATCTTCCACGATCTTGATGGCCAAATCCTATCCCAAGTCCGAATTTGTCGGCTTCGATTATCATGACAAATCCATTGAAACCGCCAAACAGCGCGCGAAAGATGCTGGGGTTGGCGACCGCATCCGCTTCGAGGTCTCCAGCGCGAAGTCTTATCCCGGAAAGGACTATGACTTCGTGACTTTTTTCGATTGTCTGCACGACATGGGCGATCCCGTCGGCGCCGCCAGCCATGTTCGCAGCTCTCTAAAGAAAGATGGCACCTGGATGGTGGTTGAACCATTTGCCGGCGACAAGCTTGAAGATAATTTGAATCCCATCGGCCGCGCATTCTATGGCGCTTCCACCTTGCTATGCACCCCGGCTTCGTTGTCGCAGGAAGTAGGTTTAGCGCTCGGCGCCCAAGCTGGCGAAAAACGCCTCCGCGACGTTGTCACTTCAGGAGGCTTCACCCGATTCCGCCGCGCCACCGAGACGCCCTTCAATTTAATTTTTGAAGCGCGTCCCTAAAACTCGTCTTCATCTTCGCTCGCATATTTAACGGCGGTTGTCTTCGTCGCAATCTGTATGGAGTGCTTACGCACGCCGGAAAGTATCGCCCGTCTGGTGATCAAGGGAAGCATTTCCGGAGGAAAAACTCCGGCAAGCTCGCGCGGAAAAAATTTAATAAAAAGCGCCGCCATATGCGCGGTCGCGTAAGCCACCGGCGTGGTGAGCCGGCCTTGCTGGCGTATCTTGTACAACGTGGGGAATGAGCAGTCGCTTCGCAGCAACAGGCACTGATCCTCTTTTTTTCCATGTATGATTCCGCTCACTAAAACCGCCGCGCTAAACCTTGCATTATGCAAAATACCGCGCCGAATCAGTTTCGCGATGGCGCGCGGCGAAGCGGTTTGCGGAAAGCGTTGCGGCACCAATCCGCGTGATTTTGAGAGCTTCCCCTGTTTGTGCCAACGACGCATGCGTTCGATTTCATTGCCGCCTATTTTCACGTCAAGGTCTCGCATCGCGATGTAGTGCGGCAAGGTAGCCACTTCGTCCTGCGCGGCAAGCACCACCCGGGCTGCTCCGATGGGTTCGCTGAACCGGAACGTTTCCACTTCCGAGAATCGTTTGCCCAATTGAAATTTCCCGTTGCGATAAATGCGCGGGTTAGAAATCGCTTCATCAAAGGAAACTTCCGGCGACCATTGCGATATTGGATCATCGCTTTCCGTGCTTTCGTAAAGCCGGATCTGCACCGTTTCCACGCTGTCCAGCAGTTCCGACAAGCGTTTTACCAGCAAGTTTGTGAGACCGGGTGCAACGCCAGTATTGATGAGCGCCACGCGTTTTTTCTTCTCAAACTTCTTCGTGTAACGAAATTGTTCGGGCCGAAACGGAGTCTTTCTCAGATGGGAACTTAAATCCAGGTAGTGGGCGCGGAGGCGCAGCGCCGCGCGCAAAACAATTTCATTAAATACCGAAGCGGAGGCATTCACGATTAAGTTGCAACCCTTTGCAGCGCGGACGAGACCGCGCAGGTTGCGAGCGTTCACCTTTGTTACTGCAATAGTGCTTTTGCGGCCCAAAAATCGTCGCGCCCGCTCTGGGTCGCGGTCTCCGCACCAAACCGTGTGCCCCTGTTTTTCCAGTAGTTGGGCGAGCAGCGAACCCGTTGCCCCCGCTCCCAGAACGAATATCCGCATGATGTGAGCGAAACTTTATCACATTCCGTGCGCTACCAAAGGATGTTGCGGTGAGAAATTGCAGCCTGCGCACCGCGGGCGTACACTACTATTGAGGTTTTCCTTCGCTTTCCTACGGCGATTCTTTTGGCATCGAGTCAGTACTGGCTAGATTTATGAATCTTCAAGACCAATACGGCCGCCAAATCACTGACCTGCGCATCTCGGTCACCGATCGATGCAATTTTCGTTGCGTTTACTGCCGTTCCGCTGACCCGGAAAATTATCGCGCCCACGATCAAATACTTTCCTGGAACGAATTCGATAGGCTTGCGGGAATTTTTCTGCAACTCGGCATTCGTAAGATGCGCGTCACTGGCGGCGAGCCCTTGGTGCGTGATGGAGTTGTCGAATTTATCGCCGGTTTGTCTGCGCGCGGCGTCGAAGATCTTTCCATGACCACCAACGGCCATTTATTGGCCGCCCAATGCGACCGCTTGATAGCCGCCGGCCTTCATCGCATCAATATCAGCCTCGATTCACTTGACCCCGCTAAATTTGAGCGCATTACGCGCACCAAGACGCTGCCTAGTGTTTTAGCTGGCATAACGGCGGCGCAGGCTTCAAAATTAGCGCCCGCAAAAATCAATGCCGTGCTTGTTCGCGGCATCAATGATGACGAAATAGAATCCTTCGCCGAATTTTCCCGCGAACGTGGCGTGGTCATGCGCTTCATTGAATTTATGCCCTTGGATGCGGACCGCCACTGGTCGCGGGAGCTGGTCGTGCCCGCGGCGGAAATATTCGAACGTATCCATAAGCGCTGGCCACTCGAACAAATTCCGCATGAGCGCAGTGAGACCGCTCGCAAATATCGTTTCGCAGATGGCGCGCCCGGTGAAATCGGTTTAATCGCGCCGGTCACCCAGCCTTTTTGCGGACATTGTTCGCGTATCCGGCTCACTGCCGATGGAAAATTGCGCACCTGCCTTTTTAGCAAAGACGATCAAGACTTGCGGCCGCTCCTGCGCGGCGGAGCTTCTGACCAGGAGTTGATTGATTTTATCGTTGAAGCCGTGCAAAACAAGGAAGAAGGCCACCGCATCAATACGCCGGATTTTGTGCCTCCTTCGCGTACCATGGTGTTTATCGGAGGCTAGTACCTAAACTAGTCAAACATCATCTAATCATTTGTAGGGCGGTTTCTTTCGAGGAACAAAGCAGAATCTTAAAATGGGCAATCTCATCTCCATCGTAAAAACTCCAAGCCTCATCGGTGCCGAGCAACCGGCGACCGTGCGCGCGCCGGAAATCGAAAAAGGCGTAGGCTGCGATTTTGATTCCTATCTTTTGGTCCCGGACAATTCACTCGATGAACGTATCGCCGCCGCAAAAGCCAGCCTGGGTAAAGATGCGGTAATTCTGGGCCATCATTATCAGCGCGACGAAGTGGTTAAGTTCGCGGACTTTCGCGGCGATTCTCTGAAACTTGCCTTTCAAGCCGCCGAAACCGATAGCCGCTACATTGTGTTTTGCGGGGTTCACTTCATGGCCGAGAGCGCGGACATTCTGCGGCGCGACCAGCAAGCCGTCATCCTGCCGGATCTGAACGCCGGTTGCTCCATGGCGGACATGGCCGATATCGGCCAGGTAGAATCCTGCTGGATCGAACTTGCCTCCGTTCTGGATACGCGCCAAATCATTCCGGTCACCTACATGAACTCCACCGCGGCCATTAAATCCTTTACCGGGGAGCATGGCGGCGCCGTTTGCACCAGCTCCAACGCCGCGAAAGTAATGAGTTGGGCGTTTCAGCAGGGCGAAAAAATTCTTTTTCTCCCGGATGAGCATCTCGGCCGCAACACTGGCCACCGCATGGGTATCCCCGCGGAGCAGATGATCGTCTGGGACCCTTTCCAGGAAATGGGTGGCAACTCCGTCGAAGCTCTGCGCGCCGCTAAAGTTATTCTCTGGAAAGGGTATTGTTCCGTGCATCAGCGCTTCACCCCGGAGCACGTTGCCCGCGTGCGCCGCGAACATGTGGGTATTCGCGTGATCGTCCATCCCGAATGCCGCATCGAGGTTGCTCAAGCTGCCGACGAGATCGGGTCCACCGAGGGAATCGTCAAAGCTATCGTTGCCTCGCCACCCGGCTCGCAATGGGCCGTGGGCACGGAGATTCACCTCGTCAACCGCCTTGGAAAAGAATTAAAGGACAAAACCGTTATATCTCTCGACCCCAGCGTCTGTGTTTGCACCACCATGTTCCGCATCACGCCGAACCATCTGCTCTGGGCGCTCGACAATCTTGCCGCGGGCAATGTAGTCAATCGAATTACTGTGGATGAAAAAACTCGCGCTCACGCGAGAGTTGCTCTCGACCGCATGCTCACTTTGCGTTAGCATCCTAGTTGTCCCCGCAACGCTCGACTGGAAAAATATGGCAGACCAAGACGACGAACGCGATCAGGAAGAACCTCCACAGCCTGAGCAGCGGATCTTTACCCTGACCGAGGCCGAGCGCACTCGCGTGGAACTCGAGCCGCATCTCATCGAGGCCATCGGATGCCGCAAAAAACTTGGCAAGCTCGATAACGAGCTCAATGCCGTTTCCGCGCGGATCATGATGATGGGCGGCGTGATTGTTCCGTATGCGAAACTGGCGGCCGTGCGCGCCGAGCACGAACAGTTAACCGAGGTGATGAAGTCTGCTCTCGAAAGCATTCTGGCGACTGGCTGTGTAATCAAAGACCTCGACGTCGGTCTGCTCGACTTTCCCGCGGTGATCGATAATCAGGAAGTTTATCTGTGCTGGAGACTTGGCGAAGATCGCATACGTTTTTATCACCGCCAGGACGAAGGATTCGCCTCCCGCAAGCCCATCGATCCGCGCGACCTCGGGCCCGGCAATACCGTCCAGTAATCGCTCGAGTTAAAGTGCCGCCATCCAGCGCGTTTTTGCCTTCTGCTCAAAAAAAGGATTTTTCGTGACCTCGCACCCGCAAAATCGTCTCAAAGATTCCGCCAGCCCCTACCTTCGTTCCGCTGCGCACCAACCCATCGACTGGAATGAGTGGGGCCAGCACGTATTCGACAAAGCCAAAGCCGAAGACAAACCTATTCTTCTCGATATCGGCGCTGTATGGTGCCACTGGTGCCACGTCATCGACCGCGAAAGCTACGAAAATCCCGAAATCGCCAAAATTATCAACGAACATTTTATTCCCGTGAAGGTTGATCGCGACGAGCGCCCGGATGTCGACTCTCGTTATCAAGCCGCGGTCAGCGCAATTTCCGGACAGGGCGGTTGGCCGCTCACCGGATTCCTGCTGCCCGATGGTAAACCGTTTTTTGGCGGCACTTATTTTCCGCCCGATGATCAAGGTGGCCGCCCCAGCTTTCGCCGCGTACTGCTGGCTGTGGCGCAATCCTATCGTTCCAAGCGCGCAGAGATTGAAACCGCCGCCAATTCTTTGGCTTCGGGTTTGACCAACGCGGAAGCCTTCAGCGGTGCCGGCGGGGAATTCGATCCTGCGATAGTCGATTCGCAGATTGCTTCCATCTCGCAGCTGTTTGACTCGCAGCATGGCGGATTTGGACGCTCGCCGAAATTTGCTCATCCTTCGGCCATCGATCTGATCCTCGAGCGCTACCAGCAAACCAAATCGCGGCCTTTGCTGACCATGGCGGAATCCACTCTTGAAAAAATGGCGCGCGGCGGCGTCTATGATCAGCTCGCGGGAGGCTTTCACCGCTATTCGGTTGACGAACGCTGGCTAGTTCCCCATTTTGAAAAAATGAGTTACGACAATTCGGAATTATTGCGCAATTATCTTCACGGCTGGCAGATAACCGGAAACGCATTATTGCGCGAAACCGCCGAAGGCATCGTCGCCTGGGTCAATGAAGTTTTATCCGACCAGCAGAACGGTGGCTTTTATGCCAGCCAGGACGCCGATTTTTCTCTTGATGATGACGGAGACTATTTCACCTGGACCCTAGACGAACTGCGTGCCGCGCTTAGCCCGGACGAAGCTCGCGTGATGGAAATTTATTACGACGTCGAGGCGCATGGCGAGATGCACCATAATCCCGCAAAAAATGTTTTGTGGATCGCGCGCACGCCCGAAGAAATCGCACGGGAGTTGGGCATCGACAAATCTTCCGTGGAAAACACCATTTGCGCGGCCAAAAAGAAAATGCTCGCCGCTCGCCTCCTGCGCCAAACCCCTTACATTGACGCCACCATGTACGTTTCCTGGAACGCCATGTTTGTTTCCGCCTATTTGGACGCGGGCCGTGTGCTCGGAGGCTCACTCGGTGCAGCATGCCGCGAGTTTGCTTTGAAAACTATGGATCGCATTTTGCGGGAAGTGTGGAGCGATTCTCGCGGCTTTGGCCATCGCATCGGCGGACCGCCGCTGGAAGGCTCGCTCGACGATCAAATCTTCGGCGTGCTTGCGCTTCTCGACGCCTACGAAGCGGCACTCGACACGAAATATTTTTCCGCCGCACAAAAAACCCTCGACCATGCGCTGCTTCGTTATGCCGACATGGAAGGCGGCGGCTTCTTCGACCGCGCCACGGATGCGCCGGCAATGGGCGGACTCGACCTGCGCCGCAAGCCTTTTCAGGATTCTCCCACGCCCAGCGCCAATTCCGCCGCAATCATCGCCCTGGTCCGCATGCATGCGTTTACCGGCGATGAGCGTTACAGCGCCTTCGCCAAAAAAACGCTGGAAACTTTTAGCGCCATTGCGCCGCAGTATGGCCTCTTCGCCGCTACGTACGGCCTGGCTGCAACGCTATTTGCAAATCATCCGATACAGGTTGTGGTCACCGGGCCCACGAGCGAACCCGCAGCCCAAGCCCTCGAAGACACCGCGAACCGCGTCTACCGCTTCGGCAAATCCGTGTTGCGCCTCACTCCGGGAACTTCCTTGGACACTCTGTCCGGAGCGCTCAAGCAAACTTTGCCGCATCTTCCCGCTGACAAAGCCGTCGCCATTGTTTGCGCCGGTCAAACCTGCATGCCTCCCGCCACCAATCCCGATCAATTGCTCGCGCAACTCCAAAATGGGGCCGCGGACGCGGCGGTTCATTAAAACCAGCCCAGGAATTTTTTTACGAATCCACAAAAAAACAGGCACGGCAAAAATCACCGTGCCTGCCGATTTTCCTTAACTCGCCGTTACTTCTTCGGACGCGATTCCGGTGGCACCAATCCATTCAACCGGTAATACACCACCATTTGCCCATAATGTTCGCCGGAATGTTCAACCAGTCCGTATGCTAGATCATCGATACGCGTCAGCTTTGGTCCGCCAGCAGCTATTGCTTTTGACAGTCCCGCGTCGCCCTGCGCCTTGATTGCCGCAGCCCCATCTTCCACTGCCTTCTTCACAAACGCCACCACGTCCGCCTTGCTCTTAAACTGATCGCGAGGAGGATCATCCGCTGGTAACGGCTTCCCCAAAACCGGATTCGTAAAGTAGTACATCCCCGAAGCCGCATGTAGGATTTGCGCCACCCAGCTGCGCATCTCCGGTTTCGGTTTGAACTCGTACTTGTCTTCCGGCATATCCTCTGCCATCGCGATCAACTTCCTGCCGATGTCGTTCCACGAATCGAGCAATGATTGCGATGCCCCTGAAGCCGGCTTAGGCGTTTCCGTTTTCTTGGCGTCTTGCGCCAACGCCGGCAATACCACCAGACCCGCGGCCAATATAAGCGCCGCCACCCTGATTTTTACCATTTTTCTCTCCTTTGCCCGCTCGCGCAGGCGTTTCACCCTTAGACGCGCAACTTATCCCGAAGTGAGACTCCTCGCATCCCGAACAGGCACAACATCTTACTCTCCTCAGCCCCAACACGTCTCCAACGACCTGAAAAACCGTGGTTTGGGCGTTATTCACTCAGCACAAGCATCGCTCGGCTTCCAGACCGCTTCTTATAGAAATGGTATTCTATTGATCCTGGTCGGGAGGCTTTATCCTGGTGAATTGGGCTTGGTTTCTTACGCGGCTTGCGATCGCACTAGCCATTGTCGCGCTCATGTTCTTGTCCCAACGGTTCTGGTACCGCTCGATTTGGCGTGCCACCGCGAACTGGGGCCAAACCTGGCTGCGCGTCGTGGCGCGCGCCCTGTATTTGCTCTCCCTCGTTCTTATCATCATCGCCATTGCCGATAGCGTGCGCATGGACCACGGCCGCATCCTCCCGCGTGGCTCGCTTGTCGCAGTGTTCACGGGACTCTGGTTTACCAGCGCGTTGTTTGCTTATATCTCCGTAAAAGCCGTTCGCTGGGCCGACTGGATGTTCCGCTGGTTGCGCACTGCCGCTCAGCCCGAACCCTCGGGTGCAGCCGATTCTTCGCCGGAAACCGTTCCTGATCCTTCCCGCCGTTATTTCTTTCGTACCGCCACAGCCGTCGCTGGCGCTGCTCCTTTTCTTGGCGTGATGTACGGCTACGCCGCGGAGCGCCTCCGCTACGAAGTACGCCGAATCGAGGTTCCCATCGCCAATCTTCCTGGGGCCCTCGACGGTATGCGCATCGCTCAGATCAGCGACATTCATCTCAGCGGATACATGTCCCGCGAATCGGTGCGCCGCGCTGTTGATATGACAAATGAATTGGGCGCGGATCTCGCGGTAGTCACGGGCGACCTGATCACCGGTTCGCATGATTCCATCCACGACTGCATCGAAGAAATTCGCCACCTGCGCGCGCCGCTTGGCGTTTTTGGATGTAATGGTAATCACGAAGTTTACGCCCGCGCCGAAGACACCGCGCAAATTCTCTACGAACAAGCTGGCATGAAACTTTTGCGCCAGGAAAGCGCGCAATTATCCTTCAAGGGCGCATCCTTCAATTTGCTGGGCGTCGATTATCAGCGCGAACGCACTCCCACCGGTCGCCGCATGCAGATGCTCACCGATATCGAGCCTCTCGTGCGTCGCGACATGCCCAACATTCTGCTCTCGCATAATCCTAATTCGTATAATCGCGCCGCGGAGTTGGGGATCGAACTGTCACTCGCCGGGCATACCCATGGCGGACAGGTGCAGGTCGAAATTCTCGATCATCGCCTAAGTCCCGCGCGTTTCATAACCGACTACATCGCGGGCTTGTACGCTTATCCCGTCGTCCGCGAACCTCGCCTTCCTCATCGCCAGTCGTTGGGCAGCTCCGCCGCTGCCGTATCGATTGCCGATAGCGTGGCCGGTTCGTCCCGCACATCTTCATTCCTCTACGTCAATCGCGGTCTCGGCACCGTTGGCGCACCTGTGCGCCTGGGCGTGCCTCCCGAAATCACCTTCATCGTTCTTCGCCGCGCCTGAAACTCTCACCCCAACAATAGGCGGTAAACCCAGAGAGACGCGCTCCGCGTTCCAGTGTTAAGATTTTGCCCGACTAATCCCTGCACATGCCCTTACTCGAAAAAAATTTCTGGTTGGATACTGTCACCGCTCCGGTCGCAGGCTCGCAAGCTCCTCTTCCCGATCAAGTGGACGTCGCCATCGTTGGTGGCGGTTTTTGCGGCCTTGCCGCAGCTTACACGCTCGCTAAACGCGGCCTGAAAGCCGCCGTTCTCGAAGCCGAAACTCTCGGCTGGGGCGCTAGCTCCCGCAATGGCGGCATGGTCCTCACCGGACTAAAACTGCCCGTTCCGGAATTAATCTCACGTTATGGGCGTGAAGCCGTGCGAGCTATGTACGCCGCCTCGCTCGAGTCCATCGATTGCGTCGAACGCATTGCCCGCGAAGAATCCATCGCCTGCGATTTCTCGCGCTGTGGCCATCTCGAAGTCGCCTGCAAGCAGTCGCACTTCAAGTCCTACGCCGAATCTGCCGCGCGAATCCAGCGCGAATTCAATCACCAGTTACGAATCGTCCCGCCATCCGAGCTCAAAAGTGAAATCGGCTCGGACATTTATTTCGGCGGAATGGTCGACGAAGTGAGCGCGAGTGTGAATCCCGCCCGCTTTGTCACCGGCCTGGCGAATGCCGCGCAACGCGCCGGCGTTTTTCTCTTTGAACGAACTCGCGTAGAAAAAGTCGCGCGCCAGGGTTCTCCCGGCGCCACGTTTACTCTACGCACCTCCCGCGGAGCGTTGACCGCCCGTGAAGTTCTTCTTGCCAGCGGCGCCTATACCACTCCCGCAACTCCCGTCCTGCAAAAAAAAATCATTCCCATCGGTTCCTACATTATCGCTACTGCGCAGTTGTCTCCCGCGCTAGCTCGCGAACTCAGCCCTCGCAACCGCATGATTTACGATTCCAAACACTTCCTCTACTATTACCGCCTTACCCCGGACAATCGGATGCTCTTCGGCGGACGCGCCGCTTTCTTTCCCGAAACTGCCGACACCATTCGGCAAAGCGCCGAAATTTTGCGCCGCGGCATGATCCATGTCTACCCGCAATTGCGCGATACAAAAGTGGAATATGTCTGGGGCGGCACCATCGATTTTACGCGCGATGTTATGCCGCATGCCGGCAAGCTCGACGATATGTATTTTGCAATTGGCTTTGCCGGACACGGTGTAGCTGCCGCTACCTGGCTGGGCACCAGATTGGCCGCAATGATTTGCGGTGACGCAGTTCAACTTCCTTTCGACGGCATCAAATTTCCTGACGCCCCTTTTGGATTGCGCAGCGGGAATACCTGGGCTTTGCCATTCGCCGGCGCTTATTACAAAGTCCTCGACTGGCTCACGTAAAACGTTACTCAAACGCTGTCTCTTTAAGCCTTTCTCTCCTGCCCAAACGTACGCGTGCACTGCCGCAATATTAGATAAGCCGCCGGACCCACCGCCAATGCGATCGGCCCCCATATCACCGAAAATTTATCGCTTCCCAAAAGCGCTACAATCGCCATCACCAGCGGCGCGCCCACCACGTATGCCAACCCAGTCCGCCCTCCAGGAATCCGGAATGGTCGCGGCAAATCAGGCTGAGTCTGTCTCAGCCGCCATCCCGCCAGCACCGTGAGAATCGTCACCGCGATTCTCAACCACGCATACACTTTTATGAGTTGTACGAGATTCAGCACCGCCAACAGCGCGTAGCCCAACGACGAAAGCAATATCGCAATCCACGGCGTCCCATACCGCGAATGCTTGGTGTTGAGTGTCGCCGGTAGGTAGCCGTCTTCCGCCATGGTCGATGGCATCCTCGTTCCGGTCAGCACCGTGGCGTTCAAAATCGAAATGTTGGTAACTGCAGCGGCCAACGTCACGCAAAAGCCCAGCCACGGTCCTCCGATTAATTTTGCCGCTTCTGAAAAATATCCGGTATGCCAGGTCTGCCAATTTCCGAGAGCCGCGAGCGAAAGCAGCGTCGGAATAAAATAAGTTGCGATCGATAGCGGCACCACCCAAGCGAGCGCCACCGGATAATTCCGCTGCGGATTCTCCACTTCCTCCGCCACGCTGGACATTTGCTCATAGCCCGAATAGAGCCACAAACCTAACGCCAGTCCTACGCCAAATACTTGGAACGCCGGGACGTGCGGAGGAACCATCGGCACAAAAGGATTGTGATGCCACTTTGTCGCTGCAATCGCGCACATTGCCACGATCGGCAGCAGTATCGCGATTTCCAAAAACGCCGCTACTGCTCCGACCAGCCGGATTCCTCGCACGTTTACGTACGCGATGAAAGCAATCAGCGCCAGCGAAACCACATAGTGTTGCCACTTCGGCAAGTTTGGAAAGAAAAAAAACAAATATTCGCTGAACAGCACAGCATAAACGCCGCCCAGCACAAACGAAGCGCTCCAATTCCACCAACCCGCCAGAAAACCCCAAAAATTTCCGTAACCGGCGCGAACCCACCGGTAGAATCCGCCTTCCACCGGAATTGCTGTGGTCAGTTCCGCCGCCACCAGCGAAACCGGTATGCACCAGAAAAAGGGAAGTATCAGGTGATAGAGAAGTGTCAGTCCTGGACCGCTTGTGGTTACCTGGTCCTCAAGGCCAAACGGCCCGGCCGTGGTGTACGCGTACATCACGAAAACAAGCGGCAGCAGGCTGGCCTTGCCAGCTGCTGCAAATGTCACTGCGGGCGCAGACCCACTCTTCCTCTTATCAATTGCAGCCAGGTATTCCTCTTTTCCGAATCTACGTACGCGACGCACAGCCTATCGCACTATCGTCTTCGCTGCACAGCCCAACGACTCGAATTAGACCCGAATCACACATTTCCTATTCCATCGTTCTTAGGGCAAAATAACAGCGCGTTCCCGGAGATCAAGAATGACCCGCGGTGTACTTTCTTCCGTTCTATTTTTTTCCATTCTCTCGGTGCTGCCCCTGCGGCAAAATCTCGTTGCCCAGGAACCCGTGCTATCAGGGTTTTCCGTGGCCTCATCGCAAAACGAACGCCAATGGGAAGAAAAGTTTCGTGCCATTCCTCGTCCTGAAAATCTTCGCGATTACATGGAACGTCTCACCGCGCATCCCCACCACGTAGGCTCGCCATACGATAAAGACAATGCCGAATGGCTGCTCGCCAAATTCAAGGAGTTTGGTCTCGATGCGCATATCGAAAACTTTGACGTGCTTTTTCCCACTCCAAAAGAGCGTCTTGTAGAGCTTGTCTCCGGCGGACCAAAATTCGTCGCCAAGCTTGCTGAGCCCGCGCTTCCGCAAGATCCCACTTCCCATCAGCAATCCGAGCAGCTTCCCACCTACAATGCCTATTCACCAGACGGCGACGCTACCGGCCCGCTCGTTTACGTCAATTACGGAGTTCCAGAAGACTACGACGAACTTGCCCGCCGCGGTATTTCCGTCAAAGGCGCAATCGTCATTGCACGCTACGGCCACGCCTGGCGCGGCATCAAGCCCAAAGTCGCCGCGGAACATGGCGCCATCGGATGCCTCATCTATTCCGACCCGAAAGACGATGGTTATGTATACGGCTCGACTTTTCCCGACGGTCCTTTCCGCCCCAAGGAAGGCGTGCAACGTGGCAGTGTTCAAGACGCCAGCGAGTTCATGGGCGATCCCCTGACTCCGGGAATTGGCGCAACACCCGATGCCAAGCGCCTGCCCATCAAAGACGCTCCTACGCTGGTAAAAATTCCCGTGCTTCCTCTTTCTTATTCCGACGCTGAGCCGCTGCTCGCTTCCATCAGCGGACCTACGGTTCCGACTTCATGGACTGGCGGACTTCCGCTCACCTATCACTTTGGTCCCGGCGGCGGCAAGGTACATCTGAAAGTTTCCGCAAACTGGGACATCAAGCGCCTCTACGACGTAATTGCCACGATTCCTGGTTCCACGTATCCCGACGAATGGGTGATTCGCGGCAATCATCACGATGCGTGGGTCAACGGCGCGGAAGACCCCATCTCTGGAATGGTTACCGTTCTTGAACAAGCGCGCTCCATGGGCGAACTGGTGAAAGCTGGATGGAAGCCGAAGCGCACCATGATCTTCTGCGCTTGGGATGGCGAGGAGCCTGGTTTGCTCGGTTCCACGGAATGGGTAGAAACTCACGCCGACGATTTAACAAAACACGCGGTCGCTTACATCAATTCGGATTCGAACGGCAGAGGCTTCTTATCCATGGAAGGCTCCCACTCGCTCGAGAAATTTATCAATGGCGTGGCCCGCGATATTCAGGACCCGGAAACAAAGCTCAGCGTCTGGAAACGTAAACAACTGCACGAAATCCATACGACAGAATCGGAAACTGCGCGTAACGAATTGCGTCAAAGGCCCGATCTTCGAATTGGCACGCTTGGCGGCGGCTCCGATTACGGCCCCTTTCTTAATATCCTCGGAATTGCTTCACTCAATATTAGTTTTGACGGCGAAAGTGAGGGCGGCATCTACCATTCCATCTATGACGATTTTTATTGGTATACCCATTTCTCTGACACCGACTTCGCCTACGGCAAAAAATTAACGGAACTCGGCGGCCTTGCCATGATGCGGCTCGCTGACGCGGACCTGCTGCCCTTTGATTTTGTCGATTTTTCCGACACCTTGCACATGTACATTCGCGAGCTCAAAAAGTTTTCAACCGATCAGCGGGAGGAATTGCGGGAACGTAACCGCCAGCTTGAAGAGGGAACCTTCACCGCCAGCGCCGACCCGAAACAACTCTATTACCCGCCCAAGCGCGAGGAAATTCCCCCGTTTCTGAATTTCGCTCCGCTCGATAACGCCGCCGACGCTCTTAACCACAGTGCCGCTGAATTTGATAAAGCTCTCGCCGCTGCCAGTCAAAACGGCGGAGCCGCGCTTTCGTCCCCGTCGATCGCGGAGATCAATCGTCTGCTCATTCAAAGTGAGCGCAAACTCACCACTCCCGCGGGCATTCCCGGCCGCCCCGGCTACAAACACGAACTGTATGCGCCAGGCGTTTACACCGGCTACGCGGCAAAGGCGATTCCCTCCGTCCGCGAAGCCATGGAACAGAAAAAGTGGAAGGAAGCGGAAGAAAGCATCGTGCGCGTTTCAAATGTCCTGGAAAATGAAGCTCGCCTTATATCCATTGCCGCGAACAAGCTGGCGCAAGCGCACTAAAAGTTAGCCTTCGTATACCTTTAAATAGCCAGGCAGCGGAATTTCCGGATTGCATTTTTCGTCGCGCACCGGCGCGTCGGCCACCAGCCGCATCGGCACAATTCCCGCCCACACCGGCAGTGCGTAGTCTTCCGCATCGTCCTCCACGCCACCAGTGCGCACCTTCGCCGAAATTTCAGACAACGCCAGTTTCAATATTTTCGTGGCCTGCAATTCTTTTTCGTTTGGCTGCCGCGCGTCATCCCATCGCCCAGGGAGAATTTTTTCCGTAAACGCTTTCAGCGCCGCGAGCTTCTCCGGCCGTTCTTCGATTAATTCCGCTTTGCCCAGCGCTACCACCGAGCGGTAGTTCATCGAATGATTGAATACCGAACGCGCCAGCACCAGTCCATCAATCAATGTCACCGTAATGCAGACCGGAATACTTCCGCTCAGCCCCCGAAGCGTTCTGCTCGCCGCCGATCCATGAAAATAAATGTTTTCGCCCACTCGCGCGTACATCGTCGGAATCACAAAAGGCTGTCCCTCCGCGGAAAATCCCAGGTGGCATACGAATCCTTCATCCAAAATTTTATAAATAGCTTCGCGGTCGTAAACTCCGCGATTCGGTTCGCGCACCACACGTGTGCGCTCTGTCGGAGTGAAATTCTCGGACACGACTCACCTCAAGGTGAAGCATGGCGCGGGGCGAAAAGTCTTCCGGTCATCAGCCAAAACCGGTACGTTTTCACCCGCCGGATTTATAGCCGGCGCCATAACGGCATGAATGGGGAACTGCTTCCTCATGCTAACACGCACACGTGCCATCGGCTTGCCCCCAATAAAATCCATAACTGCTTCATTGCTGCCCCTCTATGTGAGAAACTATTTGCCCGGAGAAAACTGAATGAGTTCAGCTGTACCGCAAACTACTTCTGCAAAACCATTTGACGTGGCTTGGGTGCGTGCGCATTTTCCTTCGCTGCAAATGACCGTCAACGGCCAGCCCGCCGCATTTCTGGATGGACCCGCCGGCACCCAGGTCCCTACCCAGGTCATGCACGCCATTCAAAGTTATTTCACCAATGCCAACGCTAATTCCTCCGGCGCATTCGTCACCAGCCGCCGCAACGACGAAATGATCGCCGCCTCGCGCGCCTCCATGGCGGATTTTTTTAATTGTGACCCCGGCGAAGTCGTCTTCGGTCAGAACATGACCACCATCACTTTCGCCCTGGCCCGCGCCATTGGCCGCGAACTGAATGCCGGCGACGAAATCATCGTCACCACCCTCGATCATGACGGTAACGTGGCTCCCTGGCGCGCCCTTGAGGAAAAGGGCGTCGTGATTCGTCAGGTGGATATTCACGAAGAAGATTGCACCCTGGATCTTGAGGATTTAAAACGCAAAATTACCGCCAAAACAAAACTCATCGCCGTCGGCTACGCCTCTAACGCCGTTGGCACCATCAATCCCGTCGCGGAAATTATTCGTCTCGCTCGCGACGCCGGCGCGCTCAGCTTCATCGACGCCGTTCACTTCAGCCCGCACGGTTCCATCGACGTGCGTGCCCTCGATTGCGACTTCCTAATTTGCTCCGCGTATAAATTTTTCGGCCCCCACCTTGGCGTACTCTACGGCAAGCGCGCGCACCTCGCTCAATTTCGCCCTTACAAAGTTCGTCCCTCCTCGGACCAGGTTCCCGATCGCTGGGAAACAGGCACGCAGATTCATGAATTGATCGCCGGCACCGCCGCCGCCGTGGAATATCTCGCCGATCTCGGCCGTCACTTCGACTCCACGGTGAAAACTCGCCGCCAGGCGCTCCTCGCCGCTTATCGCGAAACCACCAGCTATGAAACTTCCTTGGTGACCCGTCTCATCGATGGCCTGCTGCAAATTCGCGACTTGCGCTTTTTCGGTATTCGCGATTCCAGCCGTTTCAAGGAACGTTGCTCCACCCTATCCTTCCGCCTCGGGGACCACTCTCCAACTAAAATCGCCACCTTCCTCGGCGACCGCGGCATCTTCACCTGGGACGGAAATTACTACGCCCTCAATCTCAGCGAACGCCTCGGCGTCGAATCCCTTGGCGGCATGCTTCGCGTCGGCCTGGTTCACTACAACACCGTTCAGGAAGTCGACCGTCTGCTCGTCGCCCTTCGCGAATTCGCTTCCCGCTGAAAAGTAATAAATGACGAAGGCCCGCTTTCACGCCGATGCATCCGAAAAAATCAAGTTAGGTGACCGCACACTATGCCCAACCGCAATAAACCAATTGTTCTCACTGTCCTTGATGGATGGGGCTACCGCGCCGAATCCAAAGGCAACGCCATTGCCCTCGCGCGCAAACCCACCTACGACGAATTGCTTCGCAAATTTCCCAACACTTTAATTCACACTTCTGGCCCCGCCGTCGGTCTTCCCGAAGGACAAATGGGTAACAGCGAGGTCGGCCATCTCAATATCGGCGCCGGCCGCATCGTGCACATGGATATGACCCGCCTCGATCTTCTGGTCGCCACAAAAAAGTTGCAGGACATTCCTCTTTTCCAACAAGCCATGGAGCGCGGCCGCCGGCGCCAGTTGCATTTTCTCGGATTGCTCAGCGATGGCGGCGTGCATTCTCATATCAACCATCTCTTTGCCCTTCTCGAAATGGCCAAGCAGTATCAAGTCGAAAAAGTTTTTGTGCATTGTTTTATGGATGGCCGGGACACGCCGCCGCACAGTGGCCGCGATTTCGTCGCCCAGTTGCAGCAAAAAATGCGTGAACTCGGCGTCGGTGAAATTGCTTGTCTCGTCGGCCGCTATTACGCCATGGACCGCGACAATCGCTGGGAGCGTGAAGAGCTCGCCTACCGCGCCATGGTGCATGGCGAAGCTGAAGTGCGCACCTCCCACCCGCTCGCCGCTCTGCAGAAAAGTTACGAGCAGGACGTTACCGACGAATTCATCAAGCCTATCGTCGTGGTAAAAGGTGACGGCCCTTCAGCCGCACCCGTCGGCCTCATTCGCGATGACGACGCCGTAATCTTCTTTAATTTTCGCGCCGATCGCGCTCGCCAGATGACCTACGCGCTGGCTGCGCCGGATTTCGATAAATTTGTGGATCCGCAACGCCCCAAAAATCTTTTCTTCGTGGCCATGACGCAGTACGACAAGAAATGGCCCTGGCTGAAGTTTGTGATCGCCCCCGAAAAACTGGAACAAATCCTGGCCCAGGTTTTCCAGCAGTTGAACTACAAAAATCTTCGCTGCGCGGAAACGGAAAAATACGCGCACGTCACTTATTTTTTCAATGGTGGAGTCGAACAGCCCTTCGGCGGCGAAGAACGCATCCTGGTTCCTTCGCCAAAAGTCGCTACCTACGACTTGATGCCCGAAATGTCCGCCGCCGGCATCACCGATACCGTGGTCAACGCCATCGAACATGGCGAATTCGACGCCATCATCATGAACTACGCCAACGCCGATATGGTCGGGCACTCCGGAAAGTTAGAAGCCACAATTAAGGCCGTCGAAGCCATCGATGCCGGGCTCACTCGAATTTATCAGGCCATGAAGCCGCGCGGCGGCGCTTGGATCATCACCGCCGATCACGGCAACGCGGAAACCATGATCGATCCCGCCAGCGGTCGCCTGCACACCTATCACACCACCAATCCCGTGCCGCTCCTGCTTGTCAGCGAAAACGATCATTTGCGTTTGCAGCCTAACGGCTCTCTGCGCGATATCGCTCCCACTATGCTCAGCGCCCTGGGGGAGAAAGTTCCTCCGGAAATGACCGGCAAAGATCTGCGCATCTCCTCGTAATTATTTTGGTTTGCGTTGGTGTTGGACTTCAGTCTTCGAGTTGCTGCGCCGCACGCTCAGTCGCCAACCCCGCCCTTCGGTGGCTGATAGCCTTCACGCGCATACACCACCACTTTTTGTTTCTTTCCTTTTTTATCCAATACAACTAGCGGCGTCCCGTCCGGCGCCACCAGCTCCACCTTGATCTTTCTGAATTTTCCATTCTGCTCGCGATTTGTCGGCGTATAGCTCAAGCTGTACTGATTCCGCAGATACGCGGTCACGTCCTGAAATATTCCCGGAATCTCCCCATCGAATTGCGGAAACCACGCATATCCGCCGGTCATCTGCGCAAAAGTCTTCAACTGATTTTCTCCCTGCAGCGTAGTCAGATTCGCTCCTCCGCCTCCGCGCGCTTCCAGGTAGTTATTCAACGGACGATCCAGCCCTACTGCAAAAATAGTCACGTCCGTCTGTCGCAACAGTTTAAGCGTCTGGTCCAGCGTGTGCTTTGAAAACGTATCGACTCCTGATGCAATCACCAGAATTGACTTCTTATTTTTTACATCCTTCAACCGGTCGATCGTATCGAGTAAGGAGTCAAATACATTCGATTCATGGAACCCGGGAAAATAGAGATGCTGCAATGCCGCATCGACTTCCTCTTTGTTTTGCGTGAAGTCCACTTCCAGCCGAGGCCTCATATCAAACGTGACCAGTGATACCCAGTCATTTGGCTTAAGATGTCTTAAGAAAACAGGAGCCCATTGTCTGGCTTCGTATGCGTAGAATTCATATCCCCGGCTGCTGAATTCCATCAGCATCACAATCGTAATCGGCGCATCCGTCGGCCCAAAGTTCGTAATCGTCTGTGGCACGCCATCTTCCAGGATCTTGAAGTTTTCTTTCTTCAATCCCGTCAGAATATCTCCGTGCTGCGTCGTTGCAATCACGTCAAGCGTTACGATCGGCACTTCCACCGAAATCGATAGCCCGGATTGTTCAGGCTTCTGTGCCGGCGCTTGTTGTTGCGCGGGCGGAGGCGGCGGAGCCGTCTGCTGTTGTCCTCCATTTTGCGGACCTGCCGGCGCCTGCGCTTTTGCCGCGAGCCCTCCCAGCGAAAGCGCCAATATCGCCGTCAATAATCCCACCAGCGGCCTACTTGCCTTCTCGGTCATTCCATTGCCCCCGAAATTATCTGTTGCCATCACGCGCCTCAATCGCTTATCGCATGTTAGTATGAACCAGATTTGCTGAAAAACGTTGACTTGCTCGAAAGCCCCGAAGCCGCGGGCAAAATGGGAGGACCCTTAGTGACCTGGTGCCGCAAGATTAAATTTTCGCTGATCCTTGCAACCCTGCTCTTAAATCTCCATATCCCCTTGCTGGCGCAAACTCCTTTTCCCATTAACTCTCCCACCGCGGCGCAAACGTCACCTCTCGATGCCTCTGCCCTCGCTCGCGAAGCACAGGGATGGCTCGCCGATTTAATCCGCATCGACACCACCAATCCTCCCGGCAACGAACAAGCCGCCGCAAAATATATCGCCGCCGTTTTGCAGAAGGAAGGCATCACCGCGGAATTTCTGGAAACGGCTCCCGGACGTGGCGCGCTGGTCGCTCGTCTGCGCAGCACCGCCATGGCGGATCCCTCGCGCGCGCTGTTGCTTGACGCGCATATGGATGTTGTCGGCGTCGATAAATCGAAGTGGACCGTGGACCCTTTCGCCGCCACGATCAAAGACGGTTATCTTTACGGCCGTGGCTCTGTTGACGATAAAGGCATGCTCGCGGCCAATCTTGCGGCGTTCATCGCGCTCAAGCGCAACAATGCCCACCTCACTCGCGACGTTATTTTTCTTGCCACCGCTGACGAAGAACAAAGCGGCGACGCCAGCATAAAAACTGTCATCGCTAAATACTGGGACAAAATCGCCGCCGGTTTCGCCATTAACGAAGGCGGCCAGGTCGTGCTCAACAACGGTAAAGTGCAGTTCGTCGCGATTCAGGCCAGCGAGAAAGTCGCCGTCAACGTTTCCGTCATCGCTAAGGGAAAAGCCGGCCACGCCTCGATGCCCACTAAAGACAACGCCGTTGTGCATCTCGCCGCCGCCATCGAAAAAATCGGCAACTACTCCGCGCCAGTCCATCTCAATATAATTGTGCGGCGCTATTTCGAAGGCCTCGCCGCCGTTGAAGACGACGAAATCGCCAAGTGGATGCGCGCCCTGGATACTCCCGACCGTGGCGAACACGCCCAGCGCGTAATATCCGATGCCAATCCGCTCTGGAATTCGCTCCTGCGCGATTCCATTGCGCCCACCATGCTTTCCGCGGGCATTCGCGTCAACGTGATTCCGTCCGAAGCTCGCGCGAATCTGAATATCCGTCTTCTTCCCGCCGATACTATAGGCCTTCTGCTCGCTGAACTCACCAAACTCGTCAACGATCCGCAGATTCGTTTTGAAATTCAGCCCGACGCCGGGCTCGCTGCGCCCCCCTCCTCCCTTGAATCCGATTTTTACGCCACCATCACGAAAGTTGCTACGCAGGAATTTCCCGGCGTGCCGGTTTTGCCGATGATGTCAACCTGGGCTACCGATTCCTCGCAGTTGCGATTGCACAATGTCCAGGCTTACGGCTTGGTTCCTTTTCCCATGACTGACGAAGATATGCGGCGCATGCATGGCGACGATGAACGCATCCCGCTCGCTTCATTCGCAAAAGGCGTTGAACTCTTGACTAAAATTGTTTCTGAGTTTGCAGCGCAAAAATAATCGGTCTTACAAAGTTTAGCCGGCGAATACCGCTCAACCGTATTCGCCAAAATTGGAGAACATGTCCCGTCATTCGAAAATTGTTTGTACCATCGGCCCCGCCAGTTGTTCGCCTTCCATTATCAATCGCTTGCTGCAGGCCGGCATGGATGTGGCCCGCCTCAATTTTTCTCATGGCAAGCATGAAGATCACGCTCGTAACATTGCCGCGCTGCGCGCCGCCGCCGCCTCCCAGCGTAAAACCATTGCCATACTCGCCGACTTGCAGGGCCCTAAAATTCGCACTGGTCCCCTCGCTTCCGGATCCCCCGTGCTCTTGCGCTCCGGTCAACAATTCACCATCACTACCGCAAAAATTCTTGGCGACACCACCCGCGTCAGCACCACTTTTCGCCCTCTCCCTCGCGAAGTCCATCGCGGCGACCGCATCTTGCTCTCCGATGGATTGATCGAGCTCCATGTGCGGCAAATCCGCGGTCAGGAAGTGATCTGCAAAGTCATCAATGGTGGCCTGCTTGGTGAGAATAAGGGCATCAATCTCCCCGGCATAAAGCTTCGCGTCCCCGCTTTAACCCCCAAAGATCGCGCCGATCTCAAATTTGCGCTTTCGCAAGGCGCCAACTACATCGCGGTCAGTTTTGTTCGCCGTCCTGAAGACGTGCTCCTCGCCAAAATGCTCATTCGACGCGCTCGCAAAGATACTCCGGTCATTGCCAAGCTGGAAAAACCCGAAGCCATTGAAAATCTCGACGCCATTCTTCGCGTTGCCGACGGCGTCATGGTCGCTCGTGGCGATCTTGGCGTGGAAATGAATCCAGAACGCGTTCCCGTAGTACAAAAAACCATCATCACTCGCGCCCGCGAATTTCGCCGCCCGGTAATCACCGCCACGCAAATGCTTGAATCCATGACCGAAAATCCGCGGCCAACTCGTGCCGAAGCATCGGACGTGGCCAATGCAATTTTCGACGGTTCCGATGCCGTCATGCTTTCCGCGGAAACCGCTTCCGGAAAATACCCCGTCGAAGCCGTCAGCATGATGGCTCGCATCATCGCTGAAGCCGAAGCCAGCATTCAGGAATATCCCCGCCCGCTCCCGCAAGAACGATTGAAGGTCGCAGAAACCGTTGCCGAGCTGGTTTGTCACGCTTCCAAAGAATTGCACATGAAGCTCATCGCCGTATTTACGCACAGCGGTTTCACCGCGCGCCTCATTTCGCGTTACCGCCCGCTCGTGCCCATCGTCGCATTTTCTCCAGAAGAAGAAACCCGCCGCCGCATGTCTCTGATCTGGGGAGTCACCTCGCGCCACATTCCGGACATTCGCAAAATCGATGGCCTCGCCGCCATCGCCGAAAAACGCCTTCTCGAAGAACGCCTGGTTCGCAAAGGTGACGTCATCGGCATCGTAGCGGGCACACCCATGGGCATCCGCGGTACCACCAACTTCATGAAATTCCACATCGTCGGCGGCTTCAATTAATTGTCTGGGTTACGTGTTCTGTTACTGAACTGATGGTGCGGGATATGTCGAGCGCGGAACGGGCTTCAACGCGTCCTGCTGTAACAAATCTAATTAATCCATTTGTCCGGACGCGACGGCGGTTCGTTCTTCTGCTTTCCCATATAAACTTCAAAGCGCCTTTTGTTTCTCTCGTACTTCCAATCCGACACGCTGTTCCGCACGTTATAAAGGAACGATCCTCGCCTCAAATACAGCCAGCCCACCAGCATCCCGCCCAGATGACAAATGTGGCTTACCTTATCGCCGCCAGTTCCCAACGTGCTGAAAAATTCAATCGCGCCCATCACCGCCACATACGGCCGCATCGGGATGGTCACCGGGAAGGGAATCAGCCAGATCCGTCGGTCCGGAAACAGAATCGCGTTGGCTATCAATATTCCGAAAATTGCTCCCGAAGCCCCAATCGTTGGCAGGTCGGAGGGTCGATGCCCCCAAAACATGGGAATCGTCTTAACCACAACCTCGATAACTCCTGCGCCCGCTCCGCACAAAATAAAAAAATTCAGGAAACGCCGCTTTCCCCACACCATTTCCAAGTCGCGGCCAAACATCCACACGAACAGCATATTGAAGAGCAGATGCAGCAAGCTGCCGTGTAGAAATATGTAAGTGATTGGCTGCCAGAGCCGTAATCCAGGAATGGGGCCCAGCGGAACAAGACCAAAAAAGTGGTTGATCCACGCAGTATATGCGTCGGGGAGGAACAGGCTGACGAGCGCTTGCACCACAAAAACTGCTGTGCACACCACCACAATAAGCTGTACGCCCGGTGTAATAAATCCGCGCCAGTCGAAATTCGCTCGACGGGTCTGAAACGTGCCCATAAACCAAGTCTACGAGCACGCGCCCACGCCGTCAAAGTGTCTGTGCTTCCGGCTAATCAAGTTTCTTTCTGGCGAAATAAAAGAGCGAAGCGGCAAGAAGCCCGAACATGAACACGCCCAACAGCGACTGAGCGGATGTCGGCATCGGCAATTTGTCATTTGCCGCCAGTAACGGCCAGTGCTTCGGCCCGAAAGCCAGCCAGTCTGGAAGCACAGCGAGGAAACTGTTGGGTTTGGCGGCGTCTGCAACCACGCGTAGCACGATAGCCAGCAGCCCAAACACGCCACCCGCCGCGATCAGACCGGAAGAGAACAGCGCCCCAGGACTAGCTTCGCTTTCGTCTTTTTTCTTGGTAGTAGCTTCAACCGCCAAACGGATCAGCCCGCCGGCAAACATAGCCCCGGTAGTGGCAATCGAAAGATACGACCCCGTGGCAAACGCCAGCGAGCGCACTCCGAGAATTTCCACCGCGATAACCAAAGCCACGCCCATCAGCACGAGTCGCCATGGCAGCCGCTGGTTGAGGATGCCATTGATCACCGTTGCCATCAGTCGCGCTTGCGGCGCGGGCGCTTTGTCGCTGCCGATGCCTTGCGCCCACTGATATTTGATCTGCTGGACGTCCGCATCATAGAGATATTCCCCGTCGGGAATTTCATGCGATCCCAGTGAATTCACCAGAACATAGCTCTTGCCCTGGTACGTAAACGAATCGCGCTCAATTTTCACCCCGCTCGGCAAAGTTTGTATGCTTACGGGAAGTTCCATCGGGATGTACTTTTCCAGGCCCTTGTTCATCAGATTCAACGTGGCGCCGATAGCCACGGTGGAGACGGTCACTCCGACAAGCAGTGCCATCTGTTGCCAGAAGGGAGTTGCCCCCACCAAATAACCGGTCTTCAAATCTTGCGAGGTGGCCCCGGCTATCGCGGCAGCAACGCAAACCGCGCCACCGATCATCAGCGCAAGCACTGCGTATTTCGGACTGGTCCATCCTGCAAGAAAGAAAATCGCGCACGTAGCCATTAACGTCGCAATGCTCATGCCACTGATCGGATTCGACGAATTGCCAAGCAGTCCGCTGATGCGCCCTGCCACGGTGACAAACAAAAAACCAAAGACCACCACGAACACGGCGGCGAACAGGTTTTGATACCACTGCGTCTGCGCTCCTGGAATCGGAAAAAACGTCAGCAAAACCCAGAGCATCGCGATGATCACAACCGATCCGACAACAACCCACCGCATGGGAACGTCACGGTCGATGCGGCTTGCAGAAATGGATTCATCGGATCCTTCCGCCCGAACGTCCTTCAGCCCCGCGCGAAGCGCCGAGATGATCGTCGGCATAGTCCGCAGCAGCGTGATCAGTCCCGAAGCCGCAACCGCCCCTGCACCCATCGGGCGGATATAGCTGCTCCATATCTGGTCAGGCGACATCTGCGGAATCGGAATCGTCGATGGATAGATGGGCGCGTTCCCCGCAAGCTGGCCGTAAAACTTGATCGCCGGCATCATCACCAGCCAAGAAATAATGCCGCCCGCGAACAGAATGCCGGAAACCCGCGGACCGATGATGTATCCGACTCCCAGATATTCCGACGTGATCGCCGCGCGGAAAGAAGCGCCGGGAAACCAGCCAGGCCGTGCCTCGGGTTGCGCGGTCCACGCCTGAACGGTGTTCATCAGGAAAGTGTATACACCGCCTAGTCCAAGCCCCCAGAACACTCGGCCGGCGAATGAACCACCACGCTCACCAGCGACAAGCACGTCGGCGCAGGCGGTACCCTCCGGGAAAACAAGGTTGCCGTGTTCTTTGACGATAAGCTGCCGCCGTATAGGCACCATGAAAAGAACACCCAGCCACCCTCCGAGAAGCGCGATTGGAAAGATGCGCCAGAACGTGAAGTCAGAACTAAAGCCCAGAAAAATGAGCGCGGGGATCGTGAACATCACTCCCGCAGCCAGCGATTCTCCCGCCGACCCCGTAGTCTGCACAATATTGTTTTCAAGAATTGTCGAGCGCCCGAACGCCCGCAATATGCTGATCGACAAAACCGAAATGGGGATCGACGCCGACACCGTCAGCCCCGCGCGCAACCCCACGTACACCGTCACCGCGCCAAACAGCAGCCCAAACAACGCCCCCAGCACCACCGCGCGCAACGTAAATTCCGCCAGGCTCTCTTCCGTCGGAACATACGTTCGAAATTCTCCCGGCGGCGCTGTCGAACTCCACGGACGATTGTTCACCTTGATCCCTCCACTCTTATCAAACTCTTGCCGGAGTCTGCCTCCGCCCCGTCCCCTCGGCCATACCAGCTGACTGTGCCCGCTGGATTATGCCGCACCCCGCCCCTGCGGGGAAGCAGTTCCTCGTAGTCATCTAGCTCTCCCACGTCCTATTGACACCCTATTCCGCGGCTTGTATTGTCATGCTACAAAGTTACTCAGAGTGGCAACACCATTGTTCCCTTCGCCACTTGCCTCAGAGTACGGTCGGTTTTCAGAACGCTAAAGCCGTTTTCAGGAGACCTCGAGTGCGCTCTCGCTCCTCTCTTCCCTTACTCTCTTTGCTTTTCCTCGCCACCCTGTACCCATCACGGCCCATAAGTGCCAGCGACGAATGGCAGCCCATCACCCCCGAAGATATGAAGATGACCACCTTGCCCGAAGCCCCTGGCGCCCCTGCCGTCTACCTCTATCGCCAGGTCGACCGCAACGACTCTGAGCGCGCTTCCACGGAATACAATTATGTTCGCGTTAAAATTTTGACCGAAGAGGGACGCAAGTACGCCAATGTCGAGATCCCCTTCGACAAACAAATCCGCGTCAGCAATATCCGAGCCAGAACTATTCGCCCGGACGGCACCATAGCCAATTTCAATGGAAAGATTTACGAAAACACCATAGTCAAATCCCGGACGCTCAAATTCCTCGCCAAAACCTTCACACTTCCCGACGTCCAGGTCGGCAGCATCATCGAGTATCACTACAATTACGATTTTGAAGACTATACCCTCTTCAACTCCTCCTGGACTCTGAGCGACCAGCTCTTCACCAAACACGCCAAATTTACCCTGAAGCCCTTTAGCCGCGACGCATGGACCGTGCAATGGTCATCGCCCGCCGGTCTTCCCGTCGGTACGGAACCCGCCAAGGAAGGTCCCGACGGCGTGATTCGCATGACTTCCAACAACATTCCCGCCTTTCAGATTGAAGACTACATGCCGCCGGAAAATGAGTTGAAGTTCCGTGTCGTTTTTACCTATTACGAAGAACGCCCCGAATCCGACGTTAATAAATTTTGGAAAAAATTTGGCAAAACCGCGAACGACCGAGCCGAAAGTTTTGTCGGCAAACGCAAGGCTATGGAGCAAGCCGTAGCTGGGGTAGTTAGTGCGACGGATTCTCCCGAGGTGAAGCTCCAGAAAATCTATGCGCGCACGCAGCAGGTGCGCAACTTGGGCTACGAACTCGAAAAGTCCGAGCAGGAAAACAAGCGCGAGAAAATTAAGGAAATCAAAAACGTCGAGGAAATTTGGAAAAACGGCTATGGAAACGGCCGCGAAATCACCTGGCTCTTTCTCGCTTTAGCCCGCGCTGCCGGCTTTGAGGCTTCACCTTGCTGGGTCGCCACCCGCAATAATTATTTCTTTCGTAAAGAAAGAATGAATAGTCACGAGCTTAACGAGAATGTCGTCCTCGTGAAACTCAATGGCAAGGATATGTATTTCGACCCCGGTGCGGCCTTCACACCCTTTGGCATGCTGCCCTGGTCCGAAACCGCCGTCGCCGGTCTCAAGCTCGATAAGGATGGCGGCACCTGGATTCAAACTTCTTTGCCTGTCAGCGCGGACTCTCGCGTGGAAAGGACCGGCAACCTGCGATTGACCACCGATGGCACCCTGGAAGGAAAGGTAACGTTTACTTTCACTGGTCTCGAAGCCTCCTCCCGCCGGGTCGAAGAACGCAACGAAGATGATACTAACCGTAAAAAGTTCCTTGAAGAGCAGGTAAAGGAATATGTCCCCGTAGGAATGGAAGTCGAACTCACCAACAAGCCCGACTGGAAAAACTCCGAAACACCCCTTGTTGCCGAATTTGAAATTAAAGTTCCCGGATGGGTTTCCGCCGCGGGTCGGCGCGCGCTTTTCCCCGCCGCTCTTTTCGGCGCCAGTGAAAAGCATATGTTTGATCACGCCAACCGTGTCTGGCCCGTTTATTTTTACTATCCTTCTAAAAAAATTGACGACCTCTCTATCCAGTTGCCTCTCGACTGGCAAGTCACCAGCATCCCCAAACCCATCGACAAGGACGCAAAAGCGGCCGAGTACAGTCTTAATGTCGAAAATAAAAATGGAACCCTGCACATCAAGCGGGAATTACGTTCCGATCTCACCATGGTTCCCAAGGAAGCATATCCCGCGCTTCGTAGTTTTTTCGAAACCGTCCGGTCACTTGATGATCAACAGATTGTTTTGCAGCCTGGCGGCGCATCCGCCAGCAATTGAAACCCTATGACCAATCATCCCCAGCGCGCGAATTCTCCGGTCGTTCTGATTTTCTGTTTGTGCGCCGCAGTCTGCGGTTTCACAGCGCACCCGGCTGCCGCCTCCGATGCCCCCGCCTGGATGCACGCTCTCACCTCGGTCCCGCTGCCCGAGCATGATGAAAAAACCGCCGCGGTCATCCTCTATTCCGAGGATATAACCACGGTCCAGCCCAATGGCAAAATCAAAACTCTGGAACGCCGGGCGTACAAGATTTTGCGTCCAGAGGGGAAAGAGTACGGCCTTGTCAAGGCCGACATGGATTCCGAGACGCGCATCACCGGCATGCGGGGCTGGTGCATACCTGCTCAAGGAAAAGATTACGAGGTCAAGGAAAAGGAGGCGGTTGAAACGGCTTTGACTGGCCTTCAAAACGGCGAGCTAGTTAACGACTTTAAGTCAAAGTTTCTCCGCATTCCTGCAGCGGACCCCGGCAATATCGTCGGCTACGAGCTTGAGCATGAAAATAGGCCTTATGTCCTTCAGGATGTTTGGCTTTTTCAGGAAGTAGTGCCGGTACGAGAAGCCCGCTACACCTTAAACCTGCCGCCGGGCTGGGAATACAAAGCTTTCTGGATCAATCATGCGGAAACCTCTCCCGCTTTGCTTGGAAGTAATCAAATACAGTGGGTGTTGACGGATGTGAAGGCCATTCGTCCAGAGCAAGCAATGCCACCTCGCCATGGCGTCTTTGGCTCGATGATCGTTTCGTTGTTTCCCCGTGACGGCGGGTTATATAAGGGCTTTGCAGACTGGGATACGATGGGAAAATGGCAAGCCAATCTAGCCAACGGAAGGCGTGAGGTTTCTCCGGAAATCAAGATGAAGGTAGCGGAGCTTACCTCCTCGGCTCCTACCTTACTGGCCAAGATGCGAGCTCTCGCCCGTTTTATGCAGAAAGATATACGTTACGTCGCCATTCAGTTGGGAATTGGCGGCTGGCAACCGCATCCCGCGCCGGAGATATTTACCCACAAATTTGGGGACTGCAAGGATAAGGCCACGCTCCTCAGCGCCATGCTCAAAGAGATTGGAGTGGAGTCTTATTACATTAGTATCGATACGGAGCGCGGCACGATTACACCTCAGACGCCCGCTACGCGTTGGTTCAATCACGTGATCCTCGCCATTCGACTGCCCGACGATATGAAGGACCCTTCGCTTACCATGATCATGGTTCATCCCAAGCTGGGACGTTTACTTATCTTCGATCCGACCGATGAATTTACGCCCTTCGGCCACTTACGCGGAGAACTGCAGGAGAGCTATGCGCTCTTGGTCACGCCGGACGGAGGAGAGCTAGTCAAAGTTCCTCAACTCTCGCCAGCAACCAGCGGCATTCAGCGCACCGCAAAGATGACCCTGACCCCTGCGGGGGCGCTGACCGGGGATATCGTTGAGACTCGGCTCGGCGATTCAGCTATGTGGCAAAGAATGAGGCTCAAGTCCGTCGAAAAAGATGCGGACAGAATCAAACCGCTTGAGTCGTTGGCGTCTGAGTCCCTCTCGGCTTTCCAGATTACCAAGGCCAATGTCCTGAACCTCGATCAGACGGATCAACCGCTCGGATACAAGTACGCGCTGGTTGCCCCGAACTACGCAAAACAAGCGGGCAACCTCTTGCTCGTGCGTCCCAGAGTCCTCGGAATCCGTTCCAGTGGTTTGCTCGAGACCAAGGAGCCGCGCCAATTCCCCGTTGTTTTTGAAGGCCCGGAGCGCGATACCGATAGTTTTGAGATTGCTCTCCCGCCTGGATACGTCGTCGACGATCTTCCCCCCGCCATCGATCTGGATTACAGCTTCGCCAGCTACCACAGCAAAACCGAAGCCACCGGCAACGGCCTGCGCTACACCCGCTCCTTCGAAATCAAGGAGCTCAGCGTCCCCATGAATAAAATGGACGACCTCAAAAAGTTTTATCGCATCATCGCCGGCGATGAACGCAACACCGCCGTCCTCAAACCCTCCGCCAAATAAATCTTCCTGGAATTGCTTAGCCGCTCAGCGCTCTCCCAGACGGCAACGGCTGCCAGTAGGTCTATGCGCTTCGGTTCTTTTTCTGCGACATCCATTGGGTGTTAGCCTTGTCGGCATGCCTTTTTTTCAAAAACGTCTTCGCCGCCCGGCGGAACACTACCGCGGTCGCCGGGTTTATTTCGTGACCGTTGGGACCGAGAGGCGCGCGCCCTTTTTCGAGGATCAATCCACAGGGGAATGGCTGCTCCGTCATCTCTTGGAAACTGCCGCTCAACGGGATTTCTCTCTCCGCGCCTATTGCATCATGCCGGACCACATTCATTTCCTTTGTGAGGGACTCTCGGACACCGCCGACCTGGTTCAGTTCGTCGACGCCTTCAAACAACGCACGGCGTATGAATTCAAAAAAACTCATGGCCAGCGCCTTTGGCAAATGCGCTATTACGATCACATTCTGCGGCCGAAGGAGGTCATCGAGGATGTTGCCTGCTACATTTGGTGGAATCCAGTACGCAAGGGGCTCTGCAGCGACCCTCACCTCTACCCTTTGTCCGGTTCGCAAACCATCGATTGGATGAAGCGCAGTGCTTCCCGGACAAACTGGACGCCGCCCTGGAAGCCAAACACGCGTCTGTAGAGGCTGGGCTTTAGCCCAGCTCTTTCGTGGTGCCTTTGTAGAGGCCGGACTTCAGTCCAGCTCTTGCCCTTACCGTCAAAAACGCCGGGCCAAAGCCCGGCCTCTACAAATACCAGGCGTTCGGCCGCGCCCACCCTTGCCTAAGCAAAACCGCAAAGGAGCTCCGCCCGCCATCTGGGGTAGACTTGGCCCATGGTCCGTCAGATTGCGCCAGTATTCTTCACCATGGACATTCCCGCAACGCTCGCCTATTACACAGGCAAGCTTGGTTTCGAATGTCTGGGGACGTGGCAGGATCCGCCGGCCTACGCCATTCGTGGCGCGCGACCAGCAGGTGATTCATTTCCGCTGCGCCGGGCCCGCCCACAGCCAACCCGGACAAATACGCGGACGAATTGCTCTTGCCTGGTGACGTTGTAGGGGCTGGGCTTTAGCCCAGCTCTTGCTTTGTGACGTTGAGGATGCCGACGCACTTTATGCCGAGTACGCCGCCCAAGACGTGGAATTCGCTCGTGGACTTGGCAACATGCCCTGGCGCGAGCGGGAGTTCGTAGTGAAGGATTGCGATGGCCGTCTGCTGGCTTTCGGCGCGAAAGCCGTAGCCAGTTACATCGGGATGATTCCCCGCGAACACTCCAGCGGAGGCCGCCAACGATTCGGGAGGATCAGCAAACAGGGCAACTCGCTACTACGTTTTCTGTGGGGAGAGGCGGCGATACATGCGGTTCGTCGGGATCCGGAACTGCGGCATTTCTACCGCCGCAAGCTGGTGCAAAAAGGAATGGGCAAAGCGCGCGTCGCGGCGGCTCGCAAGCTAGGCATCCGGCTGTGGATTATGCTGCGCGACGAAATCGATTACAGGGAATTCTGTCGCCGAGGTCAACTGCGGCG
>Ga0209117_1000106_pt1 | contig 57421 bp, 50 predicted proteins | sample BlaSpr_A8_OM2_M2_FD_187978 | JGI IMG/M metagenome (GOLD analysis project Ga0209117, IMG submission 187978) | Forest soil microbial communities from Thunder Bay, Ontario, Canada - Black Spruce, Ontario site 2_A8_OM2_M2 (SPAdes) (version 2) | ecosystem: Environmental > Terrestrial > Soil > Boreal... | reverse complement strand
CGCCGCACACGTCGAACTTCGTGAGCCCCTCTACGGCCGAGCGGATGATGGTGCGCTCGAACTGGTGGTCGTCAACTATCAGGATGGTCCTGACTTCTGAGGCGTCTTGCGGATCTGGAGCGCCGTCCCTATTGGGCATTAGGGGCCCTGACGCTCGGTCGTTCAGAGGGTGGAGGCAACTCAGCATTCTGACAAGATTCTTACATGCTGTCTGCCCAATGCAATACAAGAAAGACCCGAGGCGGATGTCGGGTAGAGACCCGCTTGTCACGCAATGCTCCGGGTCTGTAGCATGCCGCAATGTGTCAAAGCGTTTACGGCGAGCGCGCGAGCTCGCCGACGGACGGGTGCCAAGTCTCCAAGGACCCCCACGCACCCGTCCCCCTCTTCACGCTTCCATCGCGAGGGTTTTGACTTTTCGCTCAAACAAAGATTCTGCGCTAATCCATTCGCACTCTTGCACTTTCAAGTTTACTATTGACATACGTCCAGGTCTGTTATACCCTTTCGCGTGTTATCTCGAACAAACCTGTCCTACCCCTCCCATCACTTCAGCCTTAACTCTCGGCCTTTCAATCTCTTGCAGCCTACTTGTCGTCTCCAAAAAAGTCATCTCCTTTGGAATCAAGCAAATCCAGCCTCTTTTTGCAAATCACTCGGGTTGGGGTACCTCCGCACATCCGCGCCACGCTTCGCATCCGCCGTCATGTGCACCACGTGGCACCTCTATCCCCTGTGGTCTCAATCGATTGCCCATACTTCCCGTCACCACGGGGCGTGGTACCCCTCCAGCCCGAGAACCGCTCGAATCCATTCCTGTCTCGGTCGAACTCTTTCCGAGTGCCCGCTGACGCAAAGCAACTCCCCCAGACGCTCTCGACTTTCAACTGTCGACTGTCGACTCTCTTCTTCGCCCTTGACTTTGCCCTCCAAAGAAAGTATTGCAGCACTGCGAATCACCCGTATCGCCCACAGCTCCCTTCGCTGGAGGCCTGCCCTTGACGCCTGTTACCTGGACACAAGTTTACGACCCCCTCGGCCATTGGTGGCTTTCCGCGCTCGTCGCGGCGCTCCCCATCATTGTTCTTTTCACTTTGCTGGCCGGGCTCCGCGTGAAGCCGCACTGGTCCGCTCTGGCCGGAGCCGCCACCGCTATCCTCGTCGCCATCCTCGTTCTCCATATGCCGGCCTCCCTGGCCGGCGAAAGCTTTCTGTATGGTGTCGCTACCGGCCTGATGAACATCGTCTGGATCGTAGTCGCTGCCGTCTATCTCTACGACATCTCGGTAAGCACCGGGGACTTCGAGATCATGAAGGCCTCTGTAGGAGGCATCTCCTCGGATCGTCGTCTGCAACTACTGCTGGTTGCCTTCTGCTTCGGCGCCTTCATCGAAGGTTGCGCGGGATTCGGTTCTCCAGTGGCCATCGCCGGCGCCTTTATGATTGGTTTGGGATTCAAGCCCTTCCACGCCGCCGCGCTGAACCTCATCGCCAATACAGCGCCAGTGGCTTGGGGCGCCATCGGAACTCCGGTACATATGCTGGCCGCGGTTACGTTGTTGCCCGAAGCCGACATGAACGCCATGATCGGACGCATTCTCCCCATCACCGCCATCATCGTCCCCTTCTGGCTGGTCCGCGCCATGGTCCCATGGAAGGAGACATTCGAGGTTCTGCCAGCAATCCTCGTCGTAGGAATCTCCTTCGCCTCCATGCAATTTTTCTGGTCCAACCACATGGACAGCAATCTGGTGGACATCACCGCCGGCCTTTTCTCGCTCCTGTGTACCATAATCTTCCTGCTCTTCTGGAAGCCCAAGCGCATCTGGCGCTTCGCCGAAGATACCGAGCCACCGGTGGCTGGAGTGGCCGTGCCTGCGGCTGCAACCGCGCGGGCCATGTACTCCGCGCAGCCCGCGCTCACCTCCAGCAGTTCGTACACCACCGGCCAGATTTTCAAAGCGTGGACCCCGTTCCTGATTCTTTCCGTCTTCGTTTTTCTCTGGGGTTACAAGCCGGTAAAAGACTACATGAACGTGCACACCACTCCCGCGTGGCTCACCGCCGAGGGAAAACCCAATGGTGGATGGAACACGCCGCTGCATCGCAAAATTTCCCGCGACAAGCCGGTGGTCCCCAAGCCAACTCCGGAAGGCGCCAAGTTCCCGTTCATCTGGTTCTCGGCCACGGGGACGGGCTGCTTCCTCGCGGCCATCGTCGGCGGACTGATTCGCGGCGTCCGGCCAATAAAACTAATACAAATTTTCGGCCACACGCTGTTCCGCATGCGCTTCGCGGTGCTGGCAATTTCCGCCATGCTCGGCCTCGGTTTCGTCACGCGATACTCAGGGACCGATGCCGTCTTGGGCCTGGCGTTCACGCATACCGGATGGTTCTTCCCGTTCTTTGGAACCTTCCTCGGATGGCTCGGAGTCGCGCTGACCGGCAGCGACACCTCGTCAAACGCGTTGTTCGGCAGTTTGCAGCGCATCACCGCCGAACAACTTCACTTGGATCCAATTCTTATGACCTCCGCGAACAGCGCCGGCGGCGTCATGGGCAAAATGGTGGACGCGCAGTCCATCTGCGTCGCTACAGCCGCGACGAACCAGCTCGGCAACGAAGGCATGATTTTTCGCTTCGTGTTTTGGCACTCGATCGCGCTAGGCGCGATTGTCGGCATAATCGTGATGCTATACGCGTACGTCTTCCCGTATCTGGTTCCCCACGGTTTGACCTTCATGCACTGATGGGGCAAGCTTCTCTTCGAGGCCTTGCGCCGTGGATAGCAGGATTTTCGACGAGCTGCGCGAAATTGTCGGCCCGCACGGCCTGATCACTTCGCGCGAAGAACTGCACACCTATGAGTGCGACGGCCTGACAAATTTTCGCGTGCTGCCGCGCGCGGTGCTGCTGCCAAATTCCACCGAAGAAGTGCAAAGAATTGTACGCGTGTGCCACCGCGAGCGAATTCCATTTGTCGCGCGCGGCTCCGGAACAGGTCTGAGCGGCGGCGCGCTGCCCGTGGAAAACGGCGTGGTGATCAGCCTGACGCGCATGAACAAAATTCTGGAAGTGGATCTGGCCAACGCGCGCGTGGTGGTGGAACCAGGCGTGATTAATTTGGATGTGACCGGCCGCGTCGCGCCGCAGGAATATTTTTACGCACCGGACCCTTCTTCGCAATCGATTTGCAGCATTGGCGGAAACGTGGCGGAAAATTCCGGAGGCGCGCACTGCCTGAAGTATGGATTTACTACCACGCACGTTCTGGGATTGGAAGTCGTGCTCGCGGACGGCTCGCTGGTGCATCTTGGCGGCAAAACCTTGGATGCTCCCGGATACGATTTGATGGGAGTTTTTGTCGGATCGGAAGGAACGCTGGGGATTGCCACGAAAATTATTCTTCGCATCGTGAAGCGGCCGGAATGCGTGCAGACGCTGCTGGCGGCGTTTCCTTCCACGAATGAAGCGGGCGCGGCGGTGAGCGACATGATTGCGGCGGGCATGCTGCCAGCCGCGATCGAAATGATGGACAATCTCGCGATTCAGGCAGCGGAAGCGGCGGTGCATGCGAATTATCCCAATTGTGGCGCGCTGCTGCTGGTGGAATTGGACGGACCGATGGTGGAAGTTGCCGCGCTGATGACGCACGTGGATGAAATTTGCAGGAAAAATAAAGCGTGGGAAATTCGCGTCGCGCAGTCGGATGCGGAACGCGCGCTGGTGTGGAAGGGGCGCAAGGCGGCGTTCGCCGCAATGGGGCGAATTTCGCCGAATTATATCGTGCAAGATGGCGTGATTCCGCGCACGGAGCTGCCGAATGTGATGCGGGAAATCGGGAGGCTGAGCAAGGAAGCGGGATTGCGCGTGGCGAATGTGTTTCACGCCGGGGACGGGAATTTGCATCCGCTGGTTTTGTATGACCGCAGAATTCCGGGGCAAGAAGAGACGGCAGAAGCGCTTTCGAGCCGGATTCTCGAGCTGTGCATCGCGGCGGGCGGATCGATTACCGGCGAGCATGGGGTTGGCGAAGACAAAAAGAAGATGATGTCGAAAATGTTCAGCGAGCCGGATTTGGAAACGATGCAGCGGGTGCGCTGCGCGTTCGATCCGTTGCAGCTTTCGAATCCGACGAAGGTGTTTCCGCGTCCGCGCTTGTGCGGTGAAAAGCCGGGCGAATATGTGGCGCATCCTTTGGAAACGGCGGGAATCGCGGAGCGATTCTGAATGGACGCGAGTGTTTCTTCGAAGGCGACGATCAACACATTTGAAGCCGATGTTCGAGAGATTGTGACGGCGAAGTACGTTCGAACGGCGGCGGAGAGCGATGCCGTCGCCGGCGCGAAGCCGACCATTGTTATTGAGCCGGGAAGCGAGCAGGAGCTGGCGAAAGCGTTGAAAGGAGCGAACGCAGCGGGGCTGGCGGTGATTCCGCGGGGTGGGGGAACTAAGCTGGAGTGGGGAAACCAGCCGGCGCGTGCCGATGTGATTTTGTCGACCGCGCGGTTGAATCGCGTGATCGAGCATGCCTGGGCGGACTTGACGGTGAGCGTGGAAGCAGGCTGCACGATTGGGAAATTGCAGGAAACGCTGGCGAAGCATGGGCAGCGACTGGCGCTGGATGCGTTATGGCCGGAACGCGCGACGGTGGGCGGAGTGCTGTCGACGAATGACAGCGGGGCACTGCGTTTGCGATTTGGCTCGCTGCGGGATTTGGTTATTGGCGCGACGTTGGCCCTGGCGGACGGGACAGTGGCGAGCAGCGGCGGCAAAGTCGTGAAGAATGTGGCGGGTTACGATTTGCCGAAGCTGGTTACGGGAGCGTTCGGGACACTGGGCATCATTACGCGCGCCATTTTTCGACTCCATCCGTTGCCAAAGGAGACGCTGACGATTTCATGTGTCGCGTCAAATGTGCTTGAAGCGCAACGGCTGGTGCTGGCGATTCAGAATTCGAAGCTGGCGCATTCGGCGCTGCAGATTTGCTGTGAAGCAGAGATGCAGCCGCGTGTGGACGTTTTGTTCGAAGGCACGGAAGCAGGCTTGACAGCGCAAGTGGAACAAGTGAAGTCGATGATGGGCTTGGCCACGATTACCGATGCGGGCAGAGATGTATGGAACGCGCGGCAGGAGATTTATTCGACAGGGAAAAAGGGCAGTGCCGAATTTTCGGTCGTAAAGTTTGCCACGTTGCCGGCGCAAATAGCGGAGACAATCGAAACGATTGCGAGCTTGTCGATTGCTGACGTGCGGTGGAAAGTTGTTGTGCAGGCGACCGGGATTGGATGGGCGCGACTGGAAGGCGAAGTCTCAGCGATGGATTCCGTTCTGCGAGAGTTTCGTTCAGCTTTGGAACGTAACGGGGGCTCGTCAATGGTTGCGCATCGCCCTGCGGGCATGACCGCTCTCGACGCGTGGGGGAGTGCGGGCGACGCGTTGCCGCTGATGAGCGCAGTAAAGTGGCAATTCGATCCCGACCGGACGCTGAATCCCGGAAGATTCGTGGGAGGAATTTAATGGCGCATGATGCAACGCGCCGGACGCCAGCCGATGCGGGCGCTTTTGATGCGCACCATCCGCCTTCGCGGGAGATCATCGACCAGTGCGTGCACTGCGGATTTTGCCTGCCGGTGTGCCCGACGTACGCTTTGTGGAACGAAGAGATGGATTCGCCGCGCGGACGAATTTACTTGATGAAGCTGGCGGCGGACGGGCAAGCGGCGATTAATTCGCAATGGGTGGGGCACTTCGATACTTGCCTGGGGTGCATGGCGTGCATGACGGCGTGCCCTTCTGGCGTGGATTACGGAAAATTGATTGAGGCGACGCGGGCGCAGATAGAACGGAAGTATGACCGCGGATGGATCGATATGCTTTACCGGCAATTGACTTTCGGGTTGTTTACGCGGCCGGATCGCTTGCGCATGATGCGAGTGCCGCTGCTTTTGTATCAGAAGTCGGGGCTGCGGAGATTGGTGCGGCGCAGCGGTGCGCTGCAGCTATTGCCGAAACGCTTGCAGGCGATGGAAGCGCTGCTTCCGGAAGTGCCGGCGGCAGAAGCGGTCGCGGAAGTCACGCCGGCGGTGGGTGAGCAGCGCCGGCGAGTTGGGTTGCTACTCGGTTGCGTGCAGCGGGAATTTTTCCCTCAGGTGAACGCGGCGACGGCGCGAGTGCTGGCGGCGGAGGGATGCGAGGTGATCAGCCCGGCGGAGCAGCCTTGCTGCGGGGCGCTGCTGGTACACGCGGGGGAAGAAAACGGCGCGTTAGCGCTGGCTCGGCATCTGATCAACGTGTTTGAAAGAGCCGGGGTCGATGCAATTATCACGAACGCGGCAGGTTGCGGGTCGAATGTGAAGGAATACGGACATCTGCTGCGCGATGACCCGCAATACGCCGCGCGGGCGAAGGAATTTTCCGCGAAGTGCCAGGACATCAGCGAAGTGCTGGCGTACATGGGGCCGCGAGCAAAACGAAATGCGCTGGGGCTGCGCGTGGCGTTTCATGATTCATGCCATTTGCAGCACGCACAAGGAGTACGGGCGCAGCCGAGAAATCTGCTTGCGGCGATTCCCGAGCTGGAGCTTCTGGAGATTCCTGAAGCGGCAATCTGCTGCGGCTCTGCGGGGATCTACAATCTGGTGCAGCCGAACGCAGCGAACGCGCTGGGGGACCGCAAGGCCGGGCTGATCGCGGCGCTAGAAGCGGACGTGGTGGTGACCGGAAATCCCGGCTGCATTCTGCAATTGCAAGCTTCGCTGGAGCGGGCGGGGAAGAGAATTCCTGTGCTGCACACCATTCAGCTTCTAGACGCCTCGATACGGGGGCAGTTCCTGAGTGCTCTTCGCAAATAATTATCTATCAGAGTTACAGGGATGTTCGTGACGCTGACGCGCGCACAAGTATTCCCAGAACCTGAAGCTACTGAGCGGGTTTTTCTACTTTTTGTTGCGGATGGAACCTGAGCGGCACTCGCGTTCCCATGCTCAAATCCGAACCTGCTATTAACAGGAGCTGTGCTTTCACGTACGACGGTGAAAGGCTCTCGATGAAAGGGATCGTCACGTCTGGATCGTTATCGACGCCGACCTGGACCAGAGGTCCTAAGCCTGTGAAGAAATGAATGTCGCCGGTTCTCTGCTGCTCTAAAATGACGCGGTTGGCTAACTCAAACCCGCGCTGTAGGAGTTCGCGCAATTGATCCCTCTTCTTTTGTGCGGCGGCAACGAAGGCCTGAGCGGAAATCAGGTTCACGGAGGTTTCATCATTAATTGGCTTGTTCCCGGCTTGGATTTCCGCAATCAATTCCGCCGCGCGCTCCGGATAATCGCCCGAGAAATTGCGCGCGATATCGAGCATGGTGCTGGCACGCTGGTCCTCCGGCAACTGTTGCGCCTGGGCGATTGCCGCTTCGGGGTTCAGAGTCGAAAGGTGCACCGCGTCCGTGCGCGTTTGTTGTTCGGGCGTGGGGGACGACCGAGGAGAGCCGAGGCTCATCGAGCGCGGCGGGCCACTCTTAGCGTATTCCAGGGACGTTTGCAATTCCGGCCTGGTGGATTGCAACTGTTGAACGAGTTCGGGATCGCGGCTGACTAGCGTTCCCAAAAACAAAATCGTGGCGTCAATCGCATTGTGAGCCTTTATAATTTTGCCGTCGCTGGTATACCCGTCCAATTCAAACTGGTACTTGCTTGTGTCCGTAGCAAGCAGATTTTTTACCAGCAGGCGCAATGCGGGCTGCACTGAATCAAATGGCAAGGCGCCAGCAAGCACCTGGAGCATCCTCCCAAAATCGAAATCATCGTAGTAGCTGTGAGGGTTTTGACTATATCTCGCGAATGCCGGCTCGAAAACTGATTGAAGAACACGAATTGCATGTTGATTATCGCTGCCCCAGTCCTTCAAGGTCGCCTGCATCGCGGCATACCCAAGCGCAGCATAGGGATAGTGTCCTTGCGCGCCCAGATGCTCTGCTTCTTGCTGCAGTAGGGGCAGCGCGCTCGGTCCGTCGTGCTGAACCACCATCTGGAATAATTGGTGCACTAATTGCATCTCCGGCGGCGAGGTGGCCCACTTTGGCACAGGCTCTTCTATGTTCAGGCTGTGAAGCAGTGCCAAGGCTCGGCCGGAATCGCGATCGAATCGGATCAACATGCCGATAGCGGCGTTCTGAGTGGAAGTGCGCAACGATCCTTTCGCTTGAGAGGACAATGTGAGCAGTTCATTGGCCCACTCTCGGCCCAAGTCTGGGCGCAACCGCGAAACCATTTCCGCTTGGCGAGGTAGCAAATTCATCAGACGCATCGGCACCGGCAACTGCTGACCTATGTCATGGCTCTGCTGCAGGAGGCTAATGGCGGTCGTGTTGTCGAGGCCAGATTCGGAAGATTGGGATTTACTCTCTTGGGCTTCTAAGAGCTTGGCGAAGAGCAAGAACGAAACAAGGACCGTACAAAGTGGCCGCCGCATGCAGACCTCCAACCGGCCCAATTGCCCGTCGATTATACATCCGTCCTTCGTGGTAGATCCGAAGCAAGAGATGATTCGATGCTTGCCGGGATTGTGACCGACAGATAGTTGCAGGCGAACGCAGCCGCGTTGGGGGACCCAAAGGCGGAGTTAATCGGCCCGCTGGATGCGGACGTGGTGCCCAAACCGACGTCGCCTGCCACCCCTCAGTCCCGGTTTCCTCGGAAATCCTCAGTGCGCCTCGGTACCGGGAGGTACTCGACTGTCGGGTGACGACGTACAGGCTGCGGATACAGGCTCATCAGATCGAGGAACTCCGATGGGATATCAGACCGTACCGGCAGACCGAAGCTCTTTGCTGCCTCATATGTGATCGGGTGGTCGTGGGTCCAGGTGCCTTCAGATAACAACCGCGCCAACTCTTCAGCCTTTCCGTCCGGGAATTTGCCGGCCAGCAACTCTCGAGCGCTCTCACGTAGTTGCGAGATGGCTTTTTCCGCTTGGTCCGCAAGAATCAGGGTATTGTCGTCGATTTCCGCGACCGGCTTCTTCGCCACAGCCTTGAGGATGGACGCACCCGGGTATTGGCCAAGCTGTGGATCCACAGGTCCCAGTACGGCATCTTCGCTCATGACGATCTCATTGGCAGCGAGGGCAATCAGCGTCCCTCCTGACATGGCGTAATGCGGAACGAATACCGTCACTTTACCCGGGTGTCTGCGGATGGCACGAGCGATCTGCAGCGCTGCCAGCACCAATCCGCCCGGAGTATGCAAAACGATATCGAGTGGAACAGCCCGGTCGGTCAGGCGGATGGCTCGCAGCACTTCCTCAGAATCGTTCACGTCAATGTATCGAAACACGGGAAAGCCTAAGAAGCTCATCATCTCCTGCCGGTGCACTAGCAAGATGACGCGAGACTTACGCTGACGTTCGATTCTGGCGATCAGCCGCTGTCGCGAGGCTTCCAGAAGCTGTTGCTTCAGCACCGGCTGGAGTGAGGAAAAGAGGAAGAACATCCAAAGGACGTCGCCAGGTGTCATGGATAATCCCTCCAATATCGGACCGGAACCCAGGCATTCTCAATGCCGTACTCATCGCGCGAAGGCCGCCGGTACGCGTCTGCACGCTTCACAAACAGGAATTGCAGCAAGATCCCGGCCCCGAATCCGCCAACATGCCCCCACCAGGCGACGCCCCCCACATCGGCCGGACTTGCCAAAGAAAGAGTGCCGCTGAACACCTGAGTGAGCGCCCAGAACCCCAGGTATGTTACAGCGGGTAGCTCAAAGAAAAATGGAAAGAAAAATATAGGCAGGAGAACGATCAATCGCGCACGGGGGAACAGGAACAAGTAGGCGCCCATAACTCCGGCGATGGCCCCGGAGGCGCCTACAGTCGGGACCGTCGAATGCGGATTGGTGAGCCAATGCACCAATCCGGCGGCAAAGCCGCACAAAAGATAAAAAAACACGAAGCGGATCGGACCCATCCGGTCTTCTACGTTGTCGCCGAAGATCCAAAGCGCCCACATGTTCCCGATGATGTGCAACCAGCCGCCATGGAGAAACATGCTGGTCAGAAACGGGAAGTAATCGTCAACGGGGAGCCCGACCCAAAGGGCCCAAGCAGGGTGGGTGTACCTGGCTGGCACGAGGCCGTACTGGTAGAAGAAATGCGCGAGCGCATGCTCGGGCAGTGAAAGCTCAAGCAGGAATACCAAGCAGTTGGCCAGAATGACGAGCCACGTGGCAATAGGTGGGTTCCTTGTCGGAATCGTGTCGCGTATGGGAATCATGCTTCGCTACCGCCAAGCTTTTCGAGGATGCGGTAATGGGAGGCCGTTTTTCTCGACGAGTGACTGCGACTCCGCCATTAGACGCACATCTTAGGTTGCAGCCCTAGACGAGTCAATCAGACAAACGGCTAACGGGTCGCGCCGTCCACATCGTCGATTTGAAGGTCGGCTCACGTAAGGTGACACTTCTTTCCTCCCGTAGTACAGGCTACGAACTATGGAACATTCCTACGAGTGTAGAGAAGTGATGCGACCGTTGGTGTCTACAGTCGTTGGCGCGGCCATCCCGTGTCGTGTGGCCCTGGCGAATAGCGGAAACACTGACAATCCTGCTGCGGTTTTTGTCGGGCCGGGTCAAGGAAGCCACGGCACGTTAACCGGAAACACGGGTCCATCTGTCCGCAAGCCGCGATCGGCGAACCTAAATCTCACTCGTAGCGCAGCGCGACGAGAGGGTCAACTTTGATGGCGCGGCGGGCTGGAATATAGCAGGCCAGCAGTGCGATGGCGGCCAATCCTAGCGCGACTGCGGCGTACGTGAGCGGATCGGTTGGCTTGACCCCGAAGAGAAAAGTGGAGATCAAGCGGGTGACGCCGAGGGCCAAGGCGACCCCGATGGCGACGCCGATGGAGGTGAGCTTCAGCCCGAGTTTGGCGACCAAGCCGAGGACGTCGCCCTGACGCGCGCCGAGCGCCATGCGGATGCCGATTTCATGCGTGCGCTCGCTCACCGAATAGGACATGACGCCATAGATGCCCACGGCGGCCAGCAACACGGCCACGCCTGCAAAAATTCCGAGCAGCTCCATGTAGAAGCGGTAGTCACCGAGGGACGCTGCCAACACGTCCTCCATCGTCATGATGTTTGTAACCGGCTCATTCGGATCGATCTCCGCCAAAGCTTGCTTCACACTCACAGCCAAGTTTGTCCCTCCGTTCATCCGGCCCGAAGGTGTTCGCAACACCAAAGCCTTATGCAAGTGGGCCCTCGCTGCGCCGCCCGGAAAGACGGCCGGCTGTTGTGTGAAGGGCGCGTACACAAATGGAGGTGTTTCTTCTCCCAAGCCAAAATGTTTGACGTCGCCCACAATCCCGACGATTTGCCGCGGCCGCGCCTCGTCCACGGGGTACGGGTCGTAGCGCAGAAGTATTTGCTGTCCGATGGGATCTTCGTTGGGGAAAAACCTGCGCGCAAAAGCTTGGTTTACGGCAATGACCCAGGGTGCGGCGTCCGTGTCGTGCTCATCCAGGTAGCGTCCTTTGACCAGCGGAATCTTTAACGTGCTGAATATTCCGGGGCTGACTTCGCTGTATCCGGCTCGCGGCCGATTCTCCGACGGCGGAGCAGGATGCCCGAGAATCGCAAACGAATAGAATTCCGGGCAGCAACGCGTCGGCAACGCACCGATCAGCGCGGCGGACTCCACACCCGCCAAGACGGTAGTTTTTTCGAGAAGGCGCTGATAGAAAGCGGTAACCGTGGGCAGCGTCTTTTCCATGTCACCGCCCGGCACGCGTTCCAGATACTTGCCTCCTTCCGGGAGTTGCAAATCCATGCTCAAAACGTGTTTGACATCGAATCCAGGGTTGACTCGCTGCAAGTGGAAAATCGTATTGATCATCAAGCCGGCGCCCACGAGAAGCACCATCGCCAAGGCTACCTCGGCTATCGCCAGCGAGTGCCGCGCCAGCCGCCCTGAAGCGGTTGTCGTCTTCCGTTCGCCGTCCCTAAGCACAACATTCAGATCGGGACGCGAAGCCTGGATCGCAGGAGCCAATCCAAACAAGACCGCGGTCAGAAGCGAAACGCCAAGCGTAAACACCAGCACTCTGGCATCGACTGTGATTTCGGTTGCGTTGGGAAACTCTCCGGCGAGCGCAACGAGCAATTTGATTCCGCCAAAGGTCAAGCCTACGCCCAGTAAGCCTCCGGAAAGGGCCAGTATCCCGCTCTCCGCCAGCAATTGCTGGATCAAGCGGCGTCGCGCAGCCCCGAGTGAAACACGCAGCGCGTACTCTTTGCGGCGCGTCTCAGTGCGAAACTGCAAGAGGTTGGCGACGTTCACGCACGCAATCAGCAGAACAAACGCGACTGCGCCAAACAGCGGATAGAGCGCTTGTCCGGCAAAGCGATAAAGATCCTCGTGCAATGGAAGAACTTTGGTGCTTACACCCTTATTCGTCGCCGGATACTCCTGCTCCAGCCTGCGCGCCACCACGTCCATCTCCGTTTGCGCTTGCCTCATGGTCACGCCGGGTTTCACTCGCGCCACCGGCATCAGCCAATGGTCGATGCGCGCTGAGTAACGGCTGCTCGCGGCATTGATAGGAATCCACACGTCGAGGCGGCCGCCGTAGAAAGGAGCGAATCGCGGCTGCATGACTCCGACTATGGTCGAGACCACGCCTTCGATGGCGAAACTTTTTCCCAATACCTGCGGATCGCTGTTGAGCTCTCGCTTCCAGAACTCGTCGCTGATAACGACAGTCTGAGCACGATCTTGTGCTTCCGTGGGAAGAAAAATTCGTCCCAAAATAGGTTTCGCGCCCAGCAAGCTGAACAAATTCGGAGTCACATATTCCACGCGCAGCGGCCGCGGCTCGCCGAGGCCGGAAACGCTGGCCGTATCGTTGAAACTGATCAGGGCAATATCTTCAAAGACGTGATTCTGTTTCTGCCAGTCGACCAATTCTGCTATGGGAGGAGGGATGCGTCGATCCGGGTGCGCTGATTCTGTCTCCCAAACCACCACTAACTTTTCCGGATGAGGATAAGGCAGCGGGCGGTAGAGAAAAGTGTCCAGGACACTGAAGATCGTGCTGTTGGCGGCGATGCCCAAAGCGAGGGAGAGAACAACAACCACGAGAAAGCCGGGGCTCTTCAGCAGGCTGCGCGTCGCCAATCGTACGTCTGCTCCGAGACTCTCTAGGAGAGAAAGAGTTCGCATGTTCGCGTTACCTCCTCAGCCAGCCTAGCGATCCGGAGAGGACGCCTGCTGGGAGTCTCCGCTGCACGTCGGCAATGGAGACGAGCCTACACGCCTGCCACCATAGTAGACGGATTCGCAAGCAAAACGGTGCCCCGACCAGGTCGGGGCACTGTGTCCCAGATGAGGAATCTATCTTTCGTCGGCGCGAACGCTGCACCGGGTCAGTGCGGCTTGAAGAATTCGAAGGTTCCGTGAAGGGTGCCCGCGGCGCGAATGAAATCTCGATCCACGAGAAGCCCTTCCGCTTGAAGTGGCGGCCCTCCTTCCGGGAGGAATAGCTCGAAATTCCTAATCGTCTCGCCTGAACTATCGAGCTGCAAGACCTGAGGCCCTGAAGCTACCCAAAGTGTCTTCGTTTCGGTGTCAAACGCTCCAGCGGTCAACACGCGAGTCCCTCCGTAATTTCCCTTTTCTTTGTTCTCTTCGTATTTCTTTCGGGCCCACGCCACGGTTTGATCCAAGTAGGTACTTTTCGGATGCCATTCGGCTGCGAGTTTTCCCTCACGCGTGTACTTCCGGACCGTCGGTGTGAGCAAAGAGCGAAAGATGTAATAAATGTTGTCCTCGTCATCCACAACGATATTCCCGGCATTAAGGACTGCGTTAAAGAAAGGATCGGGGGCATCGTCAACCCTTACGGGCTCGCCGATCTGCCCCAGCAGGCTTCCTTGACGATCATAAACAGAGATCAAGCCGTCTTTCGGTAACCCGCTGACAAGAATCCTGCCATCGCTCAATACGCTCACGGATTCCGGCCTATCGGACGGAAAGGAGCTAAGCAGCTTTCCATCGCTGGAAAAAATCTTAATCAAACCGTCCACGACAATGGCGTTTCCATCTCGATCCACCGCAAAGTCCTTTGGGAAGCGCAGCTCTGTAGGCCCCGATCCGCCGCTGAGAATCTGGCGCATGAACGACCCGGAGTAATCCGACATCCATAGCGAGCTGCGCGGCACCACGGATCGAGTGAGGACGTAAAGTTTGTCTCCAGGTCCCTTTTTTATGGTCTGCGTGCCCGTGCGGGGTTTGAAGGAGAATTTGCTTATCCGCACGCAGTTCAGACTGAGCATCGCTAGTCACCGGCAGTACGAACAGCAGCAGAATAGATGCGAGCAGATAGTCTTATAGGGAGCCCGGACGTCGGATCTTGCGATTTGATGTCTCATGTGAGGTGTCGTCCTCGCGAGAAATAAAGATTAGCACCAGTTGGCGAGAGCGTTAACGTTAATGTGAACGTGGTTGGACGTGAGTGAACTCGCGGGCCCCCTGGCCGAAAACTGTCCCTTCGGCCGTTGCTTTTAATTCCCGATTCCGCTATTAAGTTGAACATCAATAGGCCCATCTGTTTTTCGTTTTCGAGCTGGGATCAGCCACGTCGTTGTTAGGAGTTCTCAGCCATGGGTACCCGGCCATCGACCATTCCAACTGCTCATTCGTGCTGGCGCGCTTGGGCGCTGCTGTCCCTCACTCCGAGTTTTGTTTGCGGCAGTCCTTCGTTTGAGAAAGGAAACCCATGTCTCGCAAATTGGGGCTCTTCTCCGTAGTTGCCCTCGCCGCTGTCGTCTGCGCGCCTCCGGTCTGCGCGCAAATTGAATCCGGCCTGCATGCTCGCCCAAGAATTACCCAAGGCATCGATGAAACAAATCGTGTTGCAGTCGCCGGCAACACCCGTCCCGAAGCGCGGCCCGCGAACGATCGCGGCGCCGTGGTGAACGATTTCGCTATGGACCACATGTTGCTCCAACTGAAGCGCTCTCCCGAGCAAGAACTCGCGCTCCAGCAATTTCTCGACGCGCTCCACACGCAAGGTTCGCCAAACTTCCATCACTGGCTGACCGCGCAGGAATTCGGCGAACGCTTCGGCTTGGCGAAGCCCGACCTCGACGCCGTAACCGGTTGGCTCGAATCCCATGGTTTCCACGTCAACGTGGTCTATCCCAGCGGCATGCTCATTGATTTCTCCGGCACCGCCGCCCACGTGCGCAAGGCCTTCCAAACGGAAATTCACCACCTGGAAGTCAAAGGTGAGAGGCATGTTGGCAACATCAGCGATCCGCGAATTCCCGCCGCTCTCGCTCCCGTCGTAGCCGGCGTTGTCTCTCTCCACGACTTCCGCCCACATGCGATGCACCATCTGCGCAAGGCCAACACGGAATTCACATTTACAGACGTCCTGGGCAGCGTCACTTACGCGGTTGTGCCCGCGGACCTAGCCACGATTTACAACTTGAATCCAGTTTTCAACACAGGCATTTCTGGCCAAGGACAGACCATCGTACTTGTTGAAGACACCGATGTCTTCAGCGCTGCGGACTGGAATAATTTCCGCCAGACTTTCGGCCTCTCCGGCTACACCTCTGCTTCCTTCGCGCAAGTCCACCCACCGGCACCTCCTTCGCAGCCTGGAAATAACTGCGCCGCTCCCGGCGTGGTCGCTCCCAATGACGCGGAAGCCATCCTCGACGCCGAATGGGCCAGCGCATCCGCCCCCAGCGCCGCCATCGAGATGGCCGCCTGCGCTGATACCAGCACCACCTTCGGCGGCCTGATCGCCATCCAAAACCTCATCAACGCCAGCACTCCGCCCCCCTCGATCATGAGCATCAGTTACGGCCAGTGCGAAGCTGTCAACGGTGCAGCCGCCAACGCCGCCTACAACTCCGCTTATCAGCAGGCGGTAGCAGAGGGCGTCTCCGTTTTTGTCGCCGCGGGTGACAGCGGTGCGGCAGGCTGCGACAACAGCGTTGCCGAAGCAACTCACGGCATCGCCGTCAACGCTTTCGCTTCCACTCCCAACAACGTCGCCGTCGGCGGCACCGATTTCAGCGACACCTACTCCGGGACCAACGCCAGCTATTGGAACTCCAGCAACACCTCGGCGTTCGGTTCGGCTATTTCTTACATTCCTGAGATCCCATGGAATGACTCTTGCGCCGGCGCGCTGCTCTCCGCCTATTTAGCCTACAGCCCGACCTATGGCTCGACCAGTCTCTGCAACGACCCGCTCTTCGGTCTCTTCTTCATGACTACGGTAGCGGGCGGGGGTGGACCCAGCCAATGCGCCAGCGGCTCGCCGTCCACTGCTGGCGTTGTGGGTGGTTCCTGTGCGGGATGGCCAAAGCCTTCGTGGCAGACGGTTCTGGGCAACCCGAACGATGCAGTGCGCGACACTCCGGACGTCTCGCTCTTCGCCGCGGACGGCTTGTGGAGTCACTTCTACGTATTTTGCTGGTCGGATGCAGCGCATGGCGGAGCTGCGTGCGGAAGCAATCCAAGCGCCTGGTCCGGCGCAGGCGGCACCTCCTTTGCGGCTCCGATCATGGCTGGCATCCAGGCGCTCATCAATCAGAAGGCCGGTGGGCCGCAGGGCAACCCCGCTCCCGTTTACTATCAGCTCGCCGCTGCCGAGTACGGTTCGAGCGGCAACAGTTCTTGCAACGCGAACAATGGCAACGCGGTCGCCGGCAACTGCATTTTCTATGATGTGACATCGGGTGACATCGATGTGGACTGCGTCGGCCCGAACTGCTACCTCGCCAATGGCGCGGTGGGCGTGCTTTCGACTTCCAATACCGCTTTCGCCCCCGCCTATGGCACCAGCACCGGCTGGGACTTCGCCACCGGCATCGGCACGGTCAACGCCGCCAACTTGGTCAACAACTGGCCCGCTTCGTCACGGCCCAGCTTCACGCTCTCGGCGTCATCCACTAACGTGACCTTCGTCCAAGGGGCCGGCGGCTCGACCACCATCACGATCAATCCTTTGAATGGATTCAGCGGCACTGTGAATTTAGCCGCGTCCGGCGTGCCGAGTGGTGTCAGCGCCGTCTTCGACACGAATCCTGCGACGGCCACCAGCCTGTTGACTTTGTCCGCGAGCAGCACTGCAAGTATCGGCACCTTCCCTGTGACCGTCACGGGCACTTCAGGTCTAAGCAGCCAAGTCACAATCGTCCTCACGGTGAATCCTGCCGGCGACTACACTCTCTCCGCCTCTCCGAGCAGTCTAAGCGTTACCCGAGGAGCGAAAGGCACGAGCACCATCACTGTCAATCCACTGAATGGATTTACCAGCAGCGTAAGCCTTTCCGCTTCCGGCCTGCCCAGTGGTGTAACTGCGACATTTAACCCCAGTGGCACAACCGCCACGAGCACTCTCACGCTTACGGCCAGCAGCACCGCGGCTCTCGGAACCGTCACCATAACCATCACTGGTACGTCTGGCGGCTTGTCGCATGGCACTACGGTCTCCGTCACCGTAACGCCTCCGCCGAACTTTGCCCTTTCCGCCTCGCCGAACTCGTTGAGTCTTGCGCGGGGAGCTCAAGTCACATCCACCATTACCGTCACTCCGCAGAACGGCTTCGCCAACAGCGTCAGCTTGTCTGCCTCTGGCTTGCCGCGCGGCGTCACCGCATCCTTTAACCCCAGCAGCACCACAGGCACCAGCACGCTGACCCTGTCCGCCAACAGCACCGCGTCAACGGGAACATTCTCGGTACGAGTCCGTGGCACTTTCGGGACCTTGGCGCACACAACCACCATCAGCCTCACTGTCCATCGCTGAGGCTGGTTCACATAGCCGCGCGTTCGCCGGTAAGCGGCGGGAATCACCTTTGCTTGTTTGCCAGAACTACTAACGCCGCAAGTGCCGCTGTTTTCTGATCCGCGGTCCAGGGCGGTCCGAGAGAACGGCCAAGCGTGGAAACTTGTTGCCGCATCCGAGCCGCGGCCTTGCCGAACGTTGTCTGGACACATTCGTCGAGGTCACGCTCTCGAAATCCTGTGACAGACAGGTCTAGACCCTCGCATGCTTTCGAAAAGGCTTCGCGAAAGAATTCACCTTCTGCCGTGTGAATCAGCGCGTGTGACGCTAGGACTTTTGCAAGAGGCGGCAGCGGCCGGCCCGAGGCCAGGAGGACGGCGGAACCTACGACACGATATTGGCGATCGCGCAGTTCGCCTACCACACCTCGGACAGCCGCCAAGGCGAGGCGCTTTGAAATCGCAAAACAGTTCCCAAGAAACTTCTCCGCCTCTGCTAGCTCGAGATTTTTGGCAAAGTGATAGGGCTGGTTCGCTCCGGGCGCGCCGGGGGTAGTGGCGGCCACGCGCCGCCGTTCAATGACCTCGACTGTGCCCGCGCTGTTTGAGACCGCCACCAGCGCTCCCCATCCAGAATGCATTCGAACGCCGATGGCTGCGAGCTTCATGTCTGAGGTTTGTCTGCGACTCTGCCGCGGCGAGTTTATGAGTTCATTCGCAGCGCGTCAATGTAGAGGTGCCATTTCTCGCGCGGCGCATTTCGAACGTATCGTCGCGAGCTTGGATTCGTCTGCTACATATCCAAACGAAGAGTATTGCGGGGTGTAATACAATGAGCACCATGAAATTCGCCAAGGTCGTGTTCCGAGTAGCGGCGATCTGGGGCGTCCTGGTTATCACGCCGCTGTACTTCATGTTTGATTTGATCGGCCGCAAGGATCCGCCCCCAATCACGCATCCGGCATTTTTCTATGGGTTCGTGGGAGCAGCGCTGGCCTGGCAAATTGCGTTTTTCTTCATCGCGAGCGATCCCGTGCGCTATCGACCGCTGATGATTCCTTCGATGTTTGAAAAATTCAGCTACGGCGCCGCGGTCGTCATTCTGGTCCTGCAAGCGCGGATGCGCAGCTCGGACCTGCTCTTCGCCGCCACGGACTTGCTGCTCGGCGTTCTGTTCGTCATCGCCTACTTCAAGGCGCAGCCTCGCGCCGCCTGAGAACGCGCGCTTCGCGCCCTTGAAATGGTGCGCCGGATTCGGCACGATTTGGCTCACAGGAGAGGTGACCCATGTCGTGCAATCCGGAAGCGTTGAAGCATGTTCCGCTGTTTGCGCTGCTTGATGATGAAGAAACCGCGGTGCTGGCTGGGCAAGTCGAGCTAAAGAAGTTTGCGCCGCGGCAGCGTATCTACAAAATGGGAGACGCGGCTGGACAGGCCTACGTAATGGTGTCCGGCCGGGTGCGCGTAACCACACTCGATGAGGATCATCAGGAAGTGGTGATCGACGAGCCGGCGCACGGCGAATTCTTTGGCTTCGCCTCCATGCTGGAGCAGACGCCGCACCAGACCACGGCGATTGCACTTGAAGAATCGGAGTGTATCGAAGTGGACCGCCACGATATCTCGGTGCTGCTGCAGCGCAAGCCGATGGCGGGCATGGACATGCTGACCGTGCTGGGCAAACAGTTTCACGCGTCGCAGCAGTTGGTGCGGGTGCGCGCGAATCGCAATCCGAACGAAGTGATTCAAGAAGAAGCCACGTTCGGCCAGCGCCTCGCCGACAGAGTTGCCGGCTTCGGCGGCTCCTGGGCGTTCATCACAATGTTTCTGACCGTCCTGGTGATCTACGCCGCGGTGAATATCATTTTGGGCAGATCCGCCTGGGATCCATATCCCTTCATTCTTCTAAATTTATTTCTCTCGATGCTCGCGGCGATTCAGGCGCCGGTGATCATGATGAGCCAAAATCGCCAGGACACGAAGGACCGCCTGCGCAGCGAACTCGATTTTGACGTGAACCGCCGCGCGGAATCGGAAATACAGGGGCTGGCAAGTAAGTTGAACCTGCTCGGGGACAAAATCAACGACGTGGAAGACCTGCTGCGCAAGAAACTAGCTTAGTGGCTCCATCGGTGGTTCACCTTGCGCGAGCGGGCGGCATCTTATCTCTGGAGGGCTACCATGAACAATTTTGCAATTTGGGCGCAACTGGAAGCTAAGCCGGGTAAAGAGCGGGAGGTGGAGGACTTCTTGAAGTCCGCGCAGCCTCTTGCGGAGAAGGAAGAAGGAACTACGTCCTGGTATGCGGTAAAGATAGGACCAGCCAATTTCGGAATTTTTGATACGTTCGCGGATGAGAAGGGGCGGGAGGCACACTTGAACGGCGAAATTGCCAAAGCACTTTTTGCCCGAGCTCAGGAACTATTTTCAAGAGAGCCTGAGATTCACAGGCTCACTATCTTGGCGGAAAAAGCGCCTGGAGCGTCTCGCGCCCAGAGCGCCCGCTGAGGAGCGAACCGCCGCTAAGGTGCGGAGGATTTCTTGAGGGTGATTTTGCGCCAGAGTGTGCCGTCTTTGAGGTTCATGGTTCCCGACATTTTTTCGTCCTGGACGATGAAGCGCAAAATGCCTCTGGGGAACTCGCAGATGAGTGACTGCTTTGCGGGGTCATAGGTGCAGTCCGTCGTGCCCATGGTTACGGGCTTGCCCTCGACAATTTTGTCAAGCTTCATGGAAAACCAGCCGGGTTTTTCGGCCAGCTTGGTGACGTGATACAGAGAATCTTCGTCGTGGCACGCGCCTTCCCGCACCACACAGATCGAGTCGCCGCGCCAATCGCCGGCGAGACGGGAGTCGTCGGGCGGAATTTGTTGCGCCTGTCGCGCATCGCCTTGCGCCGCCGCAATGGAGTTTAAAACAGCTATGAAAAGAGCGACCAGGAGAAATTTTGCGGGTTTCATCGATCCATCCCTCGGCGAGTATAGGCAGCTCACCAGGCTCTTTGACGAAGCGGAAGGAAAAACGACTCACGCAGGGCAGCAGCGGCCGATTAAGGAAGCACGAGATGGAGAAGACGGAAGAGCCCGGCACCGATCAGGGCGGCGCCGGGGATGGTCAGTACCCAAGCCCAGACGATGCGGCGGGTGACGCCCCAGCGAACGGCGGTGAGGCGTCGCGTGGCTCCGACGCCCACAATTGCGCCAGTGATCGTGTGCGTGGTGCTGACGGGAATGCCGAAGTGCGCGGTGCCCGCGAGGGTGAGCGCTCCGGCGGTTTCGGCAGCGAAACCCCCGAAGGGAGTGAGTTTGGTAATGCGCTGCCCCATGGTCTTGATGATGCGCCATCCGCCAGCCATGGTGCCGCCGCCCATGGCGAGGTGGCAGCAGATGATGACCCAGTATGGGACCTCGAAGGTCTTGAGCAAGCCGCCTGCGGCAAGCGCGGTGGTGATGATGCCCATGCCTTTTTGCGCGTCGTTGGTGCCGTGGCCCAGGCTGTAAGCGGCCGCGGAAACGAGTTGCAGGCGGCGAAACCAGCGGTCAACTTTCAGCGGGCGCTGCTTGCGAACGATCCAACTGGTAGCGATGGTGACCGTGGTGGCGACGACCAAGCCAATGATCGGAGACAGAAAAATGAACAGGACAGGTTTGGTCCAGCCGCTGACGATGATGGCCTGAAAGCCGGCGTTCGCTACTGCCGCGCCACCGTAGCCGCCCATCAAAGCGTGCGACGAACTGGTGGGCAGGCCAAGAATGAGTGTGATGAGATTCCAGGTGATCGCTCCGAGAAGCCCGGCGAGGAGGACTTGCTGGTTCACCATTTCGATGTGAACCATGCCTTTACCGATGGTCTTGGCGACGGCGGTACCGAAGACGAAGGCGGCGACGAAATTCCAGAAAGCAGCCCAGGCGACGGCGCGGAACGGCGTGAGTACGCGAGTGGAAACGACGGTGGCAATCGAGTTGGCCGCGTCGTGCCAGCCATTGGAAAACTCGAAGGTCAACGTGAGGGCGACGACAAGAATGAGGAGATGGAAGCTAGTCACAGGCGATCCTGAAAAAGGAGGAAAGGGACGCAAAGGAGGCAACAGAGAGAGCCTTCGGGCGCATTTTTGGTGTGGGCATACGCATCAGGCGTTTTTGAGGATGACGCCTTCAATTACATTAGCTACATCTTCACATTTGTCGACGGCGGTTTCGATGACTTCGAAGATTTCTTTCCACTTGATGATCTGTACGGAATCAGTTTCTTCATCGAAAAGTTGGGCGATGAGCGTGCGACAGAGGCGGTCACTTTCGTTTTCGTAGCGGTTAATTTCGATGCAGTGCTTTAGTGCCTTTTCGGGCGTAGGCAGCGCGCGGATGGCTGCGGAAACCTCTGCCGTGGCGGAGACCAGCACCCTGACCAGGTCCACGGTTCCGAGGCGAATGCCTGCCACGCGGTAGAGCACAAAGCGGCTGGCAGCGGCGTCAATCAAGTCGATGACATCGTCGAGCCGGCTGGTGAGCTCATGAATATCTTCGCGATCGAACGGCGTGACGAAGCTTTGGTTCAGCTTGGTGAAAATGCTATGGGTGAGTTCGTCGCCATCGTGCTCGATAGCCTTGATGCTCTGCACTTGCTCGGGAACGCCAGTGTAATGCTCGAGCATTTGCAGCAAGGCCTTGGCACCCAGTTGGATGTTATCGGCTTGCTTGCTGAAGAGGACGAAGAAATCCTCTTCGCGCGGTAAAAGGCGCTGCAAAAGTCCTGGCATTGATGACTCTCCCCTGAAGAGTCGCGGTAGGGCAGGGAGACGATAACAAATGCGGGTAGGCGAGGCAAGAAGACCAAAGGGCTTGCATACATTGTCTGAGATTCGGGATTCTCGGGGTGGCCGCGCCAGCTCAACATGTCTCCTTCAGAAGTGGTTATAATGCGCGCGACTCGAGGCGGGATCGAAAGAGGAGGTCCACATGGGAGGGGAATATCAAATAGCCGAAACGGTTAGAAAGTTGAACCAGATAGAAAGGCAGATTCAGGGATTGCTGGGGCACGTGCGACTGCTGCGTGGAGTGCGTGAGAATATCGAAGCACGGGCGCTGCTGGAAACGGCCAATCAGCTTTGCGTAGCGGGATTTGAACTTGAGGAATACCTGCGGCAACTTGTGGGGGAAGCGGAATCGACGGCACGACGTTTTCCCGTGTCCCAGTCGTACCGCGCTCGCAATCTGGCGCAGCAGATCGCGTTGAACTCCGGATTTGCGTCGGCGGTCGGATACAGGAACGAGCTGCGAGCGCTTGCCAAACGCCTGCCAAACGAGATGGATGAGTTGCAGGGCCAGCTTCGGCTTCTTGCAGGAGAGGCAAACCGCGGAATAAACGATCCAGGGCGGTTTGGCGATTTAGCCGCACCTGCGCCGTTCACGGACGTGCTCGCGTTTGTCTTTCAGGTATTGGACGCTGCGGCTAAGTGGCTTGAGCGCAAGAAATCAGCGCGAGCCTAATCGACCACGATAAGGTGCGCGCAAGAAAAAGCGGGCCGATTGGAATCGGCCCGCCGTAAAGATTCGCGTTCGCGAATCGAGTTTAGTACATGCCGCCCATGCCGCCCGGGCCTCCGGGACCGCCGGCCGCCGCGCTCTTCTTGTCGTCTTCCTTGAGTTCGGCGACGAGGGCTTCCGTGGTGAGCATCAGGCCTGCAATCGACGCTGCGTTTTGCAGCGCCAAGCGAGTGACCTTGGCGGGGTCGATGACGCCCATCTTGACCATGTCGCCGTACTCGCCGGTGTCCGCGTTGAAGCCGAAGTTTTCGTCCTTGGACTCGCGGATTTTGCCGACCACCACAGCGCCTTCAAAGCCGGCGTTCAGCGCGATCTGACGAGCAGGCTCTTCGAGAGCGCGCTTCACGATGCCGGCGCCAACAGCTTCGTCATCATGCAGTTTGAGCTTCTCGACTGCGTTGAGGCAGCGAAGGAGCGCCGTGCCGCCGCCGGCAACGATGCCTTCCTCAACGGCTGCGCGGGTCGCATGCATGGCGTCCTCGACGCGAGCTTTCTTTTCCTTCAGCTCGGTCTCGGTAGCAGCGCCAACCTTGATGACCGCAACGCCGCCAACCAACTTGGCAAGGCGCTCCTGCAGCTTTTCCTTGTCGTAGTCGGAGGTGGTGTTTTCGATCTGCTGGCGGATCTGCTTGACGCGGCCCTCGATCTCGCTGGGCTTGCCCGCGCCTTCCACGATGGTGGTGTTGTCCTTGTCAACGACGATTTTCTTGGCGCGGCCGAGATCTTCGATCTTCACGTTCTCGAGTTTGATACCGAGATCTTCGGTGACGGCCTTGCCGCCGGTGAGGGTAGCGATGTCTTCGAGCATCGCCTTGCGGCGATCGCCGAAGCCTGGCGCCTTAACAGCGCAGGTCTGCAGCGTGCCGCGTAGCTTGTTCACCACGAGTGTCGCGAGCGCTTCGCCCTCGACATCTTCCGCGATAATCAGCAGCGGCTTGCCCATCTTGGCGATCTGCTCGAGCAGGGGAAGCAGGTCCTTCATCGAGCTGATCTTCTTCTCATGGATCAGGATGCGCGCGTCCTCAAGAACGCATTCCATGCGCTCCGGATCGGTGACGAAGTAGGGGGAGAGGTAGCCGCGGTCGAACTGCATACCTTCCACTACTTCCAGCGTTGTCTCCATGGTCTTGGACTCTTCCACAGTGATGACGCCGTCCTTGCCGACCTTCTTCATGGCTTCGGCGATGATGCCGCCGATCTGCTTGTCGTTATTGGCGGAAATGGTGCCGACCTGCGCGATCATGTCGCCCTTGACGTCGCGGGAGAGCTTCTTGATCTCTTCCACGGCGACTTCCACGGCGCGCTCGATGCCGCGCTTGAGAGCGGTCGGGCTGGCGCCTGCCGCTACGGTCTTGACGCCTTCGCGGAAGATGGCCTGCGCGAGCACGGTCGCGGTGGTGGTGCCATCGCCAGCAACGTCGCTGGTCTTGGAGGCCACTTCGCGAACCATCTGCGCGCCCATGTTCTCAAGGGGATCGCGGAGTTCGATTTCCTTGGCAACGGTCACGCCGTCCTTGGTGATGATCGGCGCGCCGAACTTCTTTTCGATCACCGCGTTGCGGCCCTTGGGGCCGAGGGTAATCTTCACTGCATCGGCAAGAGCATTCACGCCGCGTAAAATCGCTTGGCGCGAATTCTCACCTGTTACGATCTGCTTCGCCATACTGGTATTTCCTCCTGAGATTCGTTGCGACTTCTGGATTTCTTCATTGCTAGCCGGGCTGAACCCCGGCCTCTACAACTCTGGCCCGCCACCAACTGATGAGGGCCGACACCCTGCAGAAACCTTACTTCCTGCCGCCTGCGGCTTTTGCGGTGCCGCCGAACTTCGCGAGAATCTCTTCTTCGCGAAGGATCAGCAACTCTTGGTCGTCGATGGTGATTTCCGTGCCGCTGTATTTGCCGAAGAGCACGCGGTCGCCGGGTTTCACGTCGAGGGGGATGAGCTCGCCCTTTTCGCGCTTGCCGGAGCCGACAGCGATTACTTCGCCTTCCTGCTGCTTTTCCTTGGCTGTGTCAGGGATGATGATGCCACCCTTGACGCTTTCCTTCTCTTCAATGCGCTTCACAACGACGCGGTCGTGGAGCGGGGTGAGATTCACTGCCATCTTGAAAGAACCTCCGTGGATTTGTGGTGCGATTTGACTGGCTCGGGCAAGCTAAGGGATTTAGCACTCCTCGTAGCCGAGTGCTAATATAGCAGGTTCACCTGACATGTCAAGCGAAAGGGTGGCAAATTGAGCGTTTCACGCTCAAAGCAGGTCTCTCTGTAAAGCCTGTTATTGCAGCGGGTTACCAGGTGCAAGGAAAATCTGGCACTCGGCTATTGTTGTGCTGACCGTACAGACGTAGAATCGAAAAACGGATTCCATAGCTGGCACTCTGCACGGCTGTTATGCCCTCACTTGTCTATGTTCGGCTGATCGGGTTCACGGCGGGCACGCTGCTGCAACTCTTCTGGATGGTAGTGATTCTCGGTTACCGCCGGCAGCGCAATTTCGAGCGCGTGTTTTTCCTTCTATCGCTGGCGCTGTTTTTCTTTTACGCGGGGTCGCTGCTCGCGCTGAACGCGCGGATCTATTACCTCGAGCCGCCGGCGCTGCTCACGGCGTTCGCCAAGACGCTGCTCTGCGCGGGCTTGTGCTTCCTGCCTGCATTGCTGATTCATCTGCACTTCGAGTACGCCGACACGCGAGGGATGTTAGGGAGCCGGACGCTGAAGCGGATCGTGCTGCTCGCGGCATACGCTCCGGTGCTCTATTTTGCTTTGCATGTCTATCCATTGGTGGCGGGTTCGCCGGAGTTTGATTTTCTCGCCCCGGGCAAGGTACTGGGGCGCGGTTACGGAGTTTGGCTGATGCTCGCGATGTTGATCAGCGGAGTGTGGGAAATACGCCTTAGTTCGCGGGCGCCGGAGCGATCACAGTCTTTCTTTCACAGCTCGCTGGCGGGAGTCTTTGTTATTGGCGCGGCGCTCGTGGTGCAACTGCATGTGGTGGCCGGGCCGATGTCCCGCGACTTGTCCGACGCGCTAAGTACGTCGCTGGCGCTGCTCGCGATTTTGCCGTCGGCGGTGCTGATCTACCTGGTGCAGCGGAATAACTTTTTGCAGATCGGGCGGCAAAAGAATCTGTTGTACGCGGTTTCCGCTACGTTTCTGGCGTTGTTGTATTTGGCCCTCGTTCGCCGTGTGAGCACCTGGCTGGCGCCGGAGATTCCGCCGGAGGCTTCGGCGTCGATCCTCTTGTTTGTCTTGGTTATTTTTATCGAACCGTTGCAGCGGGCGCTGGGGAGGCAACTCCAGGAAACGGCGCAGCAGGAAATGGATCGTGTGCAGCGGCTGATGGCGGAAGTGCAACAGGTGGCCCGGTTGGGTGATATGCCGCAACTGGTGCGCGTGATTGAGGACCGGTTGAAGGAACAGTTTGAGTTTGCTGATGCTGGACTGATCTTGCACGACGCTGAGACAGAGGTGCGAGACAGGGCGGCGGTGAAGCAGCTCAAGGAAAGCTTTCCGATCCGGCAAGGCAAACGCCTGATCGGAACACTGGGGATTGGGCCGCACGGCGCGATGATTTCAGGGGAGACGCGGGCGGCGTTGGAGTCTTTGTGCGAACAGCTCGCGGGTGCATTGGATTTGTGCCGGCTGATTGAGGAAAAAGTGCGGCTGGAGAGGGAACTGGCGGAACGCGAGCGGCTGGCATTGCTGGGGCAGTTGGCCGCGAGCATTTCTCACAATTTGAAGAATCCGCTGGGCTCCATCAAGACGATTTTGCAAGTGCAGATGGAGAATCCGGAGCTTCCGGAATCGTTGCGCGGGGAGACGCAAATCGTGCTGGATGAAATTGGGCGCCTGTCGGGTAAGCTGAATCAGTTGTTGCGATTCAGCAGGCCGACGGTGCGCGGCGGAAGCGTCGCGGCAAGCTGCGATGCGGCGGCGGTAGTTGAAGAAGTGGCGGCTGTGCTGCGGCATGAAGCAGAGCGGCGAGGAGTTTCGCTGGAGCTGCTTTGCACTAACGGCGTTAGATCCGCTGCGGCGGCGGATGCAATCAGCGATATTGTGTCGAATCTTGTCGTGAACGCGCTGGAAGCGACGCCGCGCGGGGGACGCGTGAGTGTGGGGGCGGCGACAAAGAATGGTTCGTGCGTTTTGACGATTGAAGACAGCGGGCCGGGAATTGCGGGAGAAGCGCGGGAGAAACTCTTGCAGCCGTTTTTTACAACCAAGACCCACGGGACTGGGCTGGGGTTAGCGATCGTGGCGCGGCGTGTGGCGGAGTTTGGCGGCGAGATGAAATGGGAGAGTCCGGTGAGCGCGGGGCGGGGAACAAGATTTGAAGTGACGTTGCCGATGGAAGAGGGAAGGAACGAAGAAAACAAGTAACGGCGTAAATGATCTGCGATGCTGATCAGATTGAGACACAAGATGAAAACAATTCTGATTGTGGATGATGAACCGGCGGCGCGGTACGGATTGCGGCGGGCGCTGGAGGCCAAGTACCGCGTGGCGGAAGCCGATTCAGCGGAGGCGGCGCGCGAGGCGCTGACGCGCGAGCGGCCGGAATTGGTGCTGCTGGATGTGGTGCTGCCGGGGCAAAGCGGAATTGAGTTTTTGCGGTGGATGCGCGAGCAGGGGAGCGAAATTCCGGTGCTGATGGTGTCGGCGCTGGATACGGCGAAGACGGCAGTGGAGGCGCTGCAGCTCGGAGCCGCGGATTACCTGGTGAAGGGATTTGAGCTGGAAGAGTTGCGCCGGCGCGTGGCGAACCTTTTGAAGCTGGCGTCGCTGGAAAAAGAGAATGACGCGCTGCGGCGGCGGCTGACGAGCGAAGGACAGTTTGGGCAGATGATTGGTCGCACGGTGGAGATGCGGCGTGCGTTTGAAATAGCGGAGCGCGTTGCGCCCACGGATTCCACGGTGCTGATTCTTGGCGAAAGTGGTACGGGGAAGGATTTGCTCGCGCAGGAAATTCACGCGCGCTCGCCTCGGGCGGGGAAGGCGTTTGTGGCGGTGAATTGCGCGGCGCTGCCCGAAACTTTGATTGAATCGGAGCTGTTTGGGTACGAGCGCGGCGCGTTTACCGGCGCGGCGCAGCAGAAGAAGGGGAAATTCGAGCTCGCGTCGGGCGGGACTCTCTTTTTGGATGAAATCGGAGACATGAATCCGGTTACCCAGGCGAAGGTCTTGCGGGCACTGGAGAATCGGACGATTGAGCGGCTGGGTGGGACGCAGTCGATTCCTGTGGATGTGCGGGTCATCAGCGCGACGCACCGGAATTTGCCGGCGGAGATTCGCGCGGGAGAGTTTCGCGAGGATTTGTTTTATCGGCTGCGCGTGGTGACCGTTGAATTGCCGCCGCTGCGCGCGCACAAGCAGGATATTCCTGTTCTAGCCGAATCTTTTTTACAGATGCATGCGGCGCGGCTGGGACGCACGGCGCGACTGACACGCGAGGCCATCGCGGCGATTGAACGTTACGACTGGCCGGGGAATGTGCGCGAATTGAAGAACGCGCTTGAACGCAGCCTCGTGCTTTGCCGCGCAGAAGAGATCGGCGTGGCCGATTTGCCGGAGGAAGTGGCGCGGGGCGAGGCGCTCGTGCAAAAACGTTCCGCAGGTGCGCACGACAACGGGTTGGGCGAAAAGGATTTTCGGGAGGCAAAGCGCAGGTTTGAGGTGGCGTATTTGACCAAACAGCTTGCGGATCATCGATGGAATGTTTCGCGGACGGCGGCGACGATTGGCCTGCACCGGCAGAGCTTGCAGGAGAAGCTGCGGGAGCTCGGGATTCGGCGGCCGGGGCGAGAGCCGATCGAGGAAGAGTAGATAGCCTGAGTTTTTAGCTGATAAGGCAGAGGCGCAGAGTGCGGGTCGAGAACACAAGAGGAAGAATGGCGCTGGGGTACGTGTTGGCTGGCGGCGGGAGCACGCGTTTTGGGCGCGACAAGGCTTTGGTCGAGATTGACGGAACGCCAATGCTTTTGCGCATGCGGGCGCTGCTTGGCGATATCACGAGAGAAGTAAATGTAATAGCGGCTCCGCACAAATATGTGCCGCTTGGCATTACGAGCGTGCCTGACCGCTGGGAGGGGCAAGGCCCGCTGGCCGGAATCATCACCGCGCTTCTCACGACGAAGGAAACCGGCGGAGGGGCGGAGTGGAATTTGATTGCTGGATGCGACATGCCGTTTCTTACCCGGGAGTGGCTGACGTATCTTGTACAGCGGGCGCTCTCGAGCGGCGCGGAGGTCGTTACGCCGCAATCGGCGCAGGGGCTGGAACCCCTGTGCTCGTGCTGGCGGACGAGCGCGGCGGCTAAGCTGCAAAAAACGTTTGAGGGCGGCACTCGCAAAATCACCGAGGCGATGAAGCGCCTAGAGATGGAAATTGTTGACGAAGCGGACTGGAAGCGATTTGATACGGCTGGGCGGCTTTTCTGGAACATGAATACGGCCACGGACTACGACGAGGCGAAACGGATCTTGGAGGGGCAGCGCGCGTGAGCGAGATTCTTGCGAGCAATGAAGCACCCGTCGGTGGCGGTCAGTCCCCGAACTATTTTGAATTTCGCGACGTGTGCAAAGGTTTTGACGAGCGGCTGGTGCTGGATCACGTGAGCTTCACCGTGAAGCGCGCCGAAACCTGCGTGATTATGGGACGCAGTGGCGTGGGCAAATCTGTTTCGCTGAAGCACATCATGGGATTTCTCAAGCCGGACTCCGGGCGGATTTTCATTGATGGCCAGGACGTCACCGACTTCAGCGAGAAACAATTTGCGGCGATTCGGCGCAAGGTCACCATGGTGTTTCAGTCGGGCGCCCTTTTCGATTCCCTGACAGTCGCCGACAACATCGCGTTTCCAATGGAGGCGCAGCCGGGTTTGACCGCGGACGACATCGATGCGAACGTGCAGAAGCTTGCGCATTTGCTGGAAGTCGATCACGTGCTGGACAAATTGCCTGGCGAGCTATCGACGGGCATGCGGCGGGCGGTGGCCATTGCGCGAGCGCTGGCACAGAATCCGGAGGCGATTTTGTACGACGAGCCGACGACCATGGTCGATCCCATCATGGCCGGGCACATGGGCAGCCTCATTTTGCGGCTGAAAAACGCCTTTCACAGAACTTCGGTCGTCGTGACCCACGATACGCATCTGGCCAAGCGCCTTGCCGACAACGTGGTTTTCTTGCAGGACGGCAGAGTTACGTTCTTTGGATCTTGGCATGACTTTGAAAATTCCGACGATCCTTTCCTCCAAAACTTCCTCAAGCAAGACGAACTCATCCCCGAGCTGGACGTGACTCTGTGAGCCAGCAGGGCTCCGATATAACCGGAACAGTATCGTCGAGCGCTGCTAATCCTATTGCGCAATTGCGCAAGGAAATGGGGTTTTGGGATGTGCTGCTGTTCAACATTGCGACCGTGCTGGGTCCACGATGGATCGCGGCGGCGGCGCACAACGGCACGTCGTCGATCAGCTTGTGGCTGATTGCCGCGGTTTTCTTTTTTGTGCCTACCGCGATGGTGATTAACGAGCTGTCATCGCGGTTTCCGGAAGAGGGCGGGCTGTACGTTTGGGCCAAGGAAGCATTTGGCGATTTTCACGGCTTTGTGGCCGGCTGGAATTATTGGATTTACACGGTCTTTTATTTTCCGGGGCTGCTACTGGCCAGCGCGGCGATGAGCGCGTACATCGTCGGTGAAGGAGGTGGGGCGCTGGCGCAGGATCGCACGTTTTTGCTGGTGGTTTCGTTGGGATACCTGCTCGTCGCCGTGATCTTGAACATTATTGGGTTGAATGTCGGCAAGTGGCTGCAGAATGCCGGCGGGGTTTCCACCTACGTGCCGTTGCTGATTCTCGCGAGCCTTGCAGGAATCGTGTGGCTGCGGCAAGGATCGGTGACGCATTTCACGGTTTCCAACATGCTGCCGCATTGGAATTGGGACACGGTCAACTTTTGGTCGCAGATTGCGTTTGCATTCACCGGACTGGAGCTCGTTTCCGCGATGAGCGCGGAGGTTCGCGATCCGCGACGCACGCTCCCGCGCGCGGTGTTCGCGGCCGGAGCGCTGATCGTGTTGATGTACATCGTCGGTACGGTCTCGGTGCTGGTGTTGGTGCCGGCGCCGGAAGTCTCCCCGACCTCGGGCGTGTTTCATGCGATCACCGTCGGCGCGATCGCGCTGAAAATCGGTTTTGTGGGCATTCTCGCGGCGATTCTCGTCACCGTGGGAAATGCAGGCGGCGTCGGCAGCACGGTGGCGGGAATCGCACGCGTGCCCTTCGTCGTGGGGATTGACCAGTATCTGCCGAAGGCCTTCGGGAAAATTCATCCGCGCTGGAAAACGCCGTACGTATCGATCATTGTGCAGGCGGTGGCCTCCGGCGCGATCCTGCTGCTCAGCCAAGTGAGCGAAACGACGCGCGGCGCGTATCAAGGCCTGGTCGACGTCGCCATCATCCTCTACTTCATTCCGTTTCTTTATATGTACGCTGCGGCGATCAAGCTGGCCGGCCGCAAGGACCGGCTGGAAAATCCGCAGGCGGTGCTGATTCCAGGCGGAAAGCCGGGCGTATGGATCGCGAGCGGCATCGCGTTTGTTGTGACGCTGCTCTCGATTATCGTCTCGGTCTTGCCGCCGGGTGATTCAGCGAATCGCGCCCTGTTCCTGATTAAGGTCGTGGGTTCTACGCTGGGTGCGCTGGCACTCGGACTGACGCTGTACTATCGCGGCGTGAGACAGAAGAGGGCCGAGGCGTCCCGGGCCTAATAAATGGACCAAACTCCGGGCGTGGCGAGCTCGACGAGGTGGTTGTCCGCATCGCGAAAATAAAGGCTGGTTCCGCCACGCGGCCAGCGAACACGGCTCTCGATCGAGATTCCTTTTTCGGCGAGTCGCTTTTCCCACCCGGGCAGGTCTTCCGTAGAAATTGAGAAGGCAAGATGAAGAGGGCCGCTGCCGTCGTGGGGGCCCATTTTTCCGAACGGCAATTGCGTGACTTGATTCGATGCGCCGCGCTTGAAAAGGAGCAGCACGCTGCGGCCTCCAACGCTATAGGCGCGGAAGCGTTCGTCGCCTTCGATCCGTGTGAGAGTGAACAGTTCCTCGTAAAAACGAGCGGCTCGATCGAGGTCATCGACATAAATGGCCGTTTCGAGGACTCCGGTTAGATAAGACATGTTTCGAAATCCCGTTCGGGCTAAAAGCCTTGCTCCACAAGGCTAGCTGCGGTCAGTCGTGAAGTTGACGCCTCTTTTCGCGCTTCCAGGTAGCGCTCGACGTATTTGCCGAGGATGTCGCCTTCCAGGTTGACGGCGTCACCGGGTTTGCGGCCGCGGATGTTGGTGTGCTCGTAGGTGAACGGGATGACCGCGATCTCCGCGATGTGCTCGCGCCAATTTGCGACCGTGAGGCTGATGCCATCGATGGTGATGGAGCCTTTTGGCACGATGTAGCGCGCGAAATCCTCGGGGAGTCGCACCGCATACCACCAGTTGTCGCCCTCGGGCCGCAGATGCGCGACGCGGCCGGTTCCATCGACATGACCCAGGACAAAGTGGCCGCCGAATTCTTTTCCGGCGGTCAGGGGCTGCTCGAGATTTACGCGCGCGCCTTTTTTCAGGGCGCCGCCGCTCGCACCGAAGGAAGTCTTGCGAATGGTCTCGCCGGAAAGATCGGCGGAGAAGCGGTCTTTGTCGACCGAGGTGATGGTGAGGCAGCAGCCATTCACGGCGATGCTGTTGGACGCAGCGAGCTTTGTAGCGAGCGTTGGCGCGTGAATGGTGACGCGGCCGCCGTCGTTTTGCAGCGAGAGAGCCTCGATGGTTCCGAGGTGCTCGATGATTCCGGTGAACATTGATATCCGAGAATAGCATCTCGTATGCGAAATTCGACAGTCATAGGGGCGTTCGGTGGGACAGCCAGAAATGGCTGTCCCACGTTTCATTCGCGATAGACGTCTTGGAGAGAGGCTTCGATCGCCACGTCGGGACCGAATTGCTGGACGTGGATATTTGGCAACGGCGCTTCACCCAGCGCTGGCATGTGCGCGAACGGCACGCCTGTTTCGCCGGCGAATTTCGGGGCGTAGAAAAGCATTAGTTTGTGAACAGCGCCTGCGGAAAGCGCGGCACCGTTCAGGGTGGGGCCGGCTTCGAGCTGCGTGCTCAGAATGTCGCGCTTGCCCAATTCGGTGAGCACGGCATTGAGATCGATGCGCCCCCGGATTACGCGAGCGCGCACCACCTCGACGCCTTGGTTTTGAAGGCGGCGCGCTCTTGCTGACTTGAGCGGGGCCGCAGTGAAGACGAGGAGATCGTCATCTGCGGTTTTGACGATGCGCGAGCTAAGCGGCAGGCGCAGCTTGGAATCGAGTACGACGCGCAGCAGGCGTTTGCGGCGCGGAAGGCCGCTGCGGTCGGTCAGCAGCGGATCGTCCGCGAGGATGGTGCCGATACCGGTGAGCAGCGCGTCCGAGGCGTGGCGCATGCGCTGCACTTCGGCGCGGGATTCTTCGGAGGTAATCCAGGTTCTCTTTTTTTTCTGCTGCGCCTTCGGAAGAGCCAACTGGCCGTCGAGCGTTAGCGCCGATTTCAGCGTGACGAACGGCTTTTTCGTGCGAATCCAGCAGGCGAACGCCTCGTTGAGGCGGCGCGCGTCGTCTTCGAGCACGCCGCAAACAGTTTCGATATTTGCGGCGCGGAGGCGCTCGAAGCCGCGGCCAGACGTTGCCGGATTGGGATCCTGCATCGCGGCGGCCACGCGGCGAATGCCTGCGGCGATGATGGCATCGGTGCACGGGCCGGTGCGGCCCGTGTGATTGCAAGGCTCAAGGTTGACGTACAGCGTCGCGCCTCGCGCTTTCTCTCCTGCGAACTTCAGCGCAACGATCTCCGCATGATCGCGCCACTCATATTGGTGAAAGCCTTCGCCTACGATTTGGCCCTCACGAACAATCACGCAACCGACGTGCGGATTGGGACTGGCCAAGCCGATGCCCTTGCGCGCCAGGTTCAGCGCGTGTTCCATGAAACGAATGTCGTGTGCGTCCACGAATCAGTCGAAGAGCGAGTTGACGTAGATTTCCGCGTCGAAGGGGACGAGGTCGTTAATTTGCTCGCCGGTGCCGACGAAGCGGATGGGGAGGGCGAGCTCGCGCGAAATCGCCACCACGATGCCGCCTTTGGCGGTGCCGTCGAGCTTGGTCAGGATGATACCGGTGACGCCGACCGTGGAGGTGAACTCGCGAGCCTGCGCGAGGCCGTTCTGGCCCGTGGTGGCGTCGAGAACGAGCAGGACATCGTGCGGTGCGCCAGGAATCACTTTAGCGGCGGTGCGCTTCATTTTTTCCAGCTCGGCCATGAGATTGGACTTTGTGTGCAAGCGGCCGGCGGTGTCCACGATGACCGCGTCGGACGAGCGCGCTTTCGCGGCGGTTACCGCGTCAAAGACGACCGCGGCGGGATCGGCGCCGGACTTCTGCTTGATCACTTCGATGCCATTGCGCTGCGCCCAGATTTCGAGCTGCTCCACGGCCGCGGCGCGGAAAGTGTCCGCGGCGCAAAGAATCACGCTGGAGCCTTCCTTGCGCAAGCGATTCGCAAGCTTGCCAATGCTGGTGGTTTTTCCGGCGCCGTTGACGCCGACAATAAAGATAACGCGCGGGCCTTTGCCGTTGGACGAGCCAGCCACAACGGCGGGCAGCTTCGGTTTCGAGGCGGCGTCGAGGATGCGCACGATGTGCGACTTGATTTCAGTTTTTAGCTGCGAAGCGTCGGAGAGCGCGTTGCGGTCCAGTTTTTCGCGCACGGCATCGAGAATTTCGCGCGTCGTGCCGACGCCCAAATCGGCCGAAAGCAGCGCGTTTTCCAGCTGTTTCAGAAGCGCCGGATCGACCTTCTTTTCGCCCAGGAAAATCGTGTCGACGGTCTCAGACAGCGCCGCCTTGGTCTTGCTGACGCTGGCCTTAAGCCGCTCCGCCAGCGTCGGTTCCGGTTTGCCGAAGAGAGAAATCATTTGTGGCGCGCTTACGTGAAGCGCCAAACAAAATTGTAACAGAAGAGCAGTCTGGGCATTCTGAACCAGACGTGCCCATTGGACGTTCTAGAATTGTCTTACGTCGGGGTCCTTCGGCCATCCTCATCGGGTGGCCTCAGGATGACACCGCTTAGCTTGGGAGCTGCGTTCGTTTACACCTGGACTTCGACGGCGCTGAGGCGCAGCCTGCCGGCGTTGACCGCGGCGTCGAGCGCGTTGACCACCACGGTGTCGAATTTGCTCCCCGCCAGCGCTTTGATTTTGGTGAGCGCGTAATCGAGGTCCATCGCCGACTGATACGGGCGGTTGGTGGTCATGGCGTCTAGCGTGTCCGCAACGCCGATGATGCGCGCCATCAGCGGAATCTGCGGGCCGTTGAGGCCGTACGGGTAGCCGCGGCCGTCCATGTGTTCATGGTGCAGCTCGATGCCCGGCAGCATATTCTTCAGTTGCGAGACGGGGCGCATGATGTTCGCGCCTTTCACGGTGTGCTGTTTCATCAGGCCGAACTCTTCGGGAGTGAGCGCGCCGGGCTTTTTCAGTACGCGGTCCTCGACGCCAATTTTGCCGACGTCGTGCAGCAGCGCGGAGATGCGCAGCGTGTCGAGATCTTCGGGAGTAAGGCCGAGTTCGCGGCCGATGAGCGTGGAATATTTCGCCACCCGTCCGGAGTGACCGCGCGTATACGGATCCTTTTCGTCGATCGCGGCGGCCAGCATGCGGATCGAGCCGACGAACAGCTCGCGATTTTCTTCCGCCGACTCCTTCAGGCGCTCGATGTACTCTTCGATGTCGCCGGCCATTTTGTTGAAGTTTTCAGCCAGCTCGCTGATTTCCGAGGCGCCGCGCACCGGCGAGCGCTGATGGAATTCGCCGCGGCTGATGGCGCGCGTGGAGGCGGCGAGGCCGCGGATTGGCCCGCTGATTCCCACGGCAAAGAAATAACCGACCAGCACGGCGGCGAGAATCACGACGGTGACGAAAGCGAGTGCCTGACGGTTGAGTTCGCTGACGCCCGCATCGTCGCGCGCATGGTTGAGACTGCGCTGCGCGACGACCGCCCAATTCAGCTCCGGCAAAGTGCTAAACGTTCCGACCATCTCGACGGCGCGTCCTTTGACTTGCTGCGTAAAGCGAACTGTTTCAGTGTTGCGCAACTCTTGCGGGAGCGCGCGGATTTGCTTGACCAGGTCGGAACTACTGGTCACGTCCGTGCCTGGAACAAAATTCTTCGTGTCGTGATGCGCCACGATGTGGCCGAAGTGATCGACGATAAACACGCTTCGGCCCCGGATGCTGGCGTCCTGCAAGCGGTGCAGAACCGGATCCAGTGAAACTACAGCGGCCAGCATGCCCGTAAAATTGCCGTTGATGTCTTTGAGCGGCACGGCCACGACAAACGCGGGACGATCGTCGGGCGCGAGGGCCAGCGGATCGCTGCGAAATTCGCCAGACTGCTGCATACACCAAACGAATGCGCGTTGCAAGGCCTTGGCCACGAAGGGATCCTGGTCGGCGCGATAATTTCCCTGCGAGGCCACGGTGCCTTTGCGCGATTTGCCGACCGCCGTCAGGTAGAGAAACGTGTTGCGGTTGCTATCGGCGAAACTTTCGAGCACGCGCGTGACTTTGGGCTCCGCTGCGGGGTCTTCCACGTTGTCGCTGACGTTCATCAGGGCGAGTATCTGGCGCTGGCTGATGAGCTGCTGGGTCATGTTGGCTTCAAAAAACTGGATTTCCTGCGTCAAGGAGCGGGTAAGGTCGTTCTGTTGGACGCGCTCGGTATCGACCAGTTTGTCCTCGCTGAGCTGCAGCACTTGGCGGTGGTACAGCCCGATCGGCAAGGCGCTGACGAGGAGCAAGGCACCCAAAACGAGCCAAAGAATACGCACCCGCCCGGTGCGCATGCGTTCCCAGGAGGCTCTGAGGTTGACAGAAATCAGCTGCTTTGCGGACATTGCCTTGGGGTCAATTTTAAGTGATTCCGGCAGGGTACCGGGGAAATGCGAGCGACCGAGTCGCGGACTTGCAACTGGAACCTTCGTACTATAGAGGCAGGTTTTAGTTGTTAGTTTTGAGCTTTAAGGGAAAACAACCCTTCAGTGCGGGCGGATCCGGGGACGTCCGCCACTAGGAGTCGCCAGGCGGCATTGGAAACGCACGAAGCCAGGCGGATACCCTCGACTTTCCGAACGGCCGCACCGGCCGGAAAATAAGCTCATAGCGACTGATTACTCTCTTTTTTGTGGGCGATCCATTATGTCGCGGATGGCTTCGCGCGGCGGCTTACCTTGATGGAGGATGGCGGCGACTTGCTCGGTGATGGGCAGCTCGACTTTGGCTTCGCGCGCGAGAGCCAAGAGCGCGGCGGTGGTACTCACGCCTTCGGCAATCATACGCATGCCTGCGAGGATTTCGGTGAGCGCCCGGCCCTTGCCCAGCTCGATACCGACCTGGCGATTGCGGCTCAGCGCGCCGGTGCAGGTCAGGACAAGGTCTCCGAGTCCGGCGAGGCCAGTCAGCGTTTCCGGTTGCGCGCCAAGGGCTGCGGCCAGGCGAGACATTTCGGCCAAGCCGCGAGTGATGAGCGCGGCGAGCGGGTTGGAGCCGAGGCCGAGTCCCTGGCAAACCCCTGCGGCGATGGCGACTACGTTTTTCATCGCGCCGGCCAGCTCAACGCCCAAAACATCATCATTGGTATACACGCGGAAGTTAGGCGCGGCGAATTCTTCCTGCAATTCGGAAGCGAGAACGGCGTCGCTGGATGCCAACACCACGGCGGTTGGTTCGCCGCGGGCGGCTTCCACCGCAAACGATGGACCGGAAAGCACTGCGAAGCGCGGATCGAATTTGGGCGAGAAGACCTCCAAAACCACTTCGCTCATTCGTTTGTGGGTGGCAGGTTCGAGGCCCTTCGCGGCGCTCACAAAAATGGAGCGGGCCGAAATGCTTGTGGCAGCGGCCGAATAGACAGCGCGGGCGTGCGCGGTAGGAATTGCCCCCACAAGAATTTGAGCGGCGGAAACTGCGTCGTGAATTTGGCACGTGACGCTGACATCCGGGTCCAAGCGATGTCCCGGCAAATAGCTGCGGTTTTCGTGGTCGCGCCGGATGGATTCCGCGAGCGCGGGATCATGGACCCAAAGCGAAATGTCGTGCTTGCGTCGCGTGCGCGCGAGCACGATAGCCAGCGCGGTGCCCCAGCTTCCGCCGCCCATGATGGCAATCCTGCTCACCCAGCGTCCCCCTTTTTGCCGAAGGAAAATTTTGGCTCTTCGCCCTGCACCAGCCGCTGGATGTTGGCGTCATGTTTGTAAAGGATGATCCCCGCGGCGGCGAGCGCGCCAAAGGTAACGATCAGTGGCGGCGCGTGATGTGGCGCCCATAGAAAATAAATCAGGAGCGGCATGGCTGCAGCGGCGGAAATGGACGCGAGCGAAACGTAGCGCCAGAAGAAAACAACGAGAAGAAAGACAATCACCGAGCCGAGAAGCGCCGGCGGGCATAGCACGAAGAAAGCGCCGGCCGCTGTGGCCACTCCTTTGCCACCGCGAAAGTTTAGCCAAATCGGGAAGCAATGTCCGAGGAGCGCTGCGAGTGCGGCAATCGTCATCCATGTGGCGCTTTCGTTGCTGACGCGCCCGGCCACCCAAACGGCTGCGGCGCCTTTTCCGACATCACAGACCAGTGTGAGGATTCCTGGTAGCGGGCCCGCCACGCGCGCGACGTTGGTCGCGCCGATGTTGCCGCTGCCGGATTTGCGGACATCGCCGCCGCCGAAAAGGCGAGAGAGCAGCAAACCGAAGGGAATCGAGCCGAGCAAATATGCGGCGACGGGAATGCTTAGGAGCGCCAGCGAGATTTTGGACATGCGCGGCTATGCCTCGGCCTTCGCGAAGGAGAAGGATGACAGGCGCGTGTATTCCGCGCCAGTGGGCCGGGTCTTGCTCTCGAACAGGTGAAATTCGCCGGTGCGAACGCCGCCGAATTCTCGTGCTGCGTTTTCTTGCGCAGCGGCATGAAGTTTTTCGGAAACGCCCGGTGGATCGAATCGGGCGAGCGTGAGATGTGGGGCAAATTCCCGTGGCTCGCGCGGAATCCCCAGTTTTTCGAGCCGCGCATCGATCTCAGCGGCGAGCGGCGCCAGATTCGGCGATGCCGCGATGCCTGCCCAAAATACGCGCGGGCGCTTTTCGTTGGGGAAAAATCCCAATCCGCGAAAGCGCAACTCAACGGTGCCTCCTGAGGAAACTTCGGCGAGCGAGGCGCGAATCGCGTCGAGCTTGCCGGCGTCGACGTGGCCGATGAATTTGAGCGTCACATGAAGATTCTCAGGCCGCACCCAGCGCGCCTTATTTTTCGAAGGCGATGCATCCGCCGCGCGCAAGCCGTTGATCAAGGCCGCGAGAGTGTCTCGCACCGCGGCGGGAATCTCCAGCGCAACAAACAGGCGCACCGCTCAGCCCCTTTTTGTGGAAGATTTCGCGGCGGTCTGGTTGTTATAGAGAAAGTGCACGCGCACCAGGTCGAGCGCGAGCTGGGAGGCTTGCCAGCGGATGGATTCGCGATCACCAGGGAAGCGCGCGCCGCGTTCCTTGATTCCGTTGGCGTGTGAAATCGCCACATGAACGGTGCCAACAGGTTTTTCGTCGGAGCCGCCGCCCGGGCCCGCAATCCCGGTGATGCCAACGCCGAGCGTGCTGCCCACATGTCGGCGAATGCCTTCGGCGAGCGCCGCGGCCACCTCCGGGCTCACCGCGCCTTTGGCCGCAATCATCTCCGCGGGAACATCGGCCCACGCCGTCTTCAGCTCGTTGCTGTAGCACACCACACCGCCTAGAAAATACGATGAGCTGCCGGCGATGCTCGTGAGACGCTGCGCGAGCAGCCCACCAGTGCAGCTTTCCGCCGCGGAAATAGTGGCGTTGTTGAGCGTGAGCTGCTCCGCGACGACTTCTTCCAGCGCTCGGCCATCCTGGCTGAAGATGCGGTCGGCGAGCGCGATCTCGAAGCCCTGCACGATTTCATCCAGGAGTTTCTTTGCACGCGCTGCGTCCTCGGTCCAGAAGCGCAGATGAATTTGCGTTTCGCCGGGCGCCGCGAGAATCGTGGTTTGCACTTCAGGAAAGCGCTTGTAAACCGGCAGGATGCGCTGCTCCACGTGCGATTCACCAAGGCCGGTGACGCGCAGCTCACGGCTGTGCATGCGCACGCCCGAGGCGCGCCGCTCGAGGCGAGGCAAAACTTGCTCGCGAAACAGCGGCTTCAGCTCGCGCGGAGGACCAGGCAGAAGCACGACGGACCGGCCGGAGTCCTCGAGCCACAAACCTGGAGCGGTGCCGCGCGGGTTTTCCAGAATTTCCGCGCCTTCTGGCACCATCGCCTGGCGCGCGTTCACTTCTGGCATTTCGCGGCCCAGGCTGCGGAATCGTCCTTCGATATAGCGCAGAATGGCGTCGTTGCGGCGCAGCTTGCGGCCGAGCAGAGCAGCGACCGTCTCCCGCGTGAGGTCATCTTCAGTGGGTCCAAGTCCGCCGCTTGAGATGATCAGCGGCACGCGGTTCAGCGCATCGCGAAATGCTTCCGCAAGCAGATCGCGGTTGTCGCCGACCACCGTCTTGCGCACCACCTCAATGCCTATGGTGTTCAGTTCTTCGGTCAGGAAGAGTGAGTTGGTGTCCAAGCGGTCCGGCGTGAGCAGTTCCGAACCGACCGCAATGATCTCCGCTTTCATCCTGTTGATTACCCAATGAGCGACAGGCCGCGCACGTCCCAGTCGAGCGTGAACAGCGCATTCACGGTCGTCAGGATTGCGCGTCCGGAAGGCTGCAAGGCGAGCCCCACCAAACCCGAGCCGCTCAGCACCGTTTCCGCGTGACCCTGCGGCGTCAAGCGCACGATTCCGCGGTGTCCCCCGTGCGATGCCGCGACGTACAGATTGGAGTCGCGGTCGAAAGCCAAACCTTGCGGACGCCCGAGCCCGCGATAAAAGACGGAAACGTCGCCGCCCTTCGTGATGCGGTAAACGCGATCATAGCTGGACGTGGTGGGGCCGGTGACGTAAAGGTCGCCGCTCGGATGAAACGCCAAATGGTACGCGGCGAGGGACGGCTCCAGCGTGGCAAAAACAAAAATCTCGCGGCTGGGGCTGATCTTGAAAATCGTGCCACTGCGATCGCCGACATAAAGATTCTCCACGTGATCGAAGGCAATGCCGGTGGCGATGCCCATGCCCTCAATCCACTGCTCGGCGCGGCCCTCGGGCGTGACGCGATGGATGGTGCCGTCATGGCGGCAAGAGACGAAGAGATTGCCGACGCGGTCGACAGCCAAGCCCGACGGGTTAATCAGCGAAGTGACGAACGGCTTGACGCTGTAGTTCGACGTGATTTTGTAAAGCGAAACAGGAACGCGCTGTCCTCGCGGCCCGCTGAAGGTCACATAAATATTTCCGTTGGCATCGACCGCCGGATTCGCAACGGGATGGAGATTGTCCGCGATCTGCACGGCGATGGAAACGGGATGCGGCTGGCTTTCGCTCTGTGCCGTGGCCACGCGCACCGTGCCCCCGCTGGCGTTGTCCGGGACGCGCGCGATCAGCCGGTTGTCCGTGGCGAGAACCAAGCTCGCTTCCGCTTCGCCGAAATGCACCACCGGCCGCGCGCCGCTGCGCGAAGCAAATCCGCTTCCATGAATGACGATTTCGCCGCCGGGAATGGCTGCGGCGGGCGCGATTCTATCGATGCGGGGAAACCCGTTTTTTTCCGCCGTGGAGCCGAAGCCGAATTTCATACCAGGTTAAAGTGTAGCGCGAGGCGCAGAAGAATTGCAGCGTAGATGCCCGCCATCCAGTCATCGGCCATCACGCCCCAGCCGTGCGGAAGCTTTTCCAGCCGACGCAGCGGGAAAGGTTTCCAGATGTCGAACACGCGGAAAAGTATAAAGCCCATCAGCAGGTATTTCCAATTGACGAGGCTGAGCGCGAAGAAAATGGCGTAACCGGAAAAATCGAAATGCTGCGAGAGATGCGGCAGCGCAATCGGAATTAGCGGGAGTAGTAGCGTCAGGTGCTGGCCGGCAACCTCGTCGATCACGATGTACTGAGGATCTTCTTCGCGCGAGTAATCCACGACGCGCGCGCTGCTCCACACTCCCACCGCCCCCAGAATGATCAAGAGCAGCAACGCGCAAAATAGCGGCAGGGCCAGTGCGCTGTCGTAGATATCGCTGCCCGGCACGAGAAAATGTCTGTCCGCGAACATCGCATCCGAAAGTGGATGCCGCGAGAACCAGCTGGTCACCGACACCGGATGCAGGAAGAAAATCGCAGAGACTACGATGGTGGCGACGCCCATGAGTGACCCATACGTCCCAGGCGACGGCCGCAGATATCCGGTACCAAGCGCCGTCGCGATGGCGTAGGCCAGTCGCGGCTTCTTTTGTGGCGGCGCAGGGTTGGGCGATGCGTCAGTGTTCGGTGTCATTCGGCTTGGGTGAATCGTCCGGCTCGTCGTCATCTTCGCTGAAAATGGGCTCGGAAACGACATATTTTTCGGCGGCCCAGTTGCCAAGGTCCTGCAGCTTGCAGCGTTCGCTGCAAAAAGGGAATGCCGTGTGGACCTCGGAGTCGGTCGGCTTCTTGCAAATCGGACAACGGTGTCGCATGGCCTTACTTCTTTTTGTGTTTTCGCGCCTCTGCGTTGAGCTTTTTCACCACGGAGGGCACGGAGTTCGCAGAGATAGATTGCTCTGCAACCGCCAGTATAGCTTAGCTGAGCACTCGGAGTGGCGCGCCAGTGGCGATGCGCGTCAGTGTTTCGGCGGGCGGTACATATGGAATGCTAAGAGCACTTCGCGGCGCGGTCCTCGGCAGAATTTCCACCACTCGGCCGATCAAGTCATACGCGTCGGATTTTGTAATTTCCACGCGCGCCACGTCTCCGTTTGCCGCTGCTTCTCCGCTTGGCAGCTCGATATCGGTCACGTAGAGCTTGCCGTCGATATCCGGCGCCATACCTTCCAAGCGCGCCTCCCATACCAGCGGATTGTCTTTCGATGGACCTTCGACAAGCGCGACTGCCGTGCAGCCTTTGAAAGCTCGCAGCTTCTCGCGCGAAATCCTCTTCTGAATGGCCATCAAGCGATTGCGGCGATCCGTAATGGTTTCCGCGTCTACCTTTTCATCCAGGGCGTAGCTGCCGGCGTTGTCCACGTCGGAATACTCAAACACGCCCATCCAATCGATATTTGCCGCGCGCACAAAATCACACAATTCTCTAAAATCGGTTTCGGTCTCGCCGGGAAAGCCGACAATAAACGAGGTGCGCAGCGAAACTCCGGGAATGGTCGCGCGAATGCGCTCAAGCAGCTTTAAGAACGCGTGGCCGTGAGAGCCGCGCTTCATGCGCGCCAGCACGTTGCGGCTGGCGTGTTGCAGCGGCATGTCCATATATTTGGCCAGCCGCGGATGCGCTGCAAGCGTATCGAGCAGTTTTTGCGTGACGCGATTTGGATACGCGTACAAAAATCGCACCCATAGCAAATCTTCCACCTGCGCCAGCTTGGCGAGCAGTTGCGCGAGTCCGTCGCGCAAGCCCAAGTCTTCGCCGTAGGAAGTGGTGTCCTGCCCGATCAGCGTGATTTCACGGGCGCCTGCGGCCGCCAGATTTTCCGCCTCGCGCACCACGGACTCAAAGCGCCGGCTGCGAAAGTTTCCGCGAAGCTGCGGAATGATGCAGAACGTGCAGGGATGATCGCAGCCTTCGGCAATTTTGATGTAGGCAGCGTGCCGCGGCGTGGTCACAATGCGCGGGGTCAGATCGTGATAAAGAAACGCGGGAGGCTGCGCTGGCAACACGCGCAACTCGCCCTCCACGGCCTCAAGAATGCGCTCGACCTCGCCGGTGCCTACGACGGCGTCTACTTCCGGCACCTGCTCAAGAATTTGCTCGCGGAAGCGTTCGACCAGGCAGCCCGCGACAATCAGTTTCTTCGCCGCGCCGAATTTCTTGTGCTCCGCCATTTCCAGAATCGCATCGACAGATTCTTTCTGCGCGGGTTCGATGAAGCTGCACGTGTTCACCACGAGAATTTCCGCCTCATCCGCGCGTGGCGTGAGCTCGTACCCTTCGCGCGCAAGAATCCCCATCATCACCTCGCTATCCACGAGGTTCTTCGGACATCCCAGGCTCACAAATCCGACCTTGGTCATAAGCAATGTTTTTGCGGTTAAACGCAATCCTTAATTGTAGCACGCCGATCGCCGGCAGCACCTGTAAGGGCCAGCATCTTGCTGTGGGCTATTTTGGGCTTAGCGGCTCAGCTCTGTGGCTGTTGTCAACCTTAACGAAGTCCTCAAACTGGCAGTTTGGGCAATAAAGATGGAACGCGAGGATGAAGTATTTCGCAGGGCTTTTCTTCTCTTGTCTGTTCACTGGAGCGGGCGGTTCCGTGAAATCGTAGTCTAGAATCCGCAGCACTTGGTCGTCGACGCATTGAGGACAGAGAAAAAAGAAGTAGTCTGTCCCGCCTGTCTTCCCTCTCAGCTTGCCGCCTTCTACCCTCTCAGAGCCGTGGTATGGCTTGCCGTGATTGAATGCCATTACGCCCCCCTAACGTTTTTTCGAGATGGTTTTCAGGAACCCGTCAAAGCCCGTCTCTGTGGTAAGGTTCCCGGACCAAGAACGTCGTCAGTAGGCCTCCGATGACAGCGCACCACATTGCGACATAGAGCTCTCTGAAAGCCATGGCGGTCGCCACAACGAGCAGCGTCGCCAGGAGAGCGTACCGAGGATTCCTTCTCGTTTGCTCTCCCTCAACCATCAGCTGCCACTCCTGGTCGGAAATATCGTGATATCGATTGTACGCAACCCACGGCTGAGGTGAATGGATTTCGTCGATGGAAATCGCACCGTAGCGAATCTCCTCATCCAAGCGTTCTCGCGCTCGGCGCCTGGCACGCTCCACCCGTTCCAAAACCTCCTCACCGCTAAGGGCGTCGAAGAAAAACTCGTCCTTATTCGCCCGTTCTTCATACAACTGCTCCACAACCGCATGCGTTTGGCTGTAAATTTCCGGGCTTCTCGACCTGATAATCCACCGCCGAATACACTCTCTCTGGCCGTTCGTGCTGAGGCGTCCGAGCCAGCCTGCCGAAGGTGCACCGTGGGACCGGCAAAATTCGCGGATGATATCCTTCGTTTCGTTTGATTGCTCATCCATCTTTTCCTCCCTTTGGTCTAGCTGGGATCCACCGAATCGGTCTCTCGGACCTCCTGAACTTGAAGTAGCCCACTACCCAGCATCTTGCTGACGTGATTTTTCGCGATAGCGTCTTTACTTGCCCGTATTTCCCGGACCGCCCACGGGGTGCAGGCGCGGCAGTCGGTCTTGGAGCGGGGGCAGCGCTGGAAACGCGCCGTGCGGCTCGGTTTGATACCAATACGCCACGGAAAAATAGTTGTCGGAGCGCACGTTCGCGTGTCCGTGCTCGATCGTGGCCCGCAGGGAGGTCGTGAACGTAATTGGCGAATCCAGGTGAAAACGGTAAACCGATGACCGGCTGCCCGCGCGTTCTTCTCCCTTCAACGGCGCGCCGAATTGCGCGTAAGAAAATGCCCGGTCACCAAAGTCGAAAGCTCCCAGAAAATAGTCTTCCGATCCTGTTCCGATGATCGACGGCACACGCTCACCATCAATAACGAACATGTCGTCGCCTTCGCCCCACCATCCGTCCTGGTTCTGCAACACCGCCATCGTCACGCCCACAAAGTGCCCGCGTCCTTTGGCTTCCATCCAAACGTAGTTGTCCTCGCCGTTTAGATTCTTCTTGTCTTCCACGATCTTGTCGCCGTTGGACTGCCACTGATTGGTCCAGCCATGATTGGGCGAAGCTTGGCGATATTGCGCGTGGAAATAGAGCAGACCGGTTGGCAAGGGCCGCGGGTACGCGCGATAGTCGATGTTGAAATAAAAATTTGGCACTTGACGCGAACCTTCGTTGGTTACCGTGATGCGCGCGTGCTTTTGAAACGGCATGGCGAAAAACGAGTTCAAAGCCCGGTCAGGCGCCACCGCCAAGGGGGCTGATTCGTACACCACGTAGTCGCCGAGACCGAGGCCAAAAAAATCTCCCAGCGGGCTTTCCACGCTGGGCGTTGTTTCTTCATCCCAATACATGCGGAGCACCAAAGCCTTCAGCGCCGGACCGCCTTCCGCCCACATCGTCGTCCAGAAATGCGTGATCTCGCCCGGACCGCGCTCGTCCATCAGCACCAGCGTTTCACCTGGCGCGATGCGGCGGTAATCGGCATTGCCGCCGCTGCGGTCGTAACTGGAGGCGCGCTTCTGTACATAATCTTTCGCCTGGGAAAGTCCGGCGAGCCACTCACTCGCACTTTGGGCAAAACTTATCGGAGAAAACGCACAGCACGCAAAAATCGCAAGGAGAATTTTCACAGGCACCTCCCGAGTCGCCGCATTCTATCTCAGGAATAGTGTTCCAAGATGTCGTCGATGCTAGTGCCGCCGCGGGGCTACGCGAATTTGCTCGAGAAGATGGCGGAGGCGAAGCGTGTCGCAAGGCGCGCCTCCGTAGCGCGCGCTGCCATATATGCTCGTGAACTCGCGCACCGCCGGTGCAAGCGCTGGCGTTTTTACACTCGATGCGAATTCCAGTGGTGTCTCCGCGGCGCGCCGCGCGAAACCGTGGCGCTCCAGCAAGCGCAGAAGTTCCGCGTACAGGCGCGAGGCCAGCAGCGGATTCGCTTGCGGCGATTCCGGCGCGTGCAGGTGCCAGTACAGGCGCAACCGGCGCATCAATTTACCAATCAACTTGTAGCGTAACGCCAGCAGCAGCAAAACCAGCAGCAGCGGTAGCAGCAGCCCCAAAGTTCCGTGGCGGAGCTGCAGCGACTTCAGGCGCTGCCGGTTGTGGATCTGCGCTCGCTCGAACCAAACGCGCATGGATTGCGTCCAGTTCCGCGACGTACGCTGCAGCGTTTGCGCCATCTGCACCTGGTGTGTGAAATCGTAATTGATGACCCATTCGCTCCAGGAGAGTTCCACCCAGTCGATGTACTGCGCGAGGCGGGAAAGCAAACCGGACTTTTCGGGGGCCGCGGGCGTCGGATCGAAGGTGACCCATCCACTGCCGGGAAAATACACTTCCACCCAACTATGCGCTTCGCTGGCGCGCACAATGTAATCGCCGGCAAGGTCGTTGTACTCGCCAGGAAGAAAACCGTTGACCTCGCGCGAAGGGATCTCCAGCGTGCGCAGCAAAATGGTCATTGCCGTAGCAAAGTACTCGCAATGTCCGGCGCGCGTGACGAACAAGAAGTTTGCCAGGGGATCGTCGCCGGGCTTGCCCACGAGATTAAGCGTGTACCCGAAGCGGCTGCGCAGAAAACCTTCGATGGCCCGCGCCTTATCGTAGGGAGTATTGGCGCTCGTTGTCACTTGCCTGGCCAGTTCGGGAACGCGCGCATCAAGCTCCGGCGGAAGCTGCAAATATTCGTCGGTAATCGCCGGCGGATATGCGTCGCTTGCCGAGCGCAACCGGGCGGCGTCAAGTTTGGGGAGCCGCGAAAGTCCCGTGTAGCGCACCGCGGAATAATTGTGAAACGGATTGAACAGCGAACCGGTGGAGTCGCGGAAAATGTAACTTCGGCTGGCGGCCCAATCGGAGTTGGAGTTATCCGCTGAAAAGTTTCCTTTTAACGAAATGGGATCGCCGGGTGTGAAGATCGCGGCGGTGGCGATGGGCTGCAGGAACACGGTGTACTGCAAGGTTGTAACGGACAACGCCGCAGCCTCCTCCGGGTCGCGCACGAAAATCCATCCATCGGCACGCGCGCTGAGCGTTTCGCGGGTGCGTTCGGGGTTGCTCCAGCGCTTGCCGTCAAAATTGATCAGCGCAATACCGCGCCAGCGCAGCATGGGATAAGGCACCGGCTTGCCGGTTTTCACGCGCATCACCACTTCGGAATTTTTCTTGATCTCGCCGATTTGCCCCAGCTCAATGTCGTCGCTGAAGCCCGTCATCAGCGAAGGCTGCATGCTGGCGCGGCCCAAATAGCCCGCGGTGAATCTCGGAAAAACAAAAAACAGCGCTCCGCCTAAAACGATGGAACCGACCGCAACGCTGAGCGAGGCGAGGCTCAGCGCGCGGCCGAGGCGGCGCTCCTCCGCGGGTTGCCAGCTCAACGGGGACGTCAGCGTTCCATTCGCGCTGCGGCGCATTTCCAGTCCGATAAAAGCAGCGACACCGAACAGCAGGAACAGGAAGAAGAGAATGAGAAACGAAGTGTCCACCGTGAGGATGGAGGATGCCAGCATGGCGGCGAAGGCCAGCATGGCGAGAAACAAAGCGTCGCGATCAGTGGTTGCGCTGTACAACCTCACCAGCATCACGACCACCAAAAAATGCACGGCGGCGAGCAGCGCGGCAAGCAGCGCCGGGTTGGTGGAATTGGCGACGAAAGCGCGTGAGAAAAACAAAATGTCTAGCGGAAAGACACCGAGATAAAAAATGACCAGCCAGGTGGCCGTGGCGTGCGATAACTCCGGCGGTTGGCCGCGCCACAGCCGAACGCCTTTGTAGAGCATCGCCAGCGGAGCAACCACGCAAGTGAGCAGGTCGAGCTTGCCGGTGCTGACCAAAGTGCCGACTGAGGTGAGGATTAGGAAAAAAAGCGACGCGCGAAAAAAACGCTCGGCGGGGAGCGCGGGCAGCTTTGCGGGGACTGTAGCCGAGGCGGCCATTAGCGTGAAATTTCATGGTAGCACCCGGCGGCGTGGATGGCGGCGAACGGCCGCGAACGGCGGGTGCAAAAGATAACGCGTCACGCGCGGGCGGAGAGTGCCGCGGGGGATGCGAGTGCGGCGCGCGCGGTTTTGCGCGTGAGGTTGGAGATGGCCAGCGATGATGGAGAGGTGACGTCAGCGAGTGGAATAGTTTTTGCCCCGGGAACAACCGGAAGGTGCGTCACAGAAATGCGAAAGGGTCGCAACGTGATGGCGTGGTGCGTGACGGCGTGGCGCTCCGTCGGCAACGGTTCTAAGCGGAGCGGCTCCTTTGTCATTGATGCCGGCAGAATTTCGCTGAGATGAGCCTGCAGCTCGGCGACAGGATCCGATCGCACGGCAATCGTCGGGAAATGCCATAACTTGGAAACGAGCATGGAAACCTGCCCAATCGCCACTTTGCCTTTTGACAACGTCGGTGGCGGGAGCAGCATGGTGCGCCCGCGCGGATCGAGCAGGACGGCAGCGGCGAGCGCGATGTTCTCGGTTGCGCGTTTTTTGCGGCGTTCGGGAAGCGAGTCGGCAAGGCCGAGCTGGCGCGCCCGGCAGAATTGCGTAACCGGACACAATAGGCATTGCGGTGATTGCGGCGTGCAGAGCGTCGCGCCGAGCTCCATCATGGCCTGGTTCCAATCGCTGGGCGATTTGGGATCGAGCAATGCATCGGCGGATTTTTGCAGCGTTTGCCAGCGCTTTGCATCGCGTAAGTCACCGTGCACCGCGAAGATTCGCGCCAGGACGCGAGCGACGTTGCCATCGAGCACGGCATGCTTCGCGCCGTACGCGATGCTCAAGATGGCTGAGGCGGTGTAGCGGCCGATGCCGGGGAGGGCGAGCGCATCTTTTTCGCCGCGGGGAAAAACTCCACCGTGTTTAGCGACGATTTCTTGCGCGGCGCGCTGCAGATTGCGGGCGCGGCTGTAATAGCCGAGTCCGGACCACAGGCGCAGTACTTCTTCCTGGGGCGCCGCAGCCAGGGCGTGGATGTCCGGGAAACGTTCGAGGAATCGCTCGTAGTAGGGAATCACCGCGGCGACGCGCGTTTGCTGCAGCATGATTTCCGAGAGCCAGATGCGATACGGATCTTTGGTCCGGCGCCAGGGCAGATCGCGCTGGTATTGGCGGAACCAGCCGAGCAATTGTTTCCGGAAAGGGGTGAGTTCGCGGCGCTGCAGCATGCGAGCCGTATTCTCGCATGGACACGCTTTTTCTTTGTAGTGGCGCAGCCCTCCTGCGGCAGACAGGCCTGCTGCGCCACTACAAAAACCTTCAGGGCGATAGGTCTTCCAAGAAAACCACGTAGGAAGTGTGCCACAGACTTGAGGGTATGGAGCCGCGGGGCTGGCTGGTGACGATAATTTTGAAGAGCTCTGGCGATGCCGCGAGACTTGTCAGGAGAACGTGTTGGGGGTCCGGAGGCAGCGGCTGGGCGAGCGCGAGATGGCGAAGGATAACGAAAATATTTTCTTCCGCGGGTGCGAGAGATGTTTCCATGCCGGCGCTGCGGAATTGCAACTGAGCGTTGCGCTCGAAGAAATGCCAAGCGACGCCGGCGCAGAGCGTGACGGCTTGCTCAAAACGATCGGCGGCGACTTCCGGCACTGCGCCTGAGGCTGCAGTAAAGATGTGAGGATCCAACACGAGGAGCACGCGAGGGTCGTCTTCGCGTGTGAACTCACGCACCATTAGCGAGCCGAGGCGCGCGGACGCTTTCCAATGTACGTGGCGCGCGCTATCCGTCGGCATGTAATCACGCAAAGCATAGAGGTCCTGGCCGCGGCCCTTTGCGAGGCTTTCCATAGCCCCCTGGAGTCCAGGAAGAATCTCGAGAAATTCCCGAGTGGGCTCAACCGAGGGATAGACGAGGGCTTCGGTGCGCAAATCGACGCGATGCGCTTTTTGCAGGAAGCCAAACGGGAAGCGCGTGATGATGCGGAAGGCATCCTGGCGGTAAACCCCGCGAGCTGAAAAGGAAATGGGAACGGTTTGGTGCGCGCGACCGCGCTTGGGCAAGTAGGGAAAATAGACCGGTGTTTCAAGAATCGCGGCGGCGGGCGAGTTTTTGGCGGTTACGGCTTCCACGCGCAGAGAAAAGGAAGGCAGCGTTAGCTTTTCGTTTTCCAGTTCGATGGAGGCGCGAATCGGCTGGCCGGCGAAGATGTGCTCCGGCAACTGCAGGCGCATGGCTACGCCGGAGAGCGTGATCGAAGAAAGAATTCCGGACATGAGGATGATGGCGATAAGGCTGGCAAGAATCAGGAAGAGAATATTATTGCCGGTATTGAGCGCGGCCAGCGAAATTAGAATGATTCCGAGGATGTAAAGCCAGCCTTCCCGCGTGACTTTGTACTCCATTTTGTAGCCGAGCCAGCGGAGCGGAGTGCGCCGGGCCAGAATGGGCACGAGAGTGACGGCAACCCATCCGGCTACCAGAAGCGCGGCGAGCGCAGAAATGGCGGCGAGCCGCAGGCGGCCGAGTTCGGAAGCAGCTCCGGAGTAAAGCGCAAGCACCAGCGCGATGCCTAATGCAGACAGCGAGAGAAAGAACGCGCGGACGCCGGGGCGATCGGCTTTGGCCCAGAGGTTCGCGACGGTTGAGGTAACGCTCACAGGGCGCGGATCACAATGGAACGGCAACGGACTCGACGATTTCGCGCAGAACCGCTTCGGTGGTCTCGGATTTTTTCTGCAGCGAGGCGTGACGCGAACTGGCGACGACGCGGTGGGAAAAGACCGAAACGGCGAGCTGCTTGAAATCATCCGGGAGGCAGAAATCGCGGCCATCGAGAAAAGCGCGGGCTTGCGCGGCGCGTTGCAGCATCAAGGTGCCGCGCGGGCTGACGCCGAGGGAAAGCTGGTCGGTCTTGCGCGTGCGCGCGACGATTTCCAGCGCGTAGTCGTGCAGGCTGGAATCCACTTTGACTTGCGCGACGGCATGCTGCATCGAGAGAACGTCGCTGACGCTGGCGACCGGTTCGAGTGAACGAATAGGATCGTCACCGACGCGCATGCGAAGAATCTCGCGTTCGGTTTCGTGCGAGGGATAGCCCATGCGGATGCGCATCAGGAAGCGGTCTAGCTGCGATTCCGGCAGCGGGTATGTGCCGTGGTGCTCGACCGGATTTTGCGTGGCGATGACGAGGAAGGGCTGCGGCAGCGGGACAGTTTTTCCGTCGACGGTGACTTGCGCTTCGTTCATGGCTTCGAGAAGCGCGGATTGCGTGCGCGGCGTGGTGCGGTTGATTTCGTCGGCGAGCACGACATTAGCGAAAATGGGACCGGAACGAAATTCAAATTCGCGTGATTCGGGATTGTAGACGCTGACGCCGAGGACGTCGCTGGGCAGCAAGTCCGAAGTGAACTGGATGCGCTGAAAGGTGCAGTGAAACGATTTCGCGAGCGCTTGCGCGAGCGTGGTCTTGCCGACGCCGGGAACATCTTCGATAAGCAAGTGGCCGCGCGCGAGCAGGGTGATGAGGGCGAGCTGAATGGCTTCTTCCTTGCCGTAAATGGCGCGGGCGATGGAGCGCTGTAGCTGTGAAACGGTTTGGGAGGTAGCGGTCGGCATTGTTGAAAACCCAGGCCCTTCCTGTTACAACATAGATGACGGCGTGGCCGTTTGGGTTTGTCTTTGCTGCTGGTTCCGGGCGACTAGCTCAGTTGGTTAGAGCGCTCCCCTCACACGGGAGAGGTCAAAGGTTCAAGTCCTTTGTCGCCCACCATCTCTTGAGCAATTTTTATTCTAGCGGAAAACCTTGATGTCAACCTTCCTCCGTACCGTCGAGTTTCTATGTTTGGGATTGTGGCTGGGGAGCGATGTGTTTCTTAGCTTTGTTGTGGCGCCGGGGGCGTTTCGCGTGCTTGGTAGCCGCGATGCTGCTGGGGCGATGGTAGGGTTTGCGTTGGGGCGGATGCACTTGCTTGGCGTGATTTGCGGCATTGTGTTCTTGGTGGCGCGGGTGGTGCGCACTCGGACGTTTGCTAGCTTTGTGGCGCCGGTGGCGCTTTGCGTGGTGCTGATGATTGCGTTGACGGTGGCGTCGCAGGTCGGGGTCAGCCCGAGGATGGCGGTGCTGCGCGTGCAGATGGGATCGATCCAGGCTACCGCGCAGGATAGTCCGTTGCTGGCGGAGTTTGGCCGGTTGCATCGGATTTCGGTTTTGCTGGAGAGCGGAGTGCTGCTGGCTGGGCTTGGGGCGATGTTATTTATGGTGCGGGAATTGAGCCAGCATTGACACACACTTTCCCTGCGCGGAATCCTTGAAAGCGGCGGCCAGACCGCCGCACTCCACGAACTGCCTGCCCCCTCCCCCTCCCCGGTTTTTTGTAAGTGTTGATTCTAAAGCTGGTTAAAGTCCTTTGTTTTGATACACTTTTGCAAGTGTTGATTCTAAAGGGGGTTGCATCGCCCTAGATTTGCCACGCGACTGACCCTAGCGGAGCGCGCGGAGGGGGCACGCTTCAGAAAGCGATCGCTACAGGAAACGAAAAAGCGGCCAGCCCAGGAACGAGCCGCCGCAGAATTTCAAGCGCACTTTTGAACAAAGCAAGTGTAGACGATTCGCATAGATATTGCAAGCTAAAAATAGCTGACCGGTTAACATCTTGAGTTACTTGCGTTTGCGGGGCTTGAGTACGATTACGGTGCGCTTGCGGCGCTTTATTGCTTTTACTTTGGCGGGGAGGATTTTGTTGGTGGCGGCGTAGCCGGCGCGCTCGAAGGCTCGCCACATGTACCAACTGGCGATGGTGCGGTAGGGGCGCCAGCGCTCGCCGAAGGCTAGGAGCTCTTTGGGTTTGGGCATGTGCTTTTTGCCGTAGGTGACAGACCAGCCCTTCTTTACGCCTAGGTCGTGGATAGGGAGGACGTCTGGGCGGCCGAGGTTGAAGATTAGGAACATCTCGACGGTCCAGGCGCCGATGCCGCGGACGGAATCGAGGCGCTCGACTAGTTCGGCGTCGGACATTTTTTCGGCTTGCGCGCGCGTGGGGACGATGCCGTCGATGGTTTTGCGGGCGAGATCTTTCATGGCGAGGACTTTTGCTCCCGAGAGGCCGGCTTTCCGGAGCGCGGAGGTGCGGAGCTTCAGCATTTGCTCGGGGGAGGGAGGGCGGCCGTTGCGGCTTAGGGCTTTTATTCTGGCGAAGATGGTGGCGGCGGCTTTGCCGGAGATGGATTGGTAGGCGATGGATTCGAGGAGGGCTTCGTAGGGGGATTGCGCCGCGTCCATATCGGTTTGGAACTGGGCGGTTTCGGCGATTAGGGCGGCGAGTTTTTCGTCTTTGGAAGAGAGGTGACGTGTGGCTTCGGCTAGATCGAAGGGGAGGGACATGGGGAAAAAAGATAGCAGGAAGCGGCGACGGAACGAAGAAAGAAAAGGATAACGCAGAGACGCAGAGGGCGCTGAGACGCGCAGAGACGAGGAGAAGGAAGCTCAACACAGAGGCCACTGAGTGAAGAGCACGGAGGTCACAGAGAAATGGAGGAGAGACTCAAACCAGAGGCTGATCAGTCCGGGCGCTCCTGCCAATTGCCCGCGCTACTCGATGGTGAAAGCGGCCGATGTGACCAGCTTCAGACTCTTCGTGGGCGCGTGACAGTCCAGATTCGTTGTAGAGCCGCTCCAGTAGCTTAGTCGGAGTCGCATTTTTCCGGAATCGTTCAAGCGGAAGGGGAACGCCTTTGATTCCCCGGCCTTCAAGACCACGGCAGCTCTAATGCTGCCTACATCGGGGCCAATCAGGAGAGTGCCCCATTTACCATTGCTATTCCGCTGCACCCAGAATGGAGAAGGCGTGCTCTCAATCTCGCCTCCTTTCGAGGATGTCTGGCCGAACTCAACGCAGAGAGTGACCGGGCGATTGCCAGTATTTTCGACTTTGGCATGAATCAGCTCCTGCATTCTGTAATGCTGTGCGGGAATAGTGATTTTCACCTGAGCGATAGCGGCGGTGGCCAGAATTAAAGAAAGTCCCAACGAAGTCAGAATGAGGCGTGTCATAGCTGGAAGTATAAGCCAAGCCGTAGGCCAGCTAGGCGGTGCCGTGAATCTAGCGAATGGGAATCATGACGGATAGTTGCCGACCATAGGATTTGCAACCGACTGTTGGACCCAGTGCCCGGGCGGCGGAGGGGGGTGTGCTACTATTTCGGGTTTATGCAGACGGGAATTATTGGACTGGGGCAGGTTGGGAAGACGACGCTGTTTCGGATATTGACGAAAGCGAATGTTGAGGGGAAGGCTTCGTCGCAGGCGACTCACGTCGGAGTTGCTAAGGTGCCTGAGCCGCGGTTGGTGGAGCTCGCCAAGTTGTACAACCCTAAGAAGATTACTTACGCGACCGTGCAGTATGTGGATTTGGGCGGGATGCAGAAGGAGCGGACGCGGGATGCGCTGGCTTCGTTGCGCGACGTGGATACGATTGCTCATGTGATTCGCGTTTTTGATGATCCCAGCGTGCCGCATGCGGCGGGGAGCATCGATCCGCTGCGCGATGCTACGAATTTGGAGTTGGAGCTGATTCTTGCGGATCACGACCAGATTACTCGGCGACTGGAGAAGCTGGAAAAAGATTTGAAGAAAAAGAAGGAGCCGTTGCTGGAACTCGAGAAAACGGTGCTGGAGAAGTGCAAGGCGCACCTGGAGGCGGAGAAGCCGCTGCGGGAATTGGAACTAACTCCGGAGGAGCGGAAGCCAATCGGCGGATTTTTGTTTTTGTCGCAGCGGCCGATGTTGTATGTGCTGAACCTTGGCGATGATGAGGCGGCGGAGCTGGCTACCGCGGTCGAGCGGCACAAGCTCGGAGCACTGCAAGGGCGGCCGAATACAGCAGTGATCGCGGTTTGTGGGCGCCTGGAGGCGGAGTTGGCGGAGATGGACGAGAAGGAAGCGGCGGAGTTGCTGGCTTCTTATGGATTGAAGGAGCCGGGGCTGAACCGGTTGATTCGCGCGACGTATGATTTGATGGGACTGATTCAGTTTTTTACGGCGGGTGAGCCGGAAGTGCGGGCTTGGACGATTCGCAAGGGAGCGTCGGCGTCGAAGGCAGCGGGAGAGATTCACAGCGACATCGAGAAGGGGTTCATTCGCGCCGAAGTGGTGCGATGGAATGATTTGCTGGCGGCGGGGAGCGTGGCGGCGGCGCGGGAGAAGGCGCAGGTGCGGCTGGAGGGGCGGGAATATGTGGTGCAGGAAGGGGATGTGATTTTGTTTCGGCACTCGGGATAGAAGCGACGAAAAAGATTTAACACAGAGGGCACTGAGGTCGGACACAGAGGGCACGGAGAATGTTGCGGCGAATCGAGCGCTGCGGTGCGGATTACAGGGACACAGGCAAGAGTGCCTGTGCTACTGGATGAGTCACGAACTTCCAGTGCGGGTGGCGATGGCGGCGGGGCTTGGGGTTGTGGCCGCGGCGGGGAATTTGATTGGCGGATATTTTGTGGTGCAGCGGGATTGGCCGCGGCGGTTCCTGCACTACTTCATGGCGCTTGGAGCTGGCTACATGCTGGCCGTGGCGTTCACGGACGTGATTCCGGAATCCGTGCGGATTGGCGGGCAGAACGCATATTTGTTGGTGCTGATCGGATATTTCGTGGTGCATTTGTTCGAGCACATTCTTGCGCCGCATTTTCATTTTGGGGAAGAGACGCACACGGAGATGATGCGATATGACCGAGCGCGAACGGTGCTACTCGGGCTGGGGATTCACACATTTTTCGATGGCGTGGCGATCGCGGCAGGATTTTTGGTGTCGACTTGGCTTGGCGCGGTAATTTTTGTCGCGATATTTCTGCACAAGCTGCCGGAAGGGTTTACGATCGCATCGGTGGTGCTGGCAAGCGGACAGAGCCGGGGGAAAGCGGTGGCAGCGGCGGGAGCGCTAGGCGTCGCCACACTGTTGGGCGTGCTACTGACGAGCTTGCTGCAGGCGCAATTGCGGTACGCGCTGCCGCTGTCAGCAGGTGTTACGGTGTATGTGGCGGCCACGGATTTGCTGCCGGAAGTGAACCGGGAGCCCGGCTGGCGGACAGCACTCCTAGTGTTCGGCGGCGTGGCTAGTTTGTTGATTCTACAGTGGTTAGTGCGTGTCTAAATTCGCTCCAGCTTCGCTTCCTTTTTTTCTAGGCTCGCAACTTTCTGACAACGCAAGGGTTTGGTAGAGTGTGGCGGCTATGGCCAGGTCTGACGTCCAACTAATGCTGGACGTGAAGGCGGGCGATGAACAG
>Ga0209117_1000105_pt1 | contig 57984 bp, 47 predicted proteins | sample BlaSpr_A8_OM2_M2_FD_187978 | JGI IMG/M metagenome (GOLD analysis project Ga0209117, IMG submission 187978) | Forest soil microbial communities from Thunder Bay, Ontario, Canada - Black Spruce, Ontario site 2_A8_OM2_M2 (SPAdes) (version 2) | ecosystem: Environmental > Terrestrial > Soil > Boreal... | reverse complement strand
CATGGGTGCGGCAGCCGTCGGAGCCACAATATATTTCGGCTCCGATCAAAGCAGCAGGCAGATCGTGGAAGTCAGCCAGGCTTTCGAGAAAGCCCACCAATTAGGCATGGGGACGGTGCTCTGGTGTTATCTGCGCAACAACGCCTTCAAAAAAGACAAGGACTATCATGTCTCCGCTGATTTGACCGGACAGGCCAATCACCTTGGCGTCACGATCGAAGCCGACATCATCAAGCAAAAACTTCCGGAAAATAATGGCGGATACGCCGCGCTCAACATGGGAGATTCGGGTTATGGCAAATTCGATAAACGCATCTACACCGATTTGGCCAGCGATCATCCCATCGATCTTTGCCGATACCAACTTCTGAACTGCTATATGGGCCGCGCCGGTTTGATCAACAGTGGCGGAGCGTCCGGAGCGAACGACTTCGAAGAAGCCGTGACCACGGCGGTAATCAATAAGCGCGCGGGCGGGACAGGGCTTATCAGCGGTCGCAAAGCTTTTCAGCGGCCCATGAACGAAGGCGTGAAATTGTTAAATGCGATTCAGGACGTTTATTTGAGCAGCGAAGTTACAGTGGCCTGATATACCCGCGTCACTTATTCAAAAGGCTGCAAGGCGGCGGGTTCGAGTTCAAATCCGCGCTACTTGCGGCCTTTCTTTTGCACGTTTTGATTTGATACTCAGCGTTCTCACGCGCGAGTGAGCGTCGCGGCGCGCGCCGCATCCAAAAGTTTTCGAGCGTTTTCTTGGCGATTACCCTGTCCGAATAAAGCGTTGCCGGCAACCAGCAGTTCCGCTCCCGCTCGTACAATGTCTCCTACAGTATTCACGTCGACTCCACCATCGATTTCTATCCGGAAGTTAAGGCGGCGAGCTTCGCGAATCTTCACCAACGTTTCGATTTTCTTCAGCGAATTGGGAATAAATTTCTGACCGCCAAACCCGGGATTTACGGACATAACCAAAACGTGGTGCACGAAATCGAGCACTTCATCAAGGGCGCTCACTGGTGTAGCCGGGTTGATCACCACACCCGCTTTGCAGCCATGAGACTCGATTAAATGCAGCGTCCGATCAAGGTGCACGCAAGCTTCCTGGTGCACGGAAATCCAATCAGCTCCGGCTTCGGCAAACGCCGGAATAAATTGATCCGGATTCTCGATCATCAAGTGGCAGTCAAACGGCGCTTTGATAGTCTTGCGCAGGGACGCGACGACCAGGGGCCCAACCGTGATGTTGGGGACAAAGTGGCCGTCCATCACGTCAATGTGCACGATTGTGCCGCCTCCATCCAGAGCGGCCTGCGCCTCGCTGGCCAATTGCGCAAAATTTGCGGAAAGAATCGATGGAGCGAGTTCAATATTCTTAGCCACCGTCTCGCTACCTCCTGATCGGCAAAGCAATTATACGTCGAAGCTGCTAAACCTTGGGCAATTGTGCAAATCAGCTGATATCAGAACGGTTCGGCCATGGCAACTTCTTGCCCAAGCGGCTGCTTTCCTGAGCGAGTTCGATCGCGCGCATCACATCCAAGATTTGCTTGGTTGTAACAGGCGGTGGAGCTGTTCCAAGAATGGCGTCGCGCACACCAGCATAGAATGACCGCCAATCGCCTTGTGACGGAATGCGTTCCTGAACAACTTCCTCATCTCTTACAAAAGTGGCGAGGCCCCAATTGCTTTCTGGTTCGACGTTCCACGATTCGCCCTCAGGAAGCTCGCCGCGCCGCAACATACCTTCGAGAGGATCGATCAATTCTTTGCGGAACGAACCGCGCGAACCGTGCAAAATAAAACGTGGACGCGGGACAACCGCCATGATGCTGGACCGGAGGACGGCACGAAGTCCCTGTGGGTAGTACATCACCACGTCGAAGGAATCATCAACCACGCCCTCATCTCGTTCAATGCGAAGATCCGCATAGAGAGCTTCGGGCGTTCCGAAAAGCTGCAACGCTTGATCAATCAAGTGCGGCCCAATATCGAAGAAAATCCCGCTGCCGGGACCGCTACGTTCACGCCAGGCGTTTGCTTTCAGTTTGGGGCGGTAGCGATCATAATTGGTTTCAAACAGTGTGATTCGGCCGAGTGCGCCCTCTGAAACGAGTTTGTGAATGGCCTGAAAGTCGGCGTCCCACCGACGATTGTGATAGACAGCAAGCAACCTCTTTTTTCCCGCCGCCAATTTGACCAGTTCTTCCGATTCGGCAAGAGTAGGCGCAAAAGGTTTGTCTATTACAACGTCTCGACCCGCCATCAGGCAAAGCCGAGCCAAAGGAACATGCGTTTCATTTGGCGTCGCTATGACGATCAGACGGATCTGCTCCATGGAAAGCATTTCCTCGATGGTCCGGATAATCCGCGTATTTGGATAGAGCAGCGCGGCTTCGGTGCCGCTGCGTTGCAGAATGGCAGCGAGTCGCAATCCCGGCACTGCGGAAATTATCGGTGCGTGGAAGTAATGCCCGGCAAGCCCAAATCCAATTAATCCGACGTCTATCATTTCGACAATTTTCCGAGAGGCACTCCCATTTTATTGAACAGCATTCCATTGAAAAGAATACTCCCCATCCTTTCTTATCGCCGATCTAATTTGCAGCGGTTGGACGATGCCGGACTCGCGGTATATATTCTTTGCCAGTGCGGAATCGATATCGCGGACAACGTTCCCCCACGACCGGCCTGCTGATTGGCTTGCTGGTCACGCTTGCAGCTGTGTTGATCTATGCCGCCTACATCACTATGCAGTTTTCGGGACTCCGCAAATTGCAAACTGAAATGGTGGATCGCAACCGGAAAGATTCTTTGCAGCTTTTGCGGATACAGAATGATCTCAACTCGACGGGCCTGGCGATGCGCGACATGCTGGATACTGCCGGGCCTTATCCATTAACTTCGTGGAGCGGCCAATTCGATAGACTTCGTCAAGACCTGGACGCCGCGATACGGCTGGAAGAACAATTCGCGGGCATGCAACGCACTGCCGACCAGCGAAATTATCTTGGCAAATCTCTTTCTCAATTCTGGGACGCCGTGGACCGGATGTTTGCTTCCGCAGCGAATGGCGACGAAGCGCGTGCGCGCGATCAAATCCGCAATACGTTGCAAGCGCGCCAGGCGGCGTTGAGCACCGCGGTTTCACGGTTGCTGGTGGAAAATAACGAAGGAGAACAACAAGCTGCCGAGCGGGTTACGCAAATTTACAACCGTGTGCAGAAGCAATTGTACTGGTTTCTTGCGGCAATTCTGGTCGCTATATTGCTGACCAGCTTCTATATGATGCGCTCTAACCGGCGCATGTTCGCGCAACTCGGTGAACTCTCTGAGCAGCGCAGCGATCTGGCGCAAAAGTTAATCACCACGCAGGAATCTACGCTGCGTCACATTTCTCGCGAGCTTCACGACGAGTTTGGCCAGGTACTCACCGCTATCGGCTCGCTTCTTGGCCGCGCGGCGAATCAGCTGGCGGACACATCGCCGTTGCGCAAAGACGTCCAGGAAGTGCGGGAAATCGCGCAATCGACGCTCGATAGCATTCGAGGCTTGTCCCAGGCTTTGCATCCTGTTTTATTGGAAGAGGCCGGACTAGTAGCTGCTCTGGACTGGTATATTCCGACCGTAGCTCATCAGACTGGTCTGACACTGCACTATGAGAAGCCTCGCGATACGTTTGCTGTGGAAACCGCATCAGGTGTGCACGTTTACCGCGTGCTGCAGGAAGCATTGAACAACGTGAATCGCCATTCCGGTACCAAGGAAGCGTGGATACGGCTCAGTTTTCTCCCATCGGCTTTGCTGCTGGAGATAGAGGATCATGGAAAAGGATTTGTGCCGCAAAAAGGAAATACCGGGATCGGATTGGTGGCCATGCGCGAACGAGCGGAACTAATCGGAGGCAAGCTGGAGATTTTGTCGCCAGCCTCCGGTGGCACGTTGGTGCGGCTGAGCGTTCCGCGAGAAAAGGCGGAGTCCCATGACGGAAAAAATTAGCGTTCTGCTCGTTGATGATCATTCACTGGTACGCCTGGGTTTTCGCCGGATTCTTGAAGACGCCGCGACGATCAGCGTTGTCGGGGAAGCGAGCGATGGAGAAGACGCGGTTAAACTTGCGATGAAACTCCGCCCTAAAGTGATTGTGATGGATTGCGCCCTTCCGAAAATGAATGGAATCGAGGCAATGCGCCGCATTCTAGAGAAGCTTCCTGAAACGCGAATTCTCATGCTTAGCATGCACTCGGAAGAAACCTTAATTAGCCAGGCTATTGATGCGGGTGCCGCGGGCTACATCCTGAAAAACGCAATGGAACTGGATTTGGTTAACGCCGTTCAGATGGTCGCGGAAGGAAAACGTGTCCTGGACCCACAATTGATAAAAGCGCAGGGACTGAAAGGCGAGCGCGACTCGGGCCTCACGGTGCGCGAGTTAGAGGTTTTGCAGCACATCGTTTCCGGCAAATCCAACAAGGAAATCGCCGCTGAATTAAGGCTTAGCGCCAACACCGTCTCTGTGCATCGCGCAAACATTATGGACAGGCTGGGAATTCATAAGACCGCGGAGCTGGTGGTTTATGCTATTCGCAACGGGTTGGTGAATTTGCCATGAAGCGCAGGGATTTTTTGCGCACTACCGCTGGCGCAGGAGTTGCACTGTTACCCGCCTGGCGCGCATGGGCCGGACCGGCAACGGGTTTTCAGCTGACCGATGTGACCGCAAAGGCCGGCATCGAGTTTCGTCACAACAGCGGAGCATACGGCGGAAAACTACTTCCGGAGACTCTGGGTTCCGGCTGCGCATTCCTGGATTACGACGCCGATGGCTGGCAAGACATTCTGCTTGTAAATTCCATGGATTGGTCCGGCCACAAACGGCAGCGCTCCACGCTCCACTTGTATCGTAATAATCGCAATGGAACGTTCACGGATGTAACTCGGGCAGCTGGACTCGACGTAGAGCTATATGGCATGGGCGTCGCGGTGGGCGACTACAACAACGACGGTTTTCCGGACATTTTCATTTCTTGCGTGGGCCAGAGCCGATTATTTCGCAACACCGGCAAAGGCACATTTGTCGATGCCACGCGAGCAAGCGGCTTACTGGGAAAGCAGGGATTCAGCACTTCGGCGATGTGGTTGGATTACGACCGCGACGGCCTTCTGGATTTATTTGTGTGCAATTATGTGCGGTGGACTGCGGAGCAGGATGTTTTCTGCAGCTTGGATGGAAAGAATAAATCGTTTTGCACTCCAGAAGCCTACCGCGGCGATACCTGCTGGCTGTTTCACAACCGAGGCAACGGCACGTTTGAGGACGTCAGCGGAACTTCCGGGATTTTTGATAGCAGCTCCAAGTCGCTTGGTGTCGCCATGCTCGATTACGATCAAGACGGCTGGCCGGATATTTTTGTTGCTAACGATACGCAGCCAAATAAGCTCTACCGCAATCTTCGGAACGGAAAGTTTAAAGATGTCGCCGTCGAAGCTGGTTTGGCTTTTAGCACCGAGGGAAAGGCGCGGGCTGGAATGGGCGTCGACGCCGGTGACTACGACAATTCCGGCAAACCCAGCGTGGTGATCACAAATTTCGACAACGAAATGATCGGGCTGTACCACGCTTCGGGTTCCTCTAATTATGACGACATCGCGCTCCGAGCCGGCTTAGGCGCTCCATCCAAAAGCACGCTGGGGTTTGGCTGCGTTTTATTTGACGCAAACCTGGACGCGCGGCTCGACCTCGCGGTAGCGAATGGCCACATCGACGACACGGTGCGCAATATTCGCGGCAATGTTGGTTATGCCCAACCGCCACAACTTTTCTTGAACTTGGGAAACGGCAGCTTTCGTGATGTAGCCAATGAAATGGGAGGCACATTCCCGCAACCGAAAGTTGGACGCGGTTTGGCCGTCGGTGATTTCGATCGCGATGGCGACCTCGACTTGCTGCTGACCACCAACAATGGACCCGCGTTTCTTTATCGAAATGACCAGACCGCCGGAAATCGCGCCATTCGCTTTCGGCTTACCGGCTCCAAATCGAATCGCGATGCAATCGGTGCAACTGTGAAAATTTTCCACGGTGGTCAAACGCAATCGCGTCTGGTGCACGGTGGTTCCAGCTATCTTTCCCAGTCCGAACTTTCGGTAACTTTTGGGCTTGGTCAGCAAGACACAATAGAACGGGTGGTGATTGCGTGGCCCAGCGGCGAGACCGAGGAATACAAGAACCTGAAGGCCGGAAGAACCTACGAATGTGTGGAGGCCAAAGGTATTGTCCCAGGCGCTGGCTTCTAGTTGTTTTGTACTATTGTCCCGGGCAGCGGTTACCCGCTATACATTGGCTTAACACTTTCATGTCGCTTCCTCCGAAGGTTTTAACGCCCAACGACGGAAGTAGCCCCCAACCACCCCGGCCGGATGCCACAACTCATCCGGCCGTTTTCTTGCGGCGCACCTGTTTAAGGAATGGATTCGAATGAGTCGTTGGCGCGGGTACAGCTTAATTTTCTTAATGGCAAGCGCCTTTTTTCTTTATGCCTTTCCATCCGCGTCCATTCCGTATGTAACGCTCATTTTGTTGCACGCTGCCATTGGAATACTTTTCGCGCTGCTACTCTTACCGTTTCTTCTACGCCACTTCCGTTCCGAGACTTTGCTCGCCAAATCAGGCTGGGTACTGCTTATTATCGGAACCGGGCTCGGTCTGGCCTTAATTAAGTTGGGAACGCCCAATCGATTAAAGTCCTGGCTATTCGCGCATATCCTGATGTCGGTTCTTGGCTCCTTGTTCCTAGCCACGGACTGGGTCAACGCAAGAGCATGGTTGGGCACTGGCGTTTCACGGAGTGTCCTTCGCTTCACTCTCGTTTTCCTGGTGATAGCTGGCGCGGCAGCGGGAGCGTGGTGGTCGCGCAACATCGCCTGGCGCAATGTTTACGTTGTAAATAACCCAAAAATGCCACCCGCGGACATGGCCGGTGAAGGTGACGGGCCACACGGCAAATTTTTTCCGAGTTCCGCGCAAACCAAGGACGGAAATTACATTCCATCTCAATACTTTATGCAATCAAAAGCATGCGAACGATGCCACGCGGATATTTACAAACAGTGGGAAAGCTCCGCACACCATTTCTCTTCGTTCAACAATCAGTGGTATCGCAAGAGTATTGAATACATGCAAGACGTCGCGGGGGTCCAGTCGAGCAAATGGTGCGCCGGTTGTCACGACCCTGCCCTGCTCTTCAGCGGCAAGTTTGATACGCCGATTCGCCAGATCGAGAATTCGCCCGAAGCCAAAGCCGGGCTTAGCTGCCTGATGTGTCACAGCATCGTCGAAGTGAAAAGCACGATGGGCCAAGGCGACTTTGTGCTCGAATATCCAAAACTTCACAAGCTTGCAGCCAGTGAAAATCCGGTAATTCGATCCGTACATGATTTTCTGGTCCGGTTAAATCCCGAGCCCCATCGGCGTACCTTTCTGAAACCGTTTATGCGCGCGCAAACTGCGGAGTTCTGCTCGACGTGCCACAAAGTGCATCTCGACATTCCCGTGAACCGTTATCGCTGGGTACGCGGCTTGAATGAATATGACAATTGGCAAGCTAGCGGTGTTTCTGGGCAGGGTGCGCGCTCATTTTACTATCCGGTGAATTCGATGCAGTGCGCGGATTGTCATATGCCGCAATCTCGATCGAACGATCAGGGGAATATCGGCGGCTACGTTCACTCGCACCGATTCCCGGGCGCGAATACCGCTCTGCCCACAGCCAACCAGGACACGCTACAGCTGGAACAGAGCAAAAAGTTTTTGCAGGACAAACAAGTAAGCGTCGACATTTTTGCAATTTCGCCTTCAGAAAGAAGTGCAAGGACTGCTAAAACTCCTCAAACCTACAAGCCGGAACTTTCCACGTCATTCGCGGTTGGCGAGGAAGCGGATACTTCCTTGCCCCAGGGACCCTCGGGCGAAGTGCGTGCGCTGACCGCTCCTCTGGGTCGTGTCGATGCAAGCGTCCGGCGCGGCGATGATGTTCGACTGGATGTCGTGGTACGCACCCGCAAAGTGGGCCACTTTTTTCCCGGCGGCACCATTGACGCATTTGATGTGTGGCTCGAATTACAAGCTACAGACGAAAAGGGCCACACAATTTTCTGGAGCGGCAAGGTTGATGATGATGGAAAAGGGCAGGTTGAAAAAGGCGCGCATTTTTATCGCGCGCTGCTGATCGATGACCACGGTAATCCTATTAATAAACGAAACGCGTGGGCAAACCGCGCTTCCGTGTATGTCCATCTCATCCCGCCAGGCGCGGCTGACACTGCGCATTATCACCTGCACATTCCCGAGAACGGAGGCGAGAAAATTACGCTGCGCGCCAAACTGAATTACCGCAAATTTGCGTGGTGGAATACGCAGTTCTCGTTTGCTGGCATCCCGGAGTCAGGTCAGAAACAGGGCGAAGTCACACCGGACCACGACGACACGAAATATGCGTTCACTGGCGATACTTCAAACGTTTCTGGCAATCTCAAAACCATTCCTGATTTGCCCATTATCACCGTTGCCGAGGATTCCAAGACGCTTAGCGTTCTTCCGCGCTCCGCGCCGCCTCAGCAAGCACAGGTTCACCTCGCAAAAGAGGATTGGACACGCTGGAACGATTACGGAATTGGCTTGTTTCTGCAGGGGGATCTGAAAGGAGCCGAAGTCGCGTTTCAGAAAGTTGCGGAAATTGATCCGAGCAATCCCGACGGATGGGTTAACGTTGGCCGAGCGCGTGTACAGGAAGGCGACACCACCGGCGCTCGTGAAGTTCTAGAGAAGGCGCTGGCAATCAAACCGGATTTGGCCCGCGCCAACTTCTTTTATGCGCGGGTATTGAAAGAAGAGGGGCAATACGATGATGCGGTAAAGCGCCTGCAAATCGTTCTCGCCCAGTTTCCTAGAGACCGCGTGGTGCACAATGAACTCGGCCGCGTATTCTTCCTGCAAAAAAAATATACTGACGCCACCAGGGAATTTGAACAGACTCTCACGATCGACCCTGAAGATTTGCAGGCGCATTACAATTTAATGCTCTGCTACACGGGTCTGGGCGATTCCGGGCGCGCCGAAGAACATAAAACACGCTACCTGCGCTTCAAAGCGGATGAATCCGCGCAAGCTATTACCGGAGCATACCGTCAGAAACATCCCGAAGACAATAACGAGCGCCAGGCAATTCACGAACACGAATCCGTAGCGCTCGATACTGTGGCGCCCGGCAAAAAGAAAATAGCAACGCCGCATCGCTCGACCGCGGCGGCGCCAACCGCTCCAAACGCGGTAGCGGTCGGCGGTCAATAAAAGTTTTTCGTTGGAAGGGAAATGCATTTATGCCGTGGATCACGATGCTTCTCGTTTTCTTTCTAGCGGCTGGCGCCACGGAATCGGCGGCCCCGGCAGATGCTCCTTCAACCGCTACTTTTCGCGATGTTACCCAACAATCTGGAATACATTTCGTTCATAACAACGGCGCTTATGGAAAGAAATTTCTTCCTGAAACGATGGGGCCTGGAGTTGCATTTATCGATTACGATAACGACGGTTGGCCCGATATATTTCTTGTGAACGGAACTGACTGGCCCGGCCATGCTCAAAAGCATTCCACGCCAAAGCTTTACCGCAACAATCATGACGGCACATTCACGGATGTAACGCATAAAGCAGGGTTGGATTTGGAATTGTTCGGCATGGGCGCGGCGGTCGGTGACTTCGATAACGATGGTAATGACGACCTTTTCGTGACTGCGTACGGACAAAACCATCTCTTCCACAACAATGGAAACGGCACTTTCACCGATGTAACGCAAAAGTCCGGACTTGCCGGCATCAAGGAGTTCAGCACCAGCGCAGCCTGGGTCGATTACGACAAGGATGGGCGCCTTGATCTCGTCGTCGGCAATTACGTGCAGTGGTCGCGGGAAAGCGATCTCTATTGCACCCTCGACGGGAAAAGCAAATCCTATTGCACGCCGGAATCTTACAAGGGCGCTTCATTGCGTCTTTGGCACAATCGTGGCGACGGAACGTTTGAAGATGTTACGAAAAAAGCAGGCTTGAACGATCCGACTTCAAAAACAATGGGAATCGCTATTCTCGATTACGACAACGATGGCTGGCCAGATCTGTTGGTTTCCAACGATACACAGCCAAACAAGCTTTATCGCAACAATGGAAATGGCACTTTCAGCGACAAAGCCGTGGTCGCGGGAATCGCTTTCAGCGAGGACGGCGTAGCGCGCGCCGGCATGGGCGTGGATGCCGCGGATTACGATCGCTCCGGCTCACCGAGCATTCTCATCACGAATTTCTCCAATCAAATGCTTTCGCTCTACCACAACGAGGGCAAAGGTCTTTTTGTCGATGAAGCGCCGCGTTCCGAAATCGGTCACGCTTCCCTGCTTACGCTCGGTTTCGGTTGTTTCTTTTTTGATTTTGATCTCGATGGCTGGCCCGACATTTTTATCGCCAATGGTCACATCGATGCCGATATTCAACGCGTGCAACCCAATGTGAAATATGCCATGCCTCCGCATCTGTTTCGCAACATGGGCAAAGGAAATTTTGTGGAGGTTACCAAATCTTCCGGAGCCGCTTTCGCCGCGCCCCGAGTTGGCCGTGGAGCTGCCTACGCCGATTTTGACAACGACGGGCGTCTCGACTTGTTGCTGTCCACAAATGGCGGGCCCGTATATCTTTTTCACAATGAACCCGCAGGTGCGTCGAAAGCCAATCAAAGCTTGCGCATTAAACTCGTCGGCAACAAATCCAATCGCGATGGCATCGGAGCGGTGGTCCGGGTGACATCCGCCGGCGAGATGCAGGCGCAAATGCTACGTAGTGGTTCCAGCTATCTTTCTGCCAGCGAACTGGTGCTCACTTTCGGACTGGCACAACGCACCAAAGCAGAAACCGTGGAAGTTCGCTGGCCTAGCGGGCAAGTAGATCATCTGATGAACGTTGACGCCGGCCAGACTATCACTGTCACTGAAGGCAAAGGCGTCAGCGGTTCGCGTAAGTTCGGCAAGAACTGACCAGCCGTTAATTGATGGCTTCCAGTATCATGTTCATTCTCGCCGCCTAAATCTATGTTTTCCGACAGAACAAACTGGAAGCTATCGCCAAACCTGTTTTCACGAACACAAGACCGCTTGCGAACGGCGGGCGTCGATATATTGGACCTCACCGTTTCGAACCCGACGCAGTGTGGCCTGCCATACGACGCGGACGCAATTCTTGCCGCATTTCAAAACGCCGCGATGCTGGGCTACCATCCTCAGCCCAAAGGTTTGCCGGTGGCGCGTCAGGCGGCGGCAACTTACTATCGCGATTCCCATGCCATCTCGGGACTGGATCCCGAACAAATTCTACTCACTACCAGCACCAGTGAAGCTTATTCATTTGTCTTTCGCTTGCTCTGTAATCCTGGCGACGAAGTGCTGGTTCCCAGGCCGAGTTACCCGCTCTTCGATTTTCTGGCGGATTTACACGATGTGAAACTTGTTCCGTACTCGCTCACTTACGCGCAAGGCTGGCTGATCGACTTCCCATCGCTGGCTCAAGCTGTTTCTCCTCGTACCCGCGCGATTTTGCTTGTGCATCCCAATAATCCCACGGGGTCATTCGTAGCCGCGACCGAGTTGGAACAACTCAATCTGCTTTGCCGCGAAAAAAATCTGGCGTTGCTTGCCGACGAAGTCTTCCTTGATTATTCACACGATGCCCTTCCCCGCAGATCCTTCGTTGCAAATCAGGAAGTCTTGACCTTCACCTTGAGCGGCTTGTCGAAAATTTCCGCGTTGCCACAAATGAAAGCCGCATGGATAGTAACGACCGGGCCCCAAGATCAAGTGGCAGCGGCACTTGACCGACTGGAGATCATCTCCGACACGTTTCTTTCCATCAGCGCGCCCATCCAACATGCCTTGCCTGCGCTGCTTGAACAACGAAGGGTGATTCAGCCTTTTTTGATGGCTCGTCTTCACGAAAATATCCGGGAACTCAACCGGCAGCTTGCGGCGCAAAAAAATTGCGAGCTTTTGCATTCACATGGCGGCTGGTCTGTGGTGCTGCGCGTGCCGTCAACGCAATCTGACGAAGATCTCGCCGTTGACCTGCTCCAAGAACAAGGCGTGCTGGTGCATCCGGGACATTTTTACGATTTCTCTACCGATGGACACCTGGTTTTAAGTCTGATTACGCCTCCGGATACATTTCGCGAAGGAATAAAAAAACTTTTCGAATATTTTGGCGCTTGAAAACTGGATATTTGGTAGGCTAACGGACCACTAGCGTATTTCATTCAGAACTTGAATTGCGTCAACGCCAGGAAGAAATCGCCAGTATGGCCGCCGGCCTGCTGCACTGAGCCCCCCGGAGTGAAATGCGCGTAGTTGAAAGCTACCGTAATGCCGGATTGCGCGCGTCTTGAAAGCGTTCCCGCAGCTCGTCTCCGAGGATCAAAAACCAGGAATCGCGGTGGCCGAGCGGAATCCACTTGATCGGGTCAAAAAGATCCGTCCGCTTGGCTGGGTCGCGCAAGAATGACCAACCCTCGTCGTAGCGCTCGAGAGTATACGCGGGCCGCTGCGGAGGGGGGCCTGTGCGTGCGCAATGCAGGGAATGCAGGCAAGCACCGTCGCAACATACGGGATGGGTCTGCTGAAGGACACGAGAACGGAGCGTGGGCAGGTGTGAGCAGGCGGGAGTAAACTATGAAAAATTGGTAGCGCTAACGGGATTCGAACCCGTGTTACCGCCGTGAGAGGGCGGTGTCCTAGACCCCTAGACGATAGCGCCGAATTGAAGGAAAACGCACGTAGGAAAGCCCACTGACAACTTCAGTAGTTTCGCACGGGCAATGAGGTGGTGCAAGTAGAGCAGTATAGGAAGAGTCTTAAGGAAGAATTCTATCTTGTGTCGCCGGAGGTTTCGCGTGGGTGATGTTGCGGCCAATAAGTGATTTGGAATGAGCCTGAAATATTCGTTTGTGCCCCCGGCGCAAGCAGCGGAAAATTCCACCGTTCTGCCTGAACCATAGCAGTCGTCTCCCAACAGCGAAACCAGTAATTCACGCGTACGGATGCGTCGTTGATCGTTCCTCCGCTTGGAATATAACGAGCATCAACTTTGACGTGCCGATAGTTAAATTGCACAGAATCTCTTTCCCGGAACCAAATCCTGCTCGAAGCCAGAATTTCCTTACCATCCAACCCTACTGGGCTTCCCATTAAATTGTCTCGGTTGGTGTAAACCTGGTGATACCGGCCATCCCAATAGATGAAGTGGCCATTTGTGAATTGCACCTGCTCGACGCTGGTGTTCGCGGCTTCAACTCTCAAATCGACATTTGGAATTCCTGGAAGCTGTGGCATGTAAATCCCCGGACTGAATCCCGAACGCACCGGATTGGCCAACGGCGAGGGATCGTCGGCGGCAATAGTATCCGCGTAAAACGTTAACCATTTCCTAACGAATGGCACGCGGTATTGAAAGTCAAATCCTCCCGTGCGTTTCCCGGGATCTGTAGCCGCCGTTTCATTTACGGAACTGGTTACGCTGAAATAACTGCGGAACAGGCGATTGAGGGTAAGTGCGCGGTCTTGTCCGGCAAACACCACGGTACGTGTGAAGCCGAATTCAAGGTTTGGCGTCGGTTTAAAACTTATTTTTTCTCCGTGAAAAATCGGCCCTGGAGAAAAACGCGTCCCCTGCAGGTCCCCGAAAAACGCATTCCAGCGCATTGGTCCCAGATATTTCATAAAACCTGGCAAAACGAATGGCGAAACGCGGTCAACGTGAAACATGCGTGTCGGTGAGGCGTTGTTACTGAACAGCATTGGCCCGCTGATGCCAGGACCCCACCACTGGCTTTGCTGTCCATAAGAAAGCTGCCAGTTGCCGAGATTTAAACCTACGTAAGCATCAAGCACGCGAACCTGGTTACGCGCCGCCCCAGGGCCCGCCGGCGCAACTGGATTTTGGTCTAAGAGCGCGATCTCGTTTTGCACCGCGGCAGAGTACCCTGGCCAGGACGGCGCATGCTGATATTCACCGCGAACATAAACGACCCACCGGCCCTCCGTCATCCACGCGGAAAGTCCCGTTACATTGTTGAAACCTTCTCGATACGGACGCCCAAAATCATTAAAAAATGTTTCACCAAAGTGCGTGCCATCCGCTAAAGGCGGACCGGATATTTCTGTAATCCGCATGTAAACGGACTCAAGTTGCATCGAGCGATTGCTTCCTCCGCCGAGTAGTCTAGTCTCGCGAGCGAATTCTCGGATCAGCCCCGCAGGAACATTTCCACTAATGTTCCCATCGGCTTCATCCAGTTTGTCGGTCGCCTCCGCAAGCAGCCGCGCGCATTCCAGCCGCGTCCATGGCCGCATTCCCACGATGGCGCTGTCCACATAACCTAGCGCAATCAGACGGTCGAATTGTGGATAAACCCAACTGTCGAGCGGAACGTAAGGAGAACCCATCGCCGTCGGCAATCGCTCTTCGTTGTTTCCCATCCCGGGTAGTGTTCCCCAACCTCCGCCGCCAAACTCAGTATGGTGGTGTCGTCTGTAAACCAAATCGCCGATAAGCCAGCCCATCCCGGCACCCACAACTACATCCGATGGAAAATGTTGTTTCGCGCGGATACGCGCTGCACTGATCGCTGTAGCCGCTCCATATACCAAAACCTTCGTGAGCGGTCCCGGATATTCATGCGCCAGAACACTTGCAATCGACCATGCCACGGCGGCGTGCGCTGACGGAAAGGAATCGCCGACCGCAAAAAACTCTCCACCACCATTGGCGGAGAGTGGGCGCGTTCTTCCCGTCGCATACTTCAATCCGTAAGTTACTCCTAAGGAGTTCGCGGCAGCTTCCCCGCTTAACAAACCGGCTTCCTTCTTCTGTGCGTCTCCGGAGATTTTTCCCAGCAGATACAAGCTCGCCGCCACGCCCGTCATCCCTATCACTCCGTAGTCGGAATAATTGGCGTACTTGTTTCTGGCTTTGGGCGCGATCATCAAGCGGGAGCTGAAGCCCTGGTCTGTAACGAATAACCCGGCAGTTATGCCCGCGGTAGGAACAAGCCAGTCGAGATCGCGAACCCGAATTCGCGTGGGACTAAGCCAGATTCGTTTTTGATCATCAGCGATGTTTACAAACAATGACGCATTTAGCCGGGTTTCCCCGGATTCCCGTTTTACTGTTTTGTTTTTAACTGGCTGGAATTTTTTGGTCCGAACGGCCAGTAAATTCCTATCCTTTTTCCGGTCAGCTTCGATTTTAGGGTTTTCAGTTTGCCCCAGGGTTACGCAGGCGGATATAGCCAGCACGATCGTCACTCCCAGGATTCGTGGAACTGTTCCTAATTTTGCGATTAAATGAGACACAACTTTTTTGTATTGGGGCGGACTGAAAAACACGGCGATAGCCGCCGTAATGCTTCGCCGATCAACGCGCTGAGACAGGTACCTTAGCGGCTTTTGCAGGCTGTGGACCCTCGGACGCCAGCGCCACCGCGTTTTCCTTTTGTGCGGGAAAACTATTTTCTGGATGTAGGACGGTGTACAGCGTCTTTGCCAACAGAATGCAATCGAACCATACCGTCCAATTACGCACGTACCAGGCCTCCAAATTAACCCGTTGATCAAATGTTAAGCGGTTTCTCCCGCTTACTTGCCAAAGTCCCGTTACTCCCGGACGGACGGAAAGAATGCTCGCTGCGCTCCCGCCCATTCGCTCGAATTCATGCGGCAAATACGGGCGCGGGCCAACCAGGCTCATGTCTCCGCGCAAGACGTTCCAAAATTGGGGAAGTTCGTCAAGGCTCCAACGGCGCAGAAACGCGCCAATCCTCGTTAATCGTGGATCATACCCGCGCAATTTCGCATAATGAGCCCACTCCTCAGCAGCCAGCGGATTTGCTGCGAGGTGCACCGCCAATTTTTCATGACCATTCGCCAGCATGGTACGAAATTTTAAACAGTTAAATCGGCTGTCTCTGATTCCCAATCTTTTTTGCGTAAAAACAGCGGACCCCTTTGACTCCAATTTAATTAAAATCGCAATAATCAGCACCACCGGTAGAGCCAGTAAACTGAATATCATTCCCAAAGTTAAATCGGAACACCGCTTTATCCAGCAATTCCATTGTTTTTCTTGATGATTCGAAAGCTTCAGCATCATCACTCGTTCATGCAGTAATCCTTCCACTTGAAGATTCATCAGCGGCAGACCCCACATTTTCGGAACAACATAAATATTTCCGCAGTGGGGCTGAAGCTCTTCAATGATCGACAACAAACTGTGCTCAGTTAATTCCGGCATGGCAATCAGCAGATCTCGCGTCCCGGTTTTCTTCATCCATTGACGCGTTTCGCTTATGTTTCCTAACAATCGCAAAGATTTATTGCAAAAAAATCCGACAAACTCGCTGTGGTTCGCGGGATTATCGTCCAGGATGCCAACCACTTCGTAACCCAGCACCGGATCCGATTCCAATCCTCGCAACGCCAGCGTGCCCGTTTCAGAAGCCCCGAGAATCAAAATCGACTTGGACCACAGACCAATTTTCCCTAACACGAATTTTGTCCAGAAGCGTTCAAGGGGCATCAGCGCAATAAGAAAGAATGCCGTAAGCAAAATAACCAGCCTGGACACTCCTGCGCCATTTTGTGTGAGCGCGACGGCTGCAAGTATAATGGCCAATCCGCCGCCAATCGCTTTGAAGATCGCGCTAATTTCACTCCAAAGGGAACGCCGCTGCGTATACAAGCCCTGCGAAGCGAAACAAGCCACCAAAAGTATCCATAGCCATATCGAAGCTTTGTAATGTGACAAAGTGTACGCATCTCTTAAGGTCGCACTTCCACCGATGCGCACATGTGCGGCGGAGACCAGCGCTAACTCAAGGGCGCATGCGATGCTTACCAAATCGCAGAACAGCAGCGCCAGCACGCAAGAAAATGGTTTAAATTTCGACGCGTTTCTCCATCGCGGTTCATTTGTCTTGCAACCAGCATCCGCAGCCGATTCATCTTGTCGTTCGATTACCGCACTCGACATAAGACTCCGATAACTCTTAAAAAGAGCACAACTGCCAGCTTGCTATGGAATATCCGCGAAGGATTAATCTTGAAATACTTCTAACTTCTGAGCGGAAGGTGTTGCGATGGATTCACTGCACAACCGTACTAGCGAGCTTTCAAAACCGTTGAGTATCACATCCCGGTCCAGATGAATCACAGCATAGTCACGGGATGCTTTTCCGTATTGCTTTCGCAGTTGCGCGTCATCGGCAAGACGGGTAATCGCGTCGCAAAACATTTCCACATCGTCGGGCGGCGTTACCATTCCAATTCCTTGTAATGATTTGTAAAGTTGCGTTCCCGGCGACGCTATAACCACCACTGGCCGTCCACTCGCCAACATTCCGGTCAGTTTAGACGGCATTACCAAATCCGCGGCGCCCAGGCGTTGCGGTAAAACGTGGATGTCCGCCAGATTCAGCAATTCGTTAAATTTTTCTACGGGCTGCAGCGACAAAAAGCTTACGGTGCCCGCATCCTTCGTCGCATGTTCCAAATCTTTGCGGAAAGGGCCCTCGCCGCAAAATACCAAATGGATGTTCGGTCGAATCACCGCCAGTCTTTTGCTCGCTTCCGCTAAAATTTCCAGCCCTTGTTTACTTCCCATGCTTCCGGAATACAAGACCACAATTCCCTCTGCCGATATTCCCAATTCTTTCCGCAACGGATTTACTCCGCTAAGAGGAACAATCTTTTTCGTATCTACCCAGTTCAGAATGAGCGCGCAACGCCTTGCTGGCACCCCTTTGCGTTCCAATAGTTCCTGCATCTTTCCTGAAATTGTTGATACACAGTCGAATCTTTTTAGCACTTGCCGTTCAACGTACCGGGCCAGGCTCTCTATTCGCAGTGAAACGGTTTTGTCGATCGCGAAGGCCGCATCCACTTCGAAGTCCTGCACATGCTGCCAGGTTTTCGCCCTGCCTAAAAATCCCACCACCAGCGCGGTGAAGGAACAAAACAACGTTGGCTCCACAACAAAAACAACATCAGGCCGCCGCAAGCTCTGCCAAACCATAACCGGCACACTGCTTAACGCAAAACTTAGTAAACATAGAATTCGTCGTAAGCCCGTCGCGCTTTTTGGAAGCCACAAAGGACAACGAATAATGATCATTTTCGGCTTTACCGGCGATTCTGGACCCTTTTTTGTCGCTTGATACGCCGTTTCCCGCACTTCCCGTGTGTATCTCCACGCGCAATATGGCGGCTTGGTCGCCCATTCCGGGTAGTGGGGTGGCGCCGTCACCACGCGCACCTGATGACCCCGTGCCGCAAGCCATTCCGCTAGTTCGCCGGTGTACTTTCCTACCCCAATTAATTCCGGATGAAAATTAATTCCATGTATGAGGATTTTCATCCGCTTAGTCGCGGGTGGCCACAAAAATCAGGCAGTCGCCTCGTCCCGCGTGGTTTCCCAGCCAAGCCAACGGGAATAACAACCCTCGAGCGATCAACATAAATGCAGCAGTCAAAAATGGATTGCGAAGCTGCTTGGTTATTCTGCCTTCTCTGCTGAAAAGCGCGGCAATCCAGGTCTGTGTCATCCACAAAGCGGGCGTAATCTGCGAACGCTCCACCGCCGCAAAGCCGCTTTGCTGCAAAAGCCGCTGCAGTGTCGCCTGCGAAAAATAGGAAATGTGAAATGGGACGTGCCAGTTAATCCAGCTACGTCCAAAAACGCTTCGCTGCCAACTCGCACTGTTTGGACAACTGATCCACACTTGACCGCCGGGATTCAAGATGTGCCGCACTTTTTCCAGCATCTTGCGCGGCTCCAGAGAATGCTCCAGTACGTTGGAAAGGACCGCGACATCAAATCTGTTCTCCGGTGCAAGCGCTTCGAGCGAGCAGGTATGTACCGCGAATCCGAATCTTCGCGCTTCCATTGCGGCAATTTCATTGAATTCCAATCCTTCGACCGTGAATCCGTTTGCCGCGTACAAACGAAGGCCGCGGCCTTCGTTGCACCCTATGTCCAGAAGCCGTCCTGTCCCCCGCCGGCTATGAAAAGCAATGTCGCCGTCAATGGTCATCCACCAGCGATTCAAAAAGGAAAATAGAAACCATTCGCGCCAACTTGTGTAGCGCGAATTTTCAGAGCCGGCAAAGTTATATTGCGATTCGTACAAGTGCTTCAGTTCTTCGACCGTTGGCGTTGGAGATATCTGTTCGAAGCCACATTTTTTACACTTGCGCGTGCCGTAGCGTCCCGCGATTCCAAATCGTGTGTCGAACAATCCTTCAGTGCCTATCTCCGAGTTGCCTTCACATATGTCGCATACGCGCTTTTCCACTCCGCTTTCGGGGAGCGCAAGCATCGCACCCTTCATCGAGCTCGCTGTCTCTATATTTTCTTGCAGGGCTTCGCGCATACAATCCTGTTTCACGACACTTGCTCCCAAACCTGTCCCCGCCTATTCCTGGTGCGAATAAACCCGGTATCCGTTGGTTTGCGCCAATTGATCGCGCTCGGCGGCGCGCAAATCCGCAACCACCATTTCCGTTACCAGTTCGCGGAATGTCTTTTTTGGATTCCACCCCAGCCGCGTGCGTGCTTTGGCGGCGTCGCCCAATAAGGAATCCACTTCCGTGGGACGGAAATATCTTGGGTCTATCCGCACAATGCATCGCCCTTGATGGTCATAACCGCATTCCGCCGCGCCGCTGCCTCTCCACTCCAATGGAAGTTCGGCGACGGTCGCGGCCACCTCCACAAATTCCCGCACGCTATGTTGTGTTCCGCTGGCAATTACGTAATCCTCCGCATGCTCTTGCTGCAACATCAACCACTGCATCTCCACATAATCACGCGCATGCCCCCAGTCACGCAGCGCATCCAGATTCCCGAGATACAAGCACTCTTGCAGTCCAATTTTAATGCGCGCCAATCCTCGCGTAATCTTTCGCGTCACGAATGTTTCGCCGCGTACCGGTGACTCGTGATTGAATAAAATCCCGTTGCAGGCATACATGCCGTAAGCTTCCCGGTAATTGACGGTGATCCAATACGCATATAATTTCGCAACCGCATACGGTGATCGCGGGTAAAACCGCGTCGTTTCGCTCTGCGGCGTTTCCTGAACCAATCCGTAGAGTTCCGAGGTGGAGGCCTGGTAGAAACGCATGGTTTGACAACCTCTGAGAATCCGTATCGCTTCAAGCACTCGCAATGTACCTAAGGCGTCTGTGTTTGCCGTATATTCTGGCTGCTCGAACGACACACCCACGTGGCTTTGCGCCGCCAGATTGTAAATTTCGTCGGGTTGCACTTCTTGAATGGTGCTGATTACGCTGTTCGAGTCGGTCATGTCCCCGTAATGAAGAAATAAGTCGCGGTTGGGAACGTGCCGGTCCTCATATAAATGATCAATCCTTTCGGTGTTGAACGATGAAGCGCGACGCTTCATGCCATGCACTTCATAGCCTTTCGCCAATAACAATTCCGCAAGATATGATCCATCTTGTCCGGTGATTCCGGTGATGAGCGCCTTTTTTTTCAATTCCATACCCCTAAAGCAGTTTTCATAGCGTGGCCATTTGCAAGGACTGTTTCTTGAATCCCAGCCGCATGATTTTGTCCAGGCATAACACCGCAATTTGCAGCATGCTCATAAAACAGAGGACCACGGTATCGGCAAATGCCGTGCGCACCATCCAAACAGCAAGCACAAAAAATAGAATCGGAAATAACGGATGCGCTTCTCGATGCCGTTCCACCCAACTGTTTACGCCGATAACCCCGGCAGTCAGCAGCGGAAAGAACAACAACAGGAAAGGGCCGAAATTGGCGTACATTTCGCCCAACGCCGTGGCGTTTAGGCTGGTGTCCTGGTTCGGCAAATATTCCTTGGCGATTAAGACCGTGAAATTCTCCGCCTTGGTCGGGTACACACTTCTTGGCACCCAGGCGGTAACTGTTTTTAAATACGTTTCCCCGTAAAGAAAGTCGCGTCGCGGTCCGTAATCTTGCACGATATGCAGCGCCAGCAGGAAATCCAAACCTTCAGTGGCATCCATTAAAGAAGAAATTGTAGAACTCTCTTCCTGCTCGCCGGAAAATGCGGCCACGGACTCAGGAATCGCCGTAAGATCATGCCGTGCCATCCCCCAGGCGCTGAAAACAAATAATAAAGCCGGAGATCCCAGTAGCATCCACAAAACGGGTTTTGTCTTTTTGAGGAAACTGCAGGACGCCAAAAAAGCGAGCAGATAAATAACAATGTAAATGCGGTTGCCGGTAATCACCATCTGCAGGATCAAAAACAGCGGTACCAGGAAAATGAAACGCTTTTTGGTTTTTCCAAATTGCAGTGAAAGACTGGTGTACCAGGCTGCGGCGCTTACGAAAAGAATGTCAGTGGCTTGCATCCAGTGAGACAAAAGAACGAATCGATCGCCAAACTGTGCCGCTAAACCTTCAGTCCGCTGGTACCAGTGCGAGGCCAGAAACTCTTCTAGTCCACCGGCCAGGCGAATCATCATCAACCATTCCAGCATCAGCGTCGCAATGGTAACGCCGAGCACACGCTCTAGCGGCATGCGCAAATCAATGCCTGGACTTTTACTCTCATGGTCTGCAAACAACAACACCGCGACGCACATCAGCATTAAAGCGGACCAGATCATGAGATACGACAGGAAATAATCCACATTCGAAAGATCAGCCGTTCCCCACGTCTGTCCTACATCGTATTTCGCCGGCAGCTTATAAACTCCTGCCACGGTTAACAATCCGAGCGGCGCTAACGCGAAATATCCGATTCCCGCCATCCACCCGCAAATGGCGTTGAGTCCGGTGGAGAACCGCAAAACTCGCAGGCACGCCAGAGCATACGTTCCGAAAAGCACCACGAACAAAATGAAATAGATAACCCGCATGTTGGGATATACATTGAGGTGAAGCTACGAAGCATTCACGCCGCTTCGCTATTGAGAAACCGGCGTGATTACGCCAGGTTGTTCCGTCTCGCTCGGAGCAGAAGACATCGCGTTCGGCGGAAGGACCTGAATTCTCTTCGCAGCCGGATTTTCGCCTGTCCACTGCCGGAGAAGGCCGTGCAACGCCCGCGAAAATTGTAAAGGTCCCCAAAGAGCCGCTTTGGCTTTCCCTCTCTCGATCAACAGGCGGCATAGGTCATCTTCAGACCATAACCGTTCGATACAACTCGCCAGTTCTCCCACCGAATTGGGATCGAACAATAAACCTGCGTCTCCCACCTGCTCCGCCATGGCATACACGCGCGAGGCCGCCACGGGACATCCCAGCGCAAATGCCTCCAGCGGCGGGATATTTGTGGGGCCAAAAAAAGTTGGCATGATGAGCCCTCTCGCTTCCCGGAACATCTGGAATAAATCGTCATCGGGAACGTAGCCGGGAAATACCACGTTTCGTCGCAACCCGAGACGGCTGGCTGCTTTTTCTATTTCCGCGAAGCGGCCCTGCTTCGCTCCGGTAAGTACCAGGGATACGTCGGGGAACTTTTGGCGGACCTGGGCGACAGCCTGAAGCAGGCGAAGATGATTCTTATGCTTCCAGAACTGCGCGGGATAGAACAAATACTTCTCCGGAAGAGCGTATTTCTCGCGAATCGCATGGCATGCGCCGTACGCTTCCGCCAACCGCGAGGCGTAAGGCAGCACCACGATTTTTTCGAGAGGTGCGCCATAAGACTCATGAACCATCCGCTTCCCCAATTCCGAATCCGTCAGAATTCCCCGCGCATCCCGGCAGACGGCGCGAAGATACGTTTCTCTGAATCGGAAGCGTCCCCACGAGGAAACTTCCGGAAATCGCCGTTCATAGCGATGCATCAGATCATGAACCGCTACGATAGCTGGCACCCGGAACATACCGCTCCAGAAATCCTGAAATGGAAACACCCACAAATCGCATTGTTGCCGCTCGACTTCACTTGTCAACGGATGAAAAAGAAAGGGCCAACGGCGCCGTTGAGAAAACGCCCGGGAAAAGACCATCACAACGCCCGATAGCATTTGCCAGGCGCCGCCTGCGTGAAGAGGCAGGATGGCCGCTCCTTGCGAGGGCAGAACGTCTCGCCAGGCCGGGTCCAGGTATCCCACAACCAGCGCAAATTCATCGCGCGGCAGCGCCAGAAGCGAGGACAGAACCGCCTGCGAGTACTGAAACATGCCGCCGCCCGCTGGCCCTTGCGTCAAAAGCAGCCCTATTTTTTTCATGCGCGCGCCGTGAAACATACATTCCAGCTGTCCACGCTCGGGATGTTTCCGGACAACCACGACCGCGAGTCGACGATTTCCATGCCTGCCATACCGGCAAAGAGTTCGACTTCCGGGGAGAATAGATACCGCATGACGTGCACTTCCTTCAGCTCAATGACGGAATCATCCGCCTTGTCTCGAATGCATACGGTGTAGTTTACGTCCACGACATTGCGGTCGAAATGCATCACCGGCTCGGCAATCCGCTTCACTTCGATGGCGTGGTCTTCCATTCGCTTGATACGTACCGCGGGAAGATTGCGCAGCACCGCCGGTCCGTACCAACAGTCGAACACAAACACCCCGCCCGGTTTTAGATGCTTGCGCGCCGTGAGAAACATGTTCCGCAGATCCTCGTTGTCTGTCTGATAACTGGCCACATGAAATAAAGAAATCACGGCGTCATACGTATCTGCCATGCGCACTTGGCGGACATCCCCCTCGGAGAAAGTCAGGCGTTCCGCCACTTTTTCCGGTAAACATTTTTGGCGGTTCCGGGCCTGTTCAAGCATCTGGGCGCTGCAATCGATTCCGTGAACCCGAATTTCCCTTTCGGCGAAATGCTGGGCATGCGCCCCGGTTCCGCAGCCAAGTTCCAAAAGAGATTGAGTCGAGGGACAATGCGCGCGTATCAATTGCAAAACGTAGGCGGCTTCCGCGGGATAATCTTTTTCCTGGTACAACAGCTGGTAATATCGCGAATACTCGCCGAATACGGTCACGACAGTACCTGCCGCACGCCTTCCGCCACACGCCCCAACTGTTCCCGCGTCAAAGCCATTCCGCTGGGCACATAGAATCCCCGCCGCGCCAGACGCTCCGCCATTGGATACGATTCGCCAGCAAACATACCCATCTTCCGGAAGACTGGCTGTTCATGCATAGGCCAGAAGAATGGCCGCGTTTCAATCCCCAATTCCCGCAGCCGGCGCATGGCTCCCTCGGCGTCAAATGGCACATCGTCCCGCAACAGCAACCCATAGACCCAATAAATGTTCTCGGCGTATTCGCATCGCGCCAGCGGGAGCTGCACCCCTGGAATATCTTTCAGGAGTTCCGTGTACTGCCTGCCTATTTCTCTCTTGCGCGCTGCGAATTCGTCCAGCCGCTCGAGTTGCGCCACTCCCAGGGCTGCCTGAAGATTCGTCATCCGCATGTTCCAGCCAATATCCTCATGTACAAATCTTTTTTGTGGCTGGAAACACAAATTCCGCAGACTCCGGCAACGTCCGGCCAGTTCCTGGTCGTCGACAAGAATCATGCCGCCTTCCCCCGTCGTGACATGCTTGTTGGAGTAAAAACTGAATATACTGATGTCCCCGAAGCTTCCGCACGGCCGCCCCTTATACCTCTGACCGTGCATCTCCGCCGCATCCTCAATCACGTGCAAGCCGTGCTGCGCCGCCAGTTCCAGCAGGGGATCCATATCCACGGGTAACCCGTAAATATGCACCGCAAGAATGGCCCTGGTCCGCGGGGTAATGCGTCGTTTCACCGCCTCCACATCCATGTTCCAGGTCAAAGGATCGCTGTCCACCAGCACGGGCGTCGCGCCCGCTCGCACAATTGCCGAGGCGCAGGAAATAATCGTGAATGAGGGAAGAATCACCTCGTGCCCTTCGCTCAACCGTAGAGCGGCCACCGCCGCTTCCAGCGCCGCGGAACCATTGCAAACTGCAACGCCGTGCGCGCGGCCCATGCGTACGGCAAATTCCTTTTCAAAGCGCCCGACAAACGGCCCTTCCGAAGAGATCCAGCCCGTGTCGATGCACTCGTTCAGATATTTTTTTTCGTTGCCATTCAGCAATATCTGATTGACGGGAATCGTTTCCATGGCGATCATGGCTCAACCTTCGCTTCGCTCGCTACGATGCCTGTGAAGCGCCGTTTGTCGCGATCCCCGGCGTACGGTCCCTGCTTCACCTCAATCATTTCGATCTCTTCCAAAACCTCGAAGCCATGGCCTCCCACCGCCAGCAGGATGACGTCCCCGGCGCGCAGAATGCGGCTCATCAGATAGCGCTGGCGGATATCGTAGAAATCCACCCGCAATTTCCCCCGCCGGAGAATCAGAACTTCCTGGGTGTATTGCACTTCGCGTGGGACCGGATTGTGTACATGCGGTTCGATAACCTTGCCCGCGGGATGATGCATATACGCTAGCTGCTGAGACAGTTCGCCCGGCGTGAAAAAATGTATCCCCGGCTCGGAAAAATCTCCCGGAACAATCACGGCGAGCAATTCGCCGTCGTCGCGAATATATTCCGCTTTTCTCCGGAGGTCCGCATCATCGCTGCGGTTTCCCAGCGTAGGAATTACGGAAGCATTCATCGCCGTCCTCCGGCAAAAGCAATGCAAAACTCGCTGCGGGACCACCGCGAGGGAAATTGGCTCATCGAAAGACCTCGGATACATTGCTTTTCGCCGGCGACTTCGACGGCATGCAAGCCTCGGGCAGCACTCGTCCGCGTTTCCGGCCTTGCCATTTCCGCAACGCATAGCGAGCCAGCCTTCTCGCGCGGGATGCGCGCAGCGATCTCTGAAGTCGCTCGACAAACTCAGGTTCCGGTTCCAGATGATCAGGCAGCAAAAAAATCGCTTTGTGTTCCGTGGTCAGCGCGGATTGCCGCAACGCTCCTCGCCTTGTATGTGTGCCTGTTCCGTCCGCACCAATGTGGAACACCCGAGAGCGCAACGAATGGAGCGCCAGCGCATCGTGCCGGCAATGTTCGTAAGCCCAGCGAATGGCCCAGGAATCGATCCATCCATCCATCTGCAGCGCGAGCATCCCAGACAAGTCCTCTCCGCCGCGGTTGAACTTTTTCTGCTGTTTTTTGTCGCGGCAGAACTCCGCATAGTCCGCAACCGTCCAATCGGCTTTTTCCCAGCGGTCCCGCCACGTGCCCCAGCCCAGCGAACTGCTGCGATAAAAGCAGAAGGCGTCGCTGGGATATCCTTCCGGAGCGCGCAGAGCAAAGTTGAATCCGCTCACCGAAAACACCCCTGGCTCGCGTTCATAGCGCGCCAGCGCCTGATTCATGAACGTCAGGAAGTCTGGCGTCGTCAACAAATCGTCTTCCATCACAATTAACCGGCCGCGCTCCTTGCACAACCGCGTTACCCCTTCAATCACCGATTTTCCCAGCCCGGCATTGCCGTTTTGCTCCACGATATTCACGGACCGAAATCCGCGGATCGTTCGCAAATATTCTCGTACCCTCGCCACCTTCGATTCGCCTTGAACATTTCTTGCGCCATCGGAGAACACATACAAATCACTAAGCGCCGCTAAATCATTCGCGCCAAGAGATTCCACCGTTCTCCTGGTATGCTCCAATCGCTGGTAAACAAACAACGCAATTGGCGCAAGGTTCGGATCGTGATATACGCCGTTCGCCACTCCTTTTGTGGTTACCGCAACTGGCTCCCACTTTTCCCCTGACAACTCTTCCCGCGTGGTTTCTTTTTCCTGGTTATGACCAACAGTCCACCAAAAACTCGCGGCCAAAACGCCGGTATACACCGCCCCGGAAAGCAGCATTCCATAAACCGCTCCGCGCAACCCGAAACGCGCCACCAGCGGAACTCCCGCGAGCAATCCGGCGATTCCACTCCCCGCGTATCCATAGAAAATTAATTTAGGACGCTCCATCGCTTTTAACGCGGCATTCATGGTATGGCCTACGCCCATAAGCAACGGCAAAAACGCCAACACCTTCAGCAACGGAAACAGCGCGTCAAACTTTCCCTGAAACACAATATGCAAAACCGGCAAGCCCGCTACCCGCACTCCAAACACGAATCCCGCGGTGACCGCCACAATCGCAATTACGTAACGCCTCCATAGACCAACTAATTCTTTCGCGCGCCCACCAGCGTGAAGCGCAGCAAATCTCGGCAGCACCACATAATTCAGCGCTATAAACACTTGCTCAGCCGGCGCAATCAACAAAGTTAAAACGCGCAGATCCGCAACATTACTTACCGTGAGCAATCCCGCGATCAACCAGTAGTAACCTTGCAAAACTAATTGCGCTAAAAACGCCGTCGCCAGCGCCCACCTCGCATATCCCCAGTGTTCATGCCAATAACTCGCAATCGTCGCGACTTGCTCTTCCTGCAATCTCGCAAATTGGCCCACGGCTCTCAGCAGCGCCGCACTCCATCCCAGCGCCAAAATCATGAAAACGGTGAAACCATCCAACCGTCCGGTTGCTTTTGCCAGCCATACTCCAGCCACTACCACTACAAAAAACACCAGCGACGCTTTTGCCGCTTCGGAAGCTTTTCCTTGTACGTAACATGCCCGCCGCAAAAATATCCCGCTCAATAAAAATGTGATCGCCAATGCCATTCCCAGAAGCGCTTTGGGCATTCCGCCTGGCGCAAACGCTCGCAAAACTCCGCAAGCTCCCAGCAACAACGCTGCCGACGCGGCCCCCGCCAAAACATTTGCTGTGGCCATCAACCGGAAATATCCCGCGCTCGCATCCCGGTAGCGGCCTGCGCCATGTACGGTGTACGGATCTACCACCGCCGCGCTATGCAAACCCGCTACAAACAAATAAATCGAATAGCACAGCGCGAATACTCCGTATTCTTCCCGGCTCTGTGTTCGCGCCAGCACCACATTAGCCAAAAACATTCCGCCCACCGCCAGCGCCTGGTCCGAAAAGCTGTACGCTACTTCGCGAACCTTTGCGCGCGGCATGCTCAGTTCGCTCCGTAAACTCTTTTCGCTTTTCAGACAATTACCTCTACATCATCCGCGTCCACTTCCATCGAAGCTGCGCTGGCAATCAGTCCGATCGAAAGCACCACACGGCACGAATTTTTTTGCCGGATTAAAATGCCGCAAGCCCCCGCCAAAGGTCCCCGCACAATGCATGCCTTACTTCCGGTGACCAGATAAGGATGCGGAAATAGCTTCGCGCCTCCTCGCATCCCTTCGCGCAGTTGCTGCATCTCCTTTTCCGGTACCGCTTCAGGAACTCCCCTGATTCCCACCAGCCGTACAACTCCGGGCACCTGCAAAACGCGCAATCGATTTCGCAGCGCCAGCCTTACAAAGGCATATCCGGGAAATAGCGGCATCTGAAGTTCAACGCGGCGATCCTTCCAACGCCTCACCGACCGGTATACCGGCACAAAATGCTCCACACGGCGCCGTACAAATTCCGCTGCTACCTTTTTTTCGTAGTGCGAACGCAAATGCGCCGCGTACCACAGTTCCTCGGTAAATCCGTTGTCCGGTAAAAAATGCTCTGGCACAGCTTCGCCCCTTTAGCTACATTTCCCTTTTCGAAAATTCAGTTCGCGCAGTTACCGGCTCGCGATACCGCTCGGCTTTTCCGCGCTGGCGCCGCGAAAAACTTTTTTCCAAACTCGGTGGATTGGCGATTGCCCGGCTGCGCGCAGCAGCGACCAAAAGGCCGACGCGCTCACGCTGTCCTTCACTTCCAGCACAAATATTTTCCTGGGGTCACTCGAAGCAATCCTTTGCCACTTGTCATGCGTGGTGATTGCCGCAATGCTTGCGAGAAAGGTCATGCCCATGCACAGGCAAGTCACTACCAGCCGCGGTGGAAACACTTTGCGCTCCGGCACGCTCGCGCTATCCAGCACCTTTACACTCGGCGTTTCCTTGGCTTCTTCCACTTTTGCCAGCTCGTATTGCTGCGTCAATGTTTCGTAAACCGTTTCTTCAATTTTTGTGCGCCGGTAAAGGTCGGAGTACGTAACCCCGAGCAGTGGAAGCGTTCGCAACGATGGGTAATCCGCTCCGGCATGATCCGCGTCGCTGGCTATCCGCTTTTCTGATCCGTTCATTTTCTGAACCTGTTGCCGCAACTCAGAAATTCGTGCTTGCAACGCTCGCACCCGAACATTGTTTGGCGTGTAAATCGCCTCCAGCCCCCGCAATTCCGATTCAGCCGCAATCCATTGCCCCTGCAATAATGCCGAGGATTCCACCATCGCGCGCCCTTGCTCTTTAATGTCGATGGCCGCATTCTTGCTGGCAAATTGACTGAATTCACGCGATGCCAGGTCCAGATTTTCCTTGATGGTAACCAGGCGTTCTTCCAGAAAAACTCTTTCCCGATGCGCGGCCGATGTGGACAGTTCCACCACCAAATGATTCAACTCCTCAACATTCGCCTGCGCCAGCAACCTCGCTCGCTTGGCGTTTCTATCACGCACGCTGATGGCTATAATTCCGCTCTTCCGGTCTTCGGATATATCCGTATTGGTCTGAAGAATGCTCCTCGCCTGCTCGGCCAGCCGCACTCCGTACACTTTCTTTAGCAAAAATTTGTCTACTAGCCGGTCCTCTACCGTGCGGCTGCGCAACACCCCTATAAACAAGGCTCCCGAACTCTTGATTCCCAGTGCATCTCCCGCAAACGTTCCGAGTCCACTACCGCTCCTTTGACTCATCGCCGCCAAAAGCGGCAATGACAAACTCTCCCCGCTATCCGGCGGCATCAGTTGCACTGAAGACTGATATTTCACCGGCAACGAAAACGCCGTCACCAATCCGATTCCCGCTCCCACGGCAAGCACTTTCCCCAGTGTTCGCCGTGCGATCCACAACAACCGCACGGACCGCAATGCGCTATCGTCCGTCCCGGAATCGGCAACTTTCTCACGCACCGCGCCCATCGTTGAAGACGGCGTTGTTTGTGGGTTGCGCATCGTTCCTGTCAGCGGCACTCGATTTCACCTTTCGCTTGTTTGCTCGCCCAAAGCCCGCAAAAATCACGTTACGGAATAGCAACTGCCCCGACTAATGCTCCCGCCTGTGCTATTTGTGCCATCGCCAGCACGTTTTTCCAGACCCCGCCACCTAAAGTAATTCGCTCCGGCACAATGATCGTGTCTCCCGGTCCGATCACCGCGGAAACCGTGCCACCTGACCACATCGCGCTTTGTCCACTGGTCACTTCGCCATCCGCTCGCAGCACAAAAATCGCTCGCTTGTTTCCTGTACCGGTTACGCCGCCGGCACGCGACAGGTACCAACCCACACTTTTCCCCGGCCTGAACGTGATTGCGTTTGAGTTGTAAACCTGGCCGACCACCAGAACGAATCCGGGACGCTTTGGAATCGTTAACGTGTCGCCAGCGCGCATTTCAATGTCATTCATCGAACCTGCAAAATCCTTTTGTTCCGCACGCAAGTGCACTACCATCCGCCCGGATACCGGCGCTCTGCGCATCGCCTCCACAGTGCGCTGCCGCTGCTGTATAGCCGCCTGTTGCAGCGCTATTTCTTCGCTTCCGGTAGTCGTCACGGTGGTCTTCATTACCGTGGCTTCCTGTTCCAGCCGCTGAATAAATTCCTGGCGGGTTTTCTGCTGCATTTCACGGACTGCAATACGTTCGAAGTTCGCCGCGGGACCGTAGCCGCTCGGCAATAAGCCGCCTGCACGCTGCAAAACCGAGCTGATTCTCTCGCCAGGATGAATGCCATATACTCCCGGCTTATTTACCTCGCCGAGCAACGTGATGGTTGCGCCTACATCCGTCCAGCTCGCTCTTTGCGGCACTGTGAGCACATCGCCATCGAGTAAAACCGCATCCTCTTTAGGATTTCGTTCCAGCGCGCTGGCCAGTTCAACAGACTGTCCCTTTCCGCCCACGCTGCCGGCGTTTCGTTTTGTTTCGTAGTGCACCAAATCAGCGCTGCCATCCGCGCTGCGCAGCAAGCCTCCAGCGGCTTGCACCAAATCGGATACCCGCATATTCAGCGCCAACGGATACCTGCCCGGCCGCGCCACATCTCCGCGCACGTACACACTGGCCGGATCCACATGCTCTGGCTGTCGGTGAATTAAAATGCGGTCGCGCGGTTGCACCAGCAAATTGTTGACTGCTTCACCCGCCAAAGCCTCCCGCAACGACACGCTGAACACCCGCGTGGTGCCGTCCGGCACTTCGCGAAACACCTGCGCGGAATCCATCCACGCTTGCGGTTTTAATCCTCCAGCCTGGTACACCGCATCACGCAAATGTTCTTGTCCCGAAGCGCGATATTTTCCCGGTGCGCGAACCTCACCCAGCACTGTGAATTCCGGCGCGCCGGCGAATTCGTACTTCCCAAAAATTCGCACGGTGTCCAGCGCTTGCAGTGCCGGAGAAAGTTCTGGATGTGCCAGCGCATTACCGAGATCAAAGCTCTCAACCACTGGGCGGTTCTCTGGCCCGCTAATGCGGATGATTTCGCCGTACTGCGTCGCTGGCTCCGGGAGTAAATCTTTGTAACTCCCCAGCAAATCGCTCAGTTTCATGTTCTCGTGATACGAATATTTCCCGGGACGCAACACGTGCCCTTCGAGATACACGGCTCCGGTGTTATACGGCGCAATCGGGAAAATATGAATTTCATCTCCATCACGCACCACAAATTTCTCAATGCTCTTGCGTAATACCTCCGCATCCGTGCCTTCACCCATCTCCAGACTCAACATGGTTCGTTTTTCGTGCGCTTCCAGGCGTTGTACCTCGATATGCCGCAACGTGGCTGCAGGCAGAATCCCACCCGCCAGATCAAGAACTTCTCCAAGGTTTTTTTCGCCATGTAATTCGTATAAAGCGGGGCGCCGAACCATCCCATCGACGGTAATGGAGTCTCCAAAGGGTGGCACCCGTAGTGAATCACCATTTTCCAGACGCTTCGCGTCGCTGCGAATGCCATGCAGCAGCAAATCATAAGCGTCAACTTCTTCCACCAACTGTTTCCCGCGATAGTGTTCGAGACGCCGCAAAGATCCGCGCGAGGTTACTCCGCCCGCCGCGAAAAGCGCATTTAACGGCGTGGAAAGCGAGCTGACGTCATAGGCCCCTGGAGCAGCTACTTCTCCGACGACATACACCCTTACGGTGCGCAACTTCAGTAGCGAAACATCCACGGAAACATCGCGGAATTGCGAGCGCAACAACTTCTGCACCGACTCCTGTACTTCTCCCAGTGACCGCCCGGAAACTAAAATTGGTCCGGCTTCCGGCAGCGTCAATCGTCCCTCATGGTCCACGGTGCGCAGCAAACGCTGGGAGATTCCTCCCCACAAATCAATCGACAGGCTGTCGCCCGGCCCCACCACATAGTCCGGTCCCACCGGAAGATCCATCGGTAACAAGTCCGGGTTCGGTGTTCCGCTGCGAAATACGTCAAGTCCAAACCGCTCGATCGCTCCCGATCGCGGCGCAGCCTGCACATAAAGATCGTAAAGAGATGGTGCCGCGGCATACGGATTGGCTCTCCCCACCAGGCTGGCCGGTTCCGCAGTCGATGACGACGCGAGGCCCGCCCCAGGATTTTGAAATACGCGACTGTCTTGGCCGTGGGGTACTGCGCGCGCCGTCTCCACGGAAGTCGCTTCACCACCCGTAATCGGGTAACCAATTTTGCCGGTGACTCCACCCGCCGGTGCTGCGGGGCCACTCTGTATGAGCGACGCGTGCACTAGTCCGCTGGAGTTTTGCCCGGTCTCCTGGCCAGCGCTCCCGGTATTTTCCCGCGCCGTGATGATTTCATCGGACTCGACGCTGAGCGGTGCCGGGACAGCTCGCGGTTTTTGCTTCGCCGGAGTTCTTCCCGGTAGGCCGCAATCCGCGCATGTCTGCTCTCCGGACGCGTTGGCCTCGAGTTCCAGTTCGCGCTGCACCGCTCGCTCGCGAGCCTGCTGCCGCGCTTTTAATTCTCCTGCTGCTTCGGATTGCGGATCGATCTTTGGCAGAAGATGGCCGTAGCGCTGCAACAACCTGGTCGCGATTACACGCACTCTTAAATTTTCACGCAGCAGTTGGCTTACCGCCTCATCGCTTAAATCCGATTCCTCCAGCAATTGCCCCGCAGCCCCAGCATCCTGCGCGATGGCACGCTTCATCTCGACCATTAGCCCGGCGTCCTCGGAAAGAACCTGCAGTATTTGGCCCGCCGTTGCCGCTACACGGTCCAGATTGTCGGCCACAATATCCGTGCGCGCGCTTTGCGCCGCAACCTGAACCGCTGCAAATAATCCGCACCCAAACGTAAACAACAGCAACCCGCAAAATCGCTGCTTCGCTCGTCGCTTATTTTGCAAATCTCGATTCGTCATCCCGGACCTACTGGCGAGGCTTTTCCCCGCCGCATCAACTTCAACAAACCTTCTTCGCTCGCTTCCATTCGGCTCGAATGAATTTCCATTGCCGCCCAGTAATGGATTCCCAAATTTGTATGTGGAGCCACCGCGATGATTTGCAACGCGGGAAACTGCCGCAGCAGCGCGTCACATAGCGCCGGCCGCTTCCTGGATTCATCCAACGCAATCAACAAAAAGTCGGGCTTGGTCCGCTCCACCAGCATGGGCACGTCTTGTTCGTTCTCCGCTTCTCCTACTACATGAATCCCGGCCTGCTCCGATAGCGTCGAAAGAACCAGCTCGCGCAGCAGCCGTGGACGGTTCGCGACGAGTACACGGACACTGGTTTCCATTGAGCGGCCTCCGGCTCAAGAAGAGTAGGCGGAGAAGCTGCGGAAACACAGGCTGGAAAGGGTACGGGGATTAGGTACTGCGAAATGGATTTAAAGTACTGGGGAAGGTGGTATCGATGAGGTACTAAATTGGTATATAGCCCGGCTAACTCTTACCCGGCTTCCGCCCTCATCTTGGGTCGCACGGAAAAAAATTTGTGCCTGCACGGTTCGCAGCGCAGCGCCGGAAATCGCAGCAGCCGCCCCAAAAATGCGCCCACGCCAGGCACGTACTCCGGCGCTATGCTCTTTAACTCCGTATTGCCACAAATGCTGCAGTGCGCTCGCAACAGATTCTGCAGCGGTATCGCGCGCGCATAAAAGCGCATCGCGCAACTCAAGCAACGCCACGACAGCACTCCACCTGCAGCCAGAATCCTGTCGAGCGATCCTCGTCGTCTTGATCGGCGAACTTGATCTCTATGGCAGTGGGGGCAGATCATCTTAAGCAAAAAACCCGGCGCACCATTCTTCAGAGTAGATGAAAAGCATTTACTGGGCAATAGTTTGCGTAGCCAAATTGTTATCTTTGCTATTACTCTTTAGTCTTCGCTCGGCGCGCTATAATGAATCTTGCCCGGTGCCAAACATCAGTTTTTCACCGCCTCAAAAAGGATACAGCATGCCTGACTACACCGCTGAACACGCCCGTGCCGGAATCGACGCCAAACTCCCCGCCCTCGAAACCTGGCCCAATCAATTCCCGGGCTACACCATCACCACGCGTTTCCCGGAATATTCCTCGGTCTGCCCGAAAACCGGCTTGCCCGATTTTGGCATCATCACCATTCAATATCGCCCCCGCCAACACTGCATCGAACTCAAATCACTTAAAATGTACCTTCTTGCGTATCGCCAACTCGGCATCTTCTATGAAAACGCCGTTAATAAGATGTTGCGCGACATCGTCGCAGCCATCCGCCCAGAGACTTGTATCGTTCGCGGTGAGTTCACCCCACGCGGTGGCCTGACCACCTCCATATTTGCCCGGTGGCCTTCCAAAACTACCACGCGCACCTCGCGTTAAGTTTACGTCACCTGGGCATGGACACCGGCCTCTCGCCGAGTGATAATTCTTCGCACGCATAACTACACTTTCTTATCCACTTCCGAGGAGGAAGAATGGCCAGTACGCCAAATGTTCCCAGTCCCCAAGAGTCCTATCAGTACGAAAATACCGGTACGCCGCGTTGGATCGCCGTACTGTTTGGCGTACTCATCGCCGCTCTTGCCGTGCTGGCCTACGCCGGCCACTCTATCCAGTCTCGTCTGGAGCAGGATATTTCCAAGCAGCAGGATCAGAACAAAATTCTTTCCGCGCAGCTCGAGCAGGCCAATTCACGCCTCGCCGAAATCAAGGGTCAAGTCGAAGTAACGTCGCAAAAAGTCGGTTTAACGCAATCGGAAATCGCGCAAGCCAAAAGCCGCTCCGAGGCGATTCGTAAAGCGCAAATGGCTTCGGATCAAAAGCTCAGCTCCCAATTGGGAGAGGTTCGCAAAACCAGTGACGAAAAAATTGGCGCGGTTGCCACCGAGGTTGGTGGCGCCAAGAAAGACATCGAAGCCACGCGCAACGATTTGGAAGCCACCAAGGGTAGGCTGGAGCGCGCTTCCGGCGACATGGGCGTGATGAGCGGTCTCATCGCTCGCAATCGCGATGATCTCGAGGAACTCAAACGCCGCGGAGATCGCAATTACTTTGAATTTACTCTGCCCAAAACAAAAACTCCTCAGCGCGTCGGCCCCGTGCAGATGTCGCTCGGCAAAACAGATCCAAAAAAATCCAGATATACCCTCACAGTCTTAGCTGACGATCGCGCCATAGAGAAAAAAGATAAAACTTCCGGCGAGCCCGTGCAGTTTTACGTCAAGGGCAGCTCCCGCATGGGTCCTTATGAAATTGTCGTGTTCGACGTAAACAAGTCTCAGGTCAGTGGCTACCTCTCTACTCCCAAAGATTCCGGTTCTGCTGCCGCAGCCGCTCCTGCCAGCACCACGGCGAAGCCCTAATACGAGGAACTCATCTCGCCCTGGTCTCCGGCGCTGAGTTCCGTTGGAAACCAGCACAACGACGGGCTTTTTCCTTTCGCGGCCAACGGCGATACCATGTATCAGTAAGCTTTTGTCTTACTCTTGGGGGACTCAAAATGCCTGCCGCCCACCACCGCAAGGCCTTTCCGCTATTTTTCCTCTGCCTTTTTCTCTGTGGTTCGCGCGCCGCTGCGCAGTCTTCACTCGATCCCGCGCAGCTTCCTTCTCGCACACTGTTTTATTTTCTGTGGCGCGGCACTCCGCCTCCCGACTCTAGAAAAACAAATTCTTTGCTCTCGCTCTGGGATGACCCCGACTTTGCTCCCGTCCGCTCCGCGCTTTTCCAATCCATGACCGCCAATTCATCCAAGGAAAATCCTTCTTCGACGCTTTCCTCCGAAGAAGCCACCGAATATTCCACCTTGCTTGACAACGCTTTCCTTGTCGGCTTCGTGGGCGAGCCAAAACCTCACCGCTCCGCCGCTTCGGCATCCGCTCCGGCTTCCACTCCATGGAATGGTGTCTTCCTTATCTACGATCGCTCCGGCAAAGAAGCCTTGCTTGCGAAAGCTCTGCTCCGCACGCGCGCTCAAGGAAGCGAAATTCCTAAACTGACGCCGTTTGTTGTCGCCGGCATTCCTGCTCTAAAAGCGGAAACAAAGTCCGGTTCCACCTACTGGGCCGAAACCGGAAAATTTGCGGTCAGCGCCAAAGAGCGCTCCGTTTTTGAAGAAATTTTGACCCGCGTCGCTGGAAAGTCCACAGACACCTTCACGTTGGCGCAAAATACTTACTACCAGGAAGCTCTTCCCACGCTCGGTAAAGGTTTCATCGAAGCATTCCTTCGCGTCGCCGATCTTCGCGAAATCATCGACACCTCTAATCCTTCCAGCGCTCAAGTAGCCTCCATTCTCGACGCCGTTAAATTAAATTCTTTTCACTCGTTGGCTTTCCATTTGTCCTTGGAGGGTGCCAGGACGCGCGTGCAAGGTTCCCTGCTTGGTGACACTTCCAAGGGAACGCTTTTCGATATTTTTGCCGAAGGCCAGCAGAATCCTCCGTCCTTCGCGTATCTAACTCCCGAAACTGTTTATTTTCAGGAAACGGAACTCAACCTTCCCGGCATGTACGAAAGCCTCAATCGCATTTTGCGTACCTCGCTCGCTCCGAATCAACAAGGTGGCACCGATATGATCGACGCGCTCGCCAAACAGCGCCTCGGTATGCCGCTTCAAGAAGCTCTCGGCGTCGCCACCGGAGAATTCGGCTCGCTGCAAACCAGCCCTGTTCTGGATCCCAATAAACAAATTTACTTTTTTGGCATTCATAAAAAACCCGAGGCGCTCAAACTCCTTCGTTCCATTTTTGCGGAGCGCATTACCTCCGAGCGCAACGAAGGTTCCATCACCTATCTCAAAATTTCACTCCAGGCCAGCCAGACTGCAGCCGGAGTGGCGCAGTGGCATTTCTATCATCTCGCCGTTACCCCCGACATCATTCTAGCCGCACCGCAAAGTGAATCTCTTCGCGCCGTTCTTGTTCCCAAACCTCTCGCTACTTCCGCAACTCCTTTCCCTAATGCGCCTGCTTTCCTCGCGATTCGCGCGCAGTATCCGGACAAAATACACGGTTTCAGTTATTTTGATTTTCAAAAACTGGACTGGCCTGCCGTCAAGCAAAAATATCTTGAAATTGTCAAAACTTCCTCCAACAATCGCCCCGCCAACGCAAAGGCCACCCCGTCGCAGGAACCGCCCGCATGGCTGATTCGCTTGAATCCTCAAATAGTTCCTCGACACATACACACCTCTAGCAGCGCTTCGTGGAAAGATGCTAAAGGTGTGCATTTTGACGAATGGCTCGAATAGCACTCGCCCGTTTTGAAACTGCTCGCAAGAGGCGCTCTCTTCTTGCGATCCTCGCTACAACTTTCTTTACTCTTTTGTGGCCTGCGTTCGCTTTTTCGCAAGCCCAGCAATCCCAACCAGCCATTCGTGTGCGCGTGGACCAGGTCAACGTCGGCGTAATCGTTACCGACGCTCGCGGAAATTTTGTCGAAAATCTTCATCGCGAAAATTTCCAGGTCTTTGATAACGGTGTTGAACAACCCATCGCCGGATTTTCGTCAATCGAGGGAGCAGCTCAAGTCCTGCTGCTCCTCGAAACCGGCCCCGCTGTCTATCTCCTCGAAGGCTCGCATCTTTCTGCAGTCGCAACGCTTCTGAAAGGTCTCGCTCCCGACGACCGCGTCGCCATTGCAGCCTACGCTGACTCCCCGCAACTTGTTCTCGATTTCACCACGGATAAACAATTGGCCGCGGCAAATCTTGATCGCTTACGTTTCAATCTCGGTTTCACAAACCTGAATCTTTCGTCCAGTCTTGCTGCGGTCCTCGACTCACTCGATCCCGCTCACGGAAAAAAAACAATTGTGCTTCTCAGCACCGGCGTGGATACTTCCGCCACGGAAACCATTGTCGCGCTCTTCGCCCGATTGAAACTTTCCGACGCGCGAATTTTTTCTCTTTCTCTCAGCGGCTCGCTCCGGGCCAGCCCTCCCCGCCCCGGCCGCAAAAAAAAGAACCCCCCACTCGCTGCCCCTGATCCCATGTTCGAGGAAGCGGACCAGGAGTTGCGCTCCATCGCCGAATTTACCGGCGGCCGTTCCTACTTTCCGCGAACACCCGCCGAATTTACCAGTGCCTGCGCCGAAATTGCCGATTTGGTTCGCCACGAGTACAGCCTCTCCTTTGCCGCACCCATTCACGACGCAGCGATTCACTCCCTCCAAGTTTTCGTAACCATCGCTCCTTCATCGCCCGCCAGTCCCTCGCCCGCCACTCCACCGCCCGTTTATCGCATAAGCCATCGCTCCGCCTATCTCGCCCCTGAATGAATACTTTTCCAGGTCACAAGCAATCCGCTCGCAAATTTTTCTGCTTTATTTTTACGGCGATTTAACCGTTGGAAAAGCTACTGAAATCCCTTCATGGTATCCGCCATCTTCCGCAATCTTTCATCCACAATGCCATACACCGTGTTCGCTTCAAATTTTCCGCCGCCGTCTCGTTGTCCGGCCGCGGCTCCCGTCAAAATCTCAATCCCCTGTTCGATCGTGGCCACCGGCCAGATGTGAAACCTTCCCGCATGCACCGCTTCAAGGACATCATCGCGCAGCATCAAATCTTCCACGTTCGACTGCGGAATCATCACTCCTTGCGTTCCGGTGAAACCTTTAATCCGGCACACATCAAAAAATCCTTCGATCTTTTCGTTCACTCCGCCGATCGCTTGCACCACCCCTTGCTGATTCATGGATCCCGTCACCGCAACATCCTGGCGCAGCGGCAATTCCGAAAGCGCCGAAATCAATGCATAAATTTCCGTGGAACTGGCGCTGTCGCCATCCACCCCGGAGTACGATTGCTCAAAACAAATACTCGCCGCCAACGACATCGGTTTGTCCTGCGCAAATTGGCTCCGCAAGTATCCTGAAATAATGTGTACGCCCTTATCGTGAAAACGTCCGCTCAAGTTCGCTTCCCGTTCAATATTGATCACTCCGGCTTTGCCGAGCGCCGCGGTAGCCGTTATGCGCACCGGTTTCCCAAAGCAATATCCGCCGATTTCCATCACGCTCAATCCGTTCACCTGCCCCGTTCGCGTTCCCTGCACATCCACCAGCAACGTCTCTTCCTCAATCATTTCCCGGATTCGCGTTTCAATCAGATTGTGGCGTTCCATCTTCGCCGACTGCGCGCGCCGCACGTGCGCGGCTCGCACCACGGTTTCGCCTTCCGCCACCGCTGCATAATGTGCTTCTCGCGCCAAATCCGCGATATCCACGAACCGCGCGGTCACTTTGTTTCTGCGTCCCGCCTGCCGCACGCCATATTCCAGCATCGCCGCAAACGCGCCGCGATCAAATGGAAATAAATTTTCCTTTTCGCTTAACGCGCGTAACCGTCCCGCATATTCCGCGATGACCCCATCGCTCATCGCCATTTCTTCGTCAAACTCCACCCGCACTTTAAAAATTTTCCGGAAATCTTCTTCGTAGTCGTAAAGCATCTCGTACAGTTGCCGGTCTCCGATCAGAATAACTTTTACATTGATGTCCACCGGTTCCGGTTTCTGAGAGCTGCCGCCAAACGGATAAAACATTTCTAGAGGCTGTATTTCCAATCGGTTGTGATTGAGCGTTCTTTTTAGCGCGCGCCATACTCCCGTTTCCGAAAGCGCTTCCATCGAGTACATGATCAAAAATCCACCGTCTGCCCGCAACAACGAACCGCCCCGCAAATCCATGAAGTCGCTGCTCCAGCCGCCTCGCGTGTCGTAAGCTCTCTGAATTGTTCCGAACAAATTAGCGTACGTCGGTGTGGTTTCGAAAATTACCGGTGATTTGTCGTCTTCCAGGTGTGCGAGAATCACGTTCACGCCGTAAAGCCGGAACGGGTCGCGCTCCGTACCCGGCTGTTTCAGTTGGCTCTCCGGCCCTTCCGGTATTTGTGGTTCCGCTTCTCCTTCGCGCTCTTTGAAGGGATCGAGATTGTCAAGAATGTGGTGCCGCACTTCTTCCAGATATTCCGAAACTCCCACGCCCGGGTATTTTTCCTTTAACTCCTCGATGACTCCGTCCACCAATACCGAAGCCGCTTCTTGCTCCAGATAACTCAGTTCGCTCGCGAGTTCGCGCGATAGTGTCAGCGTCTTCCGGTAAACCACGGTAAATTCCTGCCGGAATTGCTCATACTTTCTTTCAATGTCCTCGGCCACTGGCGCATCCAGCTTCCCTTCATGCACCATTTTCGCGATGTCTTCAATCGGCACCATCTGCCCTTCCAGCACCGGGAAAATCTCCGGAAGCGCCACTGCGCCAACCTGCATGTGCCCCAGCGCGAATTGATCTCGCGCGATCCGCCGCGTGAAATCGTCCATCAACTCTTTTTCGCGTGCCGTGTACCGCTCCACAATCCTTCCTTTTTGCCGCTGGAAGGGTTCTCCTTCGAATACTTGCGGGATCCGCCTTCGCAAAAAATCTACTCCCGCTTGCATATCTTTTTTGAATGCGTTCGCCATGCCGCGCGGCAGCGACAAAAGTCTCGGTCGATCGGAAATTTTGAAGTTATTGACGTAACAGCGGTCCAGCGACGGTTTCGTCACCGGATGCAAGTCCTCGATCATTCCAGCAATGGTTCCACCGCGGCTGGTTCCCGCCAGGCCGCATACGAAAACGTTGTAGCCTGGCGCTGACAATTCCACGCCCATTTTCAGTGCTCGCAACGCGCGCTCTTGTCCGACAAAACCTTCGCGCAACGCCGCTTGCGCCGTGGTTTCAAACGGAATACGCGATAAATCGCACCTCCAGCGCAGCTTTTCCGCCGGAAGTTCCTCATGCACCACGCCACGCTTATAATTTGTTGGCATCATCCGAGTGGCAAACTTTAGCACAGCCGCTAGCCCGCGAGCGCACTTTTGCCTCTGCACCCATCGCGAACGTCACTACTCGCCTGACAACCGCAGCTCCGCCCCCTCACCAATTGCTATTCTTTCGACTTCTTCGTATGAATTCTTGGGTCTCGCAGCGGGTCAAAGATTATTACCTGGCGCCTTTTGGATACCAGGGATTTAATAAGAGGGTTTCGCAGCCTTTAGCGGGTGAAGGGCTCTTCACGAAGTCCCAGTATGCGTATTGGGGAGGAGCCGCCACGCTCCAAGTAGCTGTTTCGTCCGGTTCGGCTTCTGCCTTAATAGTGACTTCACTTAAGCCCTTTCCGTACCAATCATAATCGCTGGGAATAAATTTCGGGTTAGTCAGCCGAACGACCAATCGAAATCCTCGCAGCCTAAAGACGCGTGTTGCGCCCCAGTCTGGATAATCCGCGCACTTATCCGTGAGTTGCTCCGGGAAAAATGAGCCTCGGTCGGATCGGCTGTATGCATCCGTGCTGTCCGCGAGCAAGTTGATTTTCTTTCCGGTAGCGAACAGTCCACAGCTGATTCCCCATCGCACGATCGGCACTGTAAATGTACATTCGAATTCGTAAACCACACGTTTATTCTGATCCCGAATCGGCAGATAGAATCCAATGTCATTCCGCGAAAACCGAACATCGGCAGGCCTGAAATCTTCTTCCGGGCCCGGCAGTACGCGCGTCTTCGAAGCAGGCCGGACTTCGACAAATGGCGGTTCGAGGCCATTTTCTTGAATATGTTTCTTTGTCACTCTTCCTGCGACATGCTTTTCACGCAGTCGACCGCACCACGGCTTCTTGTCCAAGTACTGAGGTTCGAACGGAACAGGCTCGGCGATAGCAGAAAGCGCTGTCGCGTCTGGTCTTGCACTTACGTTGAAACGAAACGATTTCATCGCATGAAGCATTTCCGGATCGGTTTTGTCATTCGGAGGATTGAACTGCATGTCGGTGATCTGAAGCGTCAACTCCATTCCCCGAAGTCGAAAATGTCTTGTGGTGTTATATTCGGAGTATTGTCCGCAAACGCCAGTAAGTTCAGACCAGAAAAACCGCCCACGACTCTCCCAGGGTTTCTCCTGGCGGGGGTTCTCCGTCAGCAAGGTGCTGTAATGGTCTTCCGAATACAAAGACGTCAAGCTACATTCGAAGGCGCCCGTATACTCGAAGATCTCAAGATACTCGTCGATTAAATCCCTACCGATGCAGCGCAACACATAAGCTTCCTCGCCGCTCGAATTCATGATGCGCAATTCCGCTCGCGCCCGCTCCGCTTCTGGAAATTCAAAAGCTTTAGCAATTGGAACAATGGCCGGCCATTGGTAAGTCTGGGCAGACGCTGGTATAGGGAGAGAAAGAAGGCTTAGTACATACGAAATTAAGCCAAACGTCGTTTTCATCACATTAAATCCCGAAAATCACTATACATTTGAATCGTATACCGTCGCAGTGTGCAAGGGCGTTACGCTTTGGCGGTCACTTTCAGGTCGCGATGTTCCATGTACACGCGAAAAACTCCCATCGCTGCCGCCACAATCGTTGGTCCCGCCACCAGCCCCAGAAGTCCAAAAACCTCCAGCCCGCCCAGCACGCTGATGAATAAAAGAAGCTCATTCAAATGCGTCCGGTTGCGCAACAGCATCGGTCGTACAATATTGTCCGCGATCGTCGCCACGCCGCCGCACACCGCTAAAATCAAAACCGCTTTCCCCCAGTGGCCGGTAATTCCCAGCCACACCGCCGCGGGGATCCACACCAGCGCCGACCCCACCACCGGCACCATCGAAAGAAACGCAATCAGTACTCCCCAGAAAATTGGCGTCGCCAGCCCCACAATTGCGAACGCTACACTGCCCAGCGCACCCTGAATCACCGCAATCAACAACGCCACCGCCACGCTGGCAAAAATCAGTTCACGCGATTCATGCATCATGTCTTTTTGAATGTCTTCGTCAAACGGAAACAGATGCTGCACTCCCCGCGTAATTTCTTCGCCATCGCGAAACATGAAAAATAAGGCGAACAGCAAAATAAATAAGTGCACAAAGAAAGTAAAAAGATGTTTTACCAGGTAGCCGAAGCTGCCGGCAATGTACGCCGCTACTTTTTCCATTCCTTGCCGCAATGGCTCCGAAAAATCCATGTCCCGCCATGCCGCCGGAAGATAATTCCGCATCCAGGCCTCGGCATGCGAAGTGACCGCCTTGTCCTGGTGCTGCAGCGTGCTTTGCAACTGGGTAAGTGCATCAATCGCTTGCCGGGTGGTGTAAACCAGCAAGATCAGCGACGGCACAATCAACAGCACGGTGACCGCCAGGGTACTCACCAGCGCCGCCTGCGTTGTTCCCATCCTCGCCTTCAGTTTTTCATGTAAGGGGAAAAAGAAAATTGCCAGCACCGCCGACCACGCCAGCGGTACCAGAAACGGCTCGAATATCAGCAGCACCAAATAGCCCAGCAGCAGCAATGCGCCATAAGACAACACCGTGGTTAAACGGTCACTGGTAGTGGTCTTCTCGGAACTTGCCAGACGCATGCGCGTTATATAATCCTTTCGACTAGCCGGTTTATTGCCCGGTTCGTGATATCTTGACGGAATATCTCGCGCTCAGGGGGACATCACCGGCTCCGCTGTTGAACTTCGGTTGCACCCAGGCATGTCTTCCAATCCCAACTCGCTTACTTCTCACCATGTGCGCCTTCTTGCTGTACTTGCTTTAATCAACTTTGTCAACTTTGCTGCGCGCCTTGTCTTTGTTCCCTTAATCCCGCTCCTCCGCGAACATTTACAAGCGACCGATGCGCAACTCGGCGAATTGCAAACCTGGCTGCTGGTCATCCTGGCGGTTTTTAGCATTCCATTTGGTTTTCTAGCGGACCGCTTCAGCCGTAAAGCTATCATCGCTTTTGGCATTCTCTTCTGGAGCGTAGCTACTTTCGCCGGCGGTTTGGTTTCTTCCTTTGGTGCGTTTCTTGTCGCGCGAGCTTTTGTCGGACTTGGCGAAGCCGCTTATGCGCCCGCGGCGCAATCCATGATTTCCAGTGCCTTCCCTTTTTCGCGACGCGCTTTTGCGCAATCTGTTTTTGCTTCCGGCATGCTGCTCGGTGGAGCCGCTGGTCAAGTTATTGGCGGCCTCATGGGCCCGCGATATGGCTGGCAAGCGGCATTTTTTGTGGTGGGACTGGCCGGAATTCTTCCAGCCTTTGCGTTGACTGGACTTGACGATCCTCCGCGCGGCCCGTGTTCCGAAGTTGTTCCGGTGTTTCGCCTGCTGGGCGTTCCCGCGTTCGTAACCATGTTGTTCGCGGGCATGTGCATTACTTTCTCCAGCGTATCATTTATCACTTGGGGTATTGACTTTGTAGTTAATTATAAAGATTTCAGCTTGCGCGAAGCTTCCGTTTCCCTTTCCATTATCGCGCTTTCTTCCGCCGTTCTCGGCGTTCTTTGTGGCGGGTGGATTGCCGATCAATTACAAAAAAGATTGGCGTACGGCCGCATTATCGCAATTGCTTCCGCATTTTTACTTGCCGCGCCATTTCTTTTGCTGGCTATTCAGTCCGACGAAAAACGTATTTTGCTGCTGAGTCTTTTTGTTGCCGGATTTTTTATGTCCTGGTACCACGGCCCAGTGACGGCGGTGCTGCATGACATGATGCCTAAGAGGGCGCATGCGACTTCGGTGGGAGTGTATATGTTCGCGACGCAATTGATTGGAGGATTGGGTCCGCAGGTGGTGGGAAAAATTTCGGATTTACAGGACATGCAATTGGGATTGCAAATTTCCGTGGCGGTCATGGTGTTGGGCGCGTTGTTATTGCTGCTGGTCATTCATTTTATCCGGCGCGATGGATTGCGGCATCGGAATCTTGAGATATTTCACGTGGAAACCGGCGATTAATTTTTTCCTAAAACTTGCTAGATTTTTATAACCCCATTAAAAAACGTCTTCAATATTATTGATCGATCATTCGCTATTATTTAATTCCGATTTTGTCGATCAGGCGCAACACATCGGCTTCAGAAACGTCGTAGAGCGGGCGCAGATCTTCTTCTTCGAGGCGTTCGCGCAAATATTCCGCGGAAACAAAACTGGCTTCGCGGTCGGTGAGATCGCGGCCGGTGCGTTCGCGGAATTTCACGAACGCGGTGTGCGCTAATCCGATAATGTGGCCGACGCCGTCGACGGTAATTTTTGTGTCGATGGTGTCGCTGTGGCGCGTGGACATGCCCACCCACATGTGGGAAAACTTGCAAGAGTACGTGTGTCCGGTGAGTTTGGAAGTGACTTCAAAAGCGCCGACAAATTCTTTCATCGCGCCGGTGTTGGCCAGCATTGCGGGTGTGGGCACGCTATCTCCAGTACAACGATTGCTCTCTTACGATCAATTCGACCGCTTCATTCAACCTTACAATCCAACGCACCGGTGGCGCAAATCCCAATCAGCGATTCGCGTTCGCGGCGACGGGCGCGTCGGCATGAGAGTAACTGCGAACTGCGGCGGCGACGCCGGCTCCGGCGGGCAGACGAAATCCCTGATCGAGCAAGACTTTTTCGAAGGCGGCTAGGAACAGCAACACGTACTGCCGCTGACTGCAGTGGCCCATTAAACCGACGCGCCAGATTTTTGCTTTGAGGGGACCAAGGCCGCCGGCAATTTCGATATTGAATTCGTCGAGCAATTGATTGCGAACTTTTCCGTCTTCGATGCCGGGCGGAATCATCACGGCGGTGACGGTGGGCAGCCGGTCCGCGGGATTTTTGACCAAAAGGTCGAGACCGAACGCTTCGATTCCGGCGATCAGGGCTTGTTGATTCACGCGGTGGCGCTCCCAGCGGGCTTCGAGACCTTCTTCCATGACGATGCGCATGGCTTCGCGCAGCGCATAGATAAGCGAGATCGGCGGAGTGTGGTGATAGAGGCGGTCTTTGCCCCAGTAGTTCATGGCGGTGGTGAGATCGAAATACCAACTGGAAACTTTTGATTTGCGCTTACGAAGGACTTCTTCGGTTGCGGGACTTACGGTGATCGGAGACATGCCCGGAGGCGCACTTATGGCTTTTTGCGAGCCGCTGAAGCAGATGTCCACGCGGTCGCGGTCGATGTGCAGCGGAACGGCGGCAAGAGAAGCGACCGCGTCAACTATTAGAAGGGCGCCAAGCTCATCGGCGACTTTGCGGAATCCCGCGAGTTGGGTGAGCACGCCGGAAGAAGTTTCTCCCTGGGCCAAGCCGATAATTTTTATTTTTCTGCCTTGCGCGGCGCGGCGCACGTCATCGGGATTTACGGTGGCGCCGTAAGGCACTTCCACGCGAGTGACTTTGGCGGGAGTGCGTCCGGCAATTTCCCACATGCGATCGGAAAACCAGCCGTTGACGCAAATGATGGCTTCGTCACCCTCTTCGAGGGTGTTGACGAGGGAGGCTTCGATGCCGCCGGAGCCGGAAGCGGAGAGTGGCATGGTGATGCGATTTTCGGTTTGAAAAATCTGACGGAGGAGGACTTGAACGTCGTCCATGGGGTGCTTGAACCATGGGTCCATGTGACCGACGAGGGGAGTGGCGAGAGCACGGTAGACGCGCGGGTCCATGGAGGAGGGACCGGGGGTAAGCATCAGCCGGTGGGGAGGATTGAGTTCGCCGATGGGTGTCATGAGGGTTGGCCTCTTTCCAGCAATTGAGCTAGTGGCTGCGCTAGCAATTGGGAGTCCCATTTTCCGCCATTGGCGAGGAAAGGCGCAACGGACAATTTGGATGGCGTTCCGGTGAAAGTATGCGGAATTGGGGGGTGAAAAAGGAACGGGGTACCCCCCACCCCCGGGGTGTTTTTGGGCCGTGTGCGTAGATGTGTGATTCTATGGGAGTTGCTCGCGCCAAGGTCATCCATCCTGCATAGATGTATCAAAACAAAGGAGTTGCATATGATACTAAATCCTTTGTTTTGATACATCTCCAAGATGCCCTGTAATTGTGTTTGGAGAAAGGACTTACAGGTGCGAAGGCGAGAGACAAAGTTTATAAAGTGGTAACGAAGGCGAGGAGACGTTCCAGGTTGAATGCACGACGACAACGGGAACTGCCGATCTACTCCGCGAAGCTTAAAGACTACCACGAATATTACCACAATGCAATGTAAATTCGTGATACTTCATGCATTCGAATGATATTGAGTAGCGTGCGCCCAGGCGGCATATTCCGCTTTACTCCTGGAGTTCTATGTCTCGGTAAAAGTATTTATTTGCACGCCGTACGGCCGTTACCACTACCCTCTTGTTGACCATTGGCCCAATGACATCGTCCAGGACCTCGCTGATTTCCAAAACGGTAATATGCGGGTCAAAGCCCGCCTCGTCAGTCGCAACATCCAACCAATCTTTGTCTAGATGAACACCTCGAAGCACCCCTCGGAGGGTGACCTGCTGGTCCGAATTCGCTTCGGACAGGGATGGCCGCAGTTTGCGAATCACCGCATTTAGCTCGGTTCTGGTTTCCGCCGCAAAGGTAACGATAGGTTCTGCCGGCGAACTGGCATCTCGAACCTCGAGCCGGTTGAACGTTTCGCCAGACGGCGATAGATTGCGCGCCAGATTGGCAAAGGCGCTGCGGTATTCTCGGTCGGGCACTACGACGTTTAACTCTTCGTCCGGGTTACTTGCGCTCGCCCTTAAGACCTTAAAAAAGGTCGTGGTGACAGCACCTATCTGAGGTCGTGCTTCTTCCCACAGTGCTCTTTGTGCAGGCTCCTGCATTCGCACAGCAAATTGGTAGCTTCCCGCTGGAGCCTGAAACAGCCAAGGTCTAAACATTGTCTGAATGTCGCTTGGTGGGCCGCCGCGCCTGCGGAATGGCCGTGCTAGCATCCATTCTACTGTGCGGTAGAGGACAGATTGAATCCCCTCAACCTTACGCACAATTAACTCTAGTGGCGCGCCGCCGTGAATTACTTCTCCGCCTTTCACAGACACAAGCACATCGCCCGGAACAAACTTAATTCCTGCCTTTTGAGCGGCGCGAGCAGTCCAAATTGAACTCAGAAGGTCACGAAGCTGGCTCTCGGCAAACGGGGGGATTTTCCCCGCCGCCAAATACTGATGTGCCGAACGTTCGGCGACTGCGTACTCCCTGCCTTTGTACCAAAGTGCGACCACACTAACCGCAGTTATCCCGCGCGTGCGGGCTTTGTCATCGGTCAGCGAATCCAGTGCCAACGCTTCGGAGTGTGCAGCTTTCTTATAAAGCTCTTCCGCACGCTCAGCATCGCCGTCACGCCTTGTAGCCTCGGCGTCGATTGCGTACCTTTCACTGACAGCGTGATGTTCGCTCCAACTCACGCCTTCTCCTCGACGTCCTGAATCAAAAGCATTCGCGCTGAGAATCCAATCACGCCCGCCAGCGCGGGCAGATTACTGTCGCCTTCCAATGCTTGCCGAATCTTTTCGATTAGCCGCCTGCTTACATCTTTCGATGTGCCACCGCTTAGGCCGGATACCTCCAAGCGTAAGCAGCTTTCTAGATCGTGTCCGGAATGTTGTGGCCCGATGTAGTAGTCCGCTCCGGTTCCGGTTTCGGCCCTTCGGATTGCAAACAATCCTCGTGCAAGTTCCACGCCCGCGATAACACAGCCATACGCTCCTGCTTCAGTGGCGTCGATATCGTTGGCCCATGCGGCTGCGATTCTTGCGTCTGGCTCAATCCATGCAAGTTCGGCCAAAGAGTCTTGCCCATTGTCCACCAACGTAATTTCGACAGGCGGCGAATGGTGACGATTTAGGCAAACCGCCGCAGCTTCGCGGTATCCGCCGGCGATATGCGGCGTCAACGCGTGATGTCGCTCATGCATGCCGTCGAGATTTATTTGTTTGGGCATCAATGCTGGATTGCGCGTGAAGCTTACCACAATGAAAGACGACGACATCAACCGTGAATCAGCAGTTCATCCGCAGTTTCCTCGATTTATTTGTAATATGGGGCCAGCCGACTGATTGCCCTTTTGCCTTAGCCTGCGAAGTTTGGTATATCTGCCTCCAATATCAACACCTAGCACCCAATCAGAAGGCGACATGGCTAGCCACGAAGACAGCGGAGAAGAATGGAGTGACTACGAATCCACTGAGGATGTCGGCTCTAGGATCGACAATCTAGAATCTCGATTGGATGAGCTTGAAAGGGACGCGCCTGCATCAGGCGGTGACGGCTGCTTACCTACGGGGTACGGCTTAGGCGCTACGCTCGCAATGATTCTTTCCTGGCAATCAAATCACGCCGTGCTCTGGGCTGTATTGCACGGATTTCTCTCTTGGGCCTACGTAATTTATTACCTGATTGTAAATTGGGGCGCGGTTAAACTTACCTAGGAAACGCGGCAACAGCCAGTCTACTTTTCCCCGTACCGCGCAAAAAATTCAGAGCCTAAGAAGCAGTATCAACGAATCTCGTCGTGCGCTTAAGGAAGGGAGCGCCCGGGCAATAGGAATCAATTTTGGGCGAGCCGAAAGAGCCGGTAGCCTGCGAAGAAGACCCAGGCGGTGACCAGCAACGCGTTGATGATTATGATTACAAAGAGGCCGGTAATCGCAGCGATTCCGAAGATGCCGGCGGCCACGGCCAAATAGGCTGTGGTCTTATTGAAGATTCCTTTTCCTTTGAGCATAACGAAACCGGTGAGGAGGATCGCGAGGGAAAGGTCGACGATGGAGTAGAAGACTTCGGTGTGGGAGGCCAGCACCGCGGACGCGTAGTTTGCAGCGGCGATGTAGCCTGCCCGCTGGGCGTCGTTTGGGGCTGCGGAGTAAAGACCACTTAGGGTGAGGAGCGAGGCGTAATTTGTCCAGGTGACAGCCAGGTCCAGGACGACGAACAGCGCGACGAATGCGGTGGCTATGAGCATTACGTTTTTGTTGACGCGTTTCAACGCAACGTATAACGAGAGAGCGACAGGGACGTAGAGAAAGTCCGTGAAGACGTTGAGACCGAGAATAGCCCACCAAACCGTCGTCTTCCCTTCGAGGTACTTGAGCCAAAGCTCGCCACCGCTTTGCGGCGGGTTTCCCACGAGAGCGAATAACGGGAAGATACTAAGGTAGGCAATTCCGATAACCAGGGCGGAGATACCACCCACTCGATACAGCCATTTGCCATCAGGGTCAACTACATTCACGGAGATGTTCTCTACGCTCATTTGCTCTCCTTCAGCGCCGAGGGTGAATGCCAAGCCATGATCGTACTTCTAAATCCCGCTGCGAATTCGGAAAAATCAAAAACCCCCGCCCTCAAAAACCGAGGACGGGGCACCCTCGAACTCGGAAAAATCGGAAAAACTAGAAACTGCACCCTTAAAACTGAAGGGTGCGGTACCCGGCTATCGAATCTCGGGGAGGGACAGCAAAATGCTGGAAGCGCGCTGAGGCGAGGGTTATTGTAAAAGGCGCATAGCCGGCGGAACTGAAAGGAGGAATTTATGATTTTGATCACCGGAGCTACGGGGATGGTGGGCGGGGCGGTATTGGAGGAGGTGCGCAAGACGAAGGAGAAGGTGCGGGCGTTGTATCGCAACGCGGAAGATGCGAAGAAGGCGCCGCCGGATGTGGAAGAAGTGGTGGGAGATTTTGCGGACAAGGATAGTTTGGAGCTGGCGCTGGATGTCGTGGAGACGGTGTTTCTGGTGTGCTCGCCGATTCCGCGGCTCGTGGAGCTGGAGAGCAATGTGATTGATGCGTGCCGCGAGCATGGCGTGAAGCATGTGGTGTTGAACTCGGCGCTGGGGGCGGAGGATTACGCGAAATCGTTTCCCAGCTGGCACCGCAAGGTGGAAGACAAGTTGAAGGCCAGCGGGTTGAAATACACGATATTGCGGCCGAATGGATTCATGCAGAATCTGGTGACGTACAACGCGACAAGCATCCGGTCGCAAGGAGCGTTTTATGCGGCGATGGGCGACGCAAAAATCAGTTTGATCGATGTGCGAGACATTGCGAAGGTGGCGGCGAAAATCTTGAGCGAGCCGGAAGCGCACGCGGGGAAAATATATGAACTGACTGGACCGGAGGCGTTCAGCAATGCAGAGGTTGCAGAACGGATTGCGCGGGCGGCGGGACGGGCGGTGAAATTTGTGGATATACCGGAAGAAGCGCAGCGAAAAGCGATGCTGGATATGGGCATGCCGGAATGGCAGGTGACGGCAATACTGGAATTGCAGCAATATTACCGGACGGGCAATGCCGCGCAAGTGACTGAGATTTTGCCGAAGTTACTGGGAGGCGCGCCGAGGACGCTGGATCATTATTTGGATGAGACGAAGGAGAGCTTTCGCGACAGGGCGGCGGGAGCGTAAAGAGAAGAGAGATTCTTCATTTCGCGAGCCAACGCTTTGCAGGAGCAAAGCGAAGAAAAAAGTTGGCTCGCTTCATTCAGAATGACGGTTCGCGGGTGGTGGGCATATGGGTAAGGGGATGATTCCCCGCCTAGCAAATGTCGACGCAGCAAACTTCGCAAACACAATAGTCACAAACAACGCATTTCACTGAGGTTAATGGCGGCGCAACATTCTGTCGGGCAGGGGGTTTGATTAGGTGGACCTCCGAAACCCAGCTAGACAGGCCCATGGGAGGATATGATGAAATTGCAATCACTTAACATGAAGTCTGCTCTACGGAAGGCAGTTTTGGTTGCGGCAGGGTTGGGCGCTGTGGCGTTTGCAGGAGCGCCGCGAGCGCAAGCGGGTAATCCATACGATTGCCAGCAAAGGGTGGAGGAAGCGCAGTACAGATTAGAAGAAGCCATCGAAAATTATGGCTACTATAGCAGCCAAGCCAATTTCCAACGCCATGAATTGCTGGAAGAGCAGCGAAGTTGCCAGGCAGAAGCAGAGCAATGGAACCGGCAATGGCGCGACAACGGGAACTATGACCGCAACGGCTATTACGGCGACCGTGGTTATCGCAACAATAACAACAACAACTACTATTACGGCGACCGCGGTTATCGCAACAATCGCAACAATGATGAAGATGACGAGGACTGAGGATTATCGTTAGCTAGCCTCTGCATTCCAACGTGTGTAACAAAAAAAGCCTCTGTCGCAGGGCTGGAAGCGACAGAGGCTTTACTGTTTTGGCGTGGATGGGTTAGCGGCGGTTGCGAAATTTCGCAGCCAGACCGACTAAACCAACACCGAGGAGAGTCATGGTAGCCGGTTCGGGGACACTCACCGGGACCTTCCCACCGTTATCGTCGTTGTTGTTTTGGTCGTTGTTATTGTTGTTGTTTCCATCGTTCTCGTTCTGAGAGTTGTTCTGGTCTCCGTGTCCGTCGTCGGCAATCGCCGCGCAAGGCAACGCTAGAGATACCAGCATCAGGGCGTAGAACAGTGATTTAATTGCGGTTGTTTCTTTCATTTTCCCTCTGGGCCGGGCTGTTAGAAGGAACGACAGCCTTGCTACCCTCGGCTGAGACCGACAGCGGCACCCAGTCGAGGACACGCAGGTCCTAATGCAGATCGGGTGCCAAAAGGACGCGTAAAAGTGCTTAAGAATCAACACGATTCAAAGCGAGACGGGGGGAGGCTACCACACTTGGGCAAAGTTTTAGTACTAATGTGGGAAGACAGTAGGCACCAGGACGTGACGCCCGGCTGGCGGGTACAACATTAGCGGCGGCTGGATTGGATGTGTTATGGTTCTTGAACCGAGCGTATTCATGAAAATTGGGGATTAAGAGAGAATGGTGTGAAGAAAAATGGCTGAGCGGCCGGTATTGGTAGGACTGATTCCGGAGGTGGTGGTTCTGGACCCGGGAGATCAAATTTCGTGGATTTCCGATGCGGGAAATCTGCGAGTGGAGTTTGATGTGAACCGCTGCCCTTTTTCATCGAATATTTTTCAGGCGCCTGCGGGAATGCGGATGATGAGCGGGCCGCCAAGAGCGGGGACGCAGCCGGCAACGTACAAATACCGGTTGTGGCTGAATGAACAGTTGGTGGGACGCGGCGAAGTGATTGTGCGCGATAAGTAAATTTTATTCAGACAAAAAAGACCCGAACCGCCACACCGGCGACTTCGGGGTTTTTTTTCGACGATTTTTTTCGACAATTGTTTTTCGAAAAGGGGCAGGCTACATCTTTTTGTCGGATTTTTTATCTTTTTTTCCAATGGTTGAACCGGATTGCCTGGCAATGATCTGGTCCTTGATTTTGTTGTAGGTAGCTTGCGGAATAACCTTTTTGCGAACCAGGTCGGTCTTTTTTGCATAGGGGCGGCCGTCGATTATTTTCTGCGAATAGACGGCTCCGATGCCCGGCAGGGCGTCGAGTTGTTCCTTGGTGGCAGTGTTGATATCGACGAGATCGCCGGAAGGAGCAGCGGCAGCGGATTTGGCAGCGGATTTAGTGTGCTTCTTTGCCGGGGCCTGCTGGGCAGAAACGGCAACGGAAAAACCGAGGAGTAGCACCAGCACGGCGAACAGCACGCGATTCAAATGGCTCTTCATTTCGTTTTTCTCCTTTAAGAAATTTTAGTTTTTTGCCGACGCGCGGTATCCAGCTTTCACGGCATCCGCTTCAGACATGTATTTGCCTTGCTTGGTTTTGCCATACCAGCGAGTACCGGGCTTGTGGAAGACGCCGGATTCGGTGTTCACCCAGACCATGCCGGAGGTATTGGCAGGCGGAGTTGGACGCGCTGTGGCAGGGGCCGGCTTTGACGGAGCGGTTGTGGCTGGAGTGTTGGTTGATGAGCTGGAAGCGGAAGAGCTGGAAGCGGGAGAGTCGGAATAAGAAGAGGGCTTCGAAGTAGTTGCGGAGGCGGAACCGGTTTGGGCGGAAGTGTTAGCCGAAGCGTCAGCTTTCTTTCTGCGGCTCTTTTTGTTTGCGGTGGTGCTGGTGGTGTTCGCGTCAGCGCTGGTATTGGCGGAGGCTGGGGGCGTAGCAGCAGCGGAGGTGTCAGCGGTAGCTTTCTTGTTGCGGTGCTTCTTCGTGGAGGTTGCCTCATTGGCCGCGGTGGTTGATCCGGGGGCAGTGTCGGCGGTGGCAGCGGCGTCCGCGGCGGCCTTTTTCTTGCGGCTCTTTTTTGACGTGGTGGCCGCGGAATCGGGGGTGTTGGTGGCGGAGGTGGCAGCGTCAGCCTGAGCTTTTTTCTTTTTTGTTTTCTTTTTGGAAGTGGCGGTGGAGTTAGCGCCCTGGTCTGCCGGCTCCTGCGCGGATTGGGCGCGGATAGGCAGGTCCAATGCGAGGAACAATAGCGCTACGAACAGAGCGAGATAAGGACGAGTCTTAATGCGTTGCATATCTTTCACTTCCTCTCTTGATTGGCCTCTCTTGATTGGCCTCTCTTGATTGGCAATGCCTGCGGATGCCGGGCTGCGCGTACGCTGGGAAGCGCTGGGTAGGGCAAGACATGTTCGCAGGACAGTTTGCGATGAAACGTTGGGCCCGGGGCATGATGGCGAAGATGCGAAGGGTTGTCAATACGGAAGAGACAGCAGGAATGTTTATTGCTCGTTATAGGCCAGGCGGGGAAGCTCGATTGCCTCGGCGAGATCGCGGCGCACCGGTCCCAGAAGGAAGGCGGGTACGTCATTCTCAGGCGTGAGGGCGAGGTTGGCAGCTCTCCTGGGGAATTCGGAGCGAAGATCGAGCTGGAGGCCGGCTTCTTTCAAGAATTCGGCGGAAAAACCCATGTCTTCGGCGCGGTCGACGCCCCAGAACCACAATTTTTCCTCGTGACGCTGGAGAAAACTTAAAGTCTGGCCGAGTTTTTTCATGCTGCGATCAAACGAAGAAGCGAGGAAAAAGACACAGAGAGTCCAGGCGTGACGGGGGTATACAACGCGGACCCGGATGCAATATTTGCCGGTTTGGTTCAGTTCTATGCTGCAACGATATTCGTTTTTAGCGCGAGAGGCGCGAACCGCCATGATTTTGGAGCCTCTGATTTGCATCGAGTAAGCAATTGGCACTGGGGCCCGTACAGCCGGACAAGATGGAAAGTTGCGGGGAGCAGATCCCGAGCGAAACCAGGCACCAATGGGTACGTAGATAGGATAGCGATACCGGGGCGGGGAGGCAAGTCCCAACCACTGGCAGTCGCGTTAAATAGTTTATTTACAACAAGTTAAGTTAGCTAAAACTGGTGAAATTCTTCATCTTTTCGGGCATGAGTTGGAGCTTGCCTTCCTTTTTCAAACGCTGTTCCAAGGCGGCGCGAAAGGTGTCATAGGCCAGGCTGCGCTTGGCCTGGAGAACCTGCTCGGTGATTTCTTTCTTCTGCTTTTCAAAATCGGATGGGTTAGCCGGAGTTTTTTCCGCGACACGGTACACCACCCAATTGGTCCCGACATTTAGCGGGCCGCCGACGTCTCCGACGTTCATGGCGAACGCCGCAGAAAGCGACTTAGCGTTGCCGATTCCGGCTACGGAGCCGTTGCGCGCGAAGCTGTCACTAGACTTGGGGTCAAGGCCAAGAGCTTTGGCGGCGGCATCGAATTTTTCGCCGGCTTTTACGCGTCGAGCCAGGTCGTCGGCTTTGGATTTGGCTTCCTGAATGGCCTTTTGGGTCTTCAGCTCGGCAATAATTTTGTCGCGAGACTCATCCAGGGAACCCTGATGCGCCGGCAAAATTTCCTTGATGGAGAGCACTACATAGCCGCGATCGGTTTTGAGGGGCAAGCTCAGCTCGCCTTTGCGAAGACGAAACACCTGATTCTTCACGTCGGGGGTGTTGCCGAGTTCCAGAAGCGGATCGTTAGGGCCAATGGCGCGGGTTTCCGCGACGGTTAGATTGAACTTCTGGGCTAGCTCATCCAAGGAGGTTTTATTGGATTGGCGAATCGCGGCGGAAAGTTTATCGGCAATCTGGGCGGCTTGATCGTCGGCTTTCTGGCGAACCAAGGGAGCGCGAAGGGCGTCTTTGACTTCGGCGAGGGATTTTGTATGAGCCGTTTCTTTTTCCAAAACCTTGATGATATGAAAACCGTAGACGGTCTGAACCAGATCCGACATGCCGCCAACGGGTAAGGCAAAAGCGGTCTGCTCGAATTCCTTGACGGTTTGTCCTTGAACGAGCCAACCGAGGTCGCCGCCTTTATCTTTAGTGCCCGGATCTTCGGAGTATTTTTTAGCCAGGTCCTCGAATTTTGCGCCTTTTTTTGCCTGTTTCAGGACGTCTTCGGCTTTTTTGCGGATTTCGGATACTTCAGCGTCGGTTTTGCCCTTGGTGAAGAGCAAGATGTGCTCAACATGGACGCGGTTGGGCACATTGAATTGCTGCAAATTACGGGTGTACGCAGTGTTGAGTTCTTCGTTGGAAAGCTCGGTGTTGCGAAGAAGCTGCATGGTGTCAGCGAGGGCGTAGCGAACGACACGTTTTTCGGGCATTTGATAGCTGGATTTATTTTTGTCGTAAGCGGCTTTTATTTCGGCTTCCGTTGGAGTGATTTTTGCCTCGAGGTCTTCCGGTTTGATCAAGGCATAATCGAGCTTGATTTTTTCATTGCGATAACGAAACTCGTCTAACAATTCAGCGGGACCAGCGCTGATGCCGTCGGTAACCATCTTGCGAAATTTTTCTTCGAGCAGGCCCTGGCGGACCAGTTCCTCGAAAACCGGGACGGTAAGTTGAAAACGCTGCTGCACTTGAGCGGCGTATTGATCCATGCCGACGAAGGTGTCGCCGTTGTAAGCCGTGGGCAGGTACTGACGGATACGATCAGCACGTTCTTTTTCGGAAACGCCGATGCCCAGACGCTTGGCTTCGTATTCGATTTCTTTTTGAAAGACGAGTTGATTCAGAATTTGTTGCGCGTAGAGGCTTTCCAACTGTTTAGGAATATTATTGCGCTTGGAGATTTCAGTCAGTTGAGTGCGCACATCCGAGACCGAGACAGTCTGGTCACCGACTTTGGCAAGAGTGTCGGTGGAAGCTTCGCCAGTGCTCGGACCTTGCGGGACAAGGTAAAGCAACATGCTGAGGGCGATTAAGCCGATGATTATGCCGAAAAGAATGCGAACGCCGACTTTCTTGTTTTCAAAAGCACCAGCCATACTGTCTGTCTCCGATCACTTAATGAACATAAGATTATAAGGCTATAAGGGTGTTGGCCTCAAATCGGTATGACCCCTCCTAGGGGCGACTGGGCTACAAGCGCAAGGAAGTTGACAAGCAGGAGGGGAGAGATTCTTCACTGCGCAGGCCGACCCTCCGCAGGAGCGGAGGGAGAAAATGTCGGCCTGCTCCGTTCAGAATGACGGGTCGTGGTAGGGGCGAATGGGGAAAGAGTGTCGACCTGTAAAAAGCGGCGGAAACGCTATTTGCAGTTTGACTACGCGGCCAATCGCCATTCTCTGCGGCGCAAAGCGCTGTGCTACATTGCAAAATTGGAGCATTCACAGCGTAAACATCGTGCCCATGCAAACTCCATTCGACCCCAAGCACCCGCCGGCGGCGCCAACGCCGGAGGTAGTTCCGAAGAGCCATGGCGTAGAAGTGTACTGGCACGCGGTAACGTACAAGACGGTAATGGTGTACGCGCTTATAGCCGTTGGACTGCTTTTGGCGGGATCTTATGTAGCAGCGCCGGAGTGGTA
>Ga0209117_1000104_pt1 | contig 59475 bp, 45 predicted proteins | sample BlaSpr_A8_OM2_M2_FD_187978 | JGI IMG/M metagenome (GOLD analysis project Ga0209117, IMG submission 187978) | Forest soil microbial communities from Thunder Bay, Ontario, Canada - Black Spruce, Ontario site 2_A8_OM2_M2 (SPAdes) (version 2) | ecosystem: Environmental > Terrestrial > Soil > Boreal... | reverse complement strand
TCATCAGCCAAACACAATAGGTCACTACTACGAATCGGTTGAGCCATCCAGTTAACAGTCCGGGACCAAATTTGCCGCCGTGGTTCGGTAGCGCGACAGTCATGTACACGAACATTGCCGTAACACTAACCCAGGTTAGAAGAGCCGACCATATAAGCGATCGCCGTACCCAGACGAAGCCGAATTCGTCGCGCACTTGGACCAAGAACACAAGTTAAGGCTGGAGCAGATACCTGCTGAAACAAGTACGCCCAACTTGCACGGAGCGAAAATCGCTCAAAGAGAGTGCGGATGGAAGGATGGCGACAGAGGCGGCTCAGCTCAGAAGAACCAACTGAATCAGAAGAAAAGAAAAACACACTTGACTCAAACCGGCCTTCTCATGGACGGAGTTGATCGAATTACTTGACAGGGATGCAATTCTTCGGCTCATTTGGTCGCAGGAATTACTGGGCGATTCCCGTATTTTGAACGCGCTGTCCATCTAACCGGCACTTCGACTTGGCTCCAGCCGACGGAAACTACAGAATTATCCCGAAGGACAATGTATTCAAGTACTTCGCTAGCGTCGGCCCACACCCAAACTTGGCAAGTGGTGTGCAGCATGAAGACCTCGGAGCGGCGAACATACCCGCCACTGCGGAGGCTTTGTGATTCCGAAAATTCTGATATGCAAGAACCCCTCGTGTCGTTTTGTTATTGATTTGCGGGAAGGTGGGCGGACTACGGCAAGGTCGTTGTTAATAATAAATTGCTGCCCAGACTGCAGCAGCGACTGGCTCGACCGATGTCCCTTCTGCTCAGCAGAGCTCGATATTAGGGTGCAGGGGCTACCCCGTTGCGTCTCCTGTCATAAGTCTTTTCGCCCAGAGCGACCGCATTCATCTGCCTCACAAAATTAGAGGCGTGTCGCCGCAAGGATTCGGAGACAATGAAATCGCACTTGTACTCCGCGCGAAGCGACCCCGAATCGATTTCAGCGACCCTCGCGGTCGTGCGTTGCATAGCGAGCTTTACAGGTAATTCCGGACTCAGCTTGCGAATCGTCTTTCTGAGTGGCCTAAGTGAAGACTGCATAAACCTGGAAGTATATTTTGCATGTGTGCGAAATGGAGCAGCTCTGCTTCCATTTATATGTCAGGATAAGTATATGACGAATAAGATAACTAAAAAACCTCCGAACATGATTTACTTACCGGCTTCATGACGGACTCAGCTACCGTAAATCGCCGCAGAAGCCAAAGACTTAAAATCCAAGTACCCATACTTATCCAAGTAACCCTCTCGGATAGAAAATCCGTACAAGTGCAAGCGTTCACTTTGGAAGTAAATGCACACGGTGGTCTATTGGAATCACCTGTGAAAACCGTAGCCGGTCAGAAAATAGTACTCGTCAACCCGCGCTCAGGAAAAGAGGTTCGTTGCAGGGTTCTCCGAAGTGAAAAATCATCATCGGGGTTGTACCTACTCGCCTTCGATTTTGACGTCCGCAATGCCCAGTTTTGGCCAATCAACTTCCCGCCAGACGATTGGACAGTGGCGGAAAAGCTCGCAAATAAAGCCACGGCAACTTAAGAACAGCTTCGATTTGATGACTTTAGCTGTTTAGGCCTCTGCAAGTAGACTGCGAGCCAGTGTTGCATCGACCCATTGAGACCACCCAACTTATCGGGAGTTAATCATATTGTTGGGTTGTATTAATAATTAGATAGCTTAACAACTGATATAATATATGCTAATATAAATATCTTGAGGTAATCCACGAGTGATCTTCTTGCGGATTCAATGGAGAGCCGATGATCCAGGCCCAGGTTTATAGATGCCAAAATCGCGACTGCAACTGCGAAGTTAAAGTAACCAAGTCGGCTAGAGAATTTAGTGAGAACCCCAGGTGCACCTGCGGTACGGATATGAAGAAACCATATACGAAGCCAGCCGTGCGAATTGAGGTTCTAGCAAATTTTCAGAATCGACCCTAACTATTCCAGTTAAGCGACTTCACTACCCTGCATTAGCAATTTTCTCATTGACCGCCCCAGAGTTTGAGCCGTCGCCTCCTATCTTGCCGACAGCAATTCATACCGCAACTAAACCCTGTCTCAGTCTCAGTCGAGTCTAGCGAAACAACGAGACTCGAACCCGCCACTTCCTGCATGACAGGCAGGCGACCCGGCCTTCATTCTTGTCAATTCGGATGGCTGCGGAGCGTTCGGAACTTATTGGGGCAAAACAGTCTCTCGTTGCGGAGGCTTGATTTGAACCGGAGAGATGCACGCGCATAGCTCTGCGGTTAGAAGCATCAAATATTTCACTCTAGAGGCGACGGTTTTCCAAACCGCCGCCATGAATCAGTCGCGCCACCAGATTCGTCAGCGCGATGGATTCGTCAACCGTTTCTCGCACTCCAGAAGATTACTGCGGTCCGGGACGACCGGTGTACTATTGGGCGGCGAGAACTAGGTGAACAAACTGAATCGCCATCGAGCCCTCTCCAACTGCCGAAGCTACTCGTTTGATACTCCCTGACCTGACATCGCCAACTGCGAAGATTCCGGGTGCACTTGTCTCCAGGGGGAACGGCGATCGCTTTAACGTCCACGAGTCCATCACATCGGCACCGGTCCTAACGAAGTCCCGATTGTCCAGGGCGAGGCAGCCCGCGAGCCATCTCGTATTAGGGTCCACGCCGGTCATTATGAAGAGATGGTGGATGTTATCGCTGGAGATTTGGCCTGTGAGTGATTGCCGCCAGTGAATCTTCTCAAGGTCGGTCTCTCCTTCAAGTGCCTGGATTATGGTGTTTGTCCGCAGCGAGATCTTATTCGACGCTTCTATTCGGGCGATCAGATACTTTGACATGGTGCTACTAAGGCTTGGTCCACGCACAAACAGATGCACGTGCTTTGCGAAGCTGGACAGGAAGACGGCGGCTTGGCCGGCGGAGTTCCCGCCGCCAACAATCGCAACCTCTTCGTCGCTGCACATAGCCGCTTCGAGTTGTGTGGCTCCGTAGTAAACGCCTTTCCCATTGAAACGATCAGCGTCTTCGATGCCCAGTCCGCGATAGCGAGAACCCGTAGCGACAATGACCGTCCGTCCTTGTAGGACTTTGCCATCGTCAACTCGAACTCTGTACGGAAGGTCGAGGCATTCGAGACTTATAGCGGAACGCGCGACGGATAATTTGGCACCAAACTTCTCCGCTTGTACGAGAGCTCGGTTCGCAAGGTCCTGCCCAGAAACTCCGAGGGGAAAGCCGAGATAGTTTTCGATACGCGAACTTGATCCTGCCTGGCCCCCCGGGGCATCGCTCTCCAACACCAACACATCGAGGCCCTCTGATGCTCCGTAAACCGCAGCCGCCAGCCCACCCGGACCCGCGCCAACAATGAGGACGTCGAAGACCTCGGTTTGATCTACTCCTTCATTTAGGTCAAAGCAGGCCGCCGCCTCGGCATTGCTCGGCGAACGCAAGACCGTTTTGCCACGGCAGACCAAGACAGGTATTTCTTCGACGCGAATCGAAAGGTGATCGAGCATTGCCTGAAGGTCCAGGTCGCGATCGACATCCAGATAGGTGTACGGGTGGCCGTTGCGCCCCAAGAAAGATCGCAGCCGCAACGTGTCGCTCGAGTGAACCGACCCGATGAGAACGGCATCCCCGACCGCGTTTGCAATTAAGTACGTGCGCCGCCGGACAAACGCGCCCAAAAAAATATCTCCGATGACAGCATCGGTCTGCATGATGAGTCGCAGTGAATCACGGCTTACCTCCAAGACTTCACCTGCGTCCACCACGCGGCAGGAGACGAGACTTCTACGTCCGGTCAATTGTGTGAGTTCACCGGTGAACTCACCTGGTCCAAGCACGCTAAGCTCGGCTTCCTCGCCACTCGCGACGCCCACTATCGCGATGCTTCCGCTCAGCACTATGAAGATGCCAGGTCTCTGGGTCTCGCGATCAAATAGAATCTCCGAGCGTATCGTTTGCCTGACGATGCCTCTGCGGCGCATTTCGACGATGTGCATGTCGTTCAACTTCGGGAACAGCATGGCATGCTGTTCCGGTGTAACAGGCAACATCCGGGACTCCTCCATAGATTAAATGATCGAGATTAATGAAGGCCGCCCGAGAGTACGATACCTTCACCCGTAGTGAAAGACGATTCGTCGGAGGCGAAGCGACGCGGATCGCCAAGAAACACCTCGGTAGCCAGCGCCGTGATCGGTCCCACGCCCGGATGAGTCATCAGCCGTCGCGACTGCTGACCGACGCGGTAGTCGATGTTGAGCTCTTCGAGAAGTCGCAGGAACCAATGCATGGAGCCCGTGGCTTCCAGACCGACCAGCACCGGCTGGGACAGACCGGAATAAAACCTCCGCACTTCATCGCCTTCGTGCTGCAATTCCTTCTCGAGCAGCTCTCCGGTCTGATCATCCAGCATGGCAATAGTTTGTTGTCGAGTGTCCAAGTCCACGCCTATAATTTTCATCTCGGCCTCCTTCGTTCCGAGCAATGCCTGGTTAGAGCACCGACATTCTACTCGGCTCGTTGTGAGGCCGACTTCGTTATGCCATCAGACGGGACGTTTCCTGTTATTTTGTGTGGGATGGCGCGTCTGGCCCGTATCGTTGCGGTTAATTCTTTAGCCCGGGACGCCCCTGACAAACCTCCCGGCTCCATTCGAATAGATACTTTATAGTTATTTATTGACTTCGTTAATCTTCTCTGGTACCATCCGATTGAGGCTCGTTTGAGAGTTTCTGCGCCCTAACGTCGGCGCCGAGATGACCACCTGGTTAACACTTACAAAAGTGTATCAAAACAATGGACTTTAAGTTCCTTTAGAATGAACACTTATGAAAAAGGGGGAGGGGGGTACCCAATCATTGGACTTACACTGGACTTTCGGCCTCGAAAGAACTAGCTCGCCAGCAAAATCGCCGCGCCGCGTCCAATGCCCAGCACTCGCGAGGCGTTGCCCTTATTTACAGCGATTTCCAAATAGCCGCTCGAACCAATATACGCCACCGCTTCGCCTGCCGGCCCACGTCCAAACGTGTCCACAAATTTGGTGATCGCATGTGTCCCGGTTTCCATCCGAATCTTTCCGCCGTTAAGCGTCTCTGCCGCCAAATGTTCGCTTCGAAAATTAGTCAGCAAGTTCCCGAACGAATCGACTTTCATCACCACACCTTTAACGCCGCCGTCAGCGGCCTTCGGTTTCGGCAAAGCAAATCTCTTATAGTCCTTAATTTCCTCGCCCATGGCCGAGGTCTGCCAGCCTTTGGAGAGCCATGCCGCCACGGGACCAAAAATGTCGCGGCCATGAAACGTCTTACTCACCGGCTGCATAAAATAATGTTCCGCGGTGACGTGTCGCACAACCACGTGATCGTGCTCCTGATCGTAAATGGAAGAAAGAACACCATTGTCCGGCGCGATAAAATATTGATTCTGCCCGCTCACCAGCAGCGGTCGCTGCTCGGTTCCAACGCCGGGGTCCACGATCACCAGATGAATCGTGCGAGGTGGGAAATAGGCGTAAGCCGCTCCAATGGTCAGCGCGCCGTCCAGCAAATCAAATGAATGGACCTGGTGGGTTATGTCCACTAACGTGACATCCGGATTGATTTTCAGGATGACGGCCTTGAGTACTCCGGCCAGATGATCGTTGTTTCCGTAATCGGTTGTCAGGGTAATAATCGGGTTGGACACTAAACTCTACCGCCTCGACTGGGTTGCGTCTGGATGTACTCGATGAAGCAGGAAAAAGTACTCCGCCTATTGACGCTAATCGACACAACCGCTTGCGTCAAGAAACGCTGGCGCGCGATGTGTCCATCCGGCAAGCCCCGCTGTGAAAAACTTCCGGGAAAGTTTCGCGTCAAAGCGACAAAATTCCTGCGTCCACAACATGGTTCTTACATCTAATCCCGTATGTTCAGTGCTATATTGTCGATTGAGCCGAACGTCTGGCCGGCCTCTGAAAGGTTCCGCAGTTCCTTGAGCGTACCTAAACCCAATCCGCTGCCATCGACCGTTGCGCGCGACGACGAACATTTACTGGTGGACGCCGCCAAGCGCGGCGACAACTCCGCATTCGAGGAACTCGTCAATCGTTATGAACGTAAAATATTTCGTCTCACCATGAACATCACCGGCAATCGCGAGGATGCGCAAGACGCCGCGCAGGACGCGTTTCTGAAGGCCTACACGCACCTCGGCGGTTTTCAGGGAGACTCGCGATTCTATACCTGGCTGGTGCGCATTGCGGCCAACGAAGCGTTGATGCGCTTGCGCAAGCGCCGGCCCGGACAGTTTTCGCTCGACGAGGAATTGCCAGGGGAGTCGGATTTAATGCCGCGCGAGCTGGAAGATTGGCGGCCCAACCCTGAGCAGGATTTTGCCAGGACGGAGATGCACGAAATTCTTTCCAGCGTCATCGAGCAGCTGGATCCAAATCTTCGCGTTGTTTTCGTACTGCGTGATGTGGAACAACTTTCCACCCAGGAAACCGCGGACATTCTTGGAATTTCTGTTCCCGCGACCAAGGCTAGATTGTTGCGCGCGCGCCTTCAGTTACGGGAAAAATTGAATCGTTATCTTCGACAAGGTGCGGCAAATTGAATTGCCAGGGCGTATTTCGCGAGCTGTCTAACTATATTGACGGCGATCTTGATCCCGTTCTGACGGTGGAACTAGAGGTCCATCTTACGCGTTGTAAACATTGTTATTTGGTTGTCGATCAAACAAAAAAAACTATCGAATTGTTTTGCAACTCGGAACCGGTTTCCCTGCCAGACGATGTCCGTTCAAAAATTCACGCGGCATTGCGTGAAAAAATGCGTCAAAAGTCCTGAGGAAATGATTTGAGACGCAGGCCACCTTCCATTAAAACTGTGCATAACCGCACATACAGATTCCCCTGCGCGCCATAGAATTGCTCCAAGTCAAGTTATGACCATACTTCATCATTTATTTTTTTCGAGTCGTGGAGCTATTCGCCTGCTGGCAATCTTTCTCGCCTTGGTCCTATGTTCCCCCGGAGTAATCGCATACTCGGTTTTGACTCACGAGGAAATCGTCGATCTGCTTTGGACCGATGAAATTCGTCCCCTTTTAGTCAAGCGTTTTCCCACCCTCACGGAAGAGCAACTCAAAGAGGCGCACGGGTACGCTTACGGTGGCGCGGTCATCCAGGATCTTGGTTACTACCCGTTTGGCAACGTGGAATTCAGCAACCTGGTGCACTACGTGCGCAGTGGAGATTTCGTTCGAGAATTGGTTGCGCAAAGTCAGGATGCCAACGAATATGCCTTCGCCCTTGGCGCGCTTGCCCACTACGCAGCCGATATCGCCGGGCACCCGGCAGTAAATCAAGCTGTAGCCATCCAGTATCCAAAGCTGCGAGCCAAATACGGAAGCTCCGTAAGATACGCTCAGGATCACACCGCGCATCTCAAGACCGAATTCGGCTTCGACATGGTTCAAGTCGCAAAAAATCGCTACGCTTCACAGCAATATCACGACTTCATCGGATTTCAAGTATCCAAACCCCTGCTTGAGCATACTTTTCCTATTGTTTACGGCGTGGAGTTAAAAGATGTGCTCACCCACGAAGATCTCGCCGTTGGTTCCTACCGCTTCGCGGTCAGCCGGCTTATTCCGCAGATGACCCAGATCGCGTTGCGCACCCACAAGAAGGAAATGATCAAAGAGAAGCCGGATTTTGCCAAAGAAAAATTTCTTTATCGTTTGAAGCGTTCGGAATATGAAAAAGAATGGGGAAAGGATTACACCAAGCCCGATTTTGGCACCCGCGTGTGGTCCGTGCTCTTGCGCTATATGCCCAAAATTGGTCCGTTCAAAGCTTTAGCTTTTAATAATCCGACGCCGCAAACTGAAGATATGTACTTCAAAAGTATAAATACTGCTGTTGATCAATACCGTATCTATCTGCAGCAGCTGCGAACCGGTTCCTTGCAACTGGCTAACGCTGATTTTGATACGGGAAAGGAAACCAAGGCAGCGGAATATTCCTTGACGGATGAAACGTACGCGAAGTTGCTGGGACAATTGAGCGATCGAAAATTTAATCTGGCTTCGCCTGAGCTGCGCGAGAATATTTTGAATTTTTATTCCGATTTGTCGCTTCCTCTGGAGACCAAGAAAAACCCTGACCACTGGCAAAGCGTTTTGGCTTCGCTGGACCAGTTGAAAATCGCGGCGCCGGCTCCACTTCCCGTGGCGCGTCCCGCACAAGAAGTTAAAGCGCAATAAATTAAATTGCCTGCATCTAAAATTTCCGCCGCTTCCTACAGGGATTTACCTAGTTGAGCTAAGGTAATCACCGTATGAAATTAGCAAATTAGCAAATTCCGTGTACGAAACTGTACAGAATCCCGCCTTCGCCCCTGACACAATGCGAACGTAGGAAAAACGGAAAGGCTTTCGCGCACAACCCACCGCCTGTCGTTGGAATGTCTCAGTTTCATCCTACAAAAACCAAGCACTGAAGAGACGGAATTGTTACAGGAGGAAATTTGAAAATGAAAAATGTTAAAACTGTATTTTGCTTGCTCGCCACGCTTTGTTTCGGTGCGGCAGTGCTTCCCAGCGCCCGCGCCGACCAATGGAACAAACAGACCAAGATGACGTTTAGCCAGGACGTGGAAATTCCCGGTAAAATTTTGCCTGCCGGAACCTACACGTTCAAGCTTCTGGATTCCCCGGCGGACCGTCACATCGTGCAGATCTTCGACGCCGACGGAACCCACCTGATTACCACGGTGCTGGCCATCAATGACTATCGCCTCAAACCAACCGGCGAAACGGTGGTTAAATTCACCGAGCGCCCGGGCGATTCTCCAGAAGCGCTTCGCGCCTGGTTCTATCCTGGCGATGATTTTGGCCAAGCCTTTGTTTATCCGAAAAAGCGCGCCATGGAACTTGCTCAGTCGAATAAAAACGCCGTACCTTCTTCGGAAATTACCGACGAAAACTCCATGAGGACTTCTTCAATCACCGCTTACGACTCTGAGCAGAAAGAATTGGAACTCAACAAAGCGGTGCAGAGCACTCCGACAGAGACGAAAACCGAAGTGAAGACCCCTGAGCCGGTAGTGACTCCCGCTCCTGTTACCACCGCGCAGGCTACAACCCCAGCGCCGGTGGCAACTGAAAGAGAAGAGCTACCCCGAACAGCAAGCTCCATGCCTTTGATTGCATTGCTTGGTGCTTTGTCCATCAGCATTGCTTTTGGCCTGAAGCTTTTTGTTAAACTTACTTCGTAAGTAGCTGAAATTCGCGAACGGGGACGTGACCTCCGTCACGCCCCCGTTCGCGAGAAAGCTGCCCGAGTGATTGCCGTCCCAAACACGCACCGTTGCTGGTTCCATTCCTCGCGTCTCTGGTGTGTCTTATCATTATCGTTTTCTGGATTGCTACTCTTCACGACCTCGTTGCACTCCTCGGATGAGGAAAACAAAAATAAAATCACTGCATCCGCCAACCTGGTCGTACTGCCCGTCAGCGTCACTGACTCTCATGGAGGTTTTATTCACGGGCTGAAAAAGGATGATTTCCGCGTTTTGGAGGACGGCCAACCGCAAAACATCGGGGTGTTTGACGATCAAGACGCACCGGTAACCGTGGGGCTGGTGGTCGATCACAGTAGAAGCATGAAGAGCAAGCTTCGCGATGTTGCCGCGGCCGTAAATTCCTTCGCGCACTCCAGTAATCCGCGCGACGAAATGTTCGTAGTCGACTTCAACGACGACGTAACTGTCGAAATTATGAAGGGGAAAGCTTTTTCGAGCGATCCGAAGGAGCTTGCTGAAGCGGTGAACGCCGTGTCCGCCAGGGGACGCACCGCGTTGTACGACGCGGCCAGCGAGGGCCTTCACCACTTGCAGTACGGTCATTGGGAGAAAAAAGCTCTTATTATCATCAGCGACGGCGGAGACAACGCCAGCCATATCAAATATTCCCAAGTGCTCGCGCAAGCTCGTCAATCCCAAGCTCTAATCTATTCCATCGCTTTAGTCGGCTACGATCAGGATGAAGAAAATCCTGGCGTGCTCCGCAAGCTTTGCAAGGATACTGGCGGCATCGCCTACTTCCCTGATGCGAAAGAATCGGTGACCGATGTTGCCACGCAAATTGCACGAGATCTTCGAGAGCAATACACGCTGGGGTATGTCCCTCAGGTTGACAAGCGTCCCGGTTCGTTCCGCAAAGTTCAGGTGAAGGTAACCGCCGCGGGTCACGGCAACATTAAAGTACGCACCCGCCCGGGCTATGCGCTGTCGGCGGACCTGAAAACCACGTCTCCCCCAGCGCAGGCATTTCAATGAAAAAATGGCTGCTGCGGCCTATAAAGCCCGTGCGCCTGAGCCGCGCGCTCCTGATCAACAGCGCCATTTATTTTTTTCTTTTTGCCGGCGTGCTATCTCTAGGCTATGTGGGCATGGCCTATTTAGATGCGCATCGCTACCAGCAGAGCCAGCGAGTCAACCTGGAAAAGCAGCGGCTTGCACCACCATCCGCTCCGCGCTTCCTGTCTGAAGGCGATATGCTCGGCGAACTTCAAGTGCCTCGATTACAACTGGACACCATCGTAGTTCAAGGTGATTCCAACGCGACGCTAAAGAAAGCTGTCGGTCACCTTCCAGATTCGGCGTTACCCGGGCAATGGGGCAATGTTGCTCTCGCAGGTCATCGCGACACCTTTTTCCGCTCGCTCAAGGATATTAAGGTTGGTGATGAAATTCGACTTAAAACGCCGGAACGCAATTTCGAATATCGTGTTGAGTCCATTAAAATCGTCGGTCCGCGCGATGTAGTGGTGCTCAAGTCGCTCACTGGTCACAATCTTACATTGCTCACGTGTTTTCCGATCTATTACGTCGGGCCGGCCCCCAAGCGTCTGGTCGTTCGCGCGCGAGAGATAGAAACTCCCCAGCAGCGGGTCGTCGACCAGAACGCGGCTAAGTCTGGAAATTCCCAGCAACTAAGCTTCTAGGTGGGACATCCATCAAGCGAGCCTGTGCGGCCCGCCGAACTATGGTCCACTGTGCTCAAGTGAACAGACATGCCAGCCAGGGCGCATTAGCATGAACGACCTGGGAAACCGTCACGCGGATTCCCCGGTAGTCATCCGTCTTGCGGATGTTGAGCGTGGGAACGCTAAAATTTTTTTCCGAAAGTGTGGGTAATGAAACCGACCAGCTTGCTGGGGATTCTATTGATCGTGTTGGGCGGCCTGGCGCTTGCCTATCAAGGTTTCAACTATACGCGTCAGGAAAAAGTCCTGGATGTCGGGCCAATTCACGCTACCGCGGAAAGAAATGAACGCGTATCGATTCCACCGATTTTGGGGGGCTTGGCGTTGGTAGCCGGAATCGTCTTGTTGGTTTACGGGAGTAAAAGGTCTTAGTTTTCGCTTTTGCATCAGTCAGCAAAACTCAAATGCCAAGCTGTACGGGGGCTTTAATTTTTAGGGAACTGCAACTCAAAAAATAAAATTTGATCGGGAGGTCAGCAATGAAGAGGTTTATGGTTGTCGCAGCATGTTTTACCCTGATAGCGGGCGCGTTGTCCGCCAAGAAAATGAACAAAGAGGAAAAGCGCCTCGAAAACAGTGGACTGGTGATGCAGGAAATTTTGAACGTCCCAGACGATATTCCCGCTGACCTCTTGGATAAGGCCCAGTGCGTCCTGGTCTTCCCCTCAGTCAAAAAGCTGGCTTTCGGGGTTGGCGGCGACTATGGCCGCGGCGCAATGGTGTGCCGCACCGGTGAAAAGTTCCGCGGACCGTGGGGCGCGCCCGCCATGTACGCACTGGAAGGCGCCAGCATAGGCTTTCAGATTGGTGGTGAGGCTACCGACTTAGTTTTGCTGGTCATGAACGACCGCGGCATGGAATCCATCCTTAGCAGCAAAGTAAAGCTCGGCGCAGACGCTTCCATCGCCGGTGGGCCAAAGGGCCGCACCGCTTCCGCAGCCACTGACGCCTGGATGCAGGCGGAAATTCTCAGCTATTCGCGCGCCCGCGGCGCGTTTGCGGGTGTCTCGCTCGAAGGTTCCACAATTCGCCCTGATGACGAAGCCAACGCTGAGGTTTATGGCCGTCCCATGCACGCAAAGGACATTGTTCGCGGGCAGCACATACAAGTCCCTGAAGCAGGACGCACTCTGGTTAGCGCTCTGCAAAAGGCCGCCCCACACAATGAGTCGGAGAGCGCTTCGAAACCGTAATCCGAAGTGATCAGCCGGCCTCCGAGAAACGTCCGCTGATTACACTTCGCTAGGGTTCAGCGCAGGTCGCTGAATCCGATAAGGGGCCATCCGCCAAGAACGCGGAATTATCCTTGGCGGTATGGCCCCTGCTTTTTGCTTATCTACTTCTTATTTCAATTCACCCTCAATGATGGCGCCGGTCGCTGCTGTGCTCGGAATGTCCATTGGCATTCAACCAGGCCAGCAGTGTGCGAATGCTGCCGTGCGCCAACGCGATGCTTGAATCCGCCGCGCCGTAGTACAAATTAATAGTGTCGCCATCTGCCGCCACCGTGTAACCGCACGGGAACACCACGTCTTGCACATCTCCGTGGCGTTCATATTCCATTTCCGGCCCGAACATCCAGGAATCTCCGCGCACCAGGCATTTCTCGGGTTGTTGAAGATCAAAAAGCGCCAGACCAAGTCGGTAGATGGAACTTGACGGGGTTCGGCGCACACCGTGATAGATCATCAACCAGCCGTCCGCCGTTTCAATTGGCGGAGGCGACATGCCAATTTTATTGGCATCCCACCAGGCTCCTCGCCGCGCTTCCAGCATGAGTTTGTGATTGCCCCAATGTTTCAAGTCCGGTGAGTACGAAATCCAGATGTGCGCACCCAAGGCCGTCATAGGCCGGTGGATCAGCGCCCAGAATCCATCAATTCGTCTGGGTAACAGTGCCGCGTCCTTGTCGTCTGGCACCATTACCACGCCAAATCTTTCAAAACTCTTGAAATCCTCGGTAAGCGCCAGGGACACGCCGGGGCCTCCCCGCGAGTAAGAGGTGTACGCTACGGCGTACTTTTTTAGTTCTGGCATGTACGTGATACGTGGATCCTCGATGCCCCATATTTCCTCGGGATATTTGTCCGGAGAAGGCATGAAGGTTGGTTCCTGGTCAATTTGCCAGTTATCGACGCCGTTCACCGAGCGTGCCACGCACAAATGTGACAGCCCGCGGCGATCTTCCACCCTGCATAGCAGCAGCGTTGACCCATCCAACAGTCGCGTCGCGCCGGCATTGAACACGCTATTCATCGAATAAGGCCAGTCTTGGCCGGACAAGATTGGATTACCATCATGCCGGTGAAACAGCGTTTCGTATTTCGTTGCCAGTGCTATTGCTTTCATCAAAATTTGTACCAACCTTTGTGGAAGGGGTTCTTCTAAAACTCAAAAAAATCTATTGAATACTTGGCGGCTTCTGTGCGCCCTTCTCCACCACGTCTAACTGGCGCATTTCAAGAAGCGCCATTAGAAATGACAAAGTGGACTCAGCTCCCTGATTTTCGTTCGCGCGATCCGGGTGCAGCCCATCGCGGCAGCCTCCTGTAGCCGAATCGTAAAGCGCGATCTGAAGATCGTTATCTCCCAGAAACCAATTGAACGCGGACCACGCCTCCTTGCGCCAACGTTCGATTCCCGTGGCGCGATACGCCTGCAAACAAGCGGAAACTACCGCGCAGGCTTCTACAGGTTGCTGATCGAACCGCGCTTTCTCGGTGGTTTTCGAATAAAAACCGTGAGACCCGATCGGAACGAAATGCCCCTTGGTCTCGCAACGTTGGATGGAAACCAGCCAATCCAGGGATTCCAGCCCCGCGGCCACCATGTTCTCGTCGCCTGCGCGCATTCCTGCGCGAATAAGTGCTTGCGGCAAGCGCGCATTCGAATAAGACAATCCGTTTTCAAACCAGTTCCAGTCATCCGTCCGATACGTGCGGTAAGAAGTCAGCAGCCGGTTTGCCAGCGCCTCTGAGGCGCTCAACGCCGCGCGATCTCCGGGAAAAGCTTCCAGGTATTCCAGCATCCCTAAAAGAGAAAACGCATATGCCCGCGGGCTTTTGAATTCCACGGCAGCCGGCACCGCAAGTTCAAACATGCGTCCGGCCGCTCCGCGTAGACCCGCAATTTTCGATCTTCCGAGAACGGTCCCGAGTCCCCACAAAGCTCGTCCATGACTGTCTTCGGAGCCTTCGGGCTCTTGCCATAGGCATTCATAGCTCAAACAGTTTCGAAATCGCTTGGTGATCGGGTCGAATGCATGCCATAGGAAAGCCATGTATCGGGAAGCCAAATCGGCCGATCCCGGCGGCATCTGGATGCCCATCCCCTCCAGCAACGTGGTGACGATCAATGCGCGCGCATTGTCGTCGGTGGTATACCCTTCGGGATAATTTGGCACCACGAAAACCGCGTGCTCCACGATTCCCGTTTGATCCGTCATTCGTAGCAGGTGATCGAGCTTTATGGCGGGAAGGCGATCCAGGGCTTTCACGGTATTTTGAGCAGAAAATGTTGCGCGCGGCGTGCGCAGCCGCTCGTTGTAAACGTTTTCAAAGCTCTTCATGTATTTCTGCGCCGCGCGATTCCATACCATGTCTCGAGCATACAGGTAAGCGCGCTTGCGCATCGCATGCCTGGCGGTTGCATCGTCCAGCAACTCGATGGTCTTTTCAGCAATGGCGTCGGGATCGTCAAAAGGCACGAGCGCGCCGCGTTCACCATCCAGCAATTCGATGGCATGCAGATATGGCGTGGAAATGATTGCTTTGCCCGCGCTTAGCGCGTAGGCCAGCGTTCCGGAAACAACCTGCGCCTTGTGTTTGTAAGGCGTGATGTAAATATCCGCCGAGCCAATCAACTCCACTAAATCCTGCGGGCTCTCAAACCGGTTGCGGAAAATTACCTGGTCCTGAACGCCCAATTCCTGAACCAGGTTCTGCAGATACTCACGATACTTGTCGCCTTCGCGCCGCAACACGTTCGGATGCGTTACGCCAGACACCATGTAAACCACATTGGAGTGCCGCGACAAAATTTTTGGCAATGCGTTGATGACGTTTTCTATGCCCTTGTTCGGCGAAAGCAATCCGAACGTCAGCAAAACACATTTTCCTTCGGTGCCGAATGCATCCTTGTAGAAATTTGGATCGGTGAAGGGTAAATCTGGAATTCCGTGGGGAATTAAATCGATTTTTTCGGGTGGTACGTGAAACACTTCCTGCAAAATCTCCGCTGACTGCTGGCTCATCACGATCAGCCGGTCGGAGAGTTTTGCGATTTCATCCATTACCGCGCGTTCATCCGCGTTAGGCTCGCGAAGCACGGTGTGCAGCGTGGTGATGAACGGCATCTGCAACCCGCGCAGCAATTCCAAAATATGCCCCCCGGCGCGGCCTCCAAAGATTCCATATTCATGTTGCAGGCAGACCAGATCCACATTGCTAAAATTCAAAAAATCCGCAGCTTGCCGGTAGGATGTGAGGTTTTCTTCCGCCAGCTCGAACCGCACTCGTACCGGGTAGTCGTATCCCTCCTGCGTGTCGTTTACTGGCAATGCCAGCAGCTCAGTGCTGGCGTATTCCCCGTGTAGCGCATCGCACAAATCAGTTGTAAAAGTTGCAATTCCGCAATGACGCGGCAGATAGTTTCCGACGATTGCAATTCGGTTCGGAAGGGTGGGGCGTGAGGGCACTGGAGTAAGCGTCAAAGGCTTTTCTTCCAGTAATAACGACTGCACCTCGATCAGCGAAACGGCGTCAGGGAGTGGTTGCATCTTCGGCAAAGACATTCGGGTTCCTGATGCTCCTCGATTTGCGGAAAAATCGCCGCATGGCTTCTGAAAAATCGTCTTGCTGTATGCGTGCGCAGTTTCGGGCTGGCTTTGCTAAATCCCGCGGAAACGTTCCGTTTGTGCGAAATCGACGCTTCGCTTCAATCGTGTAATACCACCGTCAGCAGCGACTTATTGACCCTGATTTTTCCGTTGTATTCGATAAATCCCAGTTTGCGGAATTTGTTCATGAAAAAATTCACCCGCGCTCGCGTGGTTCCCACCATTCCTGCCAGCGTCTCCTGCGAAACCTTTGCAAGTATCTCCTCAGGCTCTTTCTTTTTTCCGTATTGCGCGAGCAGCAAAAGCGTCCGTGCCAATCGTTTCTCACTGGAGTTGAAAAGTTGATCGATTAAATCCTCTTCCACTCGAACGTTTCTCGCCAGCATGTACGCAATGAACTGATCAGAGAGTTTGTGTTCGGTATGCAATACGTGCACCAGCTCCGCTTTGTCGATGACCATAATCGTGCTCGGTGTAATCGCCGTGGCGGTTCCCATTCGGATCGCCTGCCCCGCCATGCACCCTTCGCCAAAGAATTCGTTCGGCCCAAACATCGCCACCACCGCTTCTTTGCCGGTTCCATTCACCACCGTGAATTTCACACCGCCGCTCTGAATGTACATAACCGTATTCGCGGCTTCACCCTGGGTAAAAATCGTCTCGTTTCTCGGAAAGTCCGAAATTTTTCTCGATACCCCGGCGGTATCCAGAAACGCTTTCGGATTGAAAGGCGGTATGTTCTTCTTTTTCGCTTGCGTTCTTACTGTTGTAGTCAAGTCAGAGGCACCCTTTTTCCGCTAGCGGAGTCACCACCCCACCGTAGCAAGAACCCTTCCTGCATGGCTGTATAAAATCGAACAAGTTGTATTGCTCGATTTGACACAATGTCCTCTATTGAACAGATTGCAAACAGGGGAAACACCATACTCGCTGCCAGTTACCCGCACCGGAGTATGTCCACTCGCGCGAATCGGCCTGCGAGTTTTAGGAGAACCTGATGAGTACATCGACGTTTACTAAACTTTTGATCCCGGCATTTTTTTTGGCCGCGGCGGTCGCTGGATGCGGCGATTCGGACAACAGAACGGGCGCCCCGGGCGATCCTCTTACTCCGCCAACGGTAACTTCTGTAAACCCAGTTGATGGCTCGGGTCCTCTTTGTCCTAATACCGTGGTTACTGCCACCTTCAGCAAACCGATGAACCCTGCGACCCTCACCACTTCGACATTCACGGTCAGTTCGGGCGCGGGCAACGTCCCTGGTGCAGTCAGTTACGTTGCTGCCACCAATACCGCAACATTCACTCCGACCGCGCCTCTCGCCGCAAGCTCATCGTTCACCGCTACCATCACCACCGGCGCCTATGACACCTTCGGCAACCCGTTAGGAGCAAATTTTGTCTGGAAGTTTACGACCTCCGCTGCTTGCGCGCCGCCCCCCACCCTGGCATTGGGTGGCGCTGCGTGTTTCGCAGTTTTGGCCAGCAGCACAGTAACCAACACGGGCCCAACGGTTATTAACGGCGCCGATCTTGGGCTTAGCCCCGGAAGCGCCGTCACCGGCTTTCCCCCGGGAACAATCACCGCGCCCAACGACATGGAAAAAACCAACGGCGTCGCTGCACAAGGGCAACTGGACCTGACCACTGCCTATAACGCTGCCGCCGCAACGCCAGGCGCCGCTGTTCTGCCGGGCGACATCAGCGGACTGACCTTCTTCCCGGGAGTGTACAAAACTTCGAGCACCGTGCAGTTATCAGCGGGCAACGTTACTCTCGACGCCCAGGGAAATCCCAACGCCGTCTTTCTTTTCCAGGTAGGGTCGACACTTACTACCCTGGGTTCAACTCAAGTTGTTCTAGCAGGGGGCGCACTCGCGCAGAATGTCTTTTGGCAGGTTGGGACCTCCGCGACCTTGGGCACCAGTTCCATCTTCCAGGGCACCATCATGGCTAACGCTTCCATCACGCTCACCACCGGCGCGACGCTGAACGGCAGAGCGCTGGCCCGAACGGCAGCAGTTACATTGGACAGCAATATTATCAATGTCGTGCCTACCTGTCCGTGATTTTTGAAGCGCAAATCACCCTGAGGCTGTTGGCCTTGGGCAGATATTGGCAGATTTTAAAAAAAGGGAATTTAGTTTTTAGTTTGGAGGAATAGCCGTATGTCATCAAATTCAGAGGGCCGCGCCGCTCGCGTTCTAAAATTATTGCCGCCAATGCTGGCTTTTCTTTTCGTGTTTGCCAATATTGCCGCTGCACAGGATCAGCCCGCTCCCAAGTGGGAATTTTATGGGGGATATTCATTCTTATATCCGAATTCGGATGTGCATGGCCAGTTGCCCAACGCCTTATTCCCGCTCAGCAGCCGCATGGAATCCAATCCGCGCGGCGCCGGCGCTGATCTCACCTATAATTTCAATCGATGGTTCGGATTGACGCTGGATTTCAGTACGCACTGGGGCAGCGGTGAATCCACGGTAGCGCGAAGAATTGACGATGCCGCGTTCACCAACCTTTCCCTGGGGCCAAAAATTACCTTCCGCCACGAACACGTATCGCCATTTGTCGAAGTTTTGGTAGGCGACCATCGCCTTATGCCCGATGCTTTCCATGACATCGATAAGTTGGGCGTGATGTTTGGCGGAGGCTTGGATATCAGTTTGACGAGGCACGTCGCCTGGCGATTAATTCGCGCAGATTATGTTATGTCCAACTACCGCTTCGGGCCTCCAGGCGTTTCCGATACGGGGTTGCGCGCCGTCCGAGCGCAAACTGGCCTCAACTTTACTTGGGGTGGCGGAGAACCTCCGCTCCCGCCCAATGCCTCTTGCAGTATTGAACCGGCGGAGATTTTTGCCGGCGAAAGTGTGACCGTTCACGCGTCGCCTTCTAATTTTCATCCGAAACGCACCGTAACCTACGCTTGGAGCGGAACGGGCGTGAAAGTCAGCGGTAATGATGCCACTGCGCACATCGATACCACCGGCCTGGCACCAGGCTCCTACTCTGTTACCGCCAATCTTAGCGATGGCAAAAAGAATGGCGCTGCTTCGTGCAGCGCCAGATTCACCGTTAAGGAGCCTCGTCCTCCGGTTATTTCTTGCGCGGCAGATCCCAACATCGTGCCGGCAAATGGAACCACCACGGTTCGGTCCACCGCCAATAGCCCTGACGGCCGCAAACTCACTTACAACTATTCCGCTACCGCCGGCGAAATATCCGGCACCGGCGATTCCGCAACCCTGAATACGCGTGGCGCCAGTCCGGGACACATTACCGTAACCTGCAACGTAAGCGACGATCGCATCGCGCCGCTCACTGCGTCGGCGACCACCATGATAACTGTGGAAGCTCCACCACCGCCGCCTCCCCCAGCCCCTGCGCCCGAGCAGATCGCACTGGAAACTCGGCTGGCGCTGCATAGCATCTACTTCCCAACCGCGCGGCCTTCTCCCGCGAATCCGCAAGGTGGCTTGGTAGACAGTCAGGCGGACATTCTCGAGAAACTCGCCAAAGACTTCGTAAACTATTTGAAATATAAGCCCGATGCCCACCTTATCCTTACCGGCCACGCGGATGAGCGCGGCTCTGAGGAATACAACAAGGCGCTAACGCAGCGTCGCGTCGATCGCACCAAAAACTATCTGGTCGAACACGGCGTTCCGGCAGGCCTCATCGAAACGCGGGCAATGGGTAAGGAACAGCAATTGACCGCAACACAAATCAAGGAACAAATGGACCAGAACCCGGAGCTGACACTGGCAGACAGAAAACAGATGATGAGTCATCTGCAAGTGATGGTGCTGGCCAATAACCGGCGCGTTGACGTCACCTTGAGTACTACTGGACAACAATCCGTTCATCGCTATCCGTTCAATGCCAAGGATTATTTGGCGTTGATTAACCCCAAAGGCGGAGAGAAAAAAGCACAGGTTCGCCGGAAAAAGCCGACGGCAAAACCGCCGGTAAAAAGATAATCGCTGAATCGGCCGCTTGTCGGCAATAGCCAAAGCATTTCGCAATGAAAAATGAAACTCGGAGGGCATTTACAATGCTCTCCGAGTTTTTTGTTTTTCTTCTTGGCAAACCTTTTCTTGGTCAACCTTATTTGAAACTGCATCGATCCGATGCAGTTTGGTTACTCCCTTGGCACCGATATTTTCTTTTGGGCCGCGAGGTCGAAATGGTTTTCATTTTCTAAATGGGCTTCGTTCCGTTCCAATATGGCGTCAGACCGATTGATGGTGCTGGTCCGCGGTCTTCCATCCACAGCAATTATTGCCCTCCGTCCATTGGAATCAACGCATTACCACTGAGTTAATCAGCCAGTCCCAGCGTTTTTAGTGTGGCCCGTGCGGTGCATTGATTCGGGCCAGTAAGCAGGGCGTGGTCCGCAAAAGTTGTGCTTGCCAGGAGAAGCTAATGCGCAAAGTTAACGTAGGCAAAATATTGGCGTTCGTATCGATTGCTCTGCTAGCCGGGTGTGGTCGCGAGCAAGCTTCCAGCCCAGCGTTTCCTACGGCGATCATCACGTCCCCTCTAAACGGAGCCACTTCGGTGTCTCCCAGCGCTCTCGTGACTGCGGGCTTTAGCTCGGTAATGGCGTCAGCCACCATCAACAGCACAACGTTCACTCTTACCGGTCCGGGCACCACCGCAGTCGCCGGCACGGTTTCGTACGCAGGTACCACCGCCACTTTCACCCCGTCGGCGGCGCTCGCAGCTAACGTCCTATATATCGCTACGGTCACTACCGGCGCTAAAGATCCTGGCGGTAACCCACTCGCTGCCAATTATGTTTGGAGCTTCACCACCGGGCCACCGGCTGTGATCTCAACCGTTCCGGCCACAGGGGCCACTGCCGTTCCGGTAAACACCGTGGTCTCGGCAACCTTCAACGAACCAATGAACCCCACCACTTTGAATGCGGCAACTTTCACGGTTACCGGGCCAGGCGCGACCCCCGTCGCCGGTACCATCGCCTATTCAGGCAGCACCGCCACATTTACGCCCGCAGTCATTCTGGCCAACAGCACCTTGTTTACCGCCACGATTACCACTGGAGCCAAAGATCCCGGCGGTGCTTCACTGGCCGCCAACTATGTGTGGACTTTTACGACCGCTCCGGCGCCCACCGTGGTTTCCACCGTTCCCGTGAACGGCGCTACAGCAGTTCCGGTAAACACTCTCGTCTCCGCCACCTTTAGTACGGCTATGAATCCGGCCACCATTACCGGCGCGACTTTTACCGTCACTGGTCCTGGTGCAACCCCGGTTGCCGGCGCGGTCACCTATGCGGGTAACACCGCCACGTTTACACCCGCGGCGATTCTCGCCAACAGCACTTTATTTACCGCCACAATCACTACCGGAGCGAAAGACACAACTGGAGCTCCACTGGCCGCCAACTATGTCTGGACTTTTACGACCGCGCCGCCGACGGCCGTGGTCTCCACCGTTCCGGCAAACGGAGCTACAGCGGTGCTCGTGAATACGCTGATTTCCGCAACCTTTAATGGAGCGATGAACCCGGCCACCGTCACTGGAACCACCTTTACGGTTACCGGGCCAGGCGCGACTCCCGTCGCCGGCGCGGTCACCTATTCCGGTAATACCGCCACGTTTACTCCGGCAGCGAAACTTGCAAACGGCACTTTATTTACCGCCACCATTACCACGGGAGCGAAAGACACTACTGGAGCTCCACTCGCCGCCAATTATGTTTGGACTTTTACGACCGCGCCGCCGCCGGCCGTGGTTTCGACGATTCCGGCAAACGGGGCTACCGGTGTCGCGCAAAGCGTGGTCATTTCGGCGACATTCAATGTTCCGATGGACGCAACGACAATTACTGGGTCGACCTTCACACTAACCGGACCTGGCACCACTGCTGTCACCGGCTCTGTTAGTTACTCTGGTAACGCCGCCACGTTCACGCCGTCCGCGCTTTTAGCGGTCTCTACCTTATATACCGCCACAATTACTACCGGTGCCAAAGACACCACCGGCACGCCGCTGGCCGCCAATTTCGTATGGACCTTTAGCACTGCGCCTCCGCCGCAAGTTACCGCAACGGTTCCCATTAGTGGAGCTACTAACGTTCCGCTCAACCAGAAAATTACCGCAACCTTTAATAGACCCATGACCGGTTCTACGATCACCGCAGCCGGCACATTTACCGTGGCCGTTGCCGGAGTTGCCGGCGCCGCCGTTCCCGGCGCAGTTACCTATGACGCGGCGAGCGCCACCGCTATTTTTGCTCCGACGGCCGCACTCACCGCCAGCTCGCAATACACCGCCACCATTACTACCGCTGCGCAAAGCACCGCGGGTAATGGCCTGGCCGCTAACTATGTCTGGAGTTTCACAACCGGTGCATCGCCCAACGCCACCGTGCCGCGAGTGATTTCAACGAATCCTGCAAAAGCCGCGGTCAACGTACCTCTCAATCAAAGAATTGCCGCAACCTTCAGCACTGCCATGGATCCGTCCACAATCTCGGCCGCCGGAACCTTTACCGTAGCGGTTTCAGGCGTTGGCGGAGCCGCTGTTCCCGGAACAGTTTCTTACGCAGGAAGAACCGCGGTCTTTACTCCTACAGCGAACCTGGCCGCCAGCACCGCATACACAGCCACCATAACCACCGCCGCAAAAGACCTTACCGCCGTGGCCATGACCGCTAACTACGTCTGGAATTTCACCACGGGGCTTACGGCAGATGCTACCGCTCCAACTATAACCGTCACCAGTCCGGCTAGCGCCGCGGTAGCTGTGCCAATCGACAAGTCCGTTAACGCCACGTTCAGTATCGCGATGGATCCAACGACTATCACCAACGCAACGTTTACCGTGAACGTTGCTGGCGTTGGCGGTGCGGCGGTGTCCGGAACAGTGCTCTACGATCCCGCAAGCCAGGTTGCTACCTTCAAGCCTTCGGCTAATCTGGCGCCTAACACGCAATTCACTGCTTCGATTTCAAACCTGGTAGATAGCCTGTCCGACATCCCGCTTTCCGCTGGCGCGGTTCCGAATCCGTGGAACTTCACTACCGGCGGCGTGGTCGGCCCAGGTCCCGCGACCATCAATCTGGCATCAGCGGGCAGCTTCGCGGTTATGGCTACCGCTTCCATCTCCAGCACTGGACCTACGGTCATCAACGGTGATGTGGGATTGAAACCTGGTACCTCACAAGGCATTCCACCAGCGCAAGTCAACGGGACAATCCACATCAACGACCCGGTGGTCACGCAAGCGCAAACCGACTTGCTTGCCGCGTACAACGACGCGGTCACTCGTTCCGCCAACGCGCAAGTTCTGCCAGGCAATATGGGAGGACTAACGTTCACGCCTGGTCTGTACGTCAACTCCACCTCGGTTTTGCTCTCAGGTGCGGGGCCAAACAATAACGTCACCCTCGATGCACAAGGGGATCCGAATGCGGTCTTCATTTTCAAGATGGGTTCAACGCTCACGACCGCGCCTGGCTCCCAGGTGATCCTTGCGGGCGGCGCCAAAGCTGCAAATGTTTTCTGGCAGGTAGGCAGCTCCGCGACCATCGACACCACCACCATATTTAAAGGCAATGTGCTCGCCGCGGTGACCATCACCCTCAATACCGGTGCAGCGGTGGAAGGCAGAATGTTCGCCGGTGCAGCGGGAGGAGCCGGGTCCGTCACCGTGAATGCCAGCACCATCACCGTGCCGGCGCCATAGCCGTTCCCGGTCTTTCACGTAATTTGCAGGCCGCGAAACGAAGAATCTGAGCTTCGTTTCGTGGAAGTAGCAATGGTTTCAGGAGGCGACAATGAAATTCGGAGCGCGCATTTTTACCACGATGGCTATCGGTCTTTTGCTGGCACCTGTGCTCTTCGCGGACACCACGAAAAAGCCCGCACGCCACTCGACGAAAAACAGTTCCGCTAGAGCCACCGCTGGCTCTGCCGCTCCAGCCGATCCGCAACCTCTTGGAAAGCTAAACCTCTTTGCCGCCCTGCCGCCGCAGGCTCGTGCGGGTAGAGGCATGGGAATGCACTACGGCAATCGCGACGATTCGGGTAATGGGATTCCCAGGGTCGAACTGTTTATGGGCTATACCTACTGGGCGGCCATGCCTAAAGGCCCAAGAAACCGCATAGACGGCATGCACGGTGGCACCACCTCTTTAACTTTCAATGTGAAAAGTCATCTTGGCGTTGTGTTCGAATTTGGCGGTTTCCGCGTGAATTCCCTGCAATTCACCAATCCAGGTCCGGGATTCACTCCTTCGCGCGTAGTGGATGCTTCAGGAAACGTCTTCACCATTCTCGCTGGCCCGCGAATTTCCTTTCGCAGACGCGAGAGACTCAGTCCATTCGTGCAAGTACTTGCTGGCTTGGCCCACGCCGATGAAGTCACACTCAGTGGTTGCGATTTTCCGATCTATGCCTGCACCCCGCTCCTGCGCGAACGTACTTTTATTATGACTGCTGGTGGCGGCCTCGATTACCGGTACAACCACCGATTTGCTATACGGCTTATCCAAGCCGAATTCTTGCTCACCAAGTTCCACGACGACCCGACCCTCTGGTACGGCCCAACCGCTTTCCAGAGAAATCTTCGCTTGACGTCCGGAATCATTTTTCGCTTCGGCGGAGACCATTCGATGCCGCCTGCCACTCCCAGCGCAATGATGTCCTGTGTCATGGATAAATCCTCGGTGTATGCCAATTCTGGAGATGTGGTTGCGGTGGAATCTTCGACCAGCGAGATTGGTACCGGTCCAGTCACCTATTCCTGGAGTTCGAATGCCGGCACCGTAGAAGGTACCGGACCGGCAGTTCGCTGGAATACCGCGGGCGCAACTCCCGGCGTGTACACTATAAAAGGCCGCGTCGATAATGGACGCGGACGAAGCGCGGATTGCTCCGCGAATATTCGCGTGGAGGCCGCACTGAATCGCGCTCCCACGATGAGCTGCTCCGCGAATCACAATTCCGTTGTGATCGGCGAGCCTGTGCAAATTACCGCTGACGCGCGCGACCCCGATAATGATCCGCTCACGTATTCTTGGACTTCGAGTGGAGGACAAATCCGGGGCGCGGAATCGTCCGCGAAATTTGAAACCGCGAATCTTCGCGCGGGACGCTACTCAATCATCGGGCACGTGCTGGATGGCCGCGGTGGTGAGGCTGACTGCACGCTGGCGGTCAACGTGCAAGACCCGCCTCCGCCGCCTGAAATGGTCGAGCTGGAAAGCAGACTTGCGCTGCACAGCATCTATTTTCAGACCGCGAGGCCCACGACGGCGAATCCCGCTGCCGGCCTGGTGGATAGCCAGGAAAGAATCCTGGCGACGCTGGCGACGGACTTCAAAAGATATTTGACGTTCCGGCCGGAAGCTCATTTAATTCTGGGTGGCCACGCGGATGAACGGGGCTCGGAAGAATTTAATAAAGCTTTGACGGAACGCCGCGTGGAACGCTCCAGGAATTATTTGATTCAACACGGCGTAGCGCCGCTTGCGATCGAGACGCGCTCGTTCGGCAAAAAAGAAAATCTAAGTGAAAGCCAAATCAAGGAGCAGATCGAGGACAATCCGGATCTGACTCCGGAGGACCGCCAGGAAATGACGAGTAATCTGCCGGTAATGGTGCTGGCAAACAACCGCCGCGTGGATATCGCCTTAAGCACTACCAAGCAACAGTCTACGAGGCGCTATCCATTCAACGCCCGAGACTATCTCGCGCTGATCAGCACTCATGGCGGAGAAAAAACGCATGCTATGACCAAGAAAACTGTCCACATCGCCAAACTCAAACACAAAGTTCAGTAATCACAGGCGCTAAACTCTGTATTCAGAAAGGCCTTGCCAGCAAAAGTCCCTATTCAATGAGCCTTTGTGCCAAACCCCGGACCACGGACAACGCAACCGATGGCGCTGTCGCTTGGAGCAGGCCGCAAACCAAATTTCCTTGGCTGAATGTCCAATTCGGGACAGCAGTACCACTCGCTGGCGGCCTAAAGTTGAGGCGGACGGCGGGAATTAGCGAAGTTTGCCGGGATCCAGGGCTGGGCCAGGCCGAATCCTTTTTCTCGCCGTTCTTTTTGAGTCTGATTTACAGCCAACTTGCACCCACCAGCCGTGCGGGGACCGAGGACTCTTGACTCTACCGCACGCAATGGATGGGCTTTCGCAGGTTGCCGGTTTGCTTTCTGCATTCGGGTTTTTTCCATACTCCGTGCGGGAGCTTTTAAGCTGCTGGCTCCTCTTCGCCGCTTTTTTTGTCTCTGTGGCATTGATTATTTTTGCATCCGTGCTGGCGTTCCACACAGGAAAATATCTTATTCAGTGGACGCGAACGGCTTCCCGCGCCGCCGGCAAGGTTGATGTTGCTTTGCCCGCTCGTCTTCGCTGATGTTGCAGTGTCAGTCAGCGTTCCGCGCGCCTCGCTGTAGTTCGCCCCATCGGAAATTCCATCTCCCCCAAAAATCCAAAGTTTGAAAATGAGAGTTGCCCGGGGCAACCTTAGAGCGATCAAATTCCTGGGCGACCGCTGCGAAAACGACCGCTGCAAAAAAGCGAGGCGTCGTGCCGGGGCGCTTGTGTATAATTGCTGAGTTGCGAGTGCGCAAGCAGCTTGAAACGAGCGGGCGTCGTACAATGGCAGTATAGAAGCTTCCCAAGCTTCGGACGCGGGTTCGATTCCCGCCGCCCGCTCCAGAATCTAAAGAACTTAGGCCGCCTCCGCGTTTTCCATATTTTCCAATTGCCTGTTTCCCAGCCTACAAAACGCTTGTTGAACCTGTTGCAAAGAGATTTCTCGGGTGTATCTATTGGCCAAGGAGGGCCTAAGTCAATAACCAAGTCAGTCGTCGTTGCGGCGGTCGGAATTCAACTGTGCCAGTTGACTCAATGTAAAGAGGGCATCGCTGGCCCAAACCCCTGTGATGCGATCTCCTGCGGGCTGATCGGCTTTTGTTCCGTCGTTTCTGGAAAAACGGCCTCGGGGGCGCCATAAGCCACTCGGGTATTCTCTGAGGGCTGTCCGCCGCAGCACTACGGATTTCTCGCCGCTTCACCCCGCTGGAGCAGAGCCGCCGCGGCACTCCTCACCGTCTCATTCGAATCTGAGAGCGCCGCGCGGAGGAGCGGTGGACCTGCCTCTGTCTGTGCCACACTCTGAAGAATCATCAACCTCGTAGAAGGGTCGGAGCTTTTGAGCATCTCGCTCAAGGCATTCATCGCATCCGGCGTACCGCGTTCCGCAAGCGCGTGAGCAGCATATTCGCTGAGCGAAGGATCTGCACCGTTCAAAGCATCAATCAGGGTGGTCATCACCGTCTGTTCATCCGCCTGCGGCGACTCGGTCAGAAGCTGTAGCGCCTGCAGCCGAACGGGTTGGCTGACATCCTTGATCTCTGCCAGAAGGTTCTCGACCCCCGCGGGATTATCGTGTGCGGGCAACGCATCAAAGGCACCTGCCTGCGCTGCCGCATTGGCATCCTGCATATACTTACCGAGGGCCTCCCGATCTTGGCTCATGGCAGCCGCTTCAATGGCCGCCAACATCTCTGTCTGGCTGGCATCGAGCCGAGGGTCGGTTCCGGGAAGACCATCACTCGAGGCCTCCAGCCCAACGGCATCAGCATTCTGAGTAGGAGGCTGAACCGCACCCGTGTTGGCTGAAGGATCGGCATCCTTCAATTCACCAAGAGCAGCAGCCATCAAGCTTTGTTGGTCAGCCTCCACGGTTTGGTTTGCAAGCTGCTGCTGAGCCTGCCTGACCGCTTCGCGATCTTCTCCCGTTTCCCACGCCTCAATCGACGGGAGCTGGCTTGCTTGTGGGTCGGCATCCGCTGGCGTGCTATCAGCCGCTTGGATCGCCGCCTCGGCAGCTGGCGCATTCGTTTCACTCTCGGTGACGGAAGCAGCCGACAACGAGTCCGGCGATGATCTGCCAACGATAATCACTCGAGTTCCTCGAAGTGACGCCGAACCTTGGGAACCCGCCGTGATCGCATAGTCGACATGCAAGAGCAATTCCCGTAACGCCTGGAACAGTTCCACTCCGGCCAGGTGCATGGACACAAGGTTGCTGAGTCCTTTGGCACCTGTGACCTCGATTCCCGTTGCGCGTGAAACGCCAAGAAGCACTTCCGACAGCGGCACCGCTTCCGCGTCGAGGCTGAGCTTTCCGCTCTCCCATTTCACCTTGAGCTGCAAGCCTGGAGTCCGAACATCACCGGTTCGGGCGCCGCTCGTGGCTGGAACCGTCACGACCCCGCGAGAAGTTTGCTGTGCCGGTGCCCCCGCTGTTTTATCCCGGGAGCCATTTTCGCGCGGAAAGGTGCTCGCAAAACTGGTGAAAGCTGAGACAACACAGATAACGACTGATACCAACAATCTCGAGACAAGCATAAAGCCTACCTTTTCGATCGCCTTCTGCGAAAAACGGGCGGCCGGCGCATAGCGAAAGCTTCCACACCCCCGGCCCGCACCTGTGGTTACCAAATCAGCGTGACGTTACCCGTCAATGCAGTGGTATTCGCGTAGTAGATCCGACTTTCTTCCAGATCCCAAAGGGAGGGGCGCTCTGAAAGTGTACCCCCTCCCCTTCCAGACCGAAAACCGCGAATAGTGCGGCCCCGGAAACAACGCAAACGATGTGCCACTCGGCCGACAGGCAACGGTTAGAATATGATGTCTTCTGCAAACGTTGCCCAAGCTGCGGGATTGCACGACACACCTTTAAAGCGATGCAGGGTAATATTGACCACATACGTATTTTTGTCGAAATTTAGAGGGGCGTGAATTGCAATAGGATCGACAGTCGTAAAGCCCGAATAGGAGGTACCGGCCGTAGAGAAACTTCCCGTCACTGTTGAAACGCCGGTGGAATTACGCCGTTCTACAAAGGACGCCGAAATCGTGCAATGGTCTACCCGTATCCCTGGTATGTGCCCATTGTCGTTGTTGAAAATCAGCCCGAAGGCATTCACGTCACTAGGGTTAATTCTGGTGATCCCATCGACTGGGCAGGTCAGAAATATGAAACCCGACGCGCCGGTGGCGAACGAGACCGTCCCGAAGCTCGTCCGGTGGGCTGCAGAGCTGGAGTCGACAGAACAAGCGCCGGCCACCGCGACCCACCCAACGATCCCGCCTTGAGCTCGGGCTTGGGGCACAACTGCGAGACTTAGGGTGGCGAGGGTTATGATAAACAATTTGGTCTTCATTTAATTCTCCTTTTTTTGAAGCTTTGCATTTGGCTGGCGCGTTGTCGTAAGCCTTTTCCAATTGCAGCTTTGTTTCGCAAAACGATGCGCCAGTCAGTCATTTCACCTCGGCCTGATTCTCCTTCCTTCTTGTTCAAGAAAAAACGTTGCAATTGCCGCAATTGAGGACGATCATGCTGCTTTACTGGCTCGACTTTTCACATCCCTGCCGGAGAGTCAATGCAAGCCTGGTGAGAAAGAGATATTTTTAAGGTGAAGGCCCAACTACCTCAACGCAAGACTTTTAGTGCGTCTCCGGGTGCGCTCATGCCCATGCCCGCCACGGTCTATCGATTTGGTCCCTACGAATTGCGGACACGAACGCTCGAGCTCTACAAACATGGCACCCGGCTAAAGCTCCGCCCACAGCCTTTCCAGATACTCAACGCTCTACTGCAGCGCCAAGAGGACGTCGTCACTCGCGAAGAGCTGCGCGAACTGCTCTGGTCTTCAGAAACGTTCGTGGATTTCGAGCACGGGCTGAACACCTCGATCAAGGAATTGCGTAGCCTGTTGAGTGACTCTGCGAGCCAGCCTCGGTACATCGAAACGCTCCCGCGACGAGGATATAGGTTCATTGCGCGTGTAGAGGAAGTTCAGACTCCCTCGATTTTTGCTGAAAACAGCAAGGAAACCGGCGAAGCGCTGGAAGCTCCGACGCGAACCAACTCTCTCGCGCGCTTAGTCCTCGCGCTACTCTCTAGTTGTGCAATCGCACTTGCGGCCTGGGTGGCGTGGAAACACTTTTACGCTAAAAACGCAGTTCCCGCTATACGCTCGATCGCGGTTCTGCCGATGCAAAATCTTTCAGCTGATGCCGCGCAACAATACTTCGCCGATGGCATGACGGATGAGCTGATCACGGACCTTGCTAAAGTCAGCGCGCTGCGGGTGATCTCCCGAACTTCTGTAATGCGCTACAAGGATACAAAAAAGGGTCTGCCCGAGATTGCACGGGAATTAAACGTGGACGCCATAGTCGAAGGCTCGGTCATGCGATCGGGTAACCGCGTGCGAATTACCGCTCAACTGCTCCATGCGCCCACGGATAAGCACCTCTGGGCAGATACGTATGAGCGTGATCTTGGCGATGTCCTCAGGTTACAGAATGAGGTAGCGCAGACCATAGCTCAGCAAGTCCGTGCGCAGTTAACTCCGCAGCAGGAGGCCCGGTTCCGCTCGGCTCGCGTCGTGAACCCGGAGGCTTACGAAGCGTATCTCAGGGGGCGTTACTACCTGTCAAATCAATATACGATGGCGCAACCGCTAAACATGGCGAAAAGCTACTTCGAGGAATCCATTCGAAAAGATCCTGGCTTTGCGCTGGCTTACTCGGGCCTCGCAGATTCTTATGTCTATCTGGCGTTTTACGGCCGGGGACTGTTGCCGCCTGATCGTGCCTACAAATCCGCCAAGGAAGCCTTACGCAAAGCCGTGGAACTAGACGACAGCATTGGCGAAATCCACGATACCCTCGGCCTACTGAATTGGCGGTTCGAGTGGAACTGGGACGCTGCCGAACGGGAGTTCAATCGCGCGATAGCCTTGGCCCCGAGTTACAGTTGCGCCCATGAGGATCGCGCGGATTATCTCAGCTTTATGGGTCGGCGTGCCGATGCTCTGGCTGAAATTGCTAAGAGCAACGAGTTGGATCCCGGTCCCAGCTCCGCTATGACCGAATCAGCGGCTTACTATCAACTCCGGGAGTACGAAAGTTTAGTTGAAGCAGGCCGTAGAGGAGTGGCTTCATATCCCAATGAATGGGTTGAACACCGCGATCTCGGCGCCGGCTATGAGGGTACGGGAAAACCACTGGAAGCAATATCTGAGTATGAGAAGGCAATCGAGATGTCGAATGGCGATCCGGATGTCAGTGCCTCGCTCGCGCACGCGTTTGCCGCGATCGGCAGAAAACCCGAAGCGGAAAAGATCCTTCGTGACTTAGAGCGAAAAGCGAAGAGCGCCTACGTTTCACCATATACAATCGCGACCGTGTACGCTGGCCTCGGTCAGAAGGACAAAGCGTTTGAGTGGTTAGAACGAGCTTACCAGCAGAGGTCCTTGGATCTCTCCTGGTACATCAAAGCTGACTTGCGTATCGACAATCTCCGCTCTGACCCGCGGTTCGAAGCATTGTTGCGGGGAATTGGGCTTCCCCCAACGTACGCACTTCCAGTGCCATCAACGGCAACGCGAATTTTCCGATAATCGATTAACCAGGAATTTGCATTGGTTCCGCTCAGCGGAATAAGCTGCACACACAGAAATTGAGCCTCGTCCGTGAAGCGGGCTCCATGCACCTTCGGCAATATAAACTTTTTCGAGTGAACTAGTTGGGCCTTCACCTTAAGCTCAGTCTATTCTCACCTGCGTTGCATTGACTCGTACGCCTAATTTTGATATTGCAAGAGCTCATTTTGGTTGGTCTTTGGGTCCAGCATCCACGAGGAATCGTTCCATAGCTGTTACTTCACTTGGGAGGTGCATCATGGGGCTTATTCGCCGGTACATTCAACTCCTCACCTCAGCCGGGTACTTGCGACCCGCGCCTGGCACCATTGTCCAGTCCCGATTCCCCCGCGCCTGGTGGTTCGCAATTGCCGCGAGCGTGATGTTCACCGGCCATCTATCCGCGCAACAGAGTCAGGTAACGCCGGCGGCGAGCGGCACAGCGGCTTCCCCGGTTCCACATCTGATAAGGTTCACCGGCACGCTGCTCGACCGCCAAGGGCAGCCACTGAAAGGCCCTGTGGCCGTAACCTTTAGCCTCTATGCGCAGCAGTCGGGCGACGCTCCGCTCTGGATGGAAACGCAAAACGTGGAGCTGGACGCAAAGGGCGGCTACACCGCGTTGCTCGGTGCCAACAGCGGGACGGACCTGCCCGAGGAACTCTTCCGCAACGGAGAAGCGCGTTGGCTCGGCGTACAGCCAGAACGTGAGCCCGAGCAGCCGCGCGTGCTGCTGGTGAGCGTTCCGTATGCGCTGAAAGCGGGCGACGCGCAAACGCTGGGCGGTCTGCCACCTTCGGCTTTCGCGCCGGCGAGTTTGGCCGCTGCGACCAATTCTTCTTCCTCCACACCGCAGCCGGCGCTGCTGGCATCGCCAGGCGCAACCTCGGCAGCGACGGCCCCGCTCACCACCTCGTTTCCGGTGACAACCGCGGGCGGCACCACGAACTTCATTCCGCTGTGGAGTAGCGGGACGCCGAGCACGACGCTCAAAAACTCAATCCTGTTCCAAAGCTCAGCGAGCAACGTGAACGTCAACGGCTCGTTCTCGCTGTCGGCGGTGAACACGGCGACGGCGACCGCCGGGTCCAATTCGCAGCCGCTGGATCTTTTCAGCTCGGTTTTCAGTAGTAGCACCCACGCGGCGGTGAGCCAGCATTTCCGCTGGCAGGCCGAACCCGTCGGGAACAACACTTCCAGTCCTTCGGCAAAACTGAATCTGCTCTTTGCGCCCGGCGCTGCCACCCCAGCGGAAACGGGGTTTTCGATCAGCAGCAAAGGTATCGTCAGCGCCAAGCAACTGGTCTCGAGTGCGTTGGTTTCGGCCGGCAGCACAATGATGCTGGGCGGGACCGGTGTGAACGTGGGCATCGGGACGAGTACCCCCACGGAACGCCTCGACTTAGGAAATGCGGGCAATGTGGTAATCAAAACGGATCCTGGGAACGATACCACCCCAGGAGATGTGGCTTATAAACTGATCGGCAGAGCAGTGGGAGGTGGGACAAACACGTGGGCGATCTTTACGGCTCCGGTCGGGGGAGGTTTCGGCATCCCTGTCAATTCTCTTAGTATTTGGCAGTATCAGTCGAGCGGTTCTCCTGGTTGCTGCATGGAGCGGTTTACTATCCTGCCCGCGAATGGAGTAACCGGACCTAACATAGTGCCGTCCCCAGTTATTATCGACGCGGGTGGTAACCTCCGCGTCTTAGCCGTCCTTGCTAGTTTCGTGCAGGCAACCGGAGACATCAGTACAGATTCGGACATGTCTGCAACTGGCTGTGTCATCGCCTCTGGGTTCCCCATTGGAGGCACGTGCAAATCCGACGCGCGGCTGAAGAAAAACATGCAACCCTTCTCGCCGGTGCTCGACAAGCTGATTCAATTACAGCCAGTCTCCTACAACTGGAGGGCGGAGGAATTCCCGCAATTTCACTTCGGCACTTCCAGAACTTCCGGGTTGATCGCACAGGAGGTCGAGAAAGTCTTTCCGGAGATGGTCTCGGTCGATAAGGATGGCTTTAACCGGGTGAACTACAGCGGACTGCCGTTACTGATGCTTCAGGCGATCCGCGAACTGAAAGCGGAGAAGGACAAGCTTCAAGAAGAGCTGAAGACGAAAGAAGCGCAATGGGAAGAGCGCTTCCGCGCGCAAGAAGAACGGACGAGCTTGCAACAGAAGCAGCAGGCGGCTGCCCTCGAAGCGCGACTGGCCCGGCTTGAGCGTGAAGGCGGAAGCAATCAAGCGGCCGCCGCAACCCGCGAAGCCCCAAAAAGAAACACCGCAGCGGTTGACTAGCGCAAATTATTAAAGATTGCAGCCGCATCTCTCCTGCGTCGCTTCGTCTGCGTAGCCACGCGTTCAAGCTTCAATTCGATGTCCGAAAGCCTCATTTGCTTGCGCCTCGAGCCTGCGTCCGAGTGCTGCATTCTGCCCTCTGACGGTGTCATTCTCGGACTTCAGGTCTTTGATTGCTTTAGCATCAGGTAGCGCAGTTCACTGAAGGTGATCATCTTGAAGCCCTCGAAATCAATTATCGCGGTAGCGTAGCAAACTATTCGTTATACTTTCGCAGAAGTCTGGCCAACCGACGCCGTGCTAGTTGGAAAAAAAGGGTGCCCGCCCTTAAAGTAGGCGGCGGCGAATTGAGTTCAAAAAGATTGATAGTCGTTTCCACTGAGACTCTATATATACTTACGACGATTCAATCTTTTGGAGGGAAGTTTGCTCGACGCGAACCCCTGACGTACAGGCTGTTGAATGGAAGACCCTAACAAAACGCGACGACCAAGGGACACTGGAATGCCGGGACCCCAAGGGGTCGGTGTCCCGGCAAAAGGCGATAGCTCCCCTGATGACTCGCCATCGAACCCGGCGGAAGGGGCCACTCTTATTGATCCGCCGCTGGTACCTCCCGAATCAACGAGCGCGGGACCTGGCGAACCCGACGTCACCCTCACCGACGCCATCCCGGGAAAGCGTAAAGCGAACCGCGCGAGCGTACGCGGCAAGGGAGTTCTAAATCCCGGGGACGTGGTAGGAAAGCGTTACGAGATTCTGCAAATATTGGGCCAAGGTGGAATGGGTGCAGTTTATAAGGCGTTGGACCGCGAAGTAGAGCGGACGGTAGCGTTGAAGCTGATCCGCCCTGAACTGGCCGCGGACTCGTCGATACTCGCGCGATTCAAGCAGGAATTGCTCACAGCCCGGCAAGTGACGCACCGCAACGTGATTCGCATCCACGACTTGTTTGAAGCAGATGGCGTGAAATTCATAACCATGGAGTATGTCGAAGGCTGCGACCTCCGCAAACTCCTGGACAAGGGCAAGCTTCCACCTGAACAAGCTGTCGAAATCATACGGCAGGTGTGCCTGGCGCTGGACGCGGCACACAGTGTCGAAGTGATCCACAGGGATCTGAAACCACAGAACATAATGCAAGACAAACAAGGACGCGTTTTGGTCATGGATTTTGGCTTGGCGCGTTCGTTGCAGTCCGATGGCATGACGCAGACTGGCGCTCTCTTGGGGACCATCGAGTACATGTCACCGGAACAGGCGATGGGAGCGGACGTGGATTGCCGGTCAGACCTGTTTGCCGTGGGATTGATCTTCTACGAATTATTGACACACAAGATGCCCTACAAAGCAGACACGGCGATGGCCAGTTTGCTGAAGCGTAACCAGGAACGTGCCATCCCGGCGTCACAACTCGACACGTCAATCCCAAAAGGACTGAGTGACATCGTGAGCAAGTGCCTGGAGCGCGATCTGAATCTGCGCTATCAGAGCGCGCAGGAAATTCTGGCGGATCTGGACGCGTGGCAGGGAAAGCGCCCGATTTTAGCTTCCGTGGTAACGCCGGCAGCGAGTACCAGCCGCACGATTAATTGGCGGTGGATTGCTGCGGGTGCGCTCGCCGCGGCACTGGGCATCGGGGTATGGGTATTGGTTGGCAAAGTCATTCCAAAGACGCCCAGCCACGAAGCGGCGGTGGTGCCCGAGGTTTCTTTGGCTATTTTACCGTTTCGCAATGGTTCTGCTGACGCTGGGCTCGATTGGCTGGGGCGCAGTCTCGCGGACATGCTCAACACCGACGTGGGGCAGTCCGCGCACGTGCGTACGATTTCACCGGAACGCCTGAGTCAAGTGTTGTCTGATTTGCAAGTCCGGCCTGGTACCGCGATTGATCCGACAATGGTGAAACGCATCGCGGAGTTCAGCAATGCGGATACCGTGGTTTGGGGCGAGTACGCCAAGTTCGGGGATCAGATTCGCATCGATGCCACGCTGCTGGATCTAAAGCACAACCGCCGGGCGCCGTTGAAAATCGAAGCTGTCAGTGAAAAAGAGATCCCGAAGACAGTGGACGGGCTTGCAGACCTGATCCGCAAGAACCTCGCAGTTTCTACCGATGTCATGAAAGAATTGAAGGCCAGTTCCTATCAACCGACCTCAAAATCTTTGCCGGCCCTTCGCGATTTCAATCAAGGTGTGCAGCTCCTTCGTGACGGCAAAAATCTGGAAGCCGTGAAATCGTTTCAAGCCGCCGTTAAAGAAGATCCGGAGTTTGCTTTGGCGTACGCCAAGCTTGGCCAAACATACGCAAATCTGGGCCATGACAACGAAGCCGACCAGTATTCTCGCAAAGCAGTTGAGCTAAGCGAAAATCTTCCAGCCCGAGAAAAATATTTTATTGCGGCGAATAATTTTCGCATCGAGCGGAATTATCCGAAAGCTGTTGAATCTTACCTAACTTTGGCGACCGCTGCGCCGGATGACGCCGATACTCAGTTTGCTCTCGCCGACCTGTACGAACGTACGGGAGCATTTGATAAAGCGCGCGATCACTTCTCGAAAATATTAGCGGCCGATCCCAAACGCGTGGACGCCCTGCTGGCGATTGGAAGGGTGGAGATCAAGAGCGGAAATCCGCAAGGCGGTCTGGAACACCTGACCCGCGGCCTGACACTCGCAATTCAGTTGGGAAATGAAGAAGAGAAAGGCGCACTGCTCCAGGCCGTCGGAGCGGCGTACGGCGAACTTAACAAGCAGGAAGAAGCGTTGCGATATTACCAGCAAGCGCTGGAGGTGAAGCGCGGCCTGGGGGATAAGAGGGGCATCGCAGTCAGTCTCGAAGCAATAGCGCAATTACAGGACGAGCGCGGTAAAGCGCAGGAAGCTTGGAAAGATTACGAAGATGCATTGAAACTCCTGCGGGAAGTTGGAGACAAGGTAGCAACCGGCGACATCCTGATGGACTTGGGCACGTTTAAGCACGATCGAGCGCAATACGATGACGCGCTTGTATATTTCAAAGAGTCATTGCAAATCAAGCGCGATTTGGGCAACGAAAGCGATCAAGGAATGTGCCTCAATAACATCGGAAGCTGTTATTTTTTCAAAGGCGATTACGAAAACGCCCTCACATATTTTCAGCAGGCTCTCCAACTGCGCGAGAAATCGAAGGTGCCCGCGGATCTTGTGCTCACGGTCCACAACCTCGCCGAGACAAATGCGAAAGCCGGGCAGTTTGACAAGGCCATGAGTTTCTACGCGCGAGCGCTTGATCTGTACCGCAGCACGGGGAATCAGCGCGGCGCGGCGATGGAAACTTATGGTATGGGAACGCTGTTTGGCTACCAGGGGCGATTTGGCTCGGCCATCGCCGCCAAGCAAGAAGCGTTGAAGACATTCCAGGATCTAAAAGACAACACCTATTGGATGGCCGAAATTTTAAGTGGCTACGGAATGGCCCTGGCTGATGCGGGTCGCATAGACGAAGCGCAAAAAATTCTGGACAGTTCCCTTACTTTAGCTCGCGAACTGAAAAATGACGGCTCCATTGCTCAAGCGCTGAACTATCAGGGCGAGTGCTTTTTCTATCGCGGCGATTTCAAATCGGCCCTGAACCTTTACCAGCAAGCGTTGCCTTTTGCTTCGCGGTCAAAGGACCAAGATAAAATATTACTTACGAAACTTAATCTGGGTAAGATAACCCTGAGACAAGGAAGAGCCGGCGAAGTGATCGCTGTTTTTCGGAAATTGGCCTCGCAAACAGATAGTCTCGGGATGAAGTATTTGTCTTATCTGTCGTCGCTGTATTTGGCGGAGTCCTTGTCGAACGCGAAGAAATACGAACTGGCGCGGCAGGAGCTTGAACAGACGGCACCGAAAGCGCAGAAACTAGAATTGCGAGCGGTTCTCGCCCAGGACCAGTACTTGCTGGGAGATACCCTGCGGCTTACTAACCATATGCCGGAAGCGACGAGCCACTACCGGGAGGCGCTTCGGTACCTGGAGGAGATCCGCAAGGACGCTGGGAACGATAAATTCCTCGAACGTTCCGACCTGAATTCCATTTACAAAGAATCCACCCGCTGGACTCAAGGACATAAAGAATAAAACGTCCAGATAAAATGGCCGGGTCCGAATGCAAGTGACATGCGGACCCCGGCCATCACGCGGACTGCGTGAATTACTATTCTTCCTCGATCACAATGGCACTCAACGGTACAAGTTGCGGGCTGTCGGGCGCGTTATCGGAAATGGCCAATGTGGCCGATTGCGGTTTGAAGGTGTCCCGATCAGCGTAGAAAAACACCCAGATGGAACAACTCTTACCTACCGCTAGTGTCTTTGGACAGAGGCTGAACGCAAAAAAGTCGTCGGAATCTCCGTTCGCGACCTTAATAATTTTGGCGCCCTTAACTTTCATGGGTGCCTGTCCGATATTGGTGAGGGTCACGACCGCGGAAGCAAATCGGCCTTCTTCTACTTTTCCGAAATCTACGCCGGAGGGCGATACGCTCGCCAGCGGGCCTGTTGCGACGACTGTGTAGGTAACCTTTGTGGAGGCGGTGGGACCTTGGGATGTGAGAGCGGTAACCGTGAAAGTCTTGGTTCCCAGTGACGCTGTATCGATGGGCATTCCATTGAGTACGTTTCCAAGGCATTGCGTAACGAACGGTCCAGTGCACGTATAGTTCGCCAGGACGGGTTGGTTGAGCGCGTATGTGGCATTATTTGCAGGAGCAACGATGGCGATGGTCGGAGGAGTTCCGGTTATCCCTCCCACGACTTGGAACCCGGATAAGATTGGGTGCTTTTTCCCAGCAATTGTGGGATCACCTGTTCTCAGAGCCGTTGCGGACGTAAGGATATTCGAAAGATACGGACCATTGCCTTCGTCTGTAAGGAACGCTACGTTGGACGGGAGCACGCCGTTATAGTTGGTAACGACATCGTAGGGGACGGGAAATTGGGGACAAGGAATGGTGAGTAAAGTAATCGCATCTTGACACGTGGCCACGAATCTTATGCCGTAGCCTCCGGTCCCAAAGTAAGGGGCGAGTGTCGCCCCGGCGAACGGGGTGCCAAACGTGAACGAGTCGAGCTGCTGTTGCGTCTGCGGTAAGGCCTGCAACACCAGGTTGACGTTGGGATTCGCCGGACTTGGCGGTCCATAGACTATCTTGTAGTCAAAGGCGCCATTTCCGAAGGTGTAACGGTTGGTGCCGCCTGCCGGATTTAGAGGAAGAGCGATAGGCGGGTAGGTGGTGGGAGGAAGAGCCAAACCATCTGCCTGATCTGTCCGTATACCCAACAGGTAGCTCACGGTGCTAAGATCCACCAGCAGCACGGCAGTCGGAGGTGAGCTCGGAGAAACGGGCGGATCCAGGCGCCATACTTTTCCATGATAGGGCGCAGTGGCGCTCTGCGCGGTGGTGACGAACAAACGCCCTGACGCGTCAAACTGCATAAACTGGGGAACGTCTGTGCCAAAGGCGTAATAGAGCGTTGTTGCGCCGGTCGAGCCAATGGATAAGATCTGACCAGTGGTGTCTGAGACGAAGGTTTGCCCGGTACTCTTGTTGAGCGCAAGCGCCCGGGGAACGGTGGTTAGGGTAGCAAGCGCGACAACGGCAGTTGCCGAGTTATAGGGCGGTGGCGAACTCCACACCACCTTAGCGCTGACATCGTCGAAGAGAAAATTGTCAAGTTTGTCAAACGCCGTGCCACTGCTAAGAGTGTGCTCGCAAAAGCGACTGCCCGCTCCGCAGTTCTGCAGCACTACGGCTGGCTTGGTGAAGGTGCCGCCAAAAGGGACCTTGCCCGCCCCTGCTATCACATATACCTGGTTTGAGTTTCCATAGACTGGATCCACGAAATACAGATCTCCGGCGGGACTACCGCTAAAGCTGGGAGCTTGCGGACCGGTCGGGCAGGGCGAAGTAACACAGGTTCCGATGAGGGTTTCGAGGGTAGCCGTGGACCCGGACCTGTCTATCCGTCGTATTGTCTTCTGTGACGGATCAGCCATGTAAATCTTGTTATCCGGCCCGACCGTGAGACCTTCAGGCCAGATTAGACATGAGTCTACACACCCTTGATTGTAAAGCACCGCGATTGCGCCAGTATCTCCATCGACTACGAGGATTTGGCCTCCCTGGCGGTTGGAAACATACACCGGTTTAGTGAAGCCTTCTTGAGCTCTGCTTGGAAATCCGGTGGCGGCGATGAACAGCGCGAAAACTAGAAAGCGCAATGCGATTTTCGAAGAAAGTGAAGAATCCATTTTGTGTACCCCCTCGCGTCCAATTAGAAATGAATGCTCGATTAGAAATGAATGCTCGAATTCCGGCTACGCACGAACTCAATCGTAAGACCGACCACGGCAAGGTCCTATCAGCGGGCTGGCTCCTGCTCGTGTCTTGCAGACGCTTACGAGAGGGTCGGGGACTCGCGCGCATCAATATATAAGGATTGGGCACCCTTATACTCTGGGCGGAATTCGGTGTCAAGAGGGCACACCTGGAGACAGGGAAGGAAGTGCGATGGATTTGGAGTTGGAGCGAGAGGGGGTACCCCACCCCCGGGGTATGCATAGATGTATCAAACGAAAGGAGTTGCTGGCGGGCGTTTTGTAGATGTATCAATCGAAAGAGGTTGCAGGCGCGAGATGTGGAGATATAGCAATACAAAGGGTTTACGCGGGAAGAAGTTTTTAAGTGAATGAAAAGGGAAGGAACGCGGGAGGAAAAAGGGTGGGATACGAGTTTCACGAAGCATGTTAGCACGGTAAAATAACAAAATCAATAGATATCTAGATGGTAATACGTTCGAACAGCAAGTTCGCCCGAAGCCATTCCCGGAGTAGACATCAAAAAAAGAGCAGCCCACCAGTTGCAAAAGGAAGCAAAGAGTAGGCCACCCCGGAGGTTTCTACTGGATTAAGGGTGCGCCACCCGCCAACATTAAACCCCAAACTGCCGGAGATGATGGTCCAGATGCTGATACATCAACGCCGCCCATTCCACCGGAGTCAACGGCCCGAAAAAGAAGTGCGGATGCTTCGTGCATATTCCAGGCCCACCCGCTGCAAAGCGGTCAATCGATTCGCGCAACCGTTGCCTCTCCACCACGAAGTCCCGTTCATCCGTGACCAGTACGCTCTTCTCGGTCATCGAATTGCGGCGCATCGGTGTCCCGTTCACGATCACAGACTTCTTCGCCAACGGCCCCAGCAGCCGTCCAATCAAGATTCGCGGCGGACGGTTCTTCCCCGTTGCCATCTCCATCGCCGCGGAGCAATGCGCCAGAGCCTGCGCGGAATTCATCTTGCCCCACAGCCGCTGACTATCCGGCCTCAACTGCGCCATCCGCTCCTTCACTTCTTCCACCCTCGACGCTTCAAAGAGATTTTTCATGCGGAAAGTCCTCCCTCAAATAAGCGCTCATAACCCAGTGCATCAGAACACCCCTGGCGTGAAAATACGGTTTGTCGCGTCATCATCGTCTCCTTTTTTGTGCTCATCGGTCCGTTCCGTAATCGTCGCAGCCATAGTACTGCCACCCGTCTCAGCTCTTTGGGTCTGGTGGTGCGTTTACGCGTGCAATTCGATCCATCGTCTTCTGCTCGGCCCGTTGCTTAATGCGGCTGAGGAGTTTCAACGGGCTGACAGGGGCGCCCGGTTTTTGTGCGTGTGATGGAAGCAAATATTCCCAAACTATAGTTCGGCCAGGATGCGAGAGAATGAGTTAAAACGTCCACCAGCGACGCGCCTACCGGAGTAGACGTCAAGAAAAGAGCGGCCCACCCTTTGCAAAAAAGGACGCAAAGAGTAGGCCACCCCGGAGGTTTCTACTGGATTAAGGGTGCACCCGCCGTGGATCAAAAACTGGTCATACTCTTCCACTAAATAGTGACGAATTGCACGTTGTGCGGCGTCGGCACTTCGTTTCAGTAGTTGGTCTTTCATTTCCATACATTAGTCTTCCTGGTCTGCCACCCATTGCGCCCTAATGCTGACCCGTGCCACACTCAGCCGTCGCCAAAGATTTCAAAAACTAAGGAGGCTGGCGTATGCAGTCTATCTACGTATTCAAGCCACCAAAAACTGAGAAATTCACTAACACTTGGATATATTATCGCGTCGCATCCGTTGACGGTGAGGAACCTGCTGGAACCCTTTATGCTCCGATTGAGATATGCAGGGTAACGTGGCCTACATTCAAGGACATGCCGCCCGCGACCAATACTCCGGGGATCACCGGTCTTGAGTCCGCATATGAACACCAGTGCCGCTTTCTAAGAGAACAATGGGCTGTCGAGCACGAGGAGAGCGTGTTTATCGGTTTCTTGCAATAGTGTAGGCGCTGATCGCAACTGACAGGCATGCAAACTCTTTCTCGCTGGCGTGTTGGCTCTGGACGAATAAAAGGCGAAGGTGTACAGTCGAGCCCGAGGAAAAGCACGCATAGGTTCTTCGCGCTTTAGGTCTGCAACCGATGAGCAAGGACAAAATATTTCAGGTCGAGGCCCAAGAGGATTTCGTAGAGAAACTGACAGTGGCGAGCCCTGTTCAGGCGCTCGCGGAACTCATCTGGAACGCAGTGGACGCTGAGGCAACCAAGGTTTCCGTTGAGATGGATACCTCTACCCTGGGCCTGCGCTCCATCCGTGTGCGTGACAACGGCCATGGCATTCCGCCACAGGAAGCAGAACAACTTTTCATGCACTTGGGTGGGTCGTGGAAGCGCCATAGCAACAAATCAAAGAACGGCAAGCGCGTACTTCACGGCGAAGAGGGAAAAGGCCGATTTCGTGCTTTGGCGTTAGGAAGGGTTGCCGAGTGGGTGGTTACGGTACCCAACGGTGCAAAACAACTCGTTCGCTATCGAATTACCGTCATCAAGGACAGCGCTCGGAAGTTCAAGGTGAGTCCTGCAGTGACGGTCGACGAAGTTGCCAAGGTCGGTGTAGAAGTTACGATTTCCGAACCATACAAGCAGTGGATCCTCGATACGCCAAACATCCTTCAAGAGTTAAACGAGATTTACGCTATCTATTTGATGGAGTACCCCGGCGTTAAGATCAGCCTTCTTGGGACAAAACTCGACCCAACCAAACACATCAAGTTTCGACACACGTTTGCTCTACCTCCGATTCCAGATGCCCACGTCCCTCCGCATCCGGTCGAACTGGAAGTCGTTGAATGGAAAACGGAAACCGAGAGAATGTTGTATTTGTGCAGTGAAGACAAGTTCCCGCTCCACCGAATTGCACCTGGGATTCACGCTCCAGGATTCAATTTTTCTGCATATCTCAGGTCTACCTATATTTCCCAGTTGAGTGAGCAAGGAACGCTTGAACTTGGCACGCTCGATGCGCGATTGAACGACGCTGTTGAGACCGCCAAAGGTCGGCTTCGTGAGCACTTCAAGGCTCGGACAAAAGAAGAACTCAAGAATCTTGTTCAAGAGTGGAAATCTGAACAGGTCTACCCGTACAAAGACGAGCCTGTGACTCCTGTTCAGCAAGTTGAACGTAAAGTATTCGATCTAGTTGCTGTCAATGTGGCGACAAATCTGCCTGACTTTCAGACGCAGGACCACAGGAACAAAAGGTTTCAACTGCGCATCCTGAGGCAAGCCATCGAGCGCAGCCCGGAAGAGTTGCAACTGATTCTTGAGGAAGTGTTGGTACTTCCTCAGCAAAAACAGGAAGAGTTGGCGAAACTTCTAAAACAAACCACTTTGTCGTCCATCATCAGTGCGTCAAACATGGTCGCTGACAGACTGAATTTCATAAATGGCTTAGAGGCCATGTTGTTCGACAAAGAACTGAAGCAAACGTTCAAAGAACGGTCCCAACTTCATCGAATCCTGGCGGACAATACGTGGGTCTTTGGAGAAGAGTTCGCGCTCACAGTCGATGACCAGTCGCTTACGGAAGTTTTGAGAGCACACTTCAAGGCGGCAAAGCGGAAGATCGTCGTGAACGAACCCGTCAAACGCATTGACGGAAGGACAGGAATCGTAGATTTGATGCTGTCTCGTCGGGTTCCGACGAATCGCGAGGAGGAACTAGCCCATCTAGTCGTAGAGTTGAAAGCGCCGACTGTAATCGCTGGCAGCAAAGAAACAGGTCAGATCCGTGACTATGCGTTTGCGGTCCAGGCGGACGAACGATTCCGATGTGTGCCGACCAGATGGTCGTTCTGGCTAGTAATTAACGATATGGACGATTTTGTGAAGAAGGAAACCCGTATCAGGGAAAAGCCAGAAGGTTTGCTCTGGGAGTCGGATGACCTAAATCTTCCGTCCAAGATTTGGGTAAAGACATGGGCACAGATACTCCACGACTGCAAAACGAGTTAAGAATATTCCAGCAGGCGCTCAACCTGACAGCAGACAAGGATGTTGCCCTCGACTATCTGAAGAAAACCTACGAACGTGTGCTTCGTGGAGATGATTTTGTGGATGAGACTCACGAATCTGAAGAGTCCGCTAAAGAGACAGCTGAGGAGCCGGCTTCTAAGGCTTAAAAAGAATACTCGCAGATGAATAGGTCCACTTTCAGCTTCGTCATATCAGGGAATGCCTGCAAAATTTGATGGAACAGGGTCGGAAATATTTCTACGGCATTCACACCAAGAAAAATTATGCGAAGGCTTTTCCGTTGCTTCCTAGGTCTTGGGGGCCTGGTTTAAGTGTTCGTTCAATGCGACTCGGTTGTGGCGCCGGAATGTGATTCGACGCCTGAGCGGGCGAGGGATGATATACCTTGGACAGCTTTCCTCCATCGGCCATGCGTTGAGGGACCTCTTGCCAAGAAGGGATCTCTGGGGTTTCCTGGATCCAGCGCACGACGGCGGCCTCGTCGCACCAGTTGAGCAGCTTGGGCATGGCTCTTCGATGTGCGCCGCCGGTACGAAAGGCGTTCATCGCCGGCTCATCTTTCCAAGCGGTCATTGTCCAATAAACGTTTTTCGAGTTGACTAATAGCCTGCCGCCGAGAAAACCGATGCTGCGCTCCGCCTGCCGGATGGACTTGTTTGTGTCCCACAAGAACTGTGGGAGATAGATAAAGGAGCGAACCCGCAAACGCGTCACGGAAATCAATGCCATCTTATCCTCTGGCATCCACTGGCCATGAGTTTACTGGCAGTTTGAGAATGACAAAAGTCCCGCCCTCGAAAACCGAGGACGGGGGAGCCAATTCGGTTGGCATTTAAGTTTGTGCAGGCGACTGAGTGTTTGGCCTTGTTTAAGTTTTTACGTTCGAGCTATGACTCGCGACACATTGCCACTTTCCGTTTGGCATTTTCACCCAGGTATCGGTGAAACGCGCATATTCATCCGTAGTTTTTCCCGACGCATCGGTGACCTTGCCTTTGAAGATTCCAGTGGCGATCGCGGTATTGCTAAACACTGTTACTTTCAAATCTTGGTACTCGACGTTTTCATATTTACTGGACTTCGAGGACGCCAGCATTTCGGACTTGTTGGAAACCTTGCCGTCGGATTCGGAAATAATGAATTTGTCGGCCAGCAGCGGGGCGACCAGGTCAGGGTTATTTGTTTTTTGTGACTGCAGCCATTGTTGTTCGAGTGCCACGATAGCTTTTTCGGTCCCGCTGGTATCCTGCGCTTGCGACCACACGGCGCCGCTTAAGGAAATCAATCCGATCAAGCACGACATCAAGAGTTTCTTCATCGCCGTCTCCTTACTTTTGAGATTTCAAAGATTTTTTGGGATTAGGGGGCCTGGTATGCAGGCAATTCAATACCCAAGGCCTGTAGATGTCAATCGGATTGCATTGCAACTTTGGGCCAGCGCCCATCAAGGAGCTTTTGATCTTGCGCCTGGACAAAATGAAAAGGCGGCCCGTATGACGAGCCGCCCTCGACTTGCTTCTACTTTTTAGCCGCTTGGACGCTGTGGTTGTTTTCTTATTGTTTGTCGTAGACCTGTACGTCGTGCGTTTTGACACCGGTTGGAGTTGTGCCGGTGGCGTCGACGGTAGTGGTTTTGCCATCCTTTGAAACTGACACTTTCGCTGTGCCGATTATTTTGCCGCCTTTTTTCAGGGTTGCGACGTAGTGGCTTGCGTCCGTGCGCTTGGCGGAAATGGTGTCTGCGCCGGTTGGCATTGAACCCGAGATGGGATTGTCTTTGCCATCAAATTGGACGCTAAAACCGTACGAAAGGGGCGTTCCATCGGCGGCAACTCCTTCAAACGTATATTTTACGCCATCGCCTTGCGCTTCAACGGTGCGCGTCAGGCTCTTTGGCGCGGGTCCTGGTTCATATTTCGATTTTTCGAGATTCAGCTTCCATGTTCCGACAAGCGGATTGCTGTCGGCTCGCAAAGTGGAGGAACCAACGACAAGCAAAAGAGTAATTACAACAAATAATAAAACACGCTTCATGGATGACCCTCCTTGGGTCCGATGTTTACCGGGATTTGTGGCCCTTGTTTCTTGCAGGAAAGGAAATGACTTGCGCAACAATATGCCGCATACGGTTTTAAGTCAATAATTTTTCACGTGCGACTGGAAGCAACGGCAAGGTCGCACGTGGCGAAAATTTAATTTCGTCAGCTCTTGGTAATGTGCATCCCAATGTCTAAACGCAACGTTTGGCATAGGCATTTCTACCTACAGGCAACGGCTTGTACACCAACGGTAATGGCAGGCCATCGACCCGACTCGCGGAGACCTTTGCAATGCGCCAGCGCTCATCGGCGCAGTGTCTACATAACAGTTTTCGATTCGCGTTGCCTGAACCTATGGAAGCTCGCCAGAAAATATACAGGGACATCCTGGAAGAGTGCGCTTGACCTTGGCGTCAGACTACAACTTTATAGGCCGTCAAGAATTTAAGGGGCTGGAGCAGTGCTCGCGCGCACAATGAGTTGTGGATCGACGGCTATTTCCTTGGGGTAAGGCACATTGGACGGTGCGTTAACGCGTTGCAATAATGTTTCCGCGGCCATTACTCCCATTTCGCGCAGCGGCTGGCGAACGGTCGTAAGCGCGGGATTTTGAAACGCGGCGCTTTGAATATCATCGAAGCCCACGACGGAAACATCTTCGGGGACGCGGCGGCCGGATTCGCGCAGAGCGTGGATCGCGCCGATTGCGGAGATGTCATTGAATGCGAAAAGCGCGGTGAACGGTTTTTTAGAGGCGAGTAATTTGCGTGTGGCTTCATAGCCGAGTTGCGGCGAAGAGGATTCCCCTTCCAGCTGGCTGATTAGGGAAGTGTTAATTTCCAATCCCAATTTTTGCGCGGCTGAGTGAACAGCCTGCCAGCGAACTTCGGTGTCGGAGCTGAACTCCTGGCCTTTGATGAATGCAAAGCGGGTATGGCCAAGGTGCGAGAGGTGCTCCAGGGCCAATTTTGCGGCAAGAGCGTGGTTGAGCACGATGTTGGTGACACCTTCGATTTCGCGATGGCCGGAAACAGCAACAACGGGCACGCCCAAACCTTCAGGACAAGCGGTGTCCACAGCGATCAGGCCTTCGACGGCGCGTTGCTGGAGCAGGCGCGGATATTCTTCGATGAGCTCGGCGCGGTGGCGATGGCTCACGACTAAATAAAAATAGCCTTCTTCAAGCAGATGATCTTCGATACCCGTTAGAACCAGCGCGGCGTAGCCTTCGCTGATTTCGGGGACAATGACGCCGACGGTGAAGCTGCGCTGCTGGCGGAGCGAACGCGCCATAAAATTCGGGCGATAGTTGAGTTCGCGGGCCGCGGCACGAACTCGTTCCTGGGTATGCTGCGGAATAGATTTGGCGGACGGCGAGCGATTTATGACCAGCGAGACCGCGGTCTGAGAAAGGCCCAGGTGCTCGGCGAGAAGCTTTAGGCTTATGCCTGGACGGGCAGAATTTCTGGTTCTAACGGAAGGCTGCTTGGACCTAGGCATGATATTTTCCACGGGTAGTCTCGCACATGCGGATGGAGCGGGCAAGGAAAAGGCGCGAAGGATTCTTGACAAGAGGCACTCCGGGAGTGTTTGATGCATGCAAGCAAATAAATCGATTAAGCTGAAATAAAAGGCAGAGACTGTGTCGCTGGAGGAAAACATGCGGAAGATTGACAAATATAAAGGTTTCTTAGTTTGTATGTGGATGATGGCAGCGGGTTTGATGGCGCCGTATCAGCTGGATGCAATTCCTCAGGGGCTAAAGCCCCTTGTTGCCGATACTTTGAATGTCGGAGCTAAAGCTCCGACCCCCGCGACGGCTAAAGCCCCGGCGAATGCCAAGTATCAGCCATACGCACAGGCGGAAAGCGCGGGTACTCCACAGACCATTGAAATCGACGTGGCGGCGCCGGCGCATCCTTTTCCCCATTTCTGGGAACAAATGTTTGGGTCGGGACGCGCGATACTTACGCTGCGAGAGAGTTATCGCAAGGATTTGCGAGAAGTTAAGCGAATTACCGGGTTCGAGTATGTGCGTTTTCACGCCATTTTTCACGATGAAGCCGGGCTGTACGACGAAGACAAAGATGGCAATGCAATTTACAATTTTTCTTACGTTGACCAGATTTACGACGGCTTGCTGGAGAATCACGTACGTCCATTTATTGAAATGAGTTTCATGCCGAAGAAACTCACTTCGGATCCTAATGCGCTGCACCCCTTCTGGTACAAAATGAATGTCGCGCCACCGAAAGACGCCAAGAAATGGGAGCAACTGGTGGAGGCGTTCACGCGGCATCTGGTGCAACGCTACGGCGAAGATGAAGTGGCGCAATGGTATTTCGAAGTGTGGAATGAGCCGAACATTGATTTCTGGGCAGGCAATCCAAAAGAAGCGACCTATTATGAGTTATACGACGGCGCCGCGCGCGCTGTTAAACGTGTAAGTTCGCGCTTGCGAATTGGAGGCCCCTCAACGGCGCAGGCGGCCTGGGCGGACCGCTTCCTGGCGCACTGCAAAGAGAAAAACGTGCCGGTGGATTTTGTTTCCACGCACGTTTATGGAAACGATAAAGCCGAAGATGTGTTCGGGACCCACGAAAATATTTCGCGGAATCAGATGGTGTGCCGCGCGGTAAAAAATGTGCACGAGCAGATTGCAAAGTCGCCGTATCCGAAGATGCTGCTGATTTGGAGCGAGTTCAACGCGGATTACAGCAATCAACCAACGGTAACAGACAGCGCGTTCATGGGGCCGTGGCTGGCGGACACGATACGGCAATGCGACGGGCTGGTCGATGTGATGAGTTACTGGACTTTTTCGGATGTTTTCGAAGAGCAAGGGGTGGTGAAGACGCCGTTTTACGGGGGATTCGGCTTGCTGGCGGAGTTCGGAATTCCGAAGGCGGCGTTTAATGATTTCGCGCTGCTGCACCAGTTGGGAGAAACGCGGCTGGAAGCGCAATCGGACAGCGTGCTGGTGACGCGGCGTAAGGACGGTTCGCTGGGGATCGCGGTCTGGAATTTATTTTTGCCGGAAGAAGCAGGCACGCCGAAGACGGTTACGTTGCATTTCAAGGGCACGGGCAACGCAAAATCCGCCAGCGTAACCATCGTGGATAAACTTCACGGTTCGCCGCTGCCGGAATGGGAAAAGATGGGGCGACCGGCAAACCCAACGACTGCGCAGATCAAAGCGTTGCAAAAGGCGGCTGCATTGCCTGCGGCGCAGAAGCATGCACTGGCGAACGGTTCGCTGACACTTACACTTCCACCTCAGGCGCTGGCGCTGGTCATTGTTAAATAAAGAAGCGGTGCAAAGTGAGCGTGAATTAGTAGGCACTTGCGGTCAGATTTAAAACCGATGCTTGTCTAACGAGAGGCATTTCAAAAGCAAAATTAATATTAGTTGACATTTAAAAATGTGATGGCTAGACTCGCGGGCAACAGTAGTTAACCGATTTAGCTGATAGTCGAGAGCTTTTTGTAACCTTTTTGGGGTGAGGAGCACGACATGAGCTTAAGCAAAATCCTATTTCGATCATTTTTGGCATTGGTGTGCCTGGGTGTTTTTGCCGGCAAGTCACGCGCACAATTCCATGCCGCAATCCAGGGAACGGTGATGGATTCCAAGGGCGGTGCGATTGCCGGAGCGAAGGTGTCGGCAACCAATGTGGCGACCGACGCCACTCGTGAAACGGTTACCTCCGCGGAGGGTTTTTATCGCATTGGCGAATTGCCGCCGGGCACTTATAACGTAGTAGTGGAAGCTCTCGGCTTCAAGAAAATGGTTTCGGAAAATGTTGAAGTGCTGGCGGAGGAGCCGCGCGGATTAGATGTAACCCTTCAGGTCGGGGGCGTGTCTGAGCAGGTAACCGTTTCCGCAGACACCGCTACGCTGCAGACCGAGAACGCCAACGTTACGACGACAATTTCCACTCAGGAGATCGAAGGTCTGCCACAGATTGGTCGAGATCCCTACGAATTGTTGCGACTTGCACCGGGGGTCTTCGGTGACGGCGCGCGAGCGGCAAATGGCACGGCTAACAACTTGCCCAACTCTGGTGGACCGGGGGGATCGAACCAATCCATCTTTTCGACTGAAAACGCAGTGCAGCTTGTAGCGAACGGCCAGCGAAACAGCGGCAACAATTTTACGATTGATGGCACCAGCGTCAACAGCCTTACCTGGGGCGGGGCAGCGATCCTGACACCGAATCAGGAGTCCATTCAGGAAATAACGGTGGTTGCGAACAGCTACTCGGCGGAAGACGGCCGGAATAGCGGCGCGCAAATCAAGGTGGTATCCAAGAACGGCACAAACCAATTACACGGCAGCGGTTTTTTCAAAATCGATAGCCCGGGATTGAATGCCTACAACAGGTGGGGTGGTCCCGACGGCCAAGCTCCGCAAAGGGTCAGCCAAAATCTGAGGCAGTTTGGCGGGAGTATCGGCGGACCAGTATTGAGGAACAAATTGTTTTTCTTTTTCTCTTATGAAGGAGACCGCAGTAGCGAGACGCATATTTCTGGCGCGCAATATGTCGAGACGGCGGCGTTGCGCGATTTTATTGCCGCGAATCGCGGTGGCACAGTCATCGGCGACTTGCTTGCGGCGAAAGGATCGCAGCCAAGAATTCTGCAGGTTTTGACTCCTAGCTGCAGCGATTTCAACTCGGTCGATCTGGGCGATCGCAGTATCCCGCTAAGTAAGAGGTGTCAAGTGGTAGCGGGAGGCGTTGATTTGGGTTCAGTGGCGCCAAACGCGGCAAACCCAACCTGCAAGCTGACTTACGGCCAGTACGCGGACATTTTCGGTGGTGATCCGACTGGTTGCGGATTGGACGGCATACCGGATCTACAGAAAGTGATCACCTATGCTCCTACCCGTTCGAGCGGCAATCAGTACAATGCCCGCGTGGATTACACTCGTGGCCAGGATCTATTCGCAGTCAGCTTCTACATCACACCGCTGAACAGCTTCGGCGGCGATACCGGAGCTAATGGCCGTCCGATGGCGGACCTCACGTTTAATCCCCGGAACAAATATGTGGCGCTGATCTGGAACAAGACTATTTCGTCGACGATGGCGAATGAAGCTCGGGCCAACTGGACGCGTTTCGTTGGCAACCAATTTCTCAGCAACCCGAATGTGGCGTGGAATTTACCGCGATGGCAGATCGAATCCATCCCTGGCGATCGCACTACGTATGCCGCCAACCAGGGAACAAATGCGCCTGGCGTATTCGCCCAGAACCAGTTCGAATTTCGCGACACTTTCAGCAAATTATTTGGACGCAATGGATTAAGGCTGGGGTTCGTAGCCACCTTCAACCAGGATAACAACGACTTCGAATTTGGGGCAGCTCGGCCGATATATGTATCTCATGGCCTTTGGAATTTCGTGAATGGTACGCCGATATACGAAGGCATTAACGTGGATCCGCGCACAGGTAATCCGACTGACGTGCACAAATATTTCCGGCAGCATGACTATGCTGTATTCGTACAAGACGACATCAAGCTACGACCGAATCTGACTCTGAATGTCGGGTTGCGTTATGAGTACTTTGCTCCGCTGACGGAGAAATTCGGACACCAAAGCAATTTCATCATAGGAACGGGTGCTGATCCGCTCGCGAGTGGCTCGTTGAAAGTGGGAGGATCGCTTTATCCCGCCGACAAAAATAACTTTGCTCCGCGGTTCGGTTTTGCGTGGACGCCATCGAAGTACGTAAGCAAGACGGTGGTCCGCGGCGGTTTCGGCGTGGCCTACAACCGCATCACGGATACCATGACGGGGATCAGCCGCGTGAATCCTCCTTTCCTGTTCCGGGAGGGCTTCTGCTGCGCCATGAGCACGAATGACTTCGCGACGCGTTCATGGGCCGCTCCACCCTTCGACAACGGTCTTATCACGGTCGTCGAAGGCAAGAGCAACAATCCGTTAAGTTACCCGGGCAATCCACTTGTCGCCGGCACGTTTAATCCAGCCACAGGCCTGCCAACCAAGGGGACCGTGGAAATTTGGGGCGCTCCGCAGACGCTTCGCACTCCCTATGTGTATCTATACTCGGCCGAGGTGCAACACGAGTTTGCGGCCAATTTGTTGTTTACGGTCGGATACCAAGGCAGCCAGAGCCGCAAAATGCTGAGAATTGTTAACCAGAACATTGTATTTCCAAAGGCAAACCGTATCTTGTCGCCGGTTTATTTCCCAACGACGGATGTAAATGGCCACTTCAACGCGCTGAATGTCAGCAGCAGTTGGCGCCATTTCCACGGCTTGGAGTTTTTTGGGAAATACCAATTAGGCAGCAGCGTGGACGGCGGTTCATGGGAAGGAGCGGGCAGCAACAGAGATCCCTTTTATCCGGTTGTTCAGACCTACGACTATGGACCGTCCGACTTCGATGTGAGACACAATGTGCTGTTCTCCGTGTTGTATGATCTTCCGATTTTGCGGAACCGGCATGACTTTGTCGGGAGCGTCTTCGGCGGCTGGCAGATTAACGCGATATACCAATTTCATACTGGCTTCCCCTGGTCGCCACTACAGAGCCTCAATTGCCCGCCGGTCCCGTCTGGAGATAGACTCTGCCCAGCACTGCCGACGGCGTACTTCGGCAAAGCCGGGAGCAACTACAGCAACGATACCTTTAAGACGCCCAACGGCAACTTTCCAGGTCTCATCCGCGACGGAGATCTGGTGCCGAATCCGAATCCGAACGACCCCATTAAGATGATACCCTCTCATTGCGACAATCCTGTGCCCAGTGAACGCCCTGGCGCGCCGTACTTTGATATCTGCACGCAGGGCCCGCCGTTCATCCATCGCAATTCTTTCCGCGGCCCATGGTACCAGGGCGTTGACATGAGCTTCGTAAAGTCCACGCGGATACCGTTTTTCAAAAGCGAACAAGGAGAGCTGGACTTGCGGGCTAATTTCTTCAACATTTTCAATAAACTGAATCTGATTCCATTTACAGCTCGCGATGGCAACACCGCGATTAACGATGTTCATTTCGGCCAGTCCAGCGGGGCGTTGGCTGGGCGCGTGATCGAGTTCCAGGCGCGGCTGAGCTTCTAAAGCAGGGCGTCAACAGGCAGTAGAAAGAGGCCGCTTTTTTCGGGCATGACCGCGTGATCGAGGCGCAGTCGATGTCCCGAAGCAAGCGGCCTTTTCCATAACGGGGTAATATAAGCGTCGTGCGTCCTGCATCTGTAGGGAGTCTTTGCTGCCACGCCTTTTTTCTGTTCTGCCTGTCAACCACTTGTCTAGCGCAATCCGGAAACGGCACGGAACCAACCCAATTGTCGGGCGATGAAGCCGCGGGCGACGGCCTTTCGCGTCGCCTTGCAGGGGCTATGGAAGCGAGGAATGCGAACGATATTCCCGCTATCGCGATTGCCAGCGGCAAGGTAATCGCTCTCGGCCTTGCGGACATGGCCAAACTCCGGATGGACGACAGGGCTTTTGAAGACGCAGCCAAACTTTGCCGGGAATCCCTGGAGTTCGAGGACACCCCGGAAACCCGGATAGAGCTGGCGATCGTGAGTCTCTATGCCAAGCATTCAGCGGATGCGCTGGAGCAGGCTTCGCTGGTGACACAGATGGAGCCGCAAAATGACCTCGCGTGGAAAATTAAGGGAGAAGCTCTGCTGCAAAGCGAAGATTATGCCGGCGCCGCGGTGGCGCTCAGCAAGTCTCTGGAGCTGAAGCAAGATGCTGAATCGCTCTATGGGCTGGGAATCGCGCATCTCGGTATTGGCGAAAAGCAAAGTGCGGCGGCGGACTTCGCGAAGTTTTTGAATCTGGTTGGCGAGCATGGATGGTCCCGCTTGCTTATGGGAAAGGCTTACCAGGAAGTGGAGATGCCCGCTGAAGCCGAAGGGGAATTTGCCCACGCTCTGCGACTCGATCCCCTCACCGCAAATGCGCATTATTATTGGGCGGTGACTCTTTTGCGGAAAAACGCCTGGGTGCCCACGCCGGAAGTGAAATATCAGTTGCAGGAGGAATTGAAGCTCAATCCGCGGCATTTTCTTGCAAACTATTTGCTTGGTTTCTTCGCGTCAAACGAGAGGGACTACGAGGTATCGGACCATTATTTGCAACTAGCGGCGAAGCTGGACCCTTCATTTCCAGAAGTTTGGTTGTTTCTAGGGCAGAACGCCTATAACCGTGGCGCCAAAAGTCTTTCGGAAACGTATCTCCGTAAAGCCGTTTCGCTTACCAAGGATGAACCTTCGGCGAAGCACCTGTCGATGCGCAAGGCCTACTTCATGTTGGGGCGAATTCTTTTTTCCAGCGGAAGAAAAACGGAGAGCGAGCAATTCTTTCACAAGGCGAACGAACTCGAACAAGAGTATGAGGCAAAAGGGCGGAAACGATTGGCTGCCCACATGGGGGAGAGCGGAGAGGCCAAGAACGGAACCGTTGTTCCGGAGCTGCCGGCGTCTGACAGGCAAAATTCGCTGGCAGCCGCATCGGGCGCATCGGGACATGCTCCCGCAAACAGAGAAGAGCCACGGGCGGCTTCGCGGCATTCGCCGCAAAGCGTCGCAGGAAAGCAGGAAGAAGAACTGCGAGTCATTTTGGGATCCTCGTTCAATGATCTTGCCACCGCGGAGGCTCTGCAAGAGAAGTACGCCTTGGCCGCCAAGCACTATCGCGAAGCCACGGAATGGGATTCGCGAATTCCCGGGCTGCAGCGCAATTTAGGGCTGGCGGCTTTTTATGTCGGTGAAAATGGCGAGGCAATTCATCTACTCGCAAATGTAGTTCGGACGGCGCCAACCGACGAACATGCTCGCGCGGTGCTGGGATTAGCTTATTTTGCAACGGAAGATTTCACTAAGGCAGCGCAAACTCTATCGCCTATGTCCGCTCGCGCGACACAGGACCCACAGCTTGGATTTGCGCTGGCCGAATCTCTCTTCAATACGGGAAATAAGGCGGGAGCAGCGCAGGTTCTGACGAAACTGGAGGAAAGTAATTCCAGTGTTAGCGTGCAGGACCTCGTGCAATTTGCGCAACTGTGGCTGGAGCTGCGCGAAACGAAGCGTGCGGAGCAGGATATAGATAGAGCGCTGTTGAACAATCCTACCGACGCCATTCGGTATCTGGAGGAAGCGGCCAGGTTGAAGCCCACTAACCGCGCGGTGCATCTTGTTTTGGAGACAGCGTACAGAAAAGCGGGCCGAACGGCAGATGCGGATAGTGAGCATGCCATCTCCGAAACTCTCAGGAACCGCCAGCAGAAGAGCGAATACGTTAGACCCAAGAGTGACCCAAAATAAAGCGAAGGCCCTCTCATTTCGAAAAATTCGTTAACGCTTTCAACGATACAGAGGTACAAGGTCTTGCGCCGGCTTGTGTTGGCTGATTTTGTGAGTTACGATGCGAGCTTCGCTGCAAAAACTTTTTGGCCTGAAGATTCATCTGTGGGCAACGAGGTCGCAGCGAAAATCCGGCAGCAATTAGTGTAGTTTGCTGAAAAACTCAGGGTCCCGCTCCTACAGGATGAACCTGATATTCCTTAAGACCGGGGATCGTTTGACATCAAAAGTTATGCTCAGTAAGCGAAAGACGCGTAAGACCACCAAGCCTGCTCGAAAGAAAAGGTCACGTAGCCCGCGAAAAAAAGAGATATACCGCCCACAAGCGACGGAATCGAAGGAGATTGTCCTTGCGATACGCCGGGGTCAAATTGACGCGCTGGTGATGGCCGGAAAAAACGGCGATGAGGTGATAACGCTGCAAGGCGCGGAACACCCTTATCGCGTACTCGTGGAAACGATCAACGACGGCGTCGCCACTCTGGATACAAACGGGGTGATTCTGTACGCCAACAGCCGTTTTGCAGCTATCTTCAGGGTGCGGGTGCAAAAATTAATTGGGCTTTCGCTGCAAAGCGAACTTTCGGTGGCCAATCGTGAAATACTTCGCAAATTAATCTCTGAAGGGCTTTCCAACAGTACCAGCGGAGAAATTACTCTACAAATCGACGGCGGGCGCGCCCGCATTATCCGGCTATCACTGAATCCGATTAAGAATTCGAATCCGCGTGCCATTTCGATGGTTGCAACGGAAATGACCGAGCTTGTGGAAGCGAACGAGGCGCTCCGATCCAACGAAGAATCGCTGCGCCAACTGTCTTCGCGGCTGCTGCAGCTTCAAGATGAAGAGCGTCGCAGAATTTCTCGCGATTTGCATGACATTACAGGACAAAAATTAGCTTTTCAAACCATCGGGTTGTCGCATGTTCTGAATCGCAAGCCTGATATCCTGGATGAGGAATCGCGTCAAATCCTGCTTGATTGTTCAAACCTCAGCAAACAGGTAAGTGAAGAGATTCGCACTCTTTCCTATCTTTTGCATCCTCCACTGCTGGACGAATTGGGACTTTCCTCGGCGGTGAGATGGTACACCGAAGGCTACGAGCGCCGAACCGGTATTGAAGTCAAAGTGGATATTCCTCCGGATTTTGTGCGCTTGCCTGCGGACACAGAGGTGACCCTTTTCCGCGTGATTCAGGAGAGCCTGACCAACATTCATCGTTATTCGGGCAGTTCGAAAGCGTATGTCCGGCTCAAAGAGAACGCCAACAACATAGAAGCGCAAATCGGAGATTTCGGCAAGGGTATGCATCCGGAAATGGTTAATTTGCCGAGTGGAAAGATGGTGAGGCTGGGCGTTGGCATCCAAGGCATGAAAGAACGGATGCGGCAACTTGGCGGCAAATTGGAAATCGCTTCGCAGCCGAAGCATGGCACGGTGGTGACCGCGACTCTTCCCGTGTCCCATCCCGAAGCTGCAGTTTTGCCCGACGCCGTGGCTGGAACGGCCGCCCCTCTGCCAATGAGCCGGCGAGCGGAACCTGCGCAATCCAACCGCAGCGCGTCCCGTAAACAAATTCTAATTGCCGATGATCATGAAATGTTGCGCCGCGGCCTCCGTACCATGATGGAAAAGGAAAACTCCTGGCAAATCTGCGGAGAAGCCGTGGACGGGCAGGACGCGGTAGAGAAAGCCAAAGCCTTGCGGCCCGATCTGGTGATTTTGGATATTAATATGCCGGTGTTAAATGGACTGCAAGCGGCGAAATTTATATTAAGCGAGCAACCGCATATTAAAATACTTATATTCACGGTTCACGATTCGGAGCAGACGCTGAAGGAAATAAAAGCCGTTGGAGCGCACGGGTATCTATCGAAAAGCAATGCCAGCGACGATCTGGTGCGAGTCGTAAAAGAAATTCTGGAAACGAACAGCTCTTCTACTTTCGCTCATCTTAACTAATTAATTAAAACCGGACTAATCCCCCGCCTTGGCAATCGCGTCAATCAAATTCAGTGGTCTGGGGATGCTTCCGATTGGCTGTGTGGGGATGGTTAGCAAGATTACTCCTGAAAAGTTTCGGGTTTGAGTATAGATTTACCGCAGCAGACAGGCAGGGGAAGGCAGAATATCCCTTATCTAGTTTGATTCCATTACTGTTTCGAGACCGGTCCGCGAGAACGCGGCTTTGGTTCAGCAAAACGAGAGGTGTGCCAGGAAAATGTACGTATCCATCACCCCGGGAAGGGTTCGCGGGCTGCGCACGGTGGGTGTTTATCTAGCATTTTTTTCGTTTTTGCTATTGCCGTTACTCGCGAGCACATCGAAAGGGTCCGAATTCCATCGATTCGAGCATAACGGCCGAGTGATCGAATATGTTTTAGTGTTGCCGGATCACTTTGACAAAAGTGTGCTTTACCCAGTTTTACTTGCGTTGCCACCAGGTGATCAATCCAAGGAACAGGTGGAGAATGGACTGCGCTTGTATTACGAACCAGAGGCAAAGAGACGTGGCTGGGTCGTGATTAGCCCCACGGCTCCGGGTGGCCAGAACTTTTTTTCTGGCGCGGAGACAGAGTTGCCCGCTCTCCTCGACGAAGTTTCAAATACCGTGCAGTTCGAAGGAGGAAAGGCACATGTCGCGGGTTTTTCGAATGGCGGCCGTTCCGCGTACCGCGTGATCACCTGCTATCCGGAACGGTTCTTTTCGCTAACCGTTTTTCCTGGCGTTCCGCCGGACGAACGTGCAACGCAAGCACTAAGCAATCTGAAGGGTATTCCCGTTGCAGCCTTTGCGGGAGGGCAAGACGAAGAATGGGCGCGCGCGTCGCGTGAAACTAAGAAAAATCTGGACAAGTTGGGCGTCAAGAATACGCTCGAAGTGGTTCCCGGTGAGGGACACGTGATGCGCTTGGACCCCACCCGATTATTTGATTTACTTGACCGGCGCCGCCCAAAGAGTGGCAAGCGAAGCAAGATCAATTAATGATCCCTTTCGGCCAACCTTCGAGAACACCGCCGATTGAACCAATGTAACGCGTTGCAACTCGGGCTGCCATCCAGCAGAACACCTAGAGATTTTTGGGGATGAGTGTAAACACCCGGCGCACCGGGTAGGCGGGATATACCGCCGAGGGATAGACGTGGAATCGCTCGCTCTGTCGCTAAAAGCCGTTGCTTCCAAGCTTAGTTGCCGATGGGCAAGCTCGCGTTGGTGCAGCCTTTTCCGGAGGGGTCAAACCGAATGACACCCAGCTGATCAGAGCAATACATGTTCTGCCCCGAGGAACCCAAAGTAACCGGCGCGGCACGAGCAGTGAAGGTGGTGTTCACGCCACCAACCGCGGCGCCGCCGGCTTCTGTGAACGTATAGCCGCTCTTGGTGCCGCCTGCGAGAACGGTGTCAATAATTCCTGCTCCGGCTGTGCAGCCGCCACCAGTGTTAAGATCCGCGAGGGCCATGGAATATCCAACCTGAGCGCAAACCGTGGAAAAAGTTGCTTCGCCCGTGTTGATGGTGCGAACCGTGCCTGCCGCGCCAGACTGATTGGCCGCCATTTTCGACTTAATCAAGTTTGGGATGGCGGTACCAGCTGCTGCTCCGCAATCTTAGTACTAGTTCTAGCACTTCCGTAACAGGCACGTTTTGTTACAAACGACATTTTCTGGTGCCTGCAAAACCACCGCAAATCCGCGTTAGCTATTCATTCTTAAAGGCTTATGTTCATAGCCTGTGTGGGCTGAGACGTGCTCCTCTAGTTACCTGCAGGGCGTCTGAATCTGGGGTAATTTGAATGACATCGCGCATAAATCGAAATTTCTTGCTGTTTTCGAAGACAGGCTGTATTGCTCCGCATGAGAAGAGAGTTAGGGGATTTTCAGTCGTAGAGCTTCTTGTGGTCGTAGGCGTGGTGACCGTGGTCGCAGCGACGGCAATCATTAACATTTTCCCTTTACTTAAAAGATCTAAAGCAAATTCTTCGATGGAAATGGTTCTCGGCCAGATGAGGCGGG
>Ga0209117_1000103_pt1 | contig 60040 bp, 51 predicted proteins | sample BlaSpr_A8_OM2_M2_FD_187978 | JGI IMG/M metagenome (GOLD analysis project Ga0209117, IMG submission 187978) | Forest soil microbial communities from Thunder Bay, Ontario, Canada - Black Spruce, Ontario site 2_A8_OM2_M2 (SPAdes) (version 2) | ecosystem: Environmental > Terrestrial > Soil > Boreal... | reverse complement strand
TTGGCTGAACCTGGTCGAACGTTGGTTTCGTGATCTGACCCAGCAACGCATCCGACGTGGCAGCTTTCACGCTGTCCAGGAATTGGTGACCACCATCAACGAGTACATAGAAAACCACAACCAGAAGCCCCAAGTATTCGTCTGGAGTGCTCCGGTTGAGCGCATCCTGAGCAAGATCGCCAAATGTAAAGAAGCGTTAGACGCAGTACACTAGGAAGCAGGCTCTTCCGCGGGCAGAACACTGATAAAACGGCCAGTGCGGCCTTTATCTTCGAAGCGCACGATGCCGGTGATCGTGGCATAAAGGGTGTCGTCTTTTCCGCGGCCGACATTGATGCCGGGCTTATGCCGGGTACCGCGCTGGCGAATCAGAATCGTGCCGGCGTTAACGAGCTGGCCGCCGAAGCGCTTGACACCGAGACGCTGTCCCTGCGAATCGCGGCCGTTTGTAGAGGAGCCGCCACCTTTTTTGTGTGCCATGAAACCTCAATAAGAATTAGAGTTTGATGTCGCCGATTTCGACAGCAGTATAGTTCTGCCGGTGGCCACGAGAAATTTTGTACTGCTTGGTCTTGCGATACTTGAAAACCGTCAACTTCGGGCCACGGCCCTGGAGGACAATCTTACCAGTGATGGCGGCCTTGCCAGCGGCTTCGCCGGTCAGGAATTTTTTTTCATCAGTGTGAACCGCGAGGACCTCGTCGAAAGTGACCCTAGCGCCGACCTTGCCGGCAAGAGTCTCGACACGAATGGTGTCGCCTGGGGCGACGCGGTACTGCTTGCTCCCACTACGGATTACGGCGTACATGAAGCCTCCGGTCACTAAAGAATTAATCCTCAATTATAAAGGGCGCCTGATATTCCGTCAATGAGGAAGAAAGTATGTGGAAGGACCAATAGCCTCCCGCCATAAGCCATAAATTGACTCCAGGGTGTTGCGAGATCAGGTAGATCTTCCGGCCTGGGAGTCCTGGGCGTTGAACTCTTGACTTCGCCTCAGCCTCTAACTACAGTAACGGGCACCGGGGGTGTCAATTTTTGAGTAAGCGCCTTTGTAAAAAGCTGCGCAAAATTCTGCTAGAAGTCTCCGGATCCTCACGAGTTTGTAACCCATCCGTGAAAAATTGGATCGCTTCCCAAGGAGAAGGTTATGACCATGCGAATGAATGATATGTGCCGGTACGTACTTGCCTTGCTGATGGCGGGATTAGTTCTGAGCTTCGGGCCGGTCTCCAAAGCGGCCGCACAGGCCCAGGCCAACACGGGCCAAATAGTGGGCACGAGTTTTGACCCAAGCGGAGCTGTGGTGCCCGATGTAAAAGTGCTGTTGCAGGGGAAGGACACGGGCCTGACTCGCGAGGAGGTCAGCAATTCGGAAGGTCAGTACCGGTTCATATTGGTGCCGGTCGGCAATTACAAGGTAACCTTTACCAAAGAGGGATTCAAAACACACAAAGCGGATGTAGAAGTTACGGTCGGGGCAGCAATCACCATAAATGCGAGTTTGCAAGTCGGCGAGATAGCGCAGACAGTTGAGGTGCAAGAGACCCCCCTTATCGAGTCCACCGCAACTGCGTCGGACGCACTGATTGGCGTGCGCGCTATCGAGGAATTGCCCATCAACGGGCGTCGCTTCCAGGACTTTGTGACTCTGACTCCAACGGTACAGATTGAGCCGCAACGCAACGGCATCTCGTTTGCCGGGCAGCGCGGCATCAACGGCAACGTCACGATTGACGGTGCGGACTATAACGAGCCGTTTTTCGGAGGGATCCGTGGCGGCGAGCGCGCCAACAACGCGTTCACGATCCCCCAGGAAGCAATATCGCAGTTTCAAGTGGTTCCCACCGGGTACTCGGTGGAGTTCGGCCGCTCGACGGGCGGCATACTCAACGCCACAACCAAGTCCGGTACGAACGATTTACATGGCAGCGCATTCCTCTTCGCGCGAAACAAGACGCTTGCCAAGAAAGATGCCTTCGGGCGGGACGCCATCTCTTCCCTGTACCAAGAGGGAGGATCACTCGGAGGGCGTATCGTGCGGGACAAAGCATTTTTCTTCGCAGCCTTCGAGAACCAGAAGAACGACAACCCACGAGTTGTCGTTTTTCACTTGCTCGATAACTTCACACCGACTCCTTCGCAGCAAGAGGCGTTTAATTTTTATTCGACTCAGCAAGGGCCGTTCACTCAAACCAACGATGCCTTGACTGGTTTTGGCCGACTGGATTTTCTGCTCAGCCAGAAACACCGCGCGAGTGCGAGTTACCATTACAGCAAAAACACAGGAACAAACGCGGTATCTACCGGTGACGCGATTTCACCGGAAACCAGCCGGGCGCAAAGCAATAACGGCACCGAAGGCGACCGGACAAACAGCATTGTCGGGCAATGGACGGCGGTGTGGTCAAGCCATCTAGTACAAGAGACGCGTTTTCAATATTCGCTCGAAAACCGGCCTCGCCTCTCGAACTCAACGCTGACAGGCCTCAGCGGGCCGATCGGAATTACCGGTGCAAGGGATTTCCTGCCCACGACGCTCGATGACTGGCGCACTCAGGCGAGCAGTAATCTCAGTTGGAGCTTTGGCGCACACGTGGTGAAATTCGGGGGCGAGTACAATTTCGTTCATGCCAACCAGAAGTTCTTCTTCAACCAGTTTGGTGTGTTCAGCATCAGCGCACCTTCAGGCCCCGCACAAGCTGCGAACACACTTAATCTGCTGTCGACAACGGGTGGCAATCGGCTGGATCCAACAGGCAGGCCAGGCACGAGTGTGACCTATCGAGTCAATATCGGCAATGGGCTGGTGACAGCCGATACGAAGCAAATCGCCGTCTTCATCCAAGATACTTGGCGAGTGAATCGGAACATTACGATCACGCCTGGGTTCCGCTGGGAAGGGTACGTCAATCCGCAGCCGGACGTGAGTAACACAGCCCTCTATAACACGGTGAAGAATTTTAGTTTCCCGCTCGGAATTAGTGTGGATCCGGCTGTGATTCCAAACAACTACCGGCAATTCATGCCACGGTTGGGAATCGCATGGGACCCCCGCGGCGACGCGAAGACCGTGATTCGAGCCAATGCGGGAATATTTTACGCAACAACGCCGCTGCTCATCTTGGCCGCACCCCTGAATAATTTTCGCGCCGCACCAGGGGATCTCTCCGTGCAGCTTCCGCTCAGCGAGGCGTCACTCCCGGCAGGTGCACCGTGCAAGCCCACCCCTACCGCCATCCCTACCGTCTATTGCCAGTTGAAACTGATAGGAATCGATCTGAACACAATTTCTTTGAACAGTCTCCCAAAGGTCACGCCGGAGCAGATTACTCAGATTGCGACACTGCTTGGGCTAGCAAGTCCTAATCCTTCTCTGAGCTCTTCACCCATCACCATGGCCAACAATTATGAGAGCCCAAGGTCGTGGCAGTGGAGCGTGGGAGTGGAACGCGAAATCAGACGTAGCTGGTCGGTGGGGGCAGATTTCAATTATGTCAACACCGTTCACCTGGAACGCAATAGGAACCTGAATCTGCCGGCACCGATAATTCCTATCGCGGACCTAAGTTTGAGGCCGTGCTTTGGTATAGCTGGGAACGCCGCTTGCAGCCAAGTTCGCCCCATACGCAGTCTCGGCGACATTACCATTCGAGCCACCGACGCGCATTCACTGTACAAGGGACTGACGTTTCGCAGTAATTACAGGCGCAAGCGTTTCCAAATGCAGACCTTTTACACACTCAGCTACAACTATTCCGATGACGATGGCGAACGGCTGGCGACTGGGTTTGACCACGACAACGAGTTCAACCTGAAGCCGGAGTACAGTTATTCTCGACTCGATGCTCGACACCTGTTCCAGTACAACACGCTCGTGGACATCCCCTGGGGTTTTACACTCAGTTCATTGGGCCGCTTCCGTTCGGGCCGCCCAATGGAAGCACTGGCCGGCTCGGATCTGAACGGCGACAATACCAATTTCCCCGACAGAGCATTCGTCGCGCCTGGTGTGTCCTTCAAGCGTAACGCTTTCCGCGACCGCCGCGTGTATAACGTGGACATGCGAGTGGCTTGGGATGCGCTTCATCTGCTTAGGGCCATAAACGTCAATCCGCGGGAAGCAATGAAGCTTGCGATCACAGCGGACTTTTTCAATCTCTTCAATTTTGACAATGTGGTCTACATCGGGGGCACACCTTCTCCATTCAACCCGCTAGACACGTATGGACCGGGCGTAAATCGAATAACCGGCGCGGTGCTTTCACCGAATGCATCATTCCAGCAGTTGAAGGCACCCTCGTTTTGCACATCTAATAAGGCGTGCTACAACACCAACGCAACGGCTGGTGCGCCGTTCACAGTGCAACTTGGGCTGCGCTTCCAATTCTGAACCTTCCTAGCAGTTAGCGGTGCAATGGCATTGACAGGCGTTACGGGTCGACGTAACGCCTGTTTTTTGTGTGGCGAGCATGTTCGACAGCTTGGGGGTGAAAGTCCCCGACCCAACTTGATCGAGGTGAAGGAACGGGCAGGTGCCATTTTTCAGGAGCACGCGCGCGCTCGAATGTGGTCACCGACCCACTGCCAGCCCTGACCGCCGTGGGCCGATATGAACACGCAAAAGCCGACTTCGAACCAGTCGGTGACGCCGCGCGTGAATTCGCGCGTTTCGTGAAAGGCATGGTTGTTGGGGTAGAGACCGTTCTCGAACGTTTTGATGGTCCCCCATCGCATTGGAAGGGCTCTCTCCGAGAGAGTGCGGCGGAGAGCGCCGCGCAGGGGACATGGCGGGAGCAAACATAGGAAGTGCAATTTGACAGATGACGACGTTTTAGGCGCGAGGATGAGCTTTATCGAACACTTCCATCAATTGGCGGATGGAGGCATGGGTGTATTTCTGCGTAGTGGAAAGCGAGCGGTGGCCGAGCAGCTCTTGAATGGCGCGAAGGTCGGCGCCATCGGCGAGGAGATGGGTAGCAAAGGCGTGGCGCAGTGAGTGCGGATGCAAATCCCAGTTGACATTGATCAGGCGGGCATATTTCTTCACCAGTCGGCCGACGGAGCGCTGGGTCAGGCGGCGGCCAACAACATTCAGGAAAACGGCTTCGGCGTCGCTCGCCGAGAGACGCCGACCTTTTCGCTCCAAGGCGCGACGCTGCAGCTCGGTGCGTAGCGGCCAATAAGCATCCAATGCCGCATGCGCTTTCGTGCCGAATGGGACAATGCGCTCGCGCCCACCTTTGCCGCGGACGCGAACGATTTTCTCGGCCAAATCCATGTCGGCCATGTTCAGGCCAGTGAGCTCGCTGACACGTAGGCCGGAGCCGTAGAGGAGTTCGAGCAAGGCGCGATCTCGACGGAGACCAAGGAGCGAGTCTTTGCTTGAAGTCTTTGCGGCCGATGAGCGTGGCTTGGTTGCATCTGCTCCTGGGCCGGGGGGAACAGGGGCGGTTGAACCCAGCTTCATGTTCGTGAGCTCATTCAGGAAGGCGTTCATGTCTTCTGCGGAGAGCACCGACGGGAAGCGCTTAGGAAGTTTTGGCGAAGACACCAGACGTCCCGGATTGTGTTGCAGGATTTCTTCACGTACGCAGTATCGAAAAAAGGAGCGGATGGAAGCGAGCTTGCGAGCCATCGAACTTTTCTGTAAGCCCATTTCGTGTAGATGGCCCATAAATTCGCGAATGACACGGTGATCGATACTTGTGAGAGCGACTTTGGTTACGCCGGGAGGCATCAGAAAGTTTAGAAATTGCTGCAGATCGCTTTCGTAATTCAGGATCGTGTGTGGAGAGCAATGACGTACCGTGCGGAGATATTCGATGTACTTGGAAACGACCGCTTGCATGGCCTACTCGCCTTCTTTCATGATAGGCCGCGGCGCAGAAGAGCGGAAACAGAGTAAAAATATTGGAGATGGATAGGGTGCGAACTCGAGACGAGAGTCATTCCGGCGAACTCTTGGGTGCGAGCGCGGACTGAACTGCGGTCGCTAGCTGGGCAAGCAAGCACTTTATGGTTTCGCCGCGACGGGATCTTCCACTGGCTGCACAGCAACCGGGGGACCTGCTTCAGGAATTTCGATTTCCCAATCACAACCTTCTTTTAGGCATGCTCGAACGGCCCCTAGCTTGCCGCGCTTTTCCACAGTGAACGGTGAACCGCATTTCGGGCAGGGCTCAAGGACAGGCTTGTGCGGCGTGGTGAAATCGCAGTCGGGATAACGACTGCAGCCATAGAAGACCCGGCGGCGACCCTTTTTTGCCATGCGCTCGACAAATTCTCCTGTTTCGCACTTAGGACATTTGATACCCAGCGTCTTCGAGCGGATGTATTTGCACTTGGGATAGGCGGTGCAGCCGATAAACTCGCCGAAGCGGCCGTGCTTCTTGACAAGCTGTGAATCGCACTTAGGGCATTTCTCATCGAGCAACTCATCGGGCTGGAGGGCTTTGCGCGTGCCCTGAACGATGCGACGAGTGGTCTTGCAATCGGGATATCCGGTACAGGCCAGAAATGTGCCGAAGCGCCCGCGCTTAATGATCATTTCTTTGCCGCAATTGTCGCAATACTGCGTGGCATTTTCGGACGCGGCATCATCGCTGATTACCGGCGACAAGTCTTTTGTGTAATCGCAATCGGGATAGCGCGAGCAACCCAGAAAAAATCCGTGGCGGCTGATGCGCTCGAGCAAATCGCCTTCACCGCACTTCTCGCACTTCTGACCGGTGGGAATACCGGCTTTATACGACTCCATCTCGCCTTCGGCTTTATCGAGGTCTTTCTCGAAACGATCCCAAAACTCTTTTACCGAGTGTCGCCAGGGGAGCTTGCCTTCTTCAATTTCGTCGAGCTCGTCTTCGAGCCGCGCGGTGAAGCCAACGTCGAAAATGTCCTCAAAACTTTTCACCAGCAGCACGCTGACTTTTTCGCCGAGCATGGTCGGCGTGAATCGGCCTTGGTCCTTGCTTACGTACTCACGCTCGACGATTGTGGAAATAATCGAGGCATATGTGGAGGGACGGCCGATGCCTTTTTCTTCGAGCTCTTTGACGAGCGTTGCTTCGGTGTAGCGAGGCGGTGGCTCGGTGAAGTGCTGGTCCGGGCGCACGCGCTCGAGACGCAAAGACTGGCCCTCAGTGACTCGCGGCAACGTGCGACCCTCGGCTTCAGCCTCATCATCCTTTTCTTTTTCCTCATCCTCGCGGCCCGCAGAATCATCTTTATCGGCGCTGACGTCGTATATCGCGAGATAGCCGTTAAATTTCAAGATGGACCCAGTCGCGCGGAAGGTGTAATCGCCTGCCGCGATGTCGATCGAGGTCTGATCGAAAATTGCCGGAAGCATCTGGGAGGCCACAAAGCGTTGCCAGATGAGCTGGTACAGCTTGAACATATCTTCGGGAAGATACTTACGGACGTCCTCGGGAGTTCGTGAAGCGTCCGTTGGACGGATGGCTTCGTGGCCTTCCTGCGCGTCCTTCTTCGATTTATAGAAATTGGGTTTTTCAGGAAGATAATTGGCGCCATAACGCGAAGCGATCAATTCGCGTGCCTGCTCGAGCGCGTCCGGTGACACACGCACGGAGTCGGTGCGCATGTACGTGATCAGTCCGACCGAACCTTCATCGCCAAGCTCAATGCCTTCATAGAGTTTTTGGGCCATCATCATGGTGCGTTTCGCCGTGTAGCGCAGTCGGTTGTAGGCGGCCTGCTGCAGTTTCGAGGTCGTGAAAGGAGGTGGCGCGTTGCGTCGCTTTTCGCGTAGCGTTACCGATGCAACTTCCCATTTGACGGACTCAACCGCAGCCACCACTTGCTCGGCTTCGGCCTGGTTATGAATGGCAATATCTTCGCCCTTGAACTTTGCGAGCTTGGCTTCGAAAAATGGCGGCTCTCCGGCATCGAGCAATGCGTGAATGCTCCAGTATTCGACGGGCACGAACGCGCGAATTTCCTGCTCGCGCTCGACGATCAGGCGCAGGGCCACGGTCTGCACGCGCCCGGCAGAGAGGCCGCGGCGCACCTTGTTCCAGAGTAACGGTGAAATTTTGTAGCCCACCAGGCGATCGAGAACCCGACGCGCCTGCTGGGCATCCACCAAGTGCATGTCGATCTGACCGGGATGCTCGAAGGCTGCCTTGATGGCCTTAGGGGTAATTTCGTTGAACATCACGCGAAAAATTTTCTTACGGTCAGCTTTCGTACGGCCGAGCACTTCCGCAAGATGCGCGCAGATGGCTTCACCCTCGCGGTCGGGGTCGCCCGCAAGATAAACCGCGTCTGCCGATTGCGCGGCTTTTCGAAGCTCGCTGACGACCTTGAATTTACCGGGAATAATTTCGTAGGTCGGTTCGAAGATGTTTTCGTCGGTCACTTTAACTATTTTTTCGAGAGTCTTGCTGTCAGCCTTATGGTTCCCATTGCCATTGCGCTTGGCGTCAACCTTTTTATTGCGCCGGCGTTTGGTTTTCTTCAGGCTTTCCGGCAGCAGGATTCCCAATTCCTTTTTAGGCAGGTCCTTGACGTGGCCAAGCGACGCCTTGACGGAATAGTCCCGTCCTAAATATTTATTGATGGTCTTCGCCTTGGCAGGCGATTCAACGATAACCAGTGAACGGGCCATGATCCTTGTCTGTTGTAACCCTAGAATCTGACGCAGGCAGGGCTGGTAGGCGGAGCGTGTGTCGTTTTCAATACCTCAGAGCAATATCCAGACCAATTGTTTTCCCGGTATTTGGCGAACAATCCTTTCCTCTCCAACTCAAACAGAGTAGCCAGAACAATCGAAGAGCGCAAGCCGGAGCGTTCAACGAGGTCATCCACGTGGCTGGCGTGATTGGTGAAAAGCAGCGTGGATAGCTTGCTTTGGGCTTCGTTCAGCGTCGTTTCAAACAGCGAAGCGCGTCCGCTGGGCGTAGCGTGTGCGACCGAAACAATTCGGCGCGAATCCCGGTGGGCGGTTCTGCGGCAATATCGTGTCAGCCGGTCACGAGTTCTGCCCCCCTGGCTAATCAATAGATTCGGCGCGAAGCTCAGAGGTTGCGTGACATTTCCCGGGATGGCGACATCCCGACCCAGTAGGGGGAAGCGTCCGCGGCGAGCCTAAGTGCAGTATAACAACGCTGTCAAATCAGTTTGGACCATGGACCAACTCATTGCCAACCCCAGTCAGCGGCGCCAGAGAAAATATCGGAGCCTATCGGTTGGCCGGGTGGCGGCTCGGCAGGGCGTGTGAGGTTCATCTTCGCGGGATCAGCTTCAAATCGTTTGATCTGTTCAAGGGAATAAAACACGAAAGCTTCTCGATTCCCGTCGCCGCCGGAGGAGGCCGGCGCAAGAGAATCTTTCAGCTCATGCAGCTTGAGCGACGCAATGGCGCGCACCTGTGGCTGGGCGTGTTCGTCGGCAGCCAGGGCCATTAGCTTATGCAGTACAACAGAGGCGACGGTGCGCTGGATTTCGCCGGGGTAACCGGCTTGCGGCGGAGCGTGCCAGGTGGCCTTCAATATCTCGTCCAGCACCTCGCCAAATCCTGGATTGCGCGAATCGCGCGCGTGATATTCCACAAGGCGGGCAGCTCGATTCGGATTGAAGAGGAAAGTGCCCACGTGGTCTGCGGCCGATTCCGCCGGTGTTAAGGCGTCGAATGCCGGTGAAGTGCGAATGGTAAAGTCCTCTCGCGTGCGCGGATATTCTGGGGGGCGCGGCGGAATAATGTTTAACAATGGTTCCGGCAATATCAGAACCCTGGGCTGAAGAGTCTCGAGAACTGCCGCCAGGGCTTTGCGCTGCTCGGCAGGGACCACAATTTCGGCGTTCTTTTGGCTGTCCCCGCGCAACTGAAAACTGTAATCGAGTCCGCCAATCAGCTTCGCCGCCGCTTCCACCTGATAACGATGATACAGATAAATCGGCACGAGCACCTCTTCAACCGTCGCCAGGGGCGCGCCTTCGCGGATATTATTTTGCGAAAAACGCGCGAGTGCCGCAGCGCGTACTTTCATCACTTGCTCGAGCTCCTCTACGGCGTTAGCGCCGTTGTCCCACAAATGCGCTTCGGGGCTTGCGCTACCCGCCGGGCGCGCATCCTGGTCGGTAAGGTAACGAAGCCCGCGATGTAACGCATTTTCCATAATGGCGTCGAGCTGGGTTTTCTCGTCGCCTCCCGCGGGAAAATCCTGGTAGCCCCACGCGATGGTTACTTTGTCCCATTCGCCAATTCCTATGGCGTAGGCATCGGACAAATCCGGGACGCCGTCGGTGCTGAGAGTTACCAGCGGGTGCGGATAATCCATCACCGAAGCGCGACGGTTCGTGCTCGCAGCGAAATTGTGCATCAAGCCGAGCGTGTGCCCGACTTCATGCGCGGCAAGTTGCCGCATCCGCGCCAGCGCCATTTCCATCATTCTCTTCGACACCGGCTGGCCGTGTTCGTACGGCGCCAGCAATCCTTCGGCTATCAGATAGTCCTGGCGCACGCGCAGGGACCCAAGCGTCACCTGACCTTTGATAATTTCACCGGTGCGTGGATCCAGAATGGAGTTGCCGTAGGACCACCCGCGTGTTGCGCGATGCACCCACTGAATCAGGTTGTAGCGAATATCCATGGGGTCCGCATTGGCAGGCAGCATCTCCACACGAAATGCATTTTTGTATCCGGCCGTTTCGAAAGCCTGATTCCACCAGCGGGCCCCCTCCAGCAGCGCCGTCCTGATGGGTTCGGGCGCGCCGCGGTCGAGGTAATACACAATCGGCTGGACAGGTTCGCTGACCGTCGCGGAGGGATCTTTCTTCGCCAGGCGATGCCGAGCCGCAAAGCGCTTTACGATGGGCTCGGTTACCGGCGTAGCGTAGTCTGCGTACAGGATGCCGAAAAACCCGGCGCGGGGGTCGAAAATGCGCGGTTTATATCCCGACGGCGGCAATTCGATGAAGGATTGGTGTTCGCGCACAGTCAGCGCGTGCGCCAGGGGCGCCACTTCCTGCAACCATTCCCCACCGGGTTCGTCACTGGTAAAGGTGAGCGTCGTTTCGACCTCTGTATTTTTCGGAAAATTTTTTGTGCCGGGCAAGTAGACGGCGGAGCGGGAGGGTTCCAGGTGGAAGGAACCCTGCTTGGCACGGCGAATCGCGCCGGCTACTTCGTGAGCATCGCGCAAGAAGAAACCGGTCGCGTCAACGAGCACGGTCTTCCCGTTTTCGGCGGCCACGTCGAATCCCCACAGCGTGGATTGCGCAAAGGATTCGGTGACCGCCCGCCTTTGGTCCGGATCATTATTCCCCGCGCGAAATCTGTAGTTATCAGCGATCAGCAGGACCCTCGGACCACTCCGTTCGAAATGCACAATAAGCGAGCGCCCCGCTTGACCACGATCGAGACCAATGTCATTGGAGCCGATTCCGGCAGGCAGCGATTCCAGGAAAAGAAACTCCGTGTTCCACTTGTCTATTTCGAGCCAGATCTTCCCTGTTTTCATGTCCCAGTAAAACGGAAAGTAGCCTGGAAAAGGCTCCATGCCGGCGATTTTTTCGCTAATCGCGGGAGTTTTTTTGGTTTCCGCCGAAGAGGGTGCTTGCGCGCGGCCCGCGGTCGCCCAGCCAGACAGGGCAGCAATCACAAAAATGATGAGGACGAAATGTTGCAAAGAATACCTCCGCTCACGCATAAAATGTGCTTTGGGGTTATATCAAATTTTTGCAGGATATGTCGCGTATTGGGTGGCGAACGCTCGAGCCATGCCGGTGTAGAGGAAACGCGAGGCCGCTAATGGACACTTCTCCCTGAGCATTTCCAACAGCGCTTCAAGACTTGTTTCAGCTGCTGGGTTGGCTGGAATCGATGCCATATCTTTGGATCACTCCGTAGCATTCACAAGCGAATTGCTCGAGTCTTTTCAGGTCCAAAATCTTCACCACGCCGCGGGCATATTCGATAAGCATCAGCTTCTGCAAAGTTCCCGCCGCCAAGGTCACCGAGGGCCGATCGGTTCCGAGCATGGTAGCGAGAAAATCGTGGGTTATGGGTAAACGCCCGGAGTGTATTCGAGCGTGGGCCATTAGCAGCCATCTTGCTAAACGCTGCTCGATATTGTGAACGCGGTTACACGCCGCAGTCTGCGCTACTTGCATGCCCAGGACCATTACAAAGCGTCCCAATAGTTGACGAAGCCGCGGCGTAGATGCCAGAGTTTTTTGCAGGACGCCGGCGTTCACGCGGAAGCCGTTTCCTCCGATTTGCACGACTTCGCGAAGCGGACTGCGCAGCATTCCGGCAATCGTGGGGATTCCGGCCACACCTTCATTGCCGACCACCCCGGCCTCCACGGTTTTCCCCGTCTTCATCGCCACAACCAGCGAAATGAGCCCTTCATTTACAAAATGGAGGAATTTCAGCGGTCGATGCGGCTCGTGCAGGCTGCGATGATGCGGCAGAGTAAGGAATTCGAGGTGCGGGCGGAGGGTGCGATACTCGGCTTCGGTCAGCGCTAACAAGATCTTATTGCGAACCACCCGGCCTTCGAGACTTGTTCGCTCGATCGATGCGCGGGCGCTCGACTGCTTCATCTTGGCCATCATACCTCACCAGTACTATTTGGATGGGTGCTTCAGACCTGCTTTTTGTATACGGTGTTTTGGGTATTTACAAGAAAAACCAGCTTCTGTAGGGTATCTAACCTTAGTGTGTTAGTGTGTTTTTCGGAGTTGCTCCCGCGGACCCTGCCCGCCGACCGTGGTTGTGCGCAATGAAGACTCGAATACTAATTGTTGACGATAACGATGCGATTCGAAAGGCACTCACTGCTCTCCTTGAAACCCATGACGGCTGGGAGGTTTGCGGGCAAGCGCAGAATGGCAGGGACGGTTTGGCTAGAGCGGTCGAACTCAGGCCTGACCTTATTATTCTGGATCTGGTCATGCCCCTGATGGATGGGCTGCAGACGGCGCGCGAGATTGCTAAAATTTTACCGGATGCGCCGATTCTTCTTCACACCCAGCATTACTCTCCGGAAATTGAATTGGAAGCGAAGAAATTTGGCGTGCGGCAAGTTATGGCCAAGACCGATCCTGCCGAGACACTATTTCACGCATTGGAATCATTGTTAAGCGCTAGGACGACAATCCCGGGGCAAGATTCCGCGGTGGCATCGGCGCTGACTGCCGCTACCATTGCCGAGAACGCAACTATCGACACTTCCAAACCTGAAAAATCCTCGCAGACAATAAGTGAACCTCCGATTAATAGCGCCGAGAATTAGTGGCTTCCCATCGGAATAGACCGAAACTAACCTTTGTCTTTGCCAGAATCGTTACCGCCCCAGATCGTTATATGATGGGGGTGCGTCCCGAAAGGTGCTTTTGAGTGGCCAAGCTACGCGTCTCGATCGTCAACTACTTAAATACTTCACCGCTTGTGTGGGGCTTTACGCGTGGGCCTCTTCGGGGACGCTACGATCTGTCGTTTACGGTGCCATCACAATGCGCTAAGTCTTTGCGTGCGGGCTTGTCGGATGTCGCGATCATTCCCGCGATCGAATACCAGCGTATCGACGATATTGTTGTGCTGCCGGAAATGGCCATCGCCGCAAAGCGCGAGGCCCGCAGCCTGCTGGTCCTCTCCAAAACACCGATTGCGGCAACCCGGCGGATGGCCTTGGATACGAGCTCGCGTAGCACCCAGGCACTGGTGAGAATTCTTTGCGCGGAACATTGGAACATTTCGCCGGAATTTACGGAACGTTCCCCGGGGCCGGCGATGCTCGGCGGAGTTGACGCTGCACTGGTCATTGGAGACCCTGCGCTGCGCCTGGCAATCGCGCTTGACGAGAGCAGAATGGGAAGACACCCGACGCGTTCTGGGCCAGAAGCGTCCGAGCCATCCCCTGCGCACGGGGTAGGTTCACATGAAGTAAGCGGAGAAAGCGTGAATCCGCCAGACCAGTGGGGTCCAGGTAGACTTTTTGTTTACGACGTGGTCGCCGAATGGCGGAAACTCACTGGGCTCCCGTGCGTTCTCGCACTCTGGGCCGGCCGCAGCGGAGCGATGGGGTCCGAGGTGGTGTCCGATTTTCTGGCATCGAAAGACTATGGCATCTCGCGGATTGGTGAGATCGCTGCGGAGGCGTCGGGTACGCTTGGTTTGCCGGCGGCGGCGCTCGAAACGTACTTGCGCAACAACATTGATTTTTCGCTCGACGACGAAAATCTCCGCGGCCTCGATTTGTATTTCCGAAAGTGCGCCGCCTTAAACCTGATTCGTAGCCCGAAGAGGCTGAACTTTGCGCCTATGGCGGCAAAGGTCTCCGGAGGGCGTTGAAAGTTTAAGGCAGCTTTACGTGTAGAGTCTAGCGACGTGGCTGTTTTAGTCAGTGGCCGCGGGCGCTCAACCAGGGAGAAACATGGGTATTACACAGCAGCAAGCGCTGGAAATGTTCCAGTCCGATGACCTGCTCGGAATCGGCATGGAAGCGAATCAATTGCGCAAAAAGAAAAATGATCCGCGCATCGCCACCTATCAGATCGACCGCAACATCAACTACACCAATGTTTGCACCGAATACTGCTCGTTTTGCGCATTCTACCGCCCCGTGGGTTCGAAAGAAGGCTACCTGCTTACGTTCGAGACCATTTATCAGAAAATTGACGAGATGCTGGAGCTCGGAGGCACCGGAGTCCTGCTGCAGGGCGGGTTGAATCCGGACCTGAAACTTGACTATTACGAAAACCTGTTGCGGGCGCTCAAACGGCGCTATCCGCAGGTCCATTTGCACTGTTTCTCCGCTCCGGAAATTGGTTGCATCGCGGAACTGAGCGGACTTTCCGTGCGCGACACGGTCAAACGCTTGATGGATGCGGGTCTGGACTCTATACCAGGAGGCGGCGCAGAAATTCTCGACGACGAAATTCGCACCCGCATTTCGCGACTCAAATGCACGAGCGATGAATGGGAGCAGATGCATCGCACCGCACACGCGCTGGGCATGCGTACTACCGCAACCATGATGTTTGGCTGCGGTGAAGAGTATCGCCACCGTGTCAACCACTTTGAGCGCCTTCGCCGCATCCAAGAAGATACCGGCGGCTTTACGGCCTTCATCCCGTGGATGTTTGCGCCGGAGAACACCCCGCTCGGAAAGCGAGTACCGCAGGCAACGGCCGTTGATTATTTGAAGACGCTGGCGATCAGCCGTCTGTATCTCGACACGATCGACCACATCCAGTCGAGTTGGCTCACCCCAGGTCTGAAAGTTTGCCAGGTCGGCCTGCAATTCGGGGCCGACGACGTTGGCAGCATCCTCATCGAGGAAAACGTGGTCTACGCCGCAGGGGTCCGCAATCGCACCAACGAATCCGAGTTGCGCCGAATCATCTCTGATGCAGGCTACATCCCTGCGCAACGCGACACGCTCTACCGTTCCTACGCGCTAAAATAATTCGTCGAAGTTTCCAGGGGGGCGGGGACTCGCCTATCGGGGGCTTTTAGCATCGCGCGCAAGATTCTGCAGTTAGGTATCTCCGTACTTGAAACATGATCGGACGGAAGCTCAGTCATTACCAAATTACCAGCCAGCTTGGCGCAGGCGGAATGGGTGTGGTGTACCGCGCACATGACGATCAGCTCGATCGCGACGTGGCCATTAAGGTTCTTCCCGCAGGTCTGCTCACCGATGAGGCCGCGCGCAATCGCTTCCGCAAAGAAGCGCTCGCTCTCGCCAAGCTAAATCATCCGAACATCGAAACCGTCTACGAGTTTGGCTCGGACGATGGCGTGGACTACCTCGCCATGGAGTTGATCGTAGGCGAGACGTTGAGTGCCAAACTCGCGGCAGAGTTTCTGACGAACCGAGAAACCGAGCGACTGGGCGCGCAGCTAGCCGAAGGTCTGGCGGCTGCTCACGCGCAGGGAGTGGTTCATCGCGACCTTAAGCCCGGAAACTTGATGCTCACTCCGGACGGCCGGTTGAAGATCCTCGACTTCGGGCTGGCCAAATTGCTGCAACCTGAAACTAAAGGCGATGTTTCTCGCACCATCAGCGAAACCAACGTGGTCTCCGGAACACTTCCGTACATGTCCCCAGAACAGCTCAAGGGTTTTCCCGCTGATGCGCGGAGCGATATTTTTGCGGCGGGCGCGGTGCTCTATGAAATGGCCACAGGTCGGCGACCGTTTCCGCAGTCACAAAGCGCGGAAGTGATCGGTGCGATTCTCCATCAAGATCCGCCGTCGGCCAGTTCGGTGAACCGCCGCATTGCGCCGGCGCTGGCCGCGGTGATTGATAAGTGCCTCGAGAAAGAACCGCGAGAACGTTTTCAATCAGCGCGAGAACTATTGGTTGCGCTCGAGGGAGCAAGCATCGGGAAAATCCGCGCGAAGTCGCGCGGTCCAGTCGTGCTGGCCGCGGCAACCGCGCTCGGAGTGATGCTGCTTACCGGTGTGGTATTGGGCTTGAATTTCGGGGGCTGGCGCGATCGGCTGTTTCACGGCGGGGCGTCAGGGACTTACGGGACACCGGCCGCGCCGGTTCGAGCGCGACGCTCGGTGGCGGTGCTCGGGTTTAAAAACCTTTCAGGAAAAACCGAAGCGGCGTGGCTCTCGACGGCTTTTTCGGAAATGCTGACCACCGAACTTGCTGCCGGGGAGAGATTGCGGACGATTCCCGGCGAGAACGTCGCGCGCATGAAGAACGATCTTTCCCTAACCGATGCGGATAGCTACGGGAAAGACACGCTAGCTCGAATCCGCACGGTGCTCGGCAATGACTTGGTGGTGCAAGGTTCCTATCTGGTTACCGGAAAAGAAGAGGTGGGTCAAATTCGCCTGGACCTCAACGTACAAGACGCGAGCGCCGGGGAGACCATCGCGGCATTATCTGAAACCGGGACCGAAGCAGACGTTTTGACTCTTGTTTCGCGCGCTGGCGCGCATCTTCGCGACAAATTAGGCGCGGGTTCAGTGTCAGAAAAGGAAGAGGCGCGAATACAGGCATCGTTGCCAACAAGCCCCGAAGTAGCTCGGCTCTATTCGGAAGGGCTGGCAAAATTGCGCGTGTTCGATGCGCTCGCTGCACGAGCTGTTTTTGAAAAAGCTGTGGCCGCGGGACCCAATTACGCTCTGGCACACGCAGCCCTGGCAGCCGCTTGGTCTAGCCTTGGTTACGACTCGAAGGCCCAGGTTGAGGCCCAGAAAGCGTATGAGTTGTCCGCCAACCTTTCACGAGAGCAACGACTCGCGATCGAAGGAGGCTACCGCGAAATAACGCACGAATGGAATAAAGCCATTGCCATCTATCACACGCTCTGGACCTTTTTCCCGGACAGCCTCGAGTACGGCTTGCACCTGGCCGAAACGCAAACATCTGCTGGGAAAGGGAGGGATGCGCTCATCACGCTGGAAGCGTTGCGCAAGCTTCCAACGCCCGCGGCAGATGATCCGCGGATCGATTTGGCTGAGGGTTCGGCGGCAGCGTCAATAGCTGATTTCAAGCGAGAGCAGGCGGCGGCAGAGCGTGCGGCTGCGAAGGGAACAGAATCAGGGGGCCGGTTGGTGTTGGCGAGGGCCCGCGTTATGGAAGGGCATGCGCTCTACGACCTTGGTGAATTCGAGAAGTCTGTGGGTCCCGCACAGGAGGCGCAAAAAATCTACTCGAGCGCAGGAGACCTGAGCGGGGCCGCGCTGGCCATGAACCACCTCGCGGCAGCCGCTGACCATAAGGGAGATGTGGCTTCGTCGAAAAAGATGCATGAGCAGGCAGCCGATATTTGCCGGAAGATCGGCAACCAGAAATGCACCGCGAGTTCCCTGAGCAATCTCGCCCTGTTGTACAAGAACCAGGGTGACTTAGCCACGGCCCTAAAATTCCAGGAGGCGACCATCACGATTCGCCGTGAGATCGGCGACCGGAACGGTCTGGCCACGTCACTGAACAACGTCGGCGTGACGTTGTTTGAGAAAGGTGATTACACCGGAGCGAAGAACAAGTACCAGGAATCGCTGGATCTCTCCCGCGAAATCGGTGACCGGCGCAACATGGTCAGGGCGATGCTCAACTTCGCCATTGTGCTTACGCGCGAAGGCGACTTAGTCGGTGCGCGGAAAATGCATGAGGAGTCGCTGGCTGTCCGGCGCGAGATCGGCGACAAGGCCGGAACGGCCACCGCACTCATCAACCTTTCGGAAGTGCTTTTGAATCAGGGCGACCTCGCTGCCGCGAAATCAAGAGACGAAGAGGCACTGGCTATCGAGCGCCAGCTCAATAATAAGAGGGGATTGGCGTACGCGCTTGCCATGTACGGAGAAATCTTAATGGCTGAGGATCAGTTGGCCGAGGCGGAAAAAAGCGACGTGGAGGCGCTGGCGATCCGCAATGCTTTGGGTGAGAAAGAAACCGCGCAGGAAAGCCGCCTGGAACTGGCCCTTCTGGCCTTTGAAGGAGGAAGAACCGCGGAAGCCGAAGCTACTGCTCGAGTGGCCGCCGAGGAAGCTAGAAAAATAAAGATGAATGACATTGCGACCACCGCTGAGGTTATTCTCGCGAGATGTTACCTCAGCGAAGGAAAACTTGCCGACGCGCAAAAAGAAATTAATCAGGCCGTTGCTTCGTCTGGTAAAAGTCCAACCCGCAACGTTCAGCTCTTTGCAACCATCGCGCAGGGCCGAGTCAGCGCTGCGACCGGGCATCTCGCTGCGGCAACAACCACACTTGAAAAAGCGCTTGCCGATGCGGCTCGTAGCGGTCTATTTACCCTTCAGCTCGAGTCGCGGCTGGCCCTGGGAGAGATCGAAATGAGATCGGCAAAATCCGACGCTGGACGCTCGCGCCTTGCCGCTCTCGAAAAAGAAGCCACTGCAAAAGGATTTTCGCTTGTTGCCCGTAAAGCCAGAGATGCTGCTGCGGTAAAGTAACACCTCAGGTACGAAATTCAGCGTGCCGTGCTGTTTGTTCCACAAAACGTTCAGGGCTTGGAAGCGAGGTCCGGTTTGCCGGTCTCTAAGTCCACCGGAACCGAGACGTGCTCTTGGGTGATCAACCACTTCCCATGGATCTTGCGTAAGCCGTCGGTAATACGCAGCGTGATGCTGAACTTCGAACCGTCTTTGGCCGTAACCGTCACGGGTTCAACGCAGTGTGAGTAGGCCAGCTTGCCGTCGGTCACGATGCTGAGCTCTTGGATTTCGAGCCTGTCGACTGGACCGGGAAAGGCAACGAAGAAGTCCTGATAATCTTTCTTGTAGTCGTCGAAACCAACGTGCTGGCGCGGAGGCGTCACGTCAAAAACAAACAGCTCTTGGCCCGCCGCGTAATTCCTCATGATGGTGTCTACGTCCTTGGCACGGAAGGCCGCGGCCCAGCGGTCATAGAGCGCCCGGATTTCCTGCTCGTCCTTATTTCCGCCGCTCGTTCGAGGCCCGCCGGCAACCAGGATAGCGACGATCAGCCCGCCGATACTCCATAGTCTGGGATTTCTCAAGAGCGATCCTCCTCGGATGATTTTGTCGGGGTAACCCAGGTGGAAAACATCTCCGGGAAGCCATCCTACACCTGTGCGGGAAACGGCGACAACTGTTGCTGTCTCCATTCCATTGTACGGGTGCCGTTAGCCGCGATCGCGGGGATGAATCGTGATTTCGACTTCAGCGTTCTCGGGAAGGTTTAGTGAATCGGCGGGAATCAAAACTCCCGCAGAATAACGAGCGCGAATCCGCCCGGCTCGAGCCAGAGCTTTCCCTATAGGCGGTTTTGCAACGCGGGAGTCGGAAGCGGCGGCAGAGCCCGCGTCTTGTGTCTCCTGTTGCCGGAAAGTCGAAGCTAGCAAGGGACTCGAGGAATTAGAGCTGGTGTTATCGAGCGCCTGATTGGCAAGCGCATCGGCTTCGCTATTTTGCTCGCGCCGCACGTGTTCGATGGAAAAAAATGGCAGGGCCTGCGACAGTTTGCGGGCGCGTTCGAACAGCGGGCGCAGATCCGGGCTCTTCACTTTATAGCGGCCCTGCATCTGGCGCACCAGGAGCTCAGAATCACTGCGAATGCGCAGGGCACGAATGCCATGAGCAGCCGCGTAATCAAGAGCGGCGATTAACGCGTAATATTCGGCGACGTTATTGGTGCCGCGCCCGATATATTTCTTCAGTTCGGCGACCATCGCTCCGCCAGGCGCGTGAATCACGACGCCGTAAGATGCCGGCCCCGGATTCCCACGCGCGGCACCGTCGATTTCGGCGGTGTAGGCGGCGCTACGAGGGGGAGTCGCTTCGGGTTCAGCAAAGAGACGCGCTGGGCGAGATGGAGGAAGCTTACGAGGCATGCGCAGCGGCAATTATCTTTCCGGGACTGGCACACCCGAAAGTTCGCCAGCGCCGGCACCTGCGTCGCTTGGGTCAGTGGCCGGCGATGACCGAGCATCGCCCACGTAGAGGATACGCGTGCAGGTCTCACACTGAAAAATTTCGCGTGACGTCTCGCGTCGCAGCTCCTGAAAAACGTGCGGACGAACGCGCATGCCGCACTGCGAGCACATTTCGTTGCGCGTCTCGGCTAGACCCACACCATGGTGACGATTGGCGATGCGCTGATAGTTAAATAGAAGGTCCTCGTCTACGGGGGCGACGGCGCGCTCGCGCTCGGCGGTCGCAGCCGCAAGCTCCTTTTGCGCAGCGAGCTGTGCTGCTTCGATTTGCTGGCGTTCCACTCGGGCGGCGGCTTCGGCATCTTGCAAAGCACGCTCGGCAAGCTTTATCTTGCTTTCGTACTCTTCGCCAGCGACCATGCGCTCGAGCAGGCGATCTTCGGCCTGAGCCATTTGCGCATCGGCATTGGCAATCTCATGCTGCAAGGCTTTATAGGCTTCATTGGTTTTAACTGCTGAGCTTTGGTCGCGATACTTGCGGCCGCGTTCCTTCCATTGATCAACATCCATCTCGAACGTTTTGCGCTCTTTGAGGCTGTTGGTGTGGGCTTGCTTGGTGGAAAGTAGATCCGCGCGGGCAGCCGCAACGCGCGCCTCAATTTCGGCGAGCCGCTTGGGGAACGTGGCCAGCGACTGCTTGAGCTGAGCCAGTCGAATGTCTACCGCCTGCAGCTCAATGAGGTATTTGATGTCGGGATGCATCCCTAGGCCATTCTAGCACAGCAAGTGTGCGGCGCCCGAGAGTGAATGAGTCGCCGATGAGTCTTTTTGGTGCTATGGAACGTATACAGGACAGCTATGATCGGCCTGAACCAAGCGAATACCTGGGAGGGGCAGGTGGCCCTTGAATCCGATGTAGCCCGTTTGCGCCGAGGGGACTCCCAGGCGCTGGAATCGGTGATGGCCCGGTACCAGCATCGCCTCTATCGCTATCTGCTTCGATTGTCGCGCGAGCCCGCGCTTGCCGAAGATTTGTTTCAGCAAACGTGGATGCGCGTGGCGGAGAAAATTCGACACTACGATCCGAACCGAAGTTTTGAGGCGTGGCTGTTTTCGGTAGCGCGGAATCTTACGATTGATCACTTGCGGCGCTATCGTCCGGAGAGTCTTCAAGAGCCGGGAGCCGGCGACGAAGGAGGCGAGAGGCGCTTGGCGGCCACCGGGCCATCAGCGCTTGACCGGGTACTCGAACAAGAGCGAGCGGCGCAGGTAAGCGGTGCACTGGCAGAGATGCCCGTCATTTACCGCGAGGTATTGTCGCTGCGATTTGAAGAAGAGATGAAGCTCGAGGAGATTGCCGAGGTGCTCGGGACGCCGATCTCGACAGTCAAGACAAGACTGCGTCGCGGACTGGAAGCCATGCGCCACCAGATGGAAACGAGATTCCCTAGCGCCGGAGCTTGGTGATTGAAACGCAATGAAAACTGCATGAGGAACAAATGAGCGACACGCGCGACAAAAAGATTGGGGAGCACGAATCGCTGCGCGAGCTACTGTCGCTCGCCGCTGCCGACGCCCTAAGCGAGGCTGAGCTGCACGCGCTCGAGGAGCATGTGGCGGCATGCTCGGATTGCGCTGCGGAGATGCACACCTGGCAAGCGCTGGCAGTGGGACTCAAGCGGCTGCCTACACCGCAAGCACCGCCACTTCTGGTCGAACGAACTCGGGTACGCATGGCGGCCAGAATAGCCGAACTGGCGGAACAGCGTACCAACCACTGGGTAATCGCGTTTTTGGTTTTGTTTGCGTGGGCGGTAACGCTCGGGACCTGGCCGATTGTTCGCTGGTTCAGCGACGGCTTATTGAGTTGGCTGGAGTGGAATTTTAACCAAACTTGGTTCGGGTTGGCGACTTACGCGGCAGTCATCTGGGTGACCGCGGGAGTTGCCGCTGCGATGTTGGGTTTGCGCAAGCACCGGGAAGGAAGGCTGGTATGAGTTACCTCCGTGAAAAGACACACACGGTTCTGGAGCGGGGCGCACGGGATCGGGCCGCGGCGCGATTCTGGCGGTCGTCGCCGGGGCAGGATGGGACTATCCCCAGCGGACTTAGGATCATTCCCCTGACTGCCTGGATCATCGCAGTGTTGGCGTACGTAGGATGTGCGCAGCTGCTGTACTGGGTCGCCGTCCCTCGCGATAACAACATGGTGGGCTGGCTGGATTGGCAGAAACTTATTTTTTCCCTGGGCATTTCGCTCTTTGGGTTCACCCTGGTTCTTTTATACGGCTACATCCACGGGGATGCTAAGCGCCGCCGCATGCGTTATGTCATGTGGACTTTATTGGCAATCTTCATTCCAAACTTGATCGGGGTTCTTCTCTACTTCTTGTTGCGCGATCCGCTGCCAGCCCCTTGTCCATCCTGCGGGAAAATCGCCGACGGAACCTATACCTTTTGTCCTCACTGCGGGACGGGACTCGCGCTGGCCTGTGCGCAATGCCATCGCGTGGTGGAGGTGGGGTGGGACAACTGCGCGTATTGCGGGACCAAGCTCAACATGCCGCAGGCTCACGCCGGTTAAGTTTTTCGACGGTTTGGCCGCCTACAGTCCGGTTCGAGGAACTTTTCTTCGTCTTTTTCTTTCTACCGAGTAAAATTCCCTTCGTTTTTCATGGAGGAGGGAACGATGCCGCACGTACAAATCACCTGGGTCGAAGGCCGCTCGGCTGAACAGAAGAAAAACGTCGCGCAACGTATTACCCAAGCGCTTGAAGAAGATGGGAAGGCCAAGCGGGAAAATATTCACGTGGCATTCATCGATGTACCGGCCACAAATTATGCCGAGGCCGGAGTATTGGTGATCGAGCAGAAACGCACGCCCTAACCTTCCTTGGGTAGGACTCCTCGGCTCGGGAGCGGCGAAAGTTCTGACAAGAAACTAATCGCTCTGGCGAAACTGCATGGATTGATCGATCGACATCGTGGGATAGTGAGTCGCAGGCGCGCCTGCCGCGGCCGGAGGGTGAGTGGCCGTAACGCCGAAATTCACGCCGGAGCAAGCGATTACATAGGTGTAGCCCTCACGACCAGATTGGGTCATGGACAGCGAGCCGGTTGACGTCAATTCGTCCAAGCTGGCGCAGGTACCGTTCTGAACGATGTAAGCGCGTTCGGCCTGTACGATGGAAATAAGGTCATTTTTCACCCCTGTATCGATGATGCTTTGTCGGGCCAAGGTGCCATGGTCGGAGGGCAGGCTATGAAGATAGTAATAGCAGATGCCCAGAGCTACAGCTGCAGCGGCAAGCAGGCCCGCGAAAGAGCGCATGATGTTTTGATTCTGCGCCGGCAGTAACCTAGACACAAGGGTCTCACTGTTGCAGGTGTTCTAGGTCTCAACATCCACCGGAAAGATACCCAGCCGCAATGGAACATGCGCGTGCGGTTTCGAGTTGACACTCGGCGCTTGTTCCGGTGGAATAGGGTCGGTTCAAATACGATGAGAGGTTTGAAAATGAGAAAGCACTCGCGTTTTGCCTTTGGTTTGGCTTTCCTGTTGTGTTTCGCGATCGTCGTTCCGGTCGACCTTCTATCGCAGAATGCTTCGGGGGGCCAGCGCGCGGGTGAAGTTTCGAAGCTTATACCCGCGGTTGGAATCCAACGTTCGAGCCAGACACTGACCGCCGCCGCCAAGACTCCCATCCAATGGGAGGACCTGCTCAGCACACAAACAGGCGGGCGAGCGCGCGTCGCTCTGGATGACGGGTCGGTGCTGAACGTCGGCTCAGAGACGAGTCTGCGTGTTGTAAAACACGATGGGGGTGCGCAGCAGACCGACCTCGAGCTTACCTACGGAAGGTTGCGCTCGCAGGTGCCCAAGATCGCCAAACCCGGAGGAAAATTTGAAGTTCGTACGCCCGCGGGCGTGGCCGGGGTCGTAGGCACCGATTTTTACCTTGCTTACGCAAACGGCGTGATGCAATTGATCGTTTTCCAAGGCACGGTACATTTCTGTACGTTGATGGGACAGTGCGTGGATGTGACCGAAGGGTTGAGCTCGACGGCGCGCATAAACGACGCGCAGCCGAGCGCTCCGGAAAAGCCGACACCGGAGATGTTGACCGATGCAACCATCAGCACCGCCATTGGCCGGTCCATGCGCGGCACGGGGACGCCGCATCACTTCACAACATTGCAGATTGTCGGTATTGTCGCGGCCGTAGCGATACCGGCAATCGTTATTCCGATTGCCGTCCGTAAGTCGCGCCCTACCCAAATTGATCCCTGCGTACTTAACCCGCGCCTGCCGCAGTGCCAAAAGGGTTAGTCGCAGCAAAGTGCCTAGGCAGTGCGGGCGTCCGGTACTACAACCTGGGCGCCCTTTTTTATTTCGGAACGTCCTGGCGTACGTTCAGCTGCGAATCCTGCAGCGTCACTATTCGGGTTTCCTACGGCCGTATCTCCATACCGCCCTATAGGGATTGACTGCATCCAAGCTTGTGTACGAGCAGCTGCTTGACTACCGGGTCGAATGCAGCACGCACCGCGAAATGTATGGGAGGCCTAGCGACCCAAACAAAGTGGCATTGAGCTAGTTAAACTGTTCACTGACCAAAAACTGGTTTGTGTATGGTGTTTGAAGTAGCGTAAACTAATTCGCTTACTGTAGTTAATCTTCAGTGCTGAGAGCCTACTCTTTGAACCAAGTGACCGTTGGCCCCATTTTTACTCGACAAATAGTCTGCGCGGTTCTCCTCACCGCTTCTTTGGGCCTTGGGGTAGCGAGCGATGCCGCGCAGCGACAGCTTCAAAGGGCAGCGGCCCGGACCACCTCCGCAGCGACTGCCGCAAAATCCCCGCTCCTCGCGGCAATGCAGGTCGAGCTTGAGCGCTCGATGGGCGCGTTTGGCCAACTCGACCCTCCAGCCTATTTCCTTGGTTACACCGTCACGGATACGCAGCGCGCGGATGTTTCCGGTTCCAATGGCGCATTGCTGACAAGCCTGGAACAGCGCGGGCGGTGGCTCGAGGTTAGCGTGCGAACGGGAAGCTATCAACTCGATAATACCCGCAAGGTTGGTGAACGCCAGGGATATTCCGGTGTGAGTCCTGGTGAATCAGTGCCCATTGACAACGATCCTGGCGTGCTGCGCCGCGCGATCTGGCGGCAGACCGACCGTCAGTACAGCGCTGCTTCTCAGGCATTCATCAAGATTAAGACCGGCAAGGAAGTGAAAGTCGAAACCGCTGAAGGACAGGCGCCGGATTTTTCCAAGGAGGCCCCGCATACCTTCATCGGGCCACACGTGTCGTTCACCCTGGATCGCAAGCCCTGGGAAGAAAAGGTGCGCGCCTATACCAAAGTGTTCCGCGATTCTCCCGCAATCATCAACTCCATCGTAACCTTCACCGCGCAGGCGCAGAATCAGTATCAAGTTTCCAGTGAAGGAACGCTGCTGCAGTTCGGACAGCTGCGCTATCGACTGGAGCTGTTCATTCAGGGCAAAGCACCCGATGGAATGGACATCAATCGATATTACAACTTTGACTGGACCGATGCCTCAGGAGAGCCGAGCGATCAGGACGTGCAGGCCCAGCAAAAAATCATGCGCGGAGAGTTGGAAGGCTTGGTGGCCGCCCCACTTGTCGAGCCTTACGCCGGGCCCGCGTTGCTGACCGGCCGCGCCGCCGCGGTTTTCTTTCATGAAGTTTTTGGCCATCGCGCTGAAGGACACCGGCAAAAGGATATCAACGAGGGACAGACGTTTGCTCGAAAAGTTGGCGAGCAGATCTTGCCTGAATTCCTGACGATCGTGGATGATCCATCAAACGCAAAGTTGGGAGCCACCGAGCTGCTGGGTTACTACAAGTATGACGACGAAGGGCAGCCAGCTCAGAACGTGCTTTTGGTCGAGCATGGCGTTTTGCGCAATTTCGAAATGTCACGATCGCCATTGGTTGGTTTTCCGCACTCCAATGGACACGGACGACGGCAACTGGGTTACGAACCGGTATCGCGCCAGGGCAACCTAATTGTAGAGAGCAATCGCAAAGTGACCAACGCGCAGCTGCGGCAGAAACTGATCGAGTTGATTAAAGGACAGGGCAAGACGTTCGGTCTGCTGATCGACGACATCGCCGGAGGGTTCACCTTTACCGGGCGCGGGCAGCCGCAAGCGTTCCAGGTGCTGCCATTGGTGGTGTACAAGGTTTATGCCGATGGCCGCGCCGATGAGCTGATTCGCGGCGTGGATATCGTGGGTACTCCGCTGGTCTCACTGACGAAAATTGTGGCCACCGGCGACACGCCGGAGGTGTTCAATGGCTATTGCGGGGCGGAGTCAGGTTCGGTTCCGGTCGCAGCGGCCTCTCCCGAAATTTTAATTTCCGAGATGGAAATTCAAAAGAAAGAAACCTCGACCGATAAGCCGCCGATTCTTCCTCCGCCGGCACACGATAAGGTGAAAACGGGAGTTCAACAGTGAAGCACTCGGGGGTGGAGAATTTGCGAGCGATACAGTTGCGCGCCCTGGGGATGCTACTTCCTGCCGCAGGGATCCTGGCCACGATGATTTTCGCCGTGCCCCTGGCTGCGGGGCCCCAGTACGATGGCGATCGGACACTGGACGCCATGCGCGACGAGATGGCGCGAGCTAAAACGCGGCTGGTGCTGAAGATTCCCGGCACCGAGCAACCGGTCCGGCCTTACTACGTCGAATATCGCTTGCTGGATGTGGATGTGCGCGGCGTGGTGGCGGAATTTGGCGCGATTGTGTCGTCAACAACAAATCGCAATCGCTTTATGAATGTGCAGGCGCGAGTTGGCAACTACAAACTCGATAGCTCAAATTTCATCAGCGACGATGCTTTCCGAGGCTTCATCGGCTCAACCGGCAGCGTGGGCGTAGATCGTGACTACGATTCTTTGCGGCAGGACCTGTGGATCGCCACCGATCAAGCGTTCAAAGAAGCGGTGGAGCAATACTCTCGCAAACAGGCGTATCTGCACGGTCTGGCACGACCCTCAAATATTGATGATTTCTCGCAAGAACCGCCACTAAAACTTATCGAGCCGCGACGCGAGCCCGACTGGACATCGCGAAACTGGGAGGCTGAGGCCCGAGAATCTTCGGCGGCGCTGCGCGTTTTTCCCACCATGTATGGGTCGCGCGTCACCTATTACATGATTTATTTGACCCAATATTTGATGACCAGTGAGGGTGCCGAAATCCGCACCAGCCGCAGCCTTGCAGCAATTGAAGCGGGCATGGAAACGCAATCCGATGACGGAATGCCGCTGCATAATTTTTTCGCCAACTACGCCTTGCGCCCTGCTGATCTGCCGGCCGCGGCAACAGTAAAACAGGCTCTCGAGCGTTCTGGCCAAAAACTCATGGAATTGCGAGCAGCACAACCCGCACAGGATTACACCGGGCCAGTCCTCATCGAAGCGCCGGCAGCGGGCTCATTGTTAGGACAGGTGCTGGGACCCTCGGTCAATGGGGCGAGGCCACCGGTAGCAATGGTGCCAATGTATGAACAAATTTTGAACACCATGGGTGGGCGCAGTGACTGGGCCGGACGCGTGGGAGCGCGAGTGCTGCCGCCGAGCGCTTCGGTGGCGGATGATCCCACAGCAAAAGAGTTTCAAGGCAAACCGCTTCTCGGCGGTTATGACGTGGACGATGAAGGTGTGCGCGCTCAGCGAGTTAGCGTGGTCGAAGACGGTCTATTGAAGAACCTGCTGATGTCGCGGCGGCCCGGACCTGATTTCGATCACTCCAATGGACATGGCCGCGCCGGATTTTTGGGTGATCCGCGTCCCGCTATCAGCAACCTTGTTTTTGCGGCGAAGGATGCTGTGCCGGCGGCAGAGTTACGAAAACGCTTCGTGGATAAATGCCGCGAAGAAAAATTGCCTTACTGCATTGTGGTACGGGCGATGGACAATCCGGCTCTCGGTCTATTGCATCAGGAAGACATTTCCGAAGTGATCGCCAGTTTAGCAAGTGGGGCTGCCACCGGTGACCGCCTTCCGCTGCTGGTTTACCGCGTGTATCCGCAGGATGGGCGCGAAGAGTTGATACGCGGTTCGCGGTTGATCGGGCTGAACGTGCGAACATTGCGGAATCTTGCGGGAGTCGGAAACGATCCCACTGTGTTCACCTTCGCGCAAAGCCAGGCGGCTGGACTAGCGGGAACGGCGCTCGCGGCATTTGGCTCAGCGCAGGGCGGTCTGCCCACATCGGTTGTCTCGCCGTCACTCCTGTTCGATGAGGTGGAGGTTCGCGGGGCGCGCGGCGAGCCGCAAAGGCTTCCCATTCTGCCGGCGCCGCCGCTTGCCGCGATGTAAGCTGAAAAGGTTTCGTTCCTGCAGAAATCTTACTTCACGTCTGCAAATAAATCCTCGAAATCATTCACCGTAAGTTTGTCCGGTCGATTGTGCATGATGAACTCAAAAGGCGTAGTTCGAACAGGCATTGTAACGAGCTTGGAGGCATGCGCAAAGTAGCCTGCGTTTCATGTTCCATGCGACAGGCGAGGCCTCGTTCTCGGTGCATAATTCTAAAGGACGTGGCCATACATGGGAGTACCATCTCGATTGCATTCCTTTGATCTATTGGTTCCAGAGCACCGAATGTCGCCGGCGGGGAGCAATCGTGGGAAGCGAAGCAGCTTGCACCGTACGATGGGGCGGTAAACGCGCAAAAGGCCAAGCCTTCCTCGAAACAGAAGAATTATTGTTTCGGGCCGGAGGCGGCGCGTTTCGCTTGAGGATTCCATTTCGTGCGATAACCTCGAGTAAAGCATGTGCGGGCGAACTGCAGATCGCGTCTCCCGAAGGCAAGTCGGTGTTTGTCTTGGGAGGGCTTGCGGAAAAGTGGGCGCAGAAGATTCTGCATCCGAAATCACTCGTCGATAAACTCGGTGTCAAGGTCGGTGCACTGGTTCATCTCGTTGGTGTCAATGAAGAAAACCTACGGAAGCAGTTGCTCGAGCGAAGATGTGACATTGCCGACGGGAAACCGCAGAAGGAGACGGACTGGATTTTCCTGGGCGTGGAGTCAAGAGAGGGCCTCGGTAAGATTCGACCCCTGGTTAAATTCCTCAAGAACAATGGGGGATTCTGGATCGTTTATCCCAAAGGCCAGAAACACATAACCGAGAACGACGTGCTCGTTGCTGGTAGGCAAGCTCGGCTCGTGGATGTAAAGGTTGTAAGCGTTTCGCCCACGTACACCGCACTCAAGTTCATGATTCCGCGTTCGCGCCGCTGAGTGCTACATACCTTTCCGCTGATGCGACCGGGATTTCAGATGTCCACTTGCTTGCTGCGCGTTTATGATACCTCAGTGACTGCGCTCCTTGATGTTCGAGGCCTAACCGTAGAGGTGCCCACAACGCAAGGCTGGGTGCGCCCAGTGAATGAAGTGTCGCTCGAGATCGCACCCGGCGAGACGCTGGGCTTGGTGGGGGAATCGGGAAGCGGCAAAACAATGTTATCGCTAGCATTGATGGGGTTGCTTCCGGCAGGCACGCGCACCAGCGGTGAAGCATGGCTGATGCGAGGCGGCGTGCCCTTCGGGGCGGACCGCGTCGCGCAGAACACCAAACAGTTCAACGTAACCGGACAAGCGCTCGTGCCTCCGCAGTCCCCGGGGGTCTCCAGTGAGGTCTCGCGAAAAAACCTATTGGCCCTGACCGAGCGCCAGATGCAGAGCGTGCGTGGTCGGGAAATCGCCATGGTCTTCCAGGAGCCGATGACGTCGCTCAATCCTGTCATGCGAGTTGGCGCACAAATTGCGGAAGCAATCCGGGCACACGACCGGCAGTTGACTCGGGCAGAATCGGCAGCGCGTGTGCTTACGGCACTGGAGCGCGCAGCAGTCCCCAATCCCAAGGTACGCGCGCGACAATATCCGCATCAACTTTCGGGCGGCTTGCGCCAGAGGGTAATGATCGCCATGTCGTTGGCGGCCTCTCCCCATCTTCTCATTGCCGATGAGCCGACGACGGCGCTCGACGTCACTGTGCAGAAGCAGATTCTCGAATTGCTCGGCCGCCTGCGTCACGAACTCGGACTGGGGATGCTCTTTATCACGCACGATTTGGGTGTCGTAGCGCAAGTGGCGGATCAACTTGCGGTGATGTATGCCGGGAGAATCGTTGAACACGGACCGGCTCGCGAGGTTCTCGCGCAGCCGCGGCATCCTTATACACAAGGATTACTCAGTGCATCTCCGCGTCTCAAGCGGTCGAGGCTAAAGCCGATTGTCGGCAACGTGCCGCGTCTTGACGCTCTTCCGCCAGGGTGCGCGTTTGAGCCCCGCTGTCCGCTGCGCCTTCCCGAGTGCGTTGCGGCCGTGCCCGAGCTTCGTGCGGCAGCCCTTGACGCACAGCATGAGACTTCGGGCGCGCATCGTGCGCGGTGCGTGCTCGTGTAAGCCCATGGCAGAACCTCTTCTCACAGCGCGCAACCTGAAAAAAAGCTATCGCCAGAGCTCGAGCGTTTTCGGCGGTGGGGAAACCCAGCATGGCCGTCGAATCGCCGCAGTGGATGACGTTAGCTTGACGGTGGGCGTGGGTCAGACGCTGGCGATCGTTGGGGAGTCCGGCAGCGGGAAAACAACGCTGGCACGTGTGCTTTTGCGGCTTGTGGAACCAGACGAAGGCGAGATTGTTTTCGCGGGTCGCGATCTTATAGCCGCGCGCGGCGCGGGGTTGCGGGCTCTTCGCCGCGAGATGCAGATGGTATTCCAGGACCCGTACGCTTCGCTCGACCCGCGCATGCGCGTTGGCGAAATTGTCGCCGAGCCACTGGAAATTCACGAGACGCACCTTGCCCGCGCGGAAAAGCGCCAGCTTGCGGCGACGATGCTGGAGCGAATCGGACTGGGCGCCGATGCCCAAGAGCGATATCCGCATGAATTTTCCGGCGGACAGCGGCAAAGAATTGGCATTGCTCGGGCACTGATTCTGCGTCCCAAACTGGTAGTGGCAGACGAGCCGATTTCCGCACTCGACGTTTCCGTCGGCGCACAGATCCTCGAACTGCTGGCTGAGCTTCAGCGCGAGTTCGCGCTCACGTATCTGCTCATCTCTCACAGCTTACCTGTTGTTGCGCAACTGGCCACCCACGTGGCCGTAATGCGCGGCGGAAAATTCATCGAGACCGGCCCCGCAGAGCAGGTGCTCGAGCATCCTGCTCATCCTTATACCCAGGCGCTTCTGGCCGCCGTGCCCCAAGTACCTGGGAATTGACCATTGGTCGTTGAAAAAAGTTTTTCCGGCTTGCAGTCCGATTGCGCTACACTCCAACCACTGAAAATATTGTAGCGGCCCCGGTGTACGGAAATATCAGAAACACAATATTCTAGAGTGCAGGAGATCTGCTTATGGCCACGACAACCGCTGTCGCTCCCGAAGCGCAAAGGCCCATCAATCACTTTGGTCGAATCATTGGTGCGCTTTTCGCCCCGCGCAAAACGTTTGAGGATATTGCCCGCCAGCCCAGCTGGATTGCTCCGGTTCTGTTGATGAGCATCATTGGTGTGGGTGTTGCGGCAATGCTCAATCAGCGTGTGAACTGGGGAACCTTTATCCGTCAGAAAGCAGAGCAGAATTCGCGCTTCGCACAATTATCGGAAGAACAGAAAGACCGGGCACTGGGCGTACAGATTAAATACGCTCCGGTTTTCTCGTACTGTATCGGCGGGCTGGGCACGATTCTGGCGGTGCTCGTCTTTGCCCTGATTTATTGCGGCGCATTTAACCTGTTCTCCGGCGCAGGATTAAACTACAAAACGTCGCTGGGAATCAGCGCGCACGCCTACTTACCATCGGCAATCGCGGCCATACTCATGCTGATCATCCTGCCGCTGAAAGGATATGGTGACGTGGATCCCGAGCATTTGGTGGCCACCAATCTGGGCGCTTTCCTGGGCAGTGATAGCCCGAAGTGGCGGCAGAGTCTCGGCACATCGCTTGATATCTTCTGGATTTGGGTGTTAGTGCTGTTCGCGATTGGGTATTCGGCCGCTAATCCCAGGAAAATAAAGACGGGCACGGCCTTCGGAATTGTCTTTGGATTGTGGGCCGTGTGGGTATTGGCCAAAGTCTCCTGGGCGGCGATCTAACAATCTGGGGCACACGCAGCAACCTATCCTTCGCCGCCAGAACTTCTCTGATGCTCCGGGCGCTGATAGACTTGTGCCGTGGAGCCTTCATTTGAAGTTCTGAAGACCGACCCGAGCGGCGCGCGACTTGGCCGATTGGCCACGCCACACGGTACGGTAGATACACCCGCCTTTATGCCCGTCGGGACGGCAGCGACTGTCAAAGGATTGTCACAGTCGGCGCTTGAAGATTTGGGCGTTCAAATTCTCCTGTGCAACACCTATCATCTTTTTCTGCGGCCCGGACACGAGCTTATCCGGCAAATGGGTGGACTGCATGAATTTATGTCCTGGCCGCGGGCGATCCTTACCGACTCGGGCGGCTACCAAGTTTTCAGCCTCGCGAAACTGCGAAAAATTACTGACGACGGGGTTCGCTTCCGCTCGCATCTGGACGGCTCAGAACAGTTGCTGACCCCCGAAAAAGCTGTGCAGATTCAAGTTGCGCTCGGCTCGGACATTGCCATGGTGCTCGACGAATGCATCGAAACACCGGCACCGCGAAACCAAGCGCAGAAAGCTCTGGAGCGCACGACGAAGTGGGCCCAGCGTGCGCGTGCTTTTTTCTTGGAGCAAGAAAAACAAAATGATCTGGCGCAGATGCAGTTCGGCATCGTCCAGGGAGCAACCTTTGCCGATCTGCGCCGCGAAAGTGCCCGTCAGTTGCTCGAGTTGGATTTTCCGGGCTATGCAGTGGGTGGACTCGCAGTGGGCGAGCCGCACGAGTTGACGTGCGAGATGGCGGGCGAGGTGATCACACTGCTGCCGAGCGATCGTCCTCGCTATCTCATGGGCGTTGGCAAGCCGGAGCAGCTCGCCGACTACGTCTCGCTGGGAATCGACATGATGGACTGCGTTCTTCCAACGCGAGCGGCTCGTCATGGGTGTCTCTATACCGGTTACGGCCGCGTGCTGATTCGCAACGCTCGCTACGCCAAGGACCCCAGGCCGATTGACGAGCAATGCTCCTGCGGGGTATGCACTCGGTACTCGCGCGGATATTTGCGGCACTTATTTTCCGCTGACGAACTCCTTGCCGCCATCCTGGGCACCCACCATAACGTCCACTTTTACCTTGACATGATGCGCCAAATCCGAGAGGCTATCGCGTTTGGGAACCTGGCAAAATTCTCATCTGACTCGCACGAGCGCTTGGCCGCAGGGCCTTCGTGACTGAAGCCGGCGCCTTGGATTGCGCACAAACGACCCTCTTAGCGTTACACTGTAAGGGGAGTAGTTTTGTGCCGAACGCTGGGACTCCACGGGTGTTTCGTCACCTCAGGGTCGCGCATTCACAATGAACTGAAGGCCTAAAGGCATGACGATTGCACATCAATTGATCAGTTTGGTGGTCCAAACAGCTAGCCCGACGAGTTTATTGACGAGCCCCATCGTCATGATGGTCATCGTCATGGGCATCTTTTATGTACTGCTGATCCTGCCGCAGCAGAAGCAGCAAAAGCAGATCCGCGAGATGCGCTCGGCGCTCAAAAATGGCGATAAGGTGATCACCAGCGGGGGCATTTACGGAACAATCGTCGGGCTCGAAGATGATGCTGTGCAATTACGTATCGCTGACCAGGTGAAAGTCAAGGTATCCCGCTCGGCGATCGCCTCGGTCGAGAGCACAACAAAGGAGATTGCTTCTTAGCTCACCGTCTTAAGGCCAAACTAAGCGAGCCTGCTGGATCATGAATCTCCATCTCAAATGGAAGGCCGTTTTTATCCTCGCGGTAATTTTTGTGTGCCTGTATGGATTGTTCGGCCTCCCTACGTTTCCCACATCCCTCGCGCAGGTGAAAGATAATTTCAGCAAGCAGATTAAGCTGGGGCTCGACCTCCAGGGTGGAACGCATCTGATATTACAGGTGCAAGTGCAGGAGGCAGTCGGCCAAGAAACCGATCAAACTGTAGATCGATTGATTCGTCAACTCCGCGAGAAAAATATCCGCTATGACGAAGTGCGCCGCGTCGATGATACACACATCCAGGTTCGCAACGTCGCACCCGAGAATGCCGGAGCGTTCCGCGATCTGCTAAACGATGTGTTCAAATCCGAGTGGGACCAAACCACCTCACCAGGCGAAGCCAACAGCTACCTGCTGACCATGAAACCTAGTACGGTGAGCGCCATCCAGCAGCAGGCTGTTCAGCAGTCACTGGAGACGATCGAGCGCCGCATCAACGAGTTGGGCCTGAAAGAGCCTACCATTCAGCTTCATGGCCGCAGCGAAAACGAAATCCTCATCCAATTGCCCGGAGAAAGTGATCCTGGCGCTGCCAAGCGCGTGATTCAAGCTGGGGGGCAACTCGAGTTGCGTCGCGTTGAGGATCCCACTCCTTATCCTTCACAGAGCGCAGCGCTTGCTGCTCATGGGGGCGTATTGCCACCCGGCACTGAGCTCGTGCGCGGGAAGGCGAGCGCACAGGGCGGGGAAAGTTGGTGGATTCTCGACCGTGCTCCGATCGTCACGGGTCGCGATTTGCGCAGTGCTACGGAGTCCCGCAACACCAATCGGCCCGGCACGTGGCAGGTTAATTTTAATCTTTCCACCGACGCCGCTCGGCGTTTCGGACCCTTTACCGAACAAAACATCGGCCGACCGATGGCCATCGTGATTGATCATCGTGTAGATTCCGCGCCAACCATCAATGCGCGCATCGAAGATTCCGGTTATATCGAGGGAAATTTTGACCAGCAGTCGGCACATGAACTGGCTCTCGAGCTGCGTAGCGGCGCGTTGCCGGCCTCGGTAAAGTACCTCGAGGAACGCACCGTCGGCCCGTCGCTCGGAGCAGACTCGATCCGCCACGGCTTGCAGGCTTCGATCCTGAGTCTGCTGGTAGTCATGACCTTCATGCTGGTCTACTACAAGCTTTCAGGCGCCAATGCTGTGCTGGCTCTCATTTTGAATCTTGTCATATTGCTGGCTGCTTTGGCTTACTTTGGCGGGGTGCTCACGCTGCCGGGCATCGCCGGCGTCATTCTGACCATCGGTATGGGCGTGGACTCCAATGTGCTCGTTTTTGAACGCATTCGGGAGGAGTTACGCAATGGCAAGGCACCCGCTTCGGCGGTTGACGCAGGGTTTGAGCGTGCTTTTCTGACGATTATCGACACCCACGTCACCACCGTAGTTTCGGCTTTCTTCCTGTTTCTGTTCGGAACGGGGCCAATTCGCGGCTTCGCTGTCACCCTGACCATTGGTCTGATATCTAACCTATTTACGGCGATTTATGTGTCGCGGACTATTTTCAACTGGCATTTGGCGAAAATGGACCGTCAGGCTCAGTTGAGTATCTAACAGTGTTGCGTGGGGCAGTCCTGGTGACTGCTTGGCGGTCATTCGAAGTCGCTCAGATTCTCCGCCGGGAACAAACGGTGGCCGCTTGGAGTCTAACGAAAAGGCAGTAGAATAAAACTATGGAATTATTTAAACAGCCCAACCTCGATTGGATGGGGAAAGCAAAGTACTTCTACGCTCTTTCCGGCATTCTCCTGCTGATCGGTGCCATCTCCGTTGTAAGCAAAGGCGGGCTGCGTTACGGCATCGATTTTAAAGCCGGCACGGTCGCCGACGTGCGCTTCGCCCAGAGCGTACAAATCGAAGACATACGCCGCAGCCTCGCCTCACAGGGTCTTGGCGACAACAGCCAAATTCAGAAAATCAACGACCCTGTCAACCCGAATTTGAATGAGTTCGTGATTGAGCTTGAGCAAAAAGGGCAGGGCGATGAGGCGTTGGACGCCGGCAAGGCAGCGATACTGAAAGCATTGAATTCTTCGTTTGGACCGGGCGAAGCTAAGCAAGACTTTAACAATATCTCACCGGCCGCGTTGGCTGAGTTCCTGTCCAAGCATGATCCCTTGGCGTTGGGCACGAGCGCCGGTGACCGGTACACGCAACTGTCCAGGAGAATGACAGAGTTTCGCGACAAGGATAACAATGGTCTGTTGACCAATCTCGACCAGTTGCAATCGGTAAGTGGCGTGACGTCGGGCGTGCTCTCCACTCTAAAAAGTGACTTCGGAATTGGCCAATTCGCGTTGCGAAACGTGGAGATAGTTGGACCCAGGGTTGGAGCGCAGTTGCGCCGCCAGGCGATCTACGTGACCCTCTATGCGTTAGCCGGTATGCTGGTGTATATTGCATTTCGATTCCAGTGGGTATACGGTGCTGCTGCGGTTCTTGCCGTTTTTCATGATGTGCTGATTACCCTGGGCCTTTTTTCACTTTTTAATTTTGAAATTTCGCTGACGGTCATTGCGGCTTTGCTCACGCTGGTTGGCTATTCCATGAACGATACGATCGTCATCTTTGACCGCATTCGTGAAAATAATCGCTTGATGCGCCGCGAACCCTTCCCGGTAATCGTCAACCGTTCGATCAATCAGACGCTTTCGCGCACCATTCTTACCAGCGGATTAACGTTCTTGACTGTTCTGGTTTTGTTTCTCATGGGCGGGCAAGTCTTGCGTGCATTCTCGTTCGCGCTTGTCGTGGGAATCATAATAGGGACATACTCGAGTTTCGGCATCGCTGCTCCCCTAGTCGTAGCCTGGAATCATTGGCGGGGACAGCATGCAACTGCAGGAACCGGAACCGCAGCCGGCAATAAACCTCGGTCCAGCGAGCCCCAGCAAGGGCGCCTCGCTGCCGCCGGGAGGAGGTAGTCATCATGTTTGACGATTTAGTTGTATCTAGTCCCACCACCAAGAAAACAAATGCGCCCTGGACCGTAGTGCTTTCCATCGTGCTGCAGTGCCTGGCACTGGCGGTCCTGGTCCTGGTCCCGCTGATTTACACCGAAGCACTTCCGAGGACCATGCTCACGACATTATTGGTGGCCCCGCCGCCTCCGCCCCCGCCGCCTCCGCCCCCGGCCCCGGCACAGATTGTGAGGGTCAAGCCTGTTGCGCGGTTGATGCAGGCGGGTAAGTTGATGGCCCCGAAAGCGATCCCTAAAGACATAAAAATCATCAAAGAAGCGGAGATGCCCCCCGACGTCGGAGGAGCCGTAACCGGTGGGGTCCCAGGCGGGGTGCCCGGCGGGACAGCTGGCGGCGTCATGGGTGGAATCATTGGCGGCACGGTAGGGTCCAATATCCCTCCGCCGCCAAAGATTGTTCAAGGGCGCATTAAGCAAGGCGGCCAGGTGGTAGCGGCAAATCTGATCACTAAGATCACGCCGCAGTATCCGGCGCTCGCTCGCCAAGCGAGGATCCAGGGCACAGTGAAGCTCCATGCCATCATCGCTAAAGACGGCACCATTCAGGAGCTTCAACAGATCAGCGGTCACCCGTTGTTGATCCAGGCCGCGCTCGATGCCGTGCGTCAGTGGCGATATCGTCCGACAATGCTCAATGGTGAGCCGGTCGAAGTAGATACAACGATTGATGTGATTTTCTCTTTGAATCAGTAAACGGCCCGAGCTTTTCCGTAACAACGGCTCTGGTCGAAAATTGGCTGAAAGAAAAGTTTGCGAATGAAAGAAAAGGAGCGAAGCGAATGTTTGCCAATCTTTATGTAATGGGCGTGTTGCTGCAGCAGGCCGCCACCAACTGGGACCTCCGCAGCATGTGGGGCACGATGAGCTGGATCGCACGTATCGTGGTCTTCATTTTGTTTATTCTTTCAGCGTGGTCGCTCGGCGTCATGATCGACCGTGCTTTGATGTACAGCGCCGCGCGAAAACAGTCCAGGATCTTCGTGCAGCAAGTAGCCGGAGCCTTGCGCGAGGGCAAGCTCGACGAAGCCATTTCCATCGCCGAGCGCAACAAGAAGAGTCACATCGCCAAGGTGGTGGCGACCGGTCTTTCGGAGTTTCAGTCAGCCTCGGCTCAGGTCTCCGAGGCTGAAGTTGTCGAGGCGGCCAAGCGTGGCCTGGAGCGCTCGGTGGCGATCGTTCACGCCGAGATGAAGCGTGGTCTTTCCGGCCTGGCGACCATCGGCTCGACAGCGCCCTTCGTTGGATTGTTTGGAACCGTGGTTGGCATCATCAACGCGTTTAAAGGTATTCAGGCCGAGAAAGCCACCGGTCTGTCGGCTGTAGCCGGCGGTATTTCAGAAGCCCTCGTGACCACCGCCCTGGGACTGCTCGTGGCCGTGCCTGCCGTGTGGGCCTACAATTACTTCACCAACAAAGTCGAAGCCTTCGACGTGGAGATGGATAATTCCTCCATGGAATTGGTCAACTACTTCATCACTCGTCGCAGCGGAAAGAAATAAGCCATGGCTTACAAGCCAAAAGCTGGTTCCGTGATGGCGGCACCGAACGTCATTCCGATGGCCGACATCATGCTCGTGCTGCTGATTATTTTCATGGTCGTTACGCCCATGCTGCAAAAGGGTAAGAACGTGGATTTAGCTAGGGTGGAAAATCCCAAGGAAATGGACGCGGCGAATCAGGATGATGCCATTATCGTGGCGATCACCCGTGACGCTCATGTCTTCATTGGTACGACCGAAGTGAGAAAAGAAGATATAACGACCCAGGTCAAGGATCGCATCGCCAACCGGCTCGATAAAATCGTCTTCGTCAAAAGTGATGGGCGAGCCAAGTATGGTGAGGTTGTGTCGGTTGTTGACGAGGTCCGCGCCGCTGGAGTGGACAAGCTCGGACTGTTAACCGAAAAGTCTACCGACCGCCGGACGCCTCCACCGCCACCCGGCGATTAGTTTGCTGACCTCGAGCCTGGACCAGAGTACGTCCTAGTCGCTCACACCCTCGGGACCGAACGTACGGAAAGCCTGGGACATCGGATGAACAGTAACGATCAGTTTTAGGAGCAACGACTATGGGAATGCAAGTTGGAGATTCAAAGGGCGGCGCGATGGCCGACATGAATGTTGTGCCGCTCATCGACATTTTGCTTGTGCTCATCATCATATTCATGGTGATCACCCCGCTCAAGCCCAAAGGCCTGGAAGCGCTTGTGCCGCAACCCGCTCCGCCGAACCAGCCGCAAAATCAGGACATTCAAAATAAGACCGTCGTGGTTCAGGTAAACGCCAACGGCAAACTGAAGATCAATTCCGAGGACACCACCTGGGAGGCCATGGGGGCGCGGCTAGAACAAATTTTCAAGGAGCGCGCCGAGAAGATCGCGTTCGTCAAGGGTGATGACTCTATTCAGTTTGCTGAGGTGGCGCGGGCCATCGACATCATGCGTGGTTCGGGTATTGACAGCGTCGGTCTGATTACCGCCAAGCTGGAAGCAGGACAGTAGCCGGATTGTCTCTCACAGGCAGTGAGCAGGTCCTCGCAAGCAGGCAGTGTGGCGAGGTGCACCGTGGGCATCGGAGCGATCGGGTCGGTTGGCGGGCCCAAGCCGGAAATAAACGTGGTGCCGTTGATTGATATCCTTCTGGTGCTGATCATTATCTTCATGGTGATCGCGCCGCTGGCGCCGAAAGGATTGGAAGCGCTCCTTCCGCAATCGGAAAGGAATGTCTCCATCGGTGGCCCGCCTCCCGGCACAATTGTCGTTCAGGTGGGCAGAGGAAAGACGGTCAAAATCAACGCGGAAGCGGTAACCTGGGAAGCCTTGGAAGCGCGCCTGTCTTTCATTTTCAGAAATCGAGCGGAGAAGGTCGCTTTCGTAAGGGCCGATGACCCCGTCGAATTCAAGGACGTGGCCGGGGCCCTTGCCATAATGCGTGACGCGGGAGTTGAAAAAGTTGGTTTGTTGACGCCGCGAGCTGTCAGCGGCCTCTAGAAGTTCCCCTGCCCTCGCAGGGCAGAATACAAATCCAAAAGGCAGGATGGAACAGCGTCTATGAATCCTCACCTATCAGCTTCTTGCACGCGTAAGTCAATTTCATTGGCGTTGATCCTTGTCTGCGCAGCGGCCGCAGGGGGGTGCAATAAGCTCAAGGCGAGGGATCTTCTCAACAAAGGCGTACAGGCTTACAAGAGCGCGCTGTACGATCAAGCTATCGAGGATTTCAAGCAAGCCAAAGACCTTGATCCCAGCCTTTTGAACGCGCGCGTCTATCTCGCTACTGCCTATGCCAGCCAGTACATTCCTGGGGCACCTTCTGAGGAAAACATCAACAAGGGCAAGCAGGCGATCAATGAGTTCCAGGAAATCTTGAAGATTGACCCTAATAATCTGAGCGCCATTGATGGGATCGGCTCTATTCTTTTTCAGATGGCCGCCGCGCCCCCGAACCCCAAGTTATTTGAAGAGTCAAAGACCTATCACCAGAGGCATATTCAGATACGCCCCGAAGATCCTGAACCTTATTACTGGATCGGCGTGATCGATTGGACGCTGGCGTACCGCGCCAACGCGGAACTTCGTTTCGAGCACAACAAAGCCAACATCCGAAAGCAGATCAAAGACGAAGAACCGCTGCCTCCGAGCGTGCGTGCAGAATACGCTACCAAGTACGGACCAATCGTCGATGAAGGGATCAAAGCTCTTCAGCAAGCCATTAATTTGCGTCCCGATTATGATGACGCGATGGCCTACCTCAACCTGCTGTATCGTCGTAAAGCCGACATGGTTGAGTCCGCCGAAGAACGCGCCAGCTTGATCAAACAGGCAGAGGACCTGAGTGATAAGGTGAAAGAGATCAAGCAGCAGAAGATGAACGCCCCTTCAAAAGCCTAAGACGTCCAAGAGACTTTTTATTCATTCTAGGTGAGCCTTTGAATGCGCCCTTTTCGTTTCCGCACGGCATTGTCTCACCCCTGATTGGTCCCCCCGCTCATCCGCGAAAAGGGCTCGCTCTCGGCTATTCCGCACACTACAATATAAACTGAGCCTATGCCGCCGCTGGGCAAGCCACTAACCACGATTTCGCGTGACCGCGCGCAGAGAACGCTACAGACGCGCTTCGCTGCCCTGCTCGACAAGTTGCGCCAGAATCGTCCCGGGGAAGACCCTGAGGCTGTGCGCCAGGCGTTTGAGCTCGCCTGCGAGCAGCACAAGAACCAAGTTCGGCAGTCGGGCGAGCCCTTCATGTCCCACCCTCTCGACGTTGCTCACATTCTGGTGGACATGAAATTGGACGTCACCACCATCTGTGCCGCCTTGCTTCACGACGTGGTGGAAGACACACGCATGTCCCGCGAACAGATCAGTGTGCTTTTCGGTGAAGATACCGCGGCGCTTGTGGAAGGGGTGACCAAGATCAGCCGCCTGGACTTGCTCGCCCCAGAGGCCCGGCAGGCCGAAAATGTTCGCAAAATGCTTTTGGCCATGGCCAGCGATGTGCGCGTCGTGCTCGTCAAGCTCGCCGATCGTCTTCACAACATGCGCACTCTGCAATTTCTCCCGACCGAAAAGCAAGAGCGCATTTCCCGTGAGACCATGGATCTCTACGCCCCCATTGCCCATCGCCTCGGCATGGGTCTGATTCGCGGTGAACTCGAAGACCTGGCCTTCAGTTATCTCGAGCCTTCCGCATACCTTGAGTTGAAGCAGCAGGTAGCCTCTCAGAGTAAATTTCATGAAAAGTTTTTGAATGAAGTTCAGGACACCATTCGTAAGAAACTTGTCGAAAACAGCATTCCGGCCGAAGTCGAGGGGCGAATCAAAGGCCTTTATTCTGTTCACTGCAAAATTATTCGTCAGCAACGTCCTCTTGAGCAGATTTATGACCTCCTGGCCGTGCGCGTGGTCACCGATGCAGAACGCAATTGTTATGCAGCGCTTGGGGTGATCCACCAGATTTGGCGTCCGGTGCCCGGGCGCTTTAAGGATTACATTTCCATCGCGCGTCCCAACCTTTATCAGTCGCTGCACACCACCGTGATTCACTCCGGCCAGCCGTTCGAGGTGCAAATTCGCACCCAGGAGATGCATCGCCTTGCCGAACAGGGAGTTGCCGCGCACTGGAAATACAAAGATGGCAAGAGCGTCTCGGATCTCGACGATCGCCGCATCGTGTGGATGCGCCAGTTGATCGAGTGGGTGCAAGAGATGCAGGAGCCGGGCGATTTTCTTTCCACTCTGAAAGTCGATCTTTATCCGGTTGAAGTTTATGCATTCACGCCCAAGGGACGAGTCTTTGAATTACCGCGCGGTGCGACCCCGGTGGACTTCGCATATGCGATTCATACCGAGGTAGGAAATCAGTGCGTCGGCGCCAAGGTCAATGGGCAGATGGTGCCACTGCGTCACCAGCTGGCCAACGGCGACGTCGTAGAAATTTTGACGCAGAAGACGCATAACCCCAGCCGCGACTGGCTGAGCTTTGTTAAGACCTCGCGTGCGCGCACTAAAATCCGGCACTGGATCAATCTCCACGAACAGCGGCAGGCCGCCGAAGTAGGTCGCCGTCTGCTTGAGCGTGAGGCGCGGCAGGTCGGGCGAAGCCTGAAGAAAATCCCCGAAGCCGATCTTCAGCGCGTGGCTTCTGAATACGGCTGCGGGAAGCTCGACGACTTGTACGCCGCTCTTGGCTTCGGAAAGTTTTCACCGCGCCAGGTAATCAGCAATGCACTCGGCGAGCCGATTGTCGATGCGCCTGTGCAACGAGACCCAAAACTTGTTACTACCGTCAAGCGCATGTTTGGCATGGGCGACGAGACCATCCTGGTTCGCGGCCACGGAGATTTAATGGTTTATCGCGCCAAGTGCTGCAACGCCATCCCCGGAGACGACATTGTTGGCTACGTGACCCGCGGCCGTGGCGTCGCCGTACATACCAGTGCTTGTCCAAACGTCCAGAATCTTCTTTATCAGTCGGAACGCCGTATCAATGTCGAGTGGGCCAGCTCCACCGGAGCGATCTTTCCGGTGAGCCTCCTGATCCGCACGAAAGATCGCCAAGGGGTGCTGGCCGAAATTACCGGAGTGATCAGCGAGGCTGGTTCGAATATTCGCACCCTCGAAAGCCGCCCTGAAAGCACATACGCGCGCGTCGAGGCCAGTCTTGAAATTGCTGATCGCAAGCAACTCGAGCGCATCGTTGCCAACATCAAGAAAATTGTCGGCGTAATCGATGTAGAACGCGTCTACCGCGTCTAATCTGCCGCGGCAGTCACATTCTTATCGCTCCCTACCAATTTGCTCGTTTCCGACTGTTCCCATCTATCTTTGCGATTCTTCAGACGTCAATCATTCCGGGTGCACGCACCCTCGCCATCCCACCCGGCAGTCTGAGTTTCCACAGACCTGAACCTTCGCCTAGGTAATCATCGGGACACACATCCTCAGTGGTACCGGGTCATTGCCTCTAAAATGGAATCATGACCAAAATAGGGGTTCCTCTCTTGATTGCGTGCATTGCCTTTGGCACTGCGGGCTGCGCGGGTTTTCGCAGCGCCGATGTGCGCCCGCTCGATCAGTCCGGCATGTGGTACGAGAAGATTGAGGAATTGAAAGCTTTGAAGGTCAGCGACGCGGAAGTGGCGGAGCTAACCAAACTTAAGCAGGGTGGTCTGACCGATTCGACCTGCATGGAGCTGATAAGCTTGGCCCGTGTGCAAAAGCAGCCGTTCTCCGATGCTGACGCTATTCTGCAACTCCATCGTGCCGGCGTGACTGAGCCCCACATTCTCGATCTCGCCAGGCTTAAACAAATCCCATCTTGGACCGGTGAAGCGGTTACTTTGCGCCTCACCGGACTGTCCGATGAGGTCGTCCTCGCAGTCGCTCGTCGCCGCGCAAGCAACCTGCCGGTTCTCAGCGGTCCGGTCATCGCACGTCTAAAAAATGCGCAGGTCACCCAAAGTCAAATTCTGCAGTACATCACTGGCGGTATGACCGACCAGCAGGCTGAGAGGGACATTACCGTGCGCCAGTATGCTCTCGCTCCGCACGGTTTTTCTCGCATTCATGGCCGTCGACACAGATAACGAAGTAATTGATCGCGAAACTTTGACCCGCGGATACACTCTCGCTAGAATCTGTCTATCTTGGCCCTGCACGGCATTTATCGATTCGCTCTAAATCTCTTTTCGTTCACCGTGATCGCATTGCTGATTTCCTGCGCGGCCTCTCTTGGTCCGAGCTATACCGTTGAGAAACAGAACTGGGCCGTGCACTTCGTCGCTGAGCCCCCAGCTCATCTTGAAATTGAGGCGAATTTCCACCTGATCGCATCCGGCACTCAGCCTCTTGAGGCCATCGAAATTAAACTGCCGGATGACAAAACGTTTCCAACCCAACATCTTCGCATTTCGCTCGATGGTCGCAACGTCTCTTTAAAGCCCCCGCCCCATCTATCCAATCATTCTGTGCGAATTCAATTTGATTCCCCATGGCAACCAAAGCAGCGCCAAAGCCTCATGGTGCAGTACACCCTCCCGGCGCTGTCGCCAAAGGGTGCCACGGATTCCCCCGCAGGGTTTGTTGTCGGCGGCGATTGGTATCCTATTTTACTGTCTCGCAAAGGCATGTTCGCAAAACTCTTGGTCAACTTTAATAAATGGGACCTTGAAATCCGCGTGCCTGAAGGGTTCCTGGTTCACGCCGGCGGGCGCGTGCGAGGTTCGCGGAAAGATAATGGCGAGACCGTGCTGCGCGTTCAGCAACAGACCGATGACATTCCTTTCATCGTGGCAGGACGATATAAGCAGCAAATCGTGAGCACGACCACGACACATCAAAAAACCCAGATTGTTTTCTGGACTTCCAATCCTGTTTCCGCCGATGCCGCTCATGAAGCCAGCATGCAGATCGCACGACTAAAGGCTTCCTACGGCCACATGTTCGGTACTCTCAGCAAATCTCGCAGCAAAGACCTGAACACCATCTGGATTGTGGAATGCCTCTCCAGTGGTCCTCCTGCTTCCTCCGAGAATTCAACTGCCAACGAAGTTACCGAAGCGCTCTGTACTACGTCACTGCCCGATACCATTCTTCTGACGTCCCAGGTTTCGTCTAATGGCGTCGCGAGCGATGCCATGCAGGAAGAAATAGACCTTGGTCTAGCTCGCCTTTGGCTGGGTCATGCCGGTACGCCGAGCGACACGCAAGATGATTGGCCGCTTTCCGGACTTCACGCCTACGCCGTACACGCTGTGCGCAGGGAGGAACCATACAGGCCACGGCAGCCTGCGCCACCGGAGCGAAAAGAAGCGATCCTCCGGCATAACGTAATCGCTCGCTACCTGGCGGAATACGACAAAAAGTTGGAGCCGCGGGCCGGCCGGCCAGATCAGCAAGATAAATTCATCCGCTCAACCGGTGAAAAAGTAAAACCGTTTCGCGAACCTTCATTTGAAAAGAGCGTACTTTTCTTTTTCGCTCTCGAAGACCAATATGGTCCTGAGGGCTTGCATCGCGCCATTGCGCGGATGGTTTATGCTCGCGGCGAGCAAGGATACAATCGAAACGATTTGCGTGCGGCGCTTGAGGGCGAAATTAAGAAAAGCGCGGCAGACTTTTTTCGGAGCTGGCTTGACCAACCCGGGCTTCCCAAAGACTTTCGCGCCCGGTACGAATATAAGTCCAATCCCTCTCAGGAGGCACAATGATGAGAGATGTCGTGACCACTGATGGCGCACCGAAGCCGATCGGTCCATACTCCCAGGCCCTCAAAGTTAGTCAGACCTCGGGTTTAATTTTTGCTTCTGGGCAGGTTGCCATTGATCCGCACAGCGGGCAATTCGCTGGCGGCGATATCCGTCAGCAGACTAAGCGAGTAGTTGAAAATCTGAAGGCCGTGCTCGAAGCGGCCGGCTCGAATCTGCATAAGGTCGTTAAGACCACTGTGTTTCTCAAGGATATGAACGATTTCGCAGCCATGAACGAAGTTTACAGCCAGTTTTTTCCCGCTCCGCCACCTGCGCGTTCGACCGTTGAGGTCGCGCGTCTGCCCAAAGATGCACTTGTCGAGATTGATGCGATCGCGACGAATTGATCCGTTGAATGATCTGAATTTTAGTTCTATGGGTTCGCGGGACTCTCGAGCCCTTCATACACGGCGATCGCTGTCGCCCACCGGCAACGGTCCGTGCGGGCAGGAGAAACCGGCTGCGTTCCCCGCTACGCATCGCGCTATCCCGACTCCTGTTTCGAGTATTTCTATCCCGAGTCCGCTCTGCCCTATTCGACTTCGCCGGTCCTGCCGGCGGGTCGATTCCTACCCGGTACGAAGTCGCTACTTGTGTTTGCTCATCCAAAAGTACCGGCATCGTTTCATTGTGAAACATTTCTCTGCACTGCTAGCCCCCTTGACCGCGACACTGTTACAATGCTCACCCATGAGTGACTGGCGCCAAATTCAGGCGCGCATCCGCAAGGCTAAGTCTGCCGCTGATCCGGTGGTACAACTGTCTGCCCTGTACGAGCGAACTCGTGACGCTATGGTTGCGTTTGAGCTCGCAAGGCATCACGAAAAAATAGGGGAGAATCAAGAAGCCGCTCGCTGGTACACGTCTGCGGTTGAGCGGTTTCGCCGCGCACAGTGGAAAGTGAAGGCGCAGGAAGCGCTCATCCGCTTGGGGGCGCCAATTCCGAGCTCATCTCAAATTCCTGAATCTCCGCCTGCCGAAGATTCGCAACCATATGCGACTCTATACACGCAGGGAGATTCGCCTTCACCTGAACATAGTACCGAGACGTCTTTGCCCGCCGCGAAGCTATCCCCGGCACCTGAATCGTCTGAAAATGCTGCGGAGACTTCCTCACCTACTGAGGCGGATGCCGCTCTTGGCAAAAAGCGTCGGCGCCGCGGGCGCCGCGGTGGACGCGGCAGGCGCCGCGGCACATCCGGAAAACCGCCGCTGACGGTTGCGACGCCCGGGCACCCGGGAGAAATACTTGATGAATCACGCACCGAATCGAGCAGCGAACTCGAAGCCCCCGCGCAGACGTTGCCCACACCTACCCGGCCCGCGGTGACCTCTCCTCGAGCGTCTGTTCAAGCCCGAGCCTTTTCGTCACGAAGCGAATCCCGCGAGTTGATCCCGGACCGAAATTTAGAATCCCCGTCTCCTCAAATGCGCGGTCGGACCGGCGACCCAGGTCTTTCCTCGCGAATGGCTCATCTCGAATCTCAACTGCGGCGTCTTTTGGCCTGCCCGCCGGTCTCTCTTGACCAAGCCGACCAGGCCCCGGCGGGTCCCGGTGTTTTCATCGTGTCCGATTCCGATCAGATCACTTATTATTACGTCGAGGCCTGCCAAACTCTGCGCATCGGCATCGCGAATTTGCTGCGAGCAGACCGTGCTGGAGCAATTCGGCGAGGCGCCGGCACGGGCAACTCTCTTCGCGAAAAATTTGCCGAATACCTCGAGATCAACGAGTCAAAAGTTTCAAAATATTTAAAAGACCACTGCTCGGTGCGCTGGATCCAATTGGATGAAGGCGCCCGTTTGCTCGCCCATTTCGCGATCGCAGTTCTGCGCCCGGCGCTCAACGATTGATGCTCCTTTGACGCTCTCTATGCCGCCGCTCGACCCTCTTTTTTCGGATGATTGTCATCGACCGGAGCGGTACGACGTTTTTACCTTATGCGCCTAGCCCATGTGCTGCCGCGCCTTGGAGGAATCCCTTCGACTGCGCCACACCCATTAGGAACAAACCGAGGTCCTGGACTCCGGAACCGCCTGGGTCAACATATTCGTGTCAAACCCAAGCTTCCCGGACAGCCTGGCTCTGGTGATAGGTGGATCATTCGCGAGCCGTGCCATGTTATTCAGCCTAATCAGTTCTATTGGTAACCCCCTTCGGTGCTCCTGGCTTCGCCGTTCAATGGATAAAATCCCCATTCACCCCCCTAATTGTGCCTTCCACCGCATGAGGCTAGACGCAGGATGCTTTTCCAGACAAACTGCACAAGAATAAAGACTTAGGATACTAAGCATTTGTGTTACTTTCTTCTTGCCCCGGGGGCTTTGTGGGGCATCTCAACGGTAACGAAATTTTGACGCTTGGGCTCTATTTCTGAAAGCGAGGGTATTGAGTAATGTCTCGACCGATCTCTATGCAGATCTGGAAAGCGTTCGACGCCGTGGTCTGCAAGACAGCTGGCGCGGCTTTTAACACCATCCAGCACTTCAACCAGCACAATCCCAATCCGTCCTTCACGCCGAAATGGTCAGACAAGCCGCTTTTGAAATCATGGGAGAAGAGCAAGCCGACTCTCGGCTGGCCGCGCCAGACCGATTCGCTGTGCCCCGATTGCGTTAAGGAAGCGCGCCAGGCCATCTTCGACGGGAAAAAAGATTGGCGCGACCTTATGCACGAAAAGGTCGGCGAAATTAAGGCTGACATTATCGAGCGCAATGGCGAGGTCTGGATGGTGAAAGACTGTCCCATCCATGGTCACTTCGAAGACCTGATGGCCGTTGACTCCCGCTTCCTCTCCTGGATCGAAAAGAATTTTCCGGGCCGCGACATTCCCGCGCACAATGACGAGGACCTGCACAAGCACGGCTCGAGTACCGTTCGCTACGGCCGCGGCTCAGTCCTCACTGTCGACCTTACCAACCGCTGCAATATGATGTGCGATCCATGCTTCATGGACGCCAACCAGGTTGGCTACGTGCATGAGCTATCGTGGGACGAAATCCAGGAAATCCTAGACAACGCGCTGAAGATCAAACCGCGTCGCCAGATGTCCGTGCAGTTCTCGGGCGGCGAACCGACTATGCATCCATACTTCCTCGATGCGGTTCGCTACGCGCGCAAGATCGGCTACAACAGCGTGCAAGCAGCCACCAACGGAATCGAGTTTGCCAAGAGCAAGGAATTCAGCCGCAAAGCTTTTGAAGCGGGTATGCGATATGCCTATCTGCAGTTTGACGGTATTGGGAACGATGCCAACAGCCATCGCCAGGTCGGCAATTTATTCGACGTGAAGCTCCGCGCTATCGAAAATATGCACGAGGCCGGCATTGAGATCGTGCTGGTCGTTACCATCGTCAACAACGTCAACAACGACCAGGTCGGCGCCATTGTTAAATTCGCAATGGAAAATCCCAAGAAAATCGCCTTCGTCTCTTTCCAGCCTGTTTCCTTCACTGGACGCGACGAAGACATCACTCCCGAGCGCCGTCTCCACCAGAGGTACACTCTCTCCCATCTTGCGCGCGACGTCAGCGCTCAGGTTGGTAAAGTCGAGCCCACTCGCGACTGGTTCCCGATCTCTTTTGTCAGCACGTTCGCCGGCTTCTCCGATCTCGTTCATGGTCCTGATTCCCAGTGGGGAGCGCTTTCTTGCGGATGCCACCCCAATTGCGGCGTCGGCACCGCGCTTATGATCAACAAAGAAACCAAGGAGTGGGCCCCCGTGCCCCGCTTCCTCAACGCCCCGCAGCTCGTCAAAGACGTCACCGCTATTACCGACGCAGCTCGCGGTAAGAATTTCTCCAACTTCATGATGGCCCTTGCGCTCTTGAAGAACTACAAGCCTTCACAAGCCCCAAAGGGGCTGACCCTCAGAGCCTTGTTCCAGAAGTTCGATAAGACCTGGGCACTCACCAAGAATGCCGAGAAAAAATACGGCGCCACTTCACCGGACCGCACCTACGAAGATGCCATGAAGCGCCGCCAGACCGATCCTTGGAATTTTCTCTTCATCGCCGGCATGTGGTTCCAGGACCTTTTCAACTATGACTTCCGCCGCACCGAGATGTGCATCATCCCGTACGCCACGCAGCAGGGTGAAATTTCCTTCTGCGCCTACAACACCGGCATCGGCTGGCGCAAAATCATCGAGAATATGTACAAAAATGCGACCGTCGCGCAGTGGTACCGAACCCACGGCAAGCATGAAATTTTCGCCAAGGGCAAGTCTGTCAATCTCGATACCTACGAGCATTCTCTGGTGATTGACGCCAAGGATGCCGCGCGCGTTCGCTCCAAAGAACACGTCATCCCATTGACCGCTGCTGAGGAAGATCGCATCCGCCGCAAGAACGTGCTTGTCGAAGAAGCCAAGGTGCGTGCCATCTACGAAGAGCTGGTGCTCAAGAAGGCTCAGCCCTCCGTGGTCCAGATCGGCACCGTCGCAGACATTGCCAAAGCCGTTCCGGCTGGCGCAGCTCCCATGACCATCAGCAACGCCAATGGCAACGGCCACGCAAACGGCAATGGAAACGGTAATGGTGCGACCGCTGCAAAAACGCCATCCGTCGAAGCCGCCGTCGCCGGCGACTAAGAAATCCTGCCCGGCTTGCGAAAGCCAATTCCGCAGGTTTTACAACTGGCTCCGGCTCCCGCCGGAGCCAGTTTTGTATAGCTGCTATCGGCGGGACTTACACGATGGTGCTCCCAGGTCATTGAGAAATGGCTCTGCTATCGCCTCTTTCCACAGCTCTTGCGAGATCGATCACCCCGCAGCACTCCTCGAAAAAAGAGAAGGACTGGTTTCACCACGGTAGGGAGTATGGGCCCCCTCCTCGGTCCAAGAGTCAAAGAAACTCTCTGACTGAAGGTCTCCGAGATGCGAGGGTACAAAGGGTACGGCCCCAGCAGCTTTTGCCCGTTCAATCCGAGAGGCCCACACCGCCATCTCTTTCATGCTCGCTCCACCGCGCAACTTACTAACAGTCCAGAGCACAAAATCTTTAGTAACTGTGGAGCGCTGTTCGCCGGCCAAAGGGGTCTGCGCACGGTCAAGGAGTGGAAAATCCTCAAACACGAGATCCAACTCCTTCACACCCAATCCATATGCATCGAGAACACGACAGTCGATCTCAGCTCGAAGCTCAGCCACTTGCCATGGCGATAGGCAATTCCTGCATCCATTTTCCGGTTGGTGCGAACAGATAGCCATCGCATTGGCAAGTTCACCGATCCTGTTCACATTCGGGTCCGACCAATCGAAAGGTGGGAAGGGCAGTCCTAATAACATGAAATAATTCACCGTTGTTGTTACGACTCGCCTCAGCACCCAATCAAACAGAAAGCTATTAGCAATTCCGAGCCAGCATGACTCCACCAATTCGTGATGCGGGCCGGCAAACGGAAAAACGATCGTCGGCACTTTGTTTCCGCACACTACACCCGCTGGGATTCGAGCTGCTAGCATCGTCCGCTCATTGGTTTGACCTGTGATATCGCAAAAGCCTACGCGTGGTCTCTCAACTCGGTTTCGAACACTCTCTGGAAGCTTTTCAACTGGATACCAAAACTGCGGTTTGAACTCACACCTCGAGCCCACTGGCACAGGTTCCCATGTTGCGCTACGCCCTCTTCCCGCAACATAGCCCTTCACTGCATGGCGATATTGATGAATCATGCGACCTTCGATGACCGCAACAGCGCCAGCTTTCGGTTCGTGCAAGAAATCCCTTCTATCCCGCGTCATATCTAGTTCTCTCATCAACGACGGGGCCCAAGGTCCCGTGTGATTTCCGAGCGCCGTGTGCTGTAGGCAGAGCTCTCGAAACAGTCTCCATTCCGCTGGCGTGCGGACTTCGGGCACAGATAGGTCCGGGCGGATCTTCAGAAGAGTATTGCGATCAATAGCCACTGGATGTAGGGCTTGCACTCCTGCGGTGTCTCCGGTTGCATGACGGAGAGCGAAACAATGCTTTTTGCCAGAAGTTCCGACAGTCATCTGCAGTAGTAGAAATTTAAACCTTGCATCAATCGAAAAAAATCTCGCTCTGTTCTCAAGAACTGTGAAGCTGACATCAGAACAACTATTGTCAATGAATTGCCTCAACCTCTTTGTACCTAAGGATCGAATTAGCCCAGCCGGAACATAAAGGGAAATAATCCCGCCTGCTCGGACAAGCCTGAGAGCGAGCTCGATAAACAGCTTGTAAAAATCAGTCTCTCCGGAACCCTGGAGGTAGAAATCGGACTCAAGATGTTGCAGATAGTTCCTTACTACCTGCTTTTCGCCCTCGAATGCCTCTCGCGAAATCTTCCCATAATCAGCCCCGTACTGACGATGGACACCGTTAGCCACCAAAAACTCGTGCCTTGAGAGCTTCAGTTTCTCCCATGGCGGATTTCCCACGACCACATCGAAGCCATGTGGGGCTAGATCCCTCCATAGCACCGTACTGTCTCGTAGACTGTCTCCCTCTCGCAAATGGCTTCTGAGGGATCCGATAACATCACGATCCCGAGTCAGGGAACTCAGGGCCAATGCGGCACCACGTAGGGCCTTCTGCGAAAGATCTGCAGCAAAGATAGATTCCGCTAAAAGCGAATCCACCCGTCGCCGCCGTTTCTCGCCCAGCGATAGGACGGCAGAGACGAGCAATATTCCAGTGCCCGACGAAGGGTCGACGATCAAGGGCCTTTGCGGTTTGCCACGCTTGAGTTGGGCGCAAAGGAACTCGGCCAACCGCCAATCGGTGTAGTATGCACCGCCGCGTCGCTTTTCAGATTTGGTCAGTGCCGGCCTGGCGAGCGAGGCCAGCGCCAAGGCGGGATGAACGGGCAGAGAGTTGAGAATTTCCCTCAACCTTTGCGCCGAGGCTTCAACGAGGGATTCCGCGATCCGGCATCCTGGTGCACTTCCACTGAGCGACTGGTACCACTCAACACTGTAACCGCCCAATCTAGCTGCTGTGGCTTCTAAGATTTCAAGCCGAACCTCATCGCGCTGGTCAACTGGGAAGTTGGATACTGCAGCGGACAAGAACTGTTCTGATGAGCTGAATAGAAGCGATTCTCGGGAAGAAATCGTGCTCATCCTACCGCCGCTGCGCGGGTATTCAACCGGATGATCTCTATGACGTACTCGGATACCTCGTTGCCGTTCTCTTGTGCAGTCTTATTCGGTCGATATCGACCGATAGTCCCAACGGGATGAACTCTGACCCTACCAAAAGCTGATCCCATGTCTTCTAGCTCTTTGCGATGTATGTGACCTTCGGAGCTGTAAGAGATCAAAATCCGAAATGCTTTGATTCGTTCAATAAGCGTCCTCATTGCCTTCAAAGCTTCTCTTTTATAGCAGAACATCGAAGACTTCTCTTCCCACGGCCGCAAGCCTGTGACGCCGCCTACAATCGGGGCGTCACCAGCAGTGATTGTTTCCAAAACGTGATAATAGGCTGCATACTGCCTTTTGGTGTACGGTGGGTCCAGGTACATCACGTCGTCCGGATTCGCACGAACTTCAAAAGCATCCTTTGTCGAAACTTCGAATTTGCACCGAAAAGGCAGCAAAGTGCGCGGGCTTAACGTAATTGGATGGGTCGATGTTGACGTCCAATGGCGCAGAAAACAACCATACGTTCCCGCAATGTTCGCGACCGAGTTCGCGGCGAGCAGCAAGTCCGCGATTAGAAGCCGCTGTTCGACTTCAGTGATTCGACCATGGACACTCCATTCCCGTATTCGGGAACGGATACCGTCAATACGTGCCCCATTTTCGGTTGTGAAATAACGCCTCTTATGTCCTGTTCGGCTCATTCCCGAAGGAGTATATTCGCGATAAATAAATCCCTTTCGGCCCAGCACTCTGTTTAATTCCATTAACGCGGAAAGGTAACAACCAAACGATGCGAACGGTACGTCGGGCTCCGCAACCAGTTGTGCTGTCGTGACAGCCATACTGGAGTGAAGGTGATCGTTTGCTCGAACGCGCCATCCCCTAAGGGCCGCTTCTCGACTGACCGTGCCAGTCCCGGCAAACAAATCTAAAAATACGCCATGTTGCGGGCTGGGCGAACCCACCAGATCAAGAATTGCGGCCGCGATTCTCGACTTAGATCCGATATACCTTACGGTTCCCATCGTCAAAGTCACTCCGCTGCTAGCTCGTGGATGTTAGGCCGAAAAAATTAGGCTGCAATGCGCGTGGAGCCTAGCACACCGAAGAGGGCTTCCGTGACGCAGCGGAACGTTAGAGAAAACTCCCTTGCTTTGCACGTACTAAGGGCCGCCCAATAGACATCGCTTTTTATTCGCCTAGCGTAGCGTACGTTAAGGCAGACTGAAAAGTCAAACCGAAGAAGTGAGATGAAATTGTTGCAAGCTTGACACAAACTGTCCGAGAAACGTTCTAAACTCGCCCTCTTGGGCGTACCCACCCCTACGTCGGGGAGCCTTGACACCCACGGGGCAGGCCTCCTCTCGCCGCATGTGGCGGGCAGATTGCGATCGCGACGTTAGAGGTAGCTCGAAGGAAACCGCGGGATCCGCTCCGTAAGGAAAATGTCCAAAGAGAAATTTCTCTGCGTGCGGAATCTCAGATAAAATGTCAGACAATAGGACAGCAAGCGAAGGTTCACTCTTATTCCTTGGCCCCCCTCCCGGAGGAATGCATGGCGGATAGCGTAGAGGATTTTCAAAAGACTCGCGCGGAATTGAACGAGGAAATCCTGGGCTGCGGTCATCTGGGGATAAAACGTTTTTTAGCGCTCGATCATCAATCCTATGAGGCTGGTGCGCTACCGGAGAAAACCAAGGAGCTTCTTGGCCTGGTTGCATCCATGGTTTTGCGCTGCGATGACTGCATTACGTATCATTTGGTGCGTTGCGGTGAAGGAGGTTGGACTCGCAATGAAGTAATTGACGCGCTTAACGTCGCTCTGGTTGTCGGGGGCTCGATCACAATTCCTCACGTGCGTCGCGCTTTTGCGCGAATGCGCGAAATCGCGCAGCTCAAGGCTTAACCCGCAGGAGTCGTAACCGGAGTAGCTGACCAGAATAGCGCAGAGTACTCGCGTTCCGATCACCTGTTGGGAGAAAATGAACTTGAGGAAAATGAATGGTCATGCCTGAAGAAGCAAGCGACACAAGACTCGGAAACATGCTCGCCAAGCTCCGCCGCGGAGCCCTCCGGCTGCTCTTCACCCTCATGTTGGCAATTCCCAAGACGTTGGCGCTGCGCCGGAAGCCCCGCGTATGGCTGGCGCTGCGAATTGCCTTGGGAATCCTTGGCGCCATCATGGTGGTGGCTCCGCTAGGGCGAACGTCAAGCTGGATCACTGGAGTGATTGGCTTGATTCTGTTCGTGATTGCCGCGCTTGCCGGAGCATCCCGTGCGGATAACTCGGTGGATAATCGCGCGCGGGAATTAGGCGCGCTCGTCACCGTGAATGGCGGCCACTATGAGCAAGCGCACGGAAGGGTCGCCACGGTGCGGCTTTTTATTGGCGCGGAGCGAATCTGGGCGATGGACCGAGCTTTGCATCCCATTCTAGTCGTCCCGCTGAATGAATTAATATCTGTCCGCGCTGCGAAATCTGTTTCCGGATGGAGCCTGTGGCTGGAATGGAGCGGCTCAGTGGCCGAATTCACCTATGAAGGGTTTTTTGCCGAACACCTTGCGCGTCTGGCGGAAACAACGATTCGCAGCGTCATGCGCGCGCCGCTTTCCATCGTCCAGCAAAGTCAATCCGCCGGCGCATAACACCATATCGAAAGCTAGTTCACGAAAATGACCAATTATTCGGTGAAGACAACACCGACTGCGGTTTGATTTGTGTCGGGTTGCGGTTCGGTCCGCACCACGTAACCTCGCAGATGCATGGCGCCGTCGCCGTTCACATCATTGCCAGGCGTTTCCATGGTTACTTGCAACTCCGATTGCAGGCGCGGACTGTGACTCAAGTAAAGCAATGCCCCCTGCAAAGAGAGGTCGGTGATAAGCGTTTCTTCCTGAAAGGCCTGGCCAGTTTCGGTAAAGCCTGCAACCCGCGCCCGAAAACGTGCTTTTCGCCGCAGCGCAGAGCGCGCACCGGGGAGAATAACATCAACCTTTTTTTCGCCAAGCGTCATGGACATGCCTTCCGAGGCCGCATAAACGGTTTCAAAATCCCCGCGGGCTTGGCGCAAAACGCCGTCAACGACTCGATCAGTCGAATCCGGATCGTGGTGAAACAGAACTAAATTTCGGACGCCCACTTCCCTGGCGATCTTCACGCCATCGAGCCAGGAGGAATGACCCCAGCCTTTGCGCGTCGTTGCCAGCTGTTCTGGGGAAAACTGAGCATCGTTGATAAACACGTCCGCGCCCTCGGCCAGCTCTCGAAGACTTTTGTCGAGTTTGGGGACGCCCGGCTCATTGTCAGTAGCATAAACGATGGTGCCGGCTTGAGTTTCCAATCGAAATCCGAGGCAGCCTTGCGGGTGGTTCAGCCACCGCGCCGTAATTTTGGTGCCTTGAATATCGAAATCGTCGCCATCGCTGACTTCCGAAAACTTCCGGGCCGCAGACATAGCCGACAGGTCTACTGGAAAATAGGGATAAGCCATTTGAGTCTCGAAGACCTGCTTGAGACTGTCGCGGCCAAGAAACCTTGACCGAAAACTGTAGAAGTGAAAGCGGTTTTTTTCGGCGTAAAGCGGCGCAAAAAACGGCAGGCCTTGGATATGGTCCCAATGATAGTGGGTTACGAAGATATGCGCTTCGGGGGCCCTTTTTTCCGCCGCAGTCACCCAGCGGTTTCCGAGCATACGCAAACCGGTGCCGCAGTCCAGAATGAATTGGGTTCCATCGGGTGCAATCAGTTCCAGGCAGGGCGTATTGCCACCATAGCGCCACGTGGCAGGGTCCACGGTAGGCGTCGAGCCGCGAACTCCCCAAAAAGTAAGTTTGGCCTCTTGATTGGACATGACCTAATAGAATCCCGACCGAATCTTACTCGAATTTCGCTTGGTTGGGGGAACTGGACGCGAACCGCTACGCCAATAAACTAATGGTCATGGTAGGCACCGGCTAAGGTGAAGTCAACCTACGATGCCTGAGTGCCTCTGCTGTTGGTTAGCTTGCTGCACCAAATATTCTTCGGATGCGTAAGCCGCAAGCGGTGGGTAAAATGGCGTAATGCATGATCGTCGCGACGATCACGGACGCGAAACACGCCCGCAACGAGGCAATGCGGGCAGTAGTGAACGCAGACATTCGCAGGCACAGCCGCACACACACTCACATGGCCCGGCGCACGCGATGCTTTCGTCCCGAGCCCTTGCGTGGTCAACCGCTGCGACCCTGGCTCTGGTGGTCGCGGAAGTAGCCGGTGGTACGCTGGGGCATTCGTTCGCATTATTGAGCGACGCGCTGCACAATCTCTCCGACGTGCCTACGCTTGTCATTTCTTGGGTGGCATTGCGTTGGGCCGGACGCTCGGCAGATTCCGAGAGAACGTATGGATATCATCGGGCTGGAATTCTCGCTGCATTCGCGAACGCAATTCTTCTGGCATTAGTGGCGGTGTTTCTCGGATATCAGGCTTGGGAACGATTCGCGAATCCGGTGCGTGTAGTGGAAAGCTGGATGATTGCCACTTCGATCGCCGCATTAGCGGTGAACGGTGCGATCACTCTGACACTGGTTCGAGGGCGACATGACTTGAACTTGCGAAGCGTGCTGATCCACAACTTCGGTGACGCGATTTCCAATATTGCGATTCTTCTGGGAGCGCTGCTGATTCACGTGACCGGAGCGGAGTGGCTGGATCCGGCGCTGGGACTGGGAATCGGTTTTCTGGTGCTGTGGTCGAGCATAGGTATTCTAAAAGAATCGGCACACATTTTGCTCGAGGGGCGCCCGCGCGGAATGGAAGTTGAAAAAGTGGCACGGGCGATTTTGGCGGTTGCAGGGGTGCAGGAAATTCACGATGTACACATTTGGACGCTGGGAACTGACCTACATGCGCTTTCGTGCCACGTGAGGATTCCCGACATGCACATGGACGAAAGTGAAAAGATCCTCGCGGCGATCCGTGAGAAGCTGGCGCACGATTTCCACATCAGTCATACCACGATTCAGTTTGAGCGCGCCGGCCTGCCGCGCAGCTCAGGTTATGTGATGCCTGAACCAATCCGCTCAGAAAAATAATTTGTAGTCATGAATGAAGATAGAGGAGATCGTGTTGACTGAGACGCGCCGAAATTAAAGCGACAGAAATCGCTACAACGCAGGCAAGCGCAACGTCGTGCCGCGCTCTTCGTTTTCATTGCGTGTGGCATCCAGGTCTAAAACCGACAGTGCAACGGAGCGACGAACACCATCGCGTGTGACGTAACTGATCTGTCCTTTTTGCACGGTGAAAGCTACCGCCAAAACCTGTCCTCCATCGCGACGCACCAACACAAATTCACCCACGTCGCGAACCGGGACCGCCTCGCCGGCGGGCGTTGCCGCGGGGCGCTCCTCCGCGCCTCGCGAGGTTCGCGGCCGATCGGCAAGGTCATCCACTTGCTGCGCTGGTTGCTGTACCACAATAACCGGTGAGGGCTGCACGACAATAACCGGTGCCGGCTGGGAATAGAAAGGCAGTATGAACCCTCCGGATACAAGACCTGTGGGTACCGACACGGTTTGACCGCGGCCCACCGCGGCCAGGTGCGCAAAGTCGAAACCAAGCCCTGGCGAGTCAGGCAGAGTCCTGGTTTCGAAAGCAGCGGTGACGAACGGCGTATTCGAGAAATTATTGTTATCGTTGATGATCGTAACCTGAGCGTCGGACGCCCCGCGCGCCATGGTCCGATTTGCTTGACGGCTTACCATCACTCCGTTTGAGGAGACAACTCTGACATTTGAAGACATGCCTGACGATCGAACTCGCGGGATCGAAACCTGGTGTGATTGTGCGACCGCACTCGCGCAGACCAGCAGCATTGTCGATGCGATACCCGTGATCTGGGTTACGAGTCTCACTGCGAACCTCTGATCTGCCCATCGTTCCAGCTAAACCCAGCGCGATGGCAGTCACACTCGAACAGCCTACATAGTATGATGCCCGGCTTCACTGCACCGTTGTCTTTATTCTACGCCGCTTCGACCATATTTCGCCACGAAAAGTGATGGCGGCGAATGGTCCGCTAGAGCCTAGTCACAATGAAACGACCGGCTCCGATTCACAGGTCGTGGGTTACGCTGTGAATCGGAAGTTCGCAACGCACAGAGCCACATGTGAAAGGAGCCGGTTTATGAACAGAGTAAGGTTTGTCGGTATGGATGTCCATGCAGAGACAATTGCCGTAGCCGGCGGGGTGCGATCACCAAGACCGGGAACGCGCACCTGCGACGCATCGTCATTGAGGCCGCGTGGTCGTACCGACATCGGCCGACCGTGAGCGGAGCGTTACGCAAGCGACAGGAGGTAGTCAGCGAAGAGGTTAAAGAGATTGCTTGGAAAGCGCAGCATCGGTTACATGCGCGGTATCGAAAGCTCACGGCGCGAGGTAAGAACAAGGGGAAGGTGATCACGGCGATGGGACGCGAGCTGTTGGGTTTCATCTGGGCCATTGGGGTCAAAGTGGAAGGTGCGGCAGAAGGAGCCGTGGCAGCGGGCGGCATAACATGAGTTCTTCTGAAACCAGCAGCTCAAAGGAGGCGGCGCGAGTAGCGGTCGAGGGGCACACGGAAAGGAGAACCCTCGTGAACCCCTATGCGGTAAGTCTTCGGACCCAATCCGCGCTCTTAGTCCGAGGCAGCTCCCGACGAATTCACGATTATGCGGTTCCGACGTGCGAATATCAGAGTGATCAACCGTCGCGACAGCCGCCTCGACTGCGATTTGCGCCGCCTCCCTTGAGCAGGGCAGAAGAGAAACCCGGATAGGAAATATCAGTTGACTGGTCGTTTGATATCAGACCTCATGCCCCTTCGGGGCACCACGGGGCATGAAAATGGGCTTAAAAGCAGCATCGAGGACACGGGTCAGCCTGTGTTACAAGCATC